>Ga0326597_10006993_pt1 | contig 15386 bp, 16 predicted proteins | sample RVTome_12_FD_203789 | JGI IMG/M metagenome (GOLD analysis project Ga0326597, IMG submission 203789) | Soil microbial communities from uranium-contaminated site in the Upper Colorado River Basin, Wyoming, United States - RVT100D185 | ecosystem: Environmental > Terrestrial > Soil > Contaminated >...
CTGCGCTTGTTAGTCTGTGGGGCAGAAATAGGAATTTCTGCATCCTACAAAATTATAGTCGCTGCGCTCCTTAATTTTGTGGACCCGACCGGATTCGAACCGGTGACCTCCTCATTGCAAATGAGGCGCTCTACCAACTAAGCTACGGGCCCGTTTGAAATACTCTACACTCTTTTTAGCTAAAGAAGAAGGGCGCCCGTGGGGCGCCCCTTAGTCGAAGTGATCAGCTTACAGGTCCCAGCTGTAGGTTACACCGTCGTATGGGACGTCGACGTCGAGGGCTCGTAGAGTTTTCCTGAGCATCCTCCTTTTGTCCCAGTAGCCGACGTACAGGACAAGCACGAGCAGCCCAGCAAGGCCGCCAAACACGGGTGTGGCCATGTATACGGAGTGCATCCACCCGGCCGACGCTACCAAGAAGAGGAAGAGGAAGAGGAGTACGAGATACTCATGCCCTCGCAGACAGTAGGAAAGGAATGACACTTGTGCCTTTTTTTGGCACTCGGCAATAATTTCCTGCTCCATATCGGCAGTAATTTTTTGTGGGTATTCAAGATAAACACCCTCTTCCCACCATCTCCTCATCCGTTTGTGAGGATGGGAGAGTACAATGACCTCACCACCGATAAGCCTGTGCACTGTGGCCGTGCCGTGTATTTTGACCGACCTACGGATGGCGTCTCCAGCCTCCTTGCTCAAGACGAGGACGCTCGGCGGAGTGTCCGATGCGAGTAGAGACCTGTCATATTTTTTTCCTTTAGATGCCAAATCAATGGCGCTAACTTGCTCGGGCGTAAGGTGTTGCCTATACATTTTAGACCTCCTATTCGTCTATAGCGGAACACACAATCTGCTGACCATTAAACCATAAAATGTTAAAAATGCAACAGAGTCATGTATTTTTTGGGTTTTTACGGTATTATTTACCCATCGCACTCTTAGCTCAGTTGGTAGAGCGTGCCCTTCACACGGGTGAGGTCGCAGGTTCGAGTCCTGCAGAGTGCACACTTCGACCCGCTGGCCCGCTTTGTGCAAGCACGAGGGAAGAAGTGAAAATCAGAATATCGGAGTGTGGTATAGTGGTATTACATGCGCTTCGGGTGCGTAAGACCCGAGTTCGATTCTCGGCACTCCGACCAGTTTGAGAAGGAAAGATTTTGTTATATTCTAAAACCCCGACAGGGGCCTGTAGTAAAGTGGTATTACGCGGCATTCGCATTGCCGAGTCGCGAGTCCGATTCTCGCCAGGTCCACAAAATTAAGGAGCGGAGCGACTATAATTTTGTAGGATGCCGCATAAGCTATGCGGCGCCACATAAAAATTAATGAGTCCTACGAATATAATTTTGTAGGATGCAGAAATGCTTATTTCTGCCCCACACACTAACAAGCGCTACGATATGTTCTTAATATAAAAAATTACGGCGGCACCTGGGTGCCGCCGCTGAAACTCGTGCGAACTATAGCTCCACCACCGGAAAGTGCCAAAGTGTCCCAAACATTTCATCTGGCCGCAGTGAATATGCCACTACCATGCGCGACTTATCGTTTTTCTGGATGGTCGCCGCATAGTGCCGACCGTCCTTTGGGTTTCTCCATGTCTGCCCTAGGGCAATTGCCAGCCTGATGTGCCACAGCACGTCGTGGTTGACGACGTAGTCGTACAGCATCTCCGCTGCCGTGGCCGGACGCACTCCCATTTGTGGAAGCTCCACATTGATGAGCTGGCTGATCACTACCGAGCGGTCAAAGGTTAGGTACTCCCGCACTAACCCGAGATTGCCGGCTGGGAAATGTTCCCCCGTCACAAAGGTCGACATTCCAGTAAAGCAAAGTTTTTGTCGACCAGCGTTGAGTATTTTTTCAATCGTGGCGTTTTTGATCGACAACACCGGAAATGTGACGATATTCGTCCCCCTCCTGCGGGAGTCAAGATCCACTACATTATCATTATCCATCGTCTTTCCTCCTCGTTGACGGCGATATCATAGACTATCTAGGCAAAACTATACCACTACTACACAAAAAAGCTAGAGTCCGCCTATAGTACCCGCCCATCCGTCACGCCAGGATATATCATGGCACCATCTTTTTTTATGAGTGCTGCTGAGCAAGAGAAATAGCGTGGTTAAGAAAGTGCGATAGCGAGGATCCAACCGCGCCAAGCGCGTGGTGGAATGGAGAAGCTTCGGCCAGCGCGGGTCCGGTGTTGACCTCCAAAAAGTAAATTCCTCGGCGCGACACGACAAAGTCTGCGCGCGAGTAATGTTCCAACCCCAACCCCTCGTGCACCGAGCGCGCCATGCGCGCCAGCTCGTCCTTTTCTACCTCGGTAAACCGGCCTGGAGCTCGTACAACACCCTGGGCACCACCATGCTTTGCTGTGTAGTCAAAAAAAGTCGAGCCAGGAGTCGGCACTATCTCAACCGGCAATAGAGTGTATGTCTTTTCTCCACGGAAGTCATCTAAGACACCCACGCTCGCTTCCCTACCGTGGATGTACTCCTCGACCAGTACTTTTGGCGAGTGGGCAAAAGCATCGTCGAGAGCAGCGACAAGCGCATGAAAACTACCTGCAAAACCAACCCCAAGCGACGAGCCGCCAAACACCGGTTTGACCATCGCCGGCAAGGGGGTGGTGCGGAAGATGTCGCGTGCCAAACGTTCGGTATCGCCGCCAACGTCATCTATACTAACCACCAGCGCGCGTGGTGTGCGCACACCAAGTTTTTTTACTTCCTGCTTGGCGTGCTGTTTGTTAAAGGCAAGAGCCGACGCCACTCCGCGCGAGCCCGCGTATGGCACGGAAAGTTTTTGGAGCAGGCGTGCAACCTCACCGCCCTCACCCATGTGCCCACGCAAGGCGTTAAAAGCCACATCAACCCCGCGCAGAGCGCGCTCGGGCGGGACAGGTGCTCCAAAAAGATGCCACTGACCGTCGCGTGATATAAAAATGTCGCGCGGTTCGTGTTGCTCTTGGTTGAGTGCACCCAAAATGGCCGCGCCGCTCTTGAGCGACACGTCATACTCGTGGCCCTCGCCCCCACGCAACACTGCAACCACACTGCGCATGCTCCTATTATATACCCTGCGCGACACGACGACGCTTTCTGTGGTAAGAAATAGCAAAGCGGTGCGCTTCGGCATTTGCAAGCAAAATTTCCCGCTCGCGGCCGGATACAAGTGCCCGATCGCCGAGTATGTTACGCGGACGATGTTTTTCGTCCTTTACTACCCCAACCACCGGGATGCAGACACCGTACTGTTTAAACACCGCCTCGGCGGCGTTAACCTGCGCGGCCGCACCGTCTACCACTATAAGCCGCGGCATGGGCCACTCGTCGTGCCCAAGCCGGCGCGAGAGTATCTCCCGCAGTGCCCCAGGATCGTCGCCACCTTTTGCTGCGCGTATTTTAAACTTCCTATACTCCCCCCTTTGCGCCTCGCCGCCCTCTACAACTGTCATCACTCCAACCGATGCACTGCCGCCGAGGTGTGCAGCGTCATATGCTTCGATTCGCTCTGAGCGGATTGTCCCAACAGTACTGGAGGGGCTCCTGTACGACTCTTTAATGAGCGAAACATCTTGTATATGCTCAAGCGCAAACACTTGCCGGCGCAGGCGCGCGGCCTCTTCAAACCGCTCGTCTTTGGCCGCGCTCTTCATATCGCGCTTGAGCCCGCGCAAAAGCTCCTTCTTTTTTCCTTGGAAAAGTAAAACGATGCGGCGCACTATTTTTTTATACTCAGTCTTGGTAATCGCGCCCGAGCACACCCCTGGGCACAAACCGATTTGCGCATTAAAACAACGCTTCCCAATCCCAGGTGTACACGTGTCGCGATACGGAAAAATCTTGCGTACCAATTTGAGAGCCTCTTTTAACTGCAACCCGTGCGGAAACGGTCCAAATATGTAACCTGGCTTTGCTGCATCCTTCGCTCCGGAGAGATGAACGGGAGCCCTACTCCTACGCAAAGGATGCAACAAAGCCAGCTCTTTACCGCGCACTAAAAGTATGCGCGGGAAATCCTCTTTCGTAACCACCACGTAGTTCCAACTTTTGTCGTCTTTGAGGTCGGTGTTGGCCTTGGGTTTGTAGGTTTTGATAAGGTTGGCCTCGAGTATCAGCGCCTCCAGCACAGAGTCGGTCTGACGCCAATCTATTGAGCGCGCCTCTGCAACCATGTGTGTGACAAGCGGCCCGCGAGCGTCGCCGAGGTCCGGCGCAAAGTACGAGCGCACCCGGGCGTGTAGCGAGGTGGCCTTGCCGATGTAAAGCGCCTTTTTAGTTTTATCCAAAAAGAAGTACACACCCGGTGCGTCCGGCAGGCGCTTACCCTTCTTTTTAAACTCCTCCAGCGTCATAGTTGACAGTGTAGCATAATAGTGATATTTTGTATTCGAAGGATCTTTTTGTATACCAACCGCCGACTGGGAGAAAAGTCATGAGTATAAAGAATGACATTGACGTCATAATAAACCTCACACCTGTTCTCAGGGAGCCGACGAGCGAGGAGCTCTCAAATGTCCGCAGGATTCTGCGCAGAGAGCCGGCTCGTAGGTTGCGCAACATGCGAACAGTCCTCGAAAGTGTGGTTCTGAATGGCGCTGCAAACCCATCCAAAAGGTGGACGGCGGCACAAGCGCAAGTTGGGAACCTTTCTGGTTTGTCAGACATCTTAAGGCGATGGAAGGTTCTCAACAGGTGGGCAGGAGAAAGGCTGCGAGACTGGCGACATGCGTAAATTTTGGGGCCGAGAGTAATCTCGGCCCTTTCGTTTTTTTAAAAGAAGGATCCCATTCTACAGCACTTTTTTGAGGTAGGTGCCCGTGTGCGAATGTGGGTTGTTTGCCACCTGTTCGGGCGTGCCTTTGGCTACCAGGGTGCCCCCGCCCTCGCCACCTTCGGGGCCAAAGTCCAAAACCCAGTCGGCGTTTTTGATGATGTCCATGTTGTGCTCGATGAGCATCACCGTGTTCCCCGCCCCTACAAGGCGGTTTAAAATGTCTATCAATTTTTGCACGTCTTCGTAGTGCAAGCCCACGGTTGGCTCGTCGAGGAGATAAATTGTTTTTTGCAGGTGCGGTTTGTAGAGCTCGCTCGATATCTTGACCCGCTGCGCCTCACCGCCAGAGAGCGTGGTGGCGCTCTGCCCAAGCTCCAGGTATCCCAAACCAACTTCGTTTAGCGTGCGCAAACGGTCGTATATTGCTGGGATGTCCTCAAAAAATTTCAAACCCTCCTCGACAGTCATTTTGAGCACGTCGTAAATACTTTTTTTCTTATACTTAACCTCCAGCGTTTCCTTCATAAACCGCTTGCCGTTGCAGAGGTCGCAGGTAACGTACACGGTCGGCAAAAAAGACATCTCAACCGCAATGGTGCCGTTGCCCTCGCACGCTTCGCAGCGGCCGCCACCGCGCGCCTGCGGCACGTTGAAGGAAAAGCGGTTAGACTTCCACCCGCGGGCGCGCGCTTCGCCAGTTTCTGCAAAAAGTTCCCGCACAAATGTAAAAGCGCCGGTGTAGGTGGCGGGGTTGCTGCGCGGCGTGCGGCCGATGGCGCCTTGGTCTATCATCACAGCCCTGTTCAAATACTCGGTGCCGGCAAAAGAGGCGGCATTGTACACTTTGTTGGAGCGGTACTTTTTGTCAAAACGGGCGCGCAGGTTTTCGTACATGATGTCGTACAAAAATGTAGACTTGCCCGAGCCCGATACACCGGTGACCGCAATGAGCCTCCCAAGCGGTATGTCTGCGGATAGGTTTTTGATGTTGTATGCTTTGCCGCCACGTATTTTGAGCGTTCCCTTCTCCGAGTCGCGCCGCTTTTCTGGCACGGCAATGGCCTTTTCGCCCCTCAGGTACGCAAGTGTGATAGAGCCGCTGTCATTTTTCTTTGCGGTCAAAAGTTTTTCCAGGTTGTCGGCAACCACCACATGACCACCGTGGACCCCTGCACCTGGCCCTATGTCTACCAAAAAGTCTCCGGAGTAAATGGTGTCCTCGTCGTGCTCCACCACTATGATTGTGTTGCCCAAGTCGCGCAGGTTTACTAGTGTTTTGATTAGCCGTTCGTTGTCGCGCTGGTGCAAACCTATGGTCGGCTCATCCAAAACATACAGCGCGCCAACCAAACCGCTGCCCAACTGGCTCGCAAGCCGGATGCGCTGTGCCTCTCCACCGGAGAGTGTGTTGGCGCGGCGGTTTAGTGTGAGGTAGTCGAGCCCAACGTCGAGCATAAAGCGCAGGCGCGCGACAATTTCCTTAACTACCGTTTTTGAAATCTCTTGGTCTTGTTTAGAAAGTTTGAGCTTGTTGAAGAAGTCGTGTGCATCCTTGATGGAGAGGTTGGTTATGTCAACTATATTTTTTGCGTTTTTCGGTGCAGCAGGGTCGCTCTCGGGAGCGTCCCCTCTCCTCCCTGAAGCTCCCGAGGGCGACCCCTGCAAGCCGACCAAAAAAACGTTGAGTGCCTCGGGGCGCAGACGCGCACCATTGCACACCGGGCAAGGCTCCTGCCCAAAAAAATGTTTTGTCCCCAGCCCGTTGCATGCCGGGCATGCACCGTACGGTGAATTGAAGGAAAACAGGCGCGGCTCCACCTCGGGGAAGGAAAACCCGTCGTACGGGCACATAAATTTTGCGGAGATAAGCCTTTCGCCTTGTGCGTCTTCGACTTTAACCAACCCGTCGGACTCTGTCAGAGCGCGCTCAACAGCCTCCGAGAGCCGCTCCAAAGCCCCTTGCCCCGATGTTGAAGAGGGGCGTTTAAACTCGGAGACCAAAATCTCGTCGACAAGTGCGTCGATGCTGTGTTTTTTATACTTGGAGAGCACAATTTGCTCACGCAAGGACTTGAGCTCTCCGTCTACCTTTACCTTTTCGTACCCCTTGCCGAGTAGGTCGTAGAGCAGTTGGTAGTACTCGCCCTTACGCCCAACCACCACAGGAGCAAAAATGCGCACCGTGGCGTCGTTAATTTCAACCCCCATAACCGTCCGTATATTTTTTTCTGTGCCCTTCGAAGCCTTGTGTGAAGAAGTTGGGGCGAATGCGGCGACACTTTCAACAATGCTCTGGATTATCTCTTCGTTAGAAAGTTTTTGTATCTCGCGACCGCACAACAGACAATGCGGTTTGCCTACACGGGCAAAAAGCACACGCAAGTAGTCGTATATTTCTGTAATAGTTGCAACAGTGGAGCGCGGGTTGTTAGAGCGGGACTTTTGGTCAATGGAAATCGCCGGAGAGAGCCCAGTTATTTCCTCGACATCTGGTTTTTGCATCTGGCGCAAAAACTGCCGTGCGTATGCCGAGAGCGACTCTATGTAGCGGCGCTGGCCCTCTGCAAAAATAGTGTCAAACGCCAAAGAGGACTTGCCGCTGCCGGAGAGTCCTGTAAAAATTATCATCTTGCCTCGCGGGATGGAGAGCGAGATGTTTTTTAAGTTGTGGGTTTTTGCCCCCTTTATGTGTATGTATTCTTCCATATTCAATTAACCTTAACTGTAACGACCGTTACACTTATCGTTAAACCTATTATCGCGTAACTAGATACGCAAACGTGCCCCCAGGGATGCTCCCAGGGGTATACATAGACAAATATAGCACGAGTGGCCGGTGTGTGGTACTAATATTCTAGAAGCACCAATCACCTGTACAAGGAGATGCGTTATGGCCAGCAAACGTAGGGTGCGCCGTCGTGCCTGTACAAAAAAATTCAAGCATGACTCCCTAAATGATGCGCAAAGGCACGCGAACGGACTTGGTCCAAATTTCGAGCCTTACAAATGTCGATTTGGCAACCACTATCACGTTGGGCGCCATTCGAAACAGGGACTGTCAGGGCATAGGTCTATAAGGACCTCCTACCCGCAATTCTAGAAAGGAGGGTTTCTGATAATGACAGAGCAAGAGCAATGCAAAAAACACTTTTGCAACGGACGTGTAAAGCACCCGACCGAGGCGGCGGCGGCGGAAGAGCGGCAGCGTCGCGGCGTTTGCAACCGCGTGATTGTTCAGTGCGAGGAGTGCGGTAGCTTTCACGTCACCTTGATCCCCTCTCCTAGGCCTCTACGGGTCGACGCACCTTATTGACCCCAGGCGGGCGCTCCCAAGCGCCCGCCTCATGTTTTTTATTTTGAGCGCTTTTTTGAGGACTTTGCCTTCCCTCCCCCTGTTAGGGTGTAGATTTCGTCACGGATTAACGCCGCGGTTTCAAAGTCTAGGTTTTTGACTGCGTCGGCCATCTCGCGGCGCTTTTTGGTAAGGAAGGTGCGCGGGTTCTTTTTATACTCGCTATGCTCTATGACGAGCATTGCATTGACCGCCTTGCCGTGCTCGCTACGAAGCTCTTCGGTGATGTCTTTGATTGCTTTTTTTATAGACTGCGGGGTGATCCCGTGTTTTTTGTTGTAGGCAACTTGTATAGCGCGGCGGCGATTTGTCTCGCCAACCGCTTTTTTAAGCGACTCGGTTTCCTGGTCGGCATAGAGTATCACCCGGCCGGCAACATTGCGCGCAGCGCGGCCGATGGTTTGTATAAGGCTGGTTTGCGAGCGCAAAAAGCCCTCTTTGTCGGCATCTAAAATAGCCACTAGCTCTACTTCGGGCAGGTCCAGACCCTCGCGCAGGAGGTTGACGCCCACCAGCACATCGTAGAGGCCTTTGCGCAGGTCGGTTAGGGTGGTGATGCGGTCCAAAGTCTGTACGTCGCTGTGGAGGTACGCGGCCTTGTACCCCCTGTCTTTAAGAAACTCCGACAAGTCTTCAGCCATCTTTTTGGTGAGTGTGGTTATGAGCACCCGACCGCCGTGGTCTATTACTTTTGTTGACTCTAAAAGCACATCTTCCACTTGCCCAGGGAAGGAAGAAAAATCGTCTTTGGAAGCGTCCCCTCGCTGACCTGAAGCTGGAGAAGGCGACTTTTCTTCCTTCCCCGCCATGCCGGTCACTGGGCGCGTGATAATCTCCGGGTCCACCAGGCCTGTCGGGCGGATGATTTGTTCCACAATATTTTTACCCGAGTGTTCGCGCTCGAAAGTACCCGGCGTTGCTGATGTATAGATAGTCTGCCCCACCCTTTCCTCAAACTCATCAAACTGCAGTGGTCGGTTGTCCACAGCCGATGGCAGGCGGAAGCCGTACTCAACCAAGTTTTCTTTACGCGCGCGGTCGCCGGCGTACATCCCGCCTATCTGCGACACTGTCACGTGCGACTCGTCTATCACTGTCAAAAAGTCCGGCGAGCCATCCGCTTTGTGCGGGAAGTACTCAAGCAAAGAGTACGGTGGTTGCCCTGGCTTGCGACCGTCAAAATGGCGCGAATAGTTTTCTATCCCCGGGCAAAAACCTATCTCTCGTATAAGAGCCAGGTCGTGGTTGGTGCGGCGCTTTAGCCGCTCGGCCTCCAAAAGCTTGCCCTGCCGCTCGAGCACGGCGAGCCTGTTTTTGAGCTCAAGTTTAATGTCGCTTATTGTCCTATCGCGCGCGCCCTCGGGCGTCACATAGTGCTTCGCCGGAAACAAAAACAAGGACTCCCCTTTGGCTCCCTGACTTAAGGGGAGTCCTTGTTTTATTTCCGCCCTGGTTATAGCATCTATAATTCGCACTCGCGCGATACTCTCACCCTCAAACTCCACGCGGTAAATAACCCGCTCGCCGGTTGGCATAATTTCTATCGTGTTGCCCAAAGCCCTAAACTGCCCAGGAGCAAGGTCGGCCGTGGTGCGCTCAAAGTACAGCCGCACCAGGTCGCGCACCAACTCTGCGCGGGTTGTTTTAACCCCGGCCCCAAGTTCCAAATGTACCTTGCGATACTCCTCGGGACTCCCCAGCGCATAAATACACGAGACAGATGCAACAATGATTACATCGTTGCGGGTAAGGAGCGCCTGGGTCGAGGCGTGGCGTAGGCGGTCTATTTCCTCATTTATCTGGGCCTCTTTTTCTATATAGGTGTCGCTGTGCGGTATGTACGCCTCAGGCTGATAGTAGTCGTAGTAGGAAACAAAATAATGCACCGCGTTGTGCGGGAAAAACTCACGGTACTCTTGTGCCAGTTGGGCTGCAAGTGTTTTGTTGTGAGCGATAACCAATGTGGGTTTCTGCACCTGTGCAATGACATTGGCAACAGTAAAAGTTTTGCCAGAGCCGGTTACGCCAAGCAGTGTTTGGTGTTGCTCCCCCGCATTGAGCCCTTTAACCAACGCCTCGATAGCTTTTGGCTGGTCCCCGGCGGGTTTATACGCTGATTCTAAAACAAATTTGTCCACGCAGTCACTTTATCGCACTTTGTATGTTTGTAAAAACTCGTTGCGGAAGTGCTCGAAGTTTCCATCCAAAATAGACCCGCGGATACTCTTGGTAAGGTTCGCTAAAAAATATATGTTGTGCTGGCTGGCAAGCATTGGGCCCAGCATTTCGTACGTGCGAAACAGGTGTGCTATGTAGCCGCGCGTGTACTGAGAACACACCTGGCAGCTGCACGACGGGTCAAGCGGCGACCAGTCTTCTTTATATTTTGCGTTTTCTATATTTATCTTCCCCCCCTCGGTATACACAGTGCCAGAGCGACCATTGCGCGTTGGCAACACACAGTCGAAGGTATCGCATCCGGCCGCCACGCCTAAAAATATATCTTCCGGCTCGCCGATGCCAAGCAAATGCCGCGGCTTATCTTTCGGCAACTCTACGTTCACTTTGTCTAAAATGCCAAGCAGGTCGTGCTTGCTGAAGGAGCCACCTATTCCGTATCCGTCAAAGTCCATCCTCGAGAGTTCCCTCGCACTTTCAACCCGCAAGTCCTCAAACCTGCCGCCCTGCACTATGCCATAAATACCCTGAGCGTTGTTTTTTTCTATATTTGCGCGGTGGGCTTGCAAACTCTTCTTTGCCCAGCGATGTGTGCGCCTCATGGCTTCTTTTTGATAATCCCAGTCGGCGCTCGGTGATGTACACTCGTCAAATGCAAAGATGATGTCGGCCCCGAGCTTGTGCTGGATTTCAATCGAGCGCTCCGGAGTAAAACGATGGAAGGAGCCGTCGACGTGCGAGGTAAAAGAGACTCCGTCTTCGTCTACAATAGCCAGCTTGCCGTGGCTTGTTGCTAACTCGTCACTCCAAACTGCCGGCGGAGGAGGAATATCTTCTCCGGAGAGATGAGCGGGAGCCCTACTCCTGCGAATAGAACCCTCCTCCGCCGGCAGGAATTTTGAAATTTTCTTGCCAAAACCCACACCAAGCGAAAAAACTTGAAACCCACCAGAGTCCGACATGGTCGGGCCCTCCCAGCGCATAAACTCTCCCACGCCGCCGGCTTTTTCTATCGTATTCTCCCCAGGGGAAAGAAAAAGGTGGTATGTATTGGTGATAACGGCTTGTATACCGAGCTGTTTTAGTGTGTCCGGTGCAACTCCTTTGACGGTTGCTTTGGTGGCAACCGCAACAAACGCCGGAGTTTCTATGGCACCATGTGGTGTGCTAACAACCCCGGCTCGCACGAGCGAGCCGGGGTGCTCCTTTTCAATACTTAACGAGACAGGACGCATCGCGCCAGTATACTACTGTGCGGAAGATCCTGAAGGTGTAGTGCCAATGAGATCAACTTCAAATATAAGAGTTGCATTAGGCGGTATAGGGCCGATTCCTTGCGAGCCGTAGGCCAACTCCGGCGGGATTATAAGGAGTCGCTTGCCGCCAACTTTCATCCCCTGTAGCCCCTGGTCCCAACCTGGTATAACCTGCCCTGCACCCAGCACAAACTCGAACGGCGCTTTGCCTATCGATGTGTCAAACACTGTACCGTCCGACAGCTTGCCAGTGTAGTTGACCTTGAGAGTGTCTCCAACTTGCGCGGTGGCGCCAGTGCCGGCTATTTCGTCCTGTGCAACAAGCTGCTGACCCTGAGCGGCTGCCTGTTGTCCTAATGTATCGACAGAATTAAGAGGGTTACCAACAATAAAAAAGAGCCCGACGACCGCCAGCGCTACTGCCACCGCAACGCCGGTTACTAATGTGCGTGATGTCATATGCAACAACCATACCTCTACACAATGCCGCGGGCAAGCCTGTTATCCACGTACTACCACTTCTGCCATACGACTTCTATTGAACAACCAGAATCTCTGTTGCCACGCCTCCACCAATGAGACCCTGCGGCTCGACCAGTGCACCAAGTGCCGCTTCTTGCACAGTGTTGGAAACTCCGACAACCTGTCCATTGAACATCACAAAAAACAGAGCGAGAGCGGCCACCAGCGTGCCGCCAAAAAGCATCTCAACAGGTTGGACCTGTATGTGCATGCCAAAACCAAACACAACCACCAGGGCAAGAACTACCGCAACAGTGCCTAGCGCTATAGCGGTACTTGTCGGGTTGTCGGCAACCGCGCGCAAAAACTGCTGTATGGTAGTTTGTGTGACATTTGGAGTAGCGGCGGCCGGCACTGCCGAGGTTATGGCACCTGCGACATCAACGGTTGGGTCTGCATTGCTCGGGACTTCTACAATGCTTTTCGACGCGGGGGCCTCTGTAGATGGAGCGGCAACGCGCGCAAGCGGCGTACCAAAATACTGCACGACAAATGTCACTGGCACCCCTTCATACATGCCTTGTGCAATGCCGATACCAATGTTGGCATACTCCGGCTTTACTATATTTTCCCTGTGTGATGGAGATGCCATCCACGCTCCCACCACGGCAGAGGAGTCTTCAAAACGTACTGCCAAATTTTCCCCCGCGTACTGGTAAGAATATCCTGCCTGCCGCAACCATTCCCATGGCTCCGTGCCATCTGGGCTCACGTGAGAGAAGTATCCTTTGGCCGCCATGTCCTCTGCTTTTGCCTGTGCCGCCTGTGTAAGAAATATGTTTTCGGTAAGGCCGCCGGCGCCGTATTGCGCGCGCTGACTGTTGGTAAGCACCACCACTTCGCTTTGCACTACCGCGGCGGGTAAGAAGCTGCTCGATAAGGGTATCTGCGTGCTTGCAAGAAAAACGCCCTCGACAGTAAGTACGATGGTGAGAAAAAACAGCAACCACGGCTTGGCAAGAAGGCGCGGGCGATATGTATTGCCACGCATAGGAGCAAGGTGATGCAAGATTTTACGGAAGAATCTTCCCATTACAAAAATAGTAGCACGAGTTGTGCGCTATACTGTTGTGGTATGCGACAGGTGTTTATTATTGGTCTGCTGTTTTTGGCACCCATAACCGCCCTGGCGGCAGGCTTTGCGAAAGAGTCTATATTTTTGTCCGCCACAAACCCGGTTGAGGGAAACACGTTGCTCATCCATGCGATTGTTTTAAACGAGTCGAGTGTTGCTTTTACCGGAGAACTGTCTTTTATGGAAGGCGTGAGCGCGGTGGGAAGCGTGCCTGTGTCTTTGGCGGTCGGCGAGGCGCAGGTTTTTTCTGTATCGTGGAAGCCCACTCTGGGAAGTCATACTATTGTTGCAACACTCAAGGAGCATGGCGGGTCCACTGTGGGGGAAGTTACTCAAATTTTTTCTATAGCTCCAAAACCAACGCAAAGTACAGACGGGCAAGCAGGCGGCGTGGTTGAGTCTTCCCAAACGATACAAGGGCAGATTGGCAACCTCTCCCCCGCTGTTGGTAACTTTCTTTCGCCAGGCTTTGCAATAGTAGACTCGGCTCGCACCAGCGCTGTGGGAACTATAGACAAAGGTGTAGACTGGGCAAAAGCCAAGGTAGACACAAATCCCTCAGGAAGTATCCTTGGATCTCAAACCGCCAAAGCTTCCACTTTTGCCGACACAGCTCTCTTTGTTGCCGCTACCATCTTGCTATACGTGCTGTCTATCTTGCGGTGGTTGGTCGCGAGCTCAGCTATCTTCTACCCGGCGCTGGTTGTAATATTTTTCTACGGGCTTTGGCGTCTGTACAAACGGATGAGTCGCCCCGCGTGGCTGCGTTAGAGTGCAGCAAAAACGAGCATAAAAGTGAGTCTGAGGCGCGTCGGCGCTGAGGCGAGGGAATTTATCAGCAGGAAATTCCCGCTCACTTTTATGCTCGTTTTTGCAGAACTATTACAAACGGCTTGTGCGCCAGTGCCAAAGTGCCGCGGCAAATAGTGCCAACGTTGTGAGTGCGGAGATTGCGCAAAACTGGCATATCGCGCCGATGAGCGTCAGTTGTATATAAAAAATCGCGTAGATCGAGTAGAGTACCCCAACGCCTGTGTAGGCCAACGCTCCAAAACGAAGAGCCACTGAGCGCGGCTCTATTGCAAGCATAGCCGCAAGGCACAGCATGTATGTGTAGTATACGAGCCCGATGTAGGAGAGCGGTACGCCAAAAAACTTTGAATGCGCACTTGTCAACACTATTTCGCACCCCCCTATAGCACAAGACGGTACCAGGTTGAGGTATTGGAAGTAAGAAAGGTACAATGTGTCCCCAAGCCCTACCAAAGCGAGTGCGACGAGTACAAACGGAGCGAGTGCCGGTTTGGAGCTGTCCATATACTATAAATAGTATCACTTTTCCTACTATCTTTCATCTTCGCGCCGCCGCACCGTGTGCTCGTCCATGCCAAAGTGGTGCGCCACTTCGTGCCAGATAGTTTCGCGCACCACGGTGCTCACACACTCTTCAAACGTCATCCTTACATTCTCAAGTTTGTGAGTATGTTCCATGGCTCGGGCTTCGTCTTCTATCGGCTTTTGGTACAGAGTTATGGTGTCTGGGAGCACTGCCCCAACGCCATATAGGTCGCCGCGCAGTGGGTACGGCACGCCATGGTAAAGCCCTAAGAGCGTTTCGTTTTTGTGCAACTTTTCTGCCGAGCGTGTCTCTGTGTCTGGTTCGTCCTCTACCAAAAAAGCCAAGTTGCTGATGATACTGCGAAACTTCTCCGGAATAGCGTTCGGAAACTCCTCGGCCACCAACTGCTCAAACTCCTCGCTGGTCATGAAAGTAAAAGTTGCTGTTTCGCTAAGCGTGGGGTGTGGTAGGTGGAATTGGCCTCCCTTCCGACACTGCGGCATCGGCTTCTTTCACTTTAATCGCTTCTCTCTCGACGCGCCTCTCTTCTTTTTGGATTGTAGTTTGAGCCACCTTGCGCTCGCCGTGCACGTTCATAAGAGAAAAACTCACCGAGGAGGCCGCCACGATGCCGAGCATGTTTACCAAAAACAGCGAGAGAGCACCTATGGTCAATGGTGCTGAGAACCACACTATTCCAATTCCAATGACCGAAAGTGGCGGGAGTAAGGCAACCGAAATGGCAATACCCGGCAGTGTTTCCGATAGTTTTGGTTTGACCATCGCGTAGGTAACCGCGAGCCCCGAGACAATCGCCACTGCCAAAAAAAGCAGCGACGGTGTCGCGCGCGAAAGTATCTCCGGAGTTTGAGCTAG
>Ga0326597_10006994_pt1 | contig 15385 bp, 11 predicted proteins | sample RVTome_12_FD_203789 | JGI IMG/M metagenome (GOLD analysis project Ga0326597, IMG submission 203789) | Soil microbial communities from uranium-contaminated site in the Upper Colorado River Basin, Wyoming, United States - RVT100D185 | ecosystem: Environmental > Terrestrial > Soil > Contaminated >...
CGCGATGACGACTTCCGGCCTGCTTGCCTCGCGCATCGCCGCCGACTATAGCAGGCAGCGGCCGCCGCCGACAGTTCGAACACTTGGTCGCATCTTGGTGTAAACTATCAGCCCATGGCCGCAAAAACCGCCGTAACGAAGCTAAAGCCCGTCCCCCTCTCCGAGAACGCCCGCTTCGTCCTCGAGCGCCGTTACCTCGCCAGGGACGACGCCGGCAACCTCGTCGAGACGCCGGCGCAGCTCTTCCGCCGCGTCGCCGACAACATCGCCGCCGTCGAGGGCCGCTATCACGCCGCCGCCACCACCGGCAGCGAGCGCGAGGCCGCCGTCAGCCGCCACGCCGACGCCTTCTACGCGCTCATGACCTCGCTGCGCTTCCTGCCCAACTCGCCCACCCTCGGCAACGCCGGCCGCCCCCTCCAGCAGCTCGCCGCCTGCTTCGTCCTCCCCGTCGAGGACTCCATGGCCGGCATCTTCGAGACCGTCAAGCAGACCGCCCTCATCCACCAGAGCGGCGGCGGTACCGGCTTCGCCTTCAGCCGCCTCCGCCCCGCCGGCGACATCGTCGCCACCACCGGCGGCGTCGCCTCCGGCCCGATATCGTTCATGAAGGTCTTCGACGCCGCCACCGAGGCGATCAAGCAAGGCGGCACCCGGCGCGGCGCCAACATGGCCGTCCTCGCCGTCTGCCACCCCGACATCGAGGCCTTCGTCGAGGTCAAGGCCGACATGGTCACGCTCACCAACTTCAACATCTCCGTCGCCGTCGACGACGCCTTCATGCGGGCCGTTGAGGACGATGCCGAGTACGACCTCGTCAGCCCCCGCACCGGCGCGGCAGTCGGCAGGCGCCGCGCCCGCGCCGTCTTCGACCGGATCGTCGCCAACGCCTGGCAAAACGGCGACCCCGGCCTCGTCTTCCTCGACCGGATCAACCGCGACAACCCCACGCCCGCCCTCGGCGCCATGGAGGCGACGAACCCCTGCGGCGAGCAGCCCCTCCTGCCCTACGAGAGCTGCAACCTCGGCTCCCTCAACCTCGCCCGCTTCGTCAAGCCCCCGTCGAATGACGACGGACCGCCATCGACCCCCAGCGACACGTCCGTGGCCAACGCGGCCTTATCTCACCCTCACCCAAGCGGCACGTCCGACGCGGAGGCGCCGCTATCTCACCCAAGCGAAAGTTCTCGTGAGCCGCAGGCTCACTCCGAGCGTTTTCAATCAATCGACTGGGACGCCCTCGGCGCTACCATCGACCTCGCCGTCCGCTTCCTCGACGACGTCATCGACGCCAACCTCTACCCGATCCCCGAGATCGAGCGCCAGACGAAGCTCACGCGCAAGATCGGCCTCGGCGTCATGGGCTGGGCCGACCTCCTCTATGGCCTCGGCATCCCCTACGACTCCGACGCCGCCATCGAGCTCGCCGACCGCCTCATGGCCTTCATCCGCGAGCGCGCCGACAGCGCCTCCGCCGCCCTCGCCGCCGAGCGCGGCCCCTTCCCGGCTTGGGACGAGTCCGTCTACGGACCCAACGGACCGTTAGCTCACCCGAGCGAAGGTTCTCATGAGCCGGAGGCTCATCCTGAGCGCTTTCAAACAGTCGAAGGTTCTCATGAGCCGGAGGCTCATCCTGAGCGTTTTCAAACAGCCGAAGGTTCTCATGAGCCGGAGGCTCATCCTGAGCGTTTTCAAACAGTCGAAGGTTCTCATGAGCCGGAGGCTCATCCTGAGCGTTTTCAAACAGTCGAAGGTTCTCATGAGCCGGAGCCGCGTCCTGAGCCTATCGAAGGGGCTCACCCCGAGCGTTTCAGATCAATCAGAAACGCCACCCGTACGACCGTCGCCCCCACCGGCACCCTCAGCATCATCGCCGACTGCACCGGCGGCATCGAGCCCGCCTTCGCCCTCGCCTTCACGCGTCAGCACTATCTCGACCCGAAGCACCCGGACGAGCTCGTCCGCCTCACCGAGGTCAACGGCGCCTTCGCCGCCGCCGCCGAGGCGGGCGGCTACTACTCCCCGGCGCTCATCGACCACCTCGCCGCCGGCGGCCGCCTCGCCGACCGTCCCGAGGTCCCCGAGGCCGCCCGGCGCCTCTTCGTCACTGCCCACGACATCGCGCCCGAGTGGCACGTCCGCATGCAGGCCGCCTTCCAGCGCCACACCGACAACGCCGTCAGCAAGACGGTCAACTTCCCCCGCGCCGCCACGCCGGCCGATGTCGCCGCCGCCTACCGCCTCGCCCATAGCGAAGGCTGCAAGGGCATCACGATCTACCGCGACGGCTCCCGCGCCGGCCAGGTCCTCTCCCTCGTCGCCGACGGCGATGACGATCTCGCCGCGCCGATCTCGCTCGAACCCGCTACCGTGCTGCATCGCCGCCGCCTGCCCGACGAGCGCCGCTCGATCACGCACAAGTTCCGCGTCGGCGAGCAGGAGGGCTTCGTCACCGTCGGCCTATTCGACGACGGCAGCCCCGGCGAGATCTTCGTCACGATCTCCAAGGAAGGCTCGACGATCCGCGGCCTAATGGACTCCGTCGCCATGCTGACCTCCTACGCCCTGCAGTACGGCGTCCCCCTCACGACCCTCGTCGAGAAGTTCCGCGCCGTCCACTTCGAGCCCGCCGGCCTCACCGCCAACCCCGACCTCCCCCAGGCGAGCAGCATCGTCGACTACATCTTCCGCTGGCTCGAGCGCCGCTTCCTCACGCCGCCGACCGAGGCCGCGGACGCCGCCACAACGCCCGCGGCGAGCGCAGAGGAGCTCGCGTTGCAGCCGCCGAGCGGGGCGACGCGCGGCCGCCGTCGCGCCCGTCGCGGCAACGGCGCCTCGCGCGGCGGCCCCAGCCTGCCGCCGCGCCCCGCCCTGCCGTTGGGTGAGGTTGCGACCGGCATCCTCTGCCCCGACTGCGGCCAGCAGATCGTCTTCAGCGAAGGCTGCCTCGTCTGCCGCGCCTGCGGCTACACCAAGTGCGGCTAAAGCCTTGTAGGGGCGACCTTCACGGTCGCCCGCCGCCGCCGCATCCGAAGCGTGGGCCTTGTGTCGCGCTCAGCATGCCGACGACCAAAGCCGGTGCAGGGTGCAACCCTGCCGGGGGTCTAGGGGTGTCCCCCAGTTTCCTTTTACAATCAAGAGGCGGAGCAGACCGCCAGAGATGCGCAGCCGCCTACGTCCTATTAAGATGCGCGGCAGCGCTATGCCCCCACGCCAGTGACCCATGTAATCAGGATCTGCCGCCCGTCCGGCAGACGCCGCCGCCGGTACCCGCCCTCCGTCGCCGCGAACAGCCCGTCGAAGTGCGACTCGAACGCCGCCAGCGCCCGCTCGCGTGGCGCGCCCGACAGCGACGACGTCGTCAGCGACGCCTCCATCAGCTCCTCGCGCGTCGGGTAGACGCGCAGGCCCGCGCTGTCGCGCGGCTCGATGACGCGCACGTCCGGCAAGATGTCCAGCTCCCACATCACCGGCAGCAGCTCGCGGTAGCCCGGCGCGAGCACCAGCTCCTCGCCGTATACGGCGCGGAACAGCTCGCTGCCGCCGTTCGGCCCCGGCTCCGCCGAGACGAGGATTATCACGCGCCGCCGGCTCGCCGCGTGCAGCTGCTCGATGAAGCGCACGATGTCCTCGACGAAGTAGGTCACGCTCGACGTCAGGCTGACGTCGCCCGCGATGCCCTGCGCGCTCAGCCAGTCGCTCTCGACGTAGCGCGCGTTCTTGATCCCAGCCTCCGCCGCCACCGACTCGAAGACCTGCCGCATGCCCGCCGACGGGTCGACGTCAATCAGCTCGCGGCAGTGCAGCGCCAGCGCCAGCCCGAAGCGTCCGGCGCCACCGCCCACGTCGAGGACCACGTCGTCCGGCCGCAGGTAGTCGATGATCGCCTGCAGCACCGCCTCCGGCTTGCGACGCGGGTCGGAGCGAAAGCGTTCGGCGCGGCCGCCCGTCCACACGTCGTCCTCATAGCTCCGCCCGCTCAGCCTGCGGCGCTGCTCGTTCACGGCCCGCACACGGGCGCCATAGGCCTCTCCTGCGCTGCTCATCACGAGGATTGTACGCGGCTTGGCAGCGGCGTAGAATACGCACACACGTTCGCCCGGAACCGGAGGTTGAGCATGATTACCTCGGATGACCTCAAGCCTCTGCGCTCGGCCAGTGACGATTACGCTGAAACCGAAAGACTGAAATCGAAATTCAGGGATCTTAAGCTGAGGCGAAAGCCGTTCCATTTAACTGGCGAGGATTTCGAAGAGGTTCTCACGTGGAAGTTACGGACCCAGTACGGACGGCAGCGTCGTCTTCGAGAAGGCAACACAGACAGCCTCATACAAGGCATCACCAGACTCGCACTGAATATAGAGCACGAAGATTCAGACTATGAGTTGGAGTTGCGCATCGGTGTGCTTTGTGCTCTTCGTGGTGTTGCAGTCCCCGTGGCGTCAGCCGTGCTTGCCCTCACGAGCCCCGATGACTACGCGGTCATAGACTTTAGAGCTTGGCGTCAGATATTTCCTGATAAGCCTCTTATTCTGAACGTTACTGGTTACAAGAAGTATCTGAATGCAATTCGCCCCTTGGCGAGGGAACTGAATTGGCCTGTGCAAGAGGTTGATTTGGCCATCTGGGAGTACGATCGACGCAGAGATGGACGCACATGAATGACGTCTTCTCCGCCTTCCACCCCGTCATCCAGACCTGGTTTCGCGGCCGCTTCAAGGCCCCCACCGACGCCCAGACCGCCGGCTGGCCCGCCATCCAGGCCAACCGCGACGTCCTCATCGCCGCCCCCACCGGCTCCGGCAAGACCCTGGCCGCCTTCCTCGCCGGCATCGACTCCCTGCTCAAGCAAGCCGAGGCTTCGTCAGCGGGCCAAAAAGGAGCGCCGGGCGAGGATGGGGGTGGCGAGGGCGCTCCCTCCTTCAAAGACGAGACCCAGATCGTCTACATCTCCCCCCTCAAAGCGCTCGGCAACGACATCCAGCGCAACCTCGAGGCCCCCCTCGCCGAGATCGCCGCCCTCGCCGCTGCCTCCGGCTACGACCTGCCGCCGATCCGCACCGGCGTCCGTAGCGGTGACACGCCCCAGAAGGATCGCCAGGCCTTCGTCAAGAGGCCGCCCCACATCCTGATCACGACGCCGGAGTCCCTCTACCTCATGCTCACCGCCGCGCGCAGCCGCGAGACGCTGCGATCGGTCCGCACCGTCATCGTCGACGAGATCCACGCCCTCGCCCGCGACAAGCGCGGCAGCCACCTCGCGCTTTCGCTCGCCCGCCTCGACCACATCTGCGAGGCGCGACCCGCCCGCATTGGCCTCTCGGCGACTCAGAAGCCCGTGGAAGAGATCGCCGCCTTCCTCGTCGGCAGCGAGCCCGAGCCCGATAACGGAGCGCCAGGCCACCCAAGCGAAGGTTCTCATGAGCCGGAGGCTCATCCTGAGCGTTTTCAAACAGTCGAAGGTTCTCATGAGCCGGAGGCGCGTCCTGAGCGAGTTCAAACAGTCGAAGGTTCTCATGAGCCGGAGGCTCGTCCTGAGCGAGTTCAAACGGTCGAAGGTTCTCATGAGCCGGAGACTCATCCTGAGCGAGTTCAAACGGTCGAAGGTTCTCATGAGCCGGAGGCTCATCCTGAGCGTTTTCAAACAGTCGAAGGTTCTCATGAGCCGGAGGCTCATCCTGAGCGAGTTCAAATAGTCGACCTCGGCCACCAGCGCGACCTCGAGCTCCATATCGAGGTGCCGCCCTCCGACCTCGAGGCCGTCGCCGCGCGCGAGCAGTGGACCGACATCTACGACCGCCTCGCCGGCCTGATCCGCGCCCACCGGACAACACTCGTCTTCGTCAATACCCGCCGCCTCTCGGAGCGCGTCGCCCATAGCCTGCGCGAGCAGCTCGGCGAGGAGGCCGTCGCCAGCCACCACGGCAGCCTCTCGCGCGACCGCCGCCTCGGCGTAGAGCAGCGCCTCAAGTCCGGCGACCTCAAGGCCCTGGTCTGCACCGCATCGCTGGAGCTCGGCATCGACATCGGCAGCATCGACCTCGTCTGCCAGATCGGCTCGCCCCGCAGCGTCGCCACCTTCCTCCAGCGCGTCGGCCGCTCCGGCCACGCTCTCGGCCTGCGGCCCCAGGGCCGTCTCTTCCCGACCAGCCGCGACGAGCTCGTCGAGTGCGCCGCGCTGATCCGGGCCGTGCGCGGCGGCCGCCTCGACCGCATCGTCCAGCCCGTCGCGCCGCTCGACATCCTCGCCCAGCAGATCGTCGCCGAGTGCGCCGCCGAGGACTGGCCGGTGGACGGCCTCTACGCGCTCGTTCGCCGCGCCTACCCCTTCCGCGAACTCGCCCGTGACGACTTCGACGCGGTCGTCGAGATGCTCGGCGAGGGCGTCGGCGAGGGCGCCGGCCGGGCGCCGCCCCTCCTCCACCACGACCGGATCAACCGCATGCTGCGCGGCCGTCGCGGCGCCCGCCTGACCGCGATCCTCAACGGCGGCGCCATCCCCGAGATGGCCGATTATCGCGTCGTCGCCGAGCCGGACGACACCGTCGTCGGCACCGTGAACGAGGACTGGGCGATCGAGAGCATGGCGGGCGATATCTTCCTCCTCGGCAGCCACTCCTGGCGGATCAAGCGCGTAGGAGGCGGCGAGGTGCGGGTGGAGGACGCCCGCGGTGCGCCGCCGAACATCCCCTTCTGGCTCGGCGAGGCGCCGGGCCGCACGCGCGAGCTCTCCCAGGAGGTCGGCCGCCTGCGCCGCGACGTCGTCGCCGGCCTGGACGCGGTTGATGCTTTGCGCGAGCGCATCAAGGACGAAGCCGGTCTCGACGATCTCGGCGCCGTCCAGATCATCGACTACCTCCGCTCCAGCCGCGATGCCCTCGGCCTCATCCCCTCCGACACGGACGTCGTTTTCGAGCGCTTCTTCGACGAGACGGGCGGCATGCAGCTCGTTCTCCACGCCCCCTTCGGCGCCCGGATCAACCGCGCCTGGGGTCTCGCGCTGCGCAAGCGCTTCTGCGTCCGCTTCGACTTCGAGCTCCAGGCGGCGGCGAGCGACGACTCGATCGTCCTCTCGCTCGGTCCCCAGCACAGCTTCCCGCTCGAGGAGAGCTTCCGCTATGTCACCGCTGCCACGGCCGAGGCCTCCCTGCGGCAGGCGGTCCTCTACGCGCCCGTCTTTCCCGTCCGCTGGCGCTGGGATGCCGGGCGCGCCCTCGCCGTGCCCCGCTTCCAGGGCGCCCGCAAGGTGCCGCCGCCGATCCAGCGCATGCGCGCCGACGACCTCCTCGCCGCCGTCTTCCCGGCCCAGGTCGGCTGCCAGGAGAACGTCACCGGCCCGCTCCAGATCCCGAATCACCCACTGATCCGCCAGACCGTGGACGATTGCCTGCACGAGGCGATGGACCTCGACGGCCTCGTCGAGGTGCTCGGCCGCATCGAGTCGGGCGAGGTCCACCTCCACGCCATCGACACGCTGGAGCCGTCGCCGATGGCGCACGAGGTCCTCAGCGGCAAGCCCTTCACCTATCTGGACGACGCGCCTCTCGAGGAGCGGCGGACACGGGCCGTGAGCCTGCGCCGGTCGCTGCCGGAGAGCGCCCGCGAGCTCGGCGCCCTCGATCCGGAGGCGATCGCCCGCGTCCGGGAAGAAGCCTGGCCGGCGCCGCGAGACGTCGAGGAGGCGCATGACGCCCTCCTCTCCCTCGTCGCCCTGCCGGCGGCGGAAGCGCGGCCCTGGCAGGCCTGGCTCGAGGAGCTCGTCGAGTCGGGGCGGGCGGCTCGTTTCGGCTGCAAGCCGGATGGCGGGCCGCCCTTCGCGGCCTTCATCGCCGTCGAGAACCTGCGCCTGATCGAGCTGCTCTACCCGAAAGCAGAGGTCACGGTCCGCGTCCAGCCGCCGGCCGCGGCGCTCGTCATTGTCGAGGACCGCGACGACGCCCGCCTGCGCCTCGTCCGCGGCTGGACGGAAGCCAGCGGCCCCGTCGCCGCCGCCGGCCTCGGCGCGCGCCTGGGCCTCGGCGCAAAGGACATCGATTACGGCCTGCGCCAGCTCGAGGCTGCCGGTCATGTCTTGAGAGGCAAGTTCACGCCTCGGCAGCAAGGCGACGGCAGCCCGGACTCGCGGCCGGGCCCGGAGCCGGCAGAAGGGACGCAGCCGGAGCGACCTCAGGAGGATGGGGACGAGTACTGCGACCGCCGCCTCCTCGCCCGCATCCATCGCTACACCCTCGACCGTCTGCGGCGGGAGATCGACCCGGTCTCCGGTCAGGACTTCATGCGCTTCCTCCTGCGCTGGCAGCATCTGACCCCCGATACGCGTCTCGCCGGCAAGGCCGGCCTGCGCCAGGCGATCGCCCGCCTCCAGGGCTTCGAGGCGCCCGCCGCCGCCTGGGAGCGAGAGCTCCTGGCGGCGCGGGTCGGCGAGTACCACGCCTCCTGGCTCGACGATCTCTGCCTCGCCGGCGAGGTCGCCTGGGCCAGGCTGACGCCGCGGCGCGGTGGCAAGGCCGGCGCCGCGCCCACCCGCGCCACGCCGGTGAGCGTCGTCCTGCGCCGCAACTATCAAGCCCTCCTCGCCGCCGTCCGCCGCGGCGAGGAGAGCACGGCACCGCCGCGCGCCGGCGCCGCGACCGAGATCCACGAGATCCTGCTGCAGCGCGGCGCCCTCTTCTTCGATGAGATCGTCAACGCCAGCCGCCGCCTCGCCTCGGACGTCGAGCGCGGCCTGCGCGAGCTCGTCGCCTGGGGACTGGTCAGCGCAGACGGCTTCCAAGGCCTGCGTCAGCTGACCGGCAGAGGCTCCGGCTCGGGCCGGCGGCGTCAGGAGTCGTCGAGCTACGACGCCCGCGGCTTCTTCGCCGGCAGCGGGCCGGCCGGGCGCTGGTCCCTCGTGGCCGGCGGCAGCGCCGCCACCGGAGCCGAGCAGGATGAGGCACTCGCCGAGACGATCGCGGGCGTCCTCCTCCAGCGCTACGGCGTCCTCTTCCGCGACCTCTACGGCCGCGAGAGCAGCGCCCTCCCCTGGCGAGACGTCCTCCGCGCCCTCCGCCACCTCGAGGCGCGCGGCCTCGTCCGCGGCGGTCGCTTCGTCTCCGGCCTCAGCGGCGAGCAGTACGCCCTGCCCGAGGCCGTCGATGCTCTGCGCTGGGTGCGGCGCCAGGCGCGCGCCGGCGACCGCGTCTATGTCGCGGCGACCGACCCGGTCAACCTCGCCGGCGTCGTCGTCCCGGGGGAGCGCCTGCCGGCCCTCGCCGGCCGCCGCATCCTTTTCGTCGATGGCCTGCCCCAGCCGGCCGAGGATGCCGGCGCGATGAAGGCGCCGGTGCCGTCGAAGCTGAAGCCGGAGCGGGCTACCGTCGCCGGCTCGCGGTCCGCGTAGACCCCGAAGCGCCAGTTCGCTAGTATTCGAGCAAGTCATTGAGCCAGGCTCGGGCCCCCGGCCGAGCCGCTAGTCCGGAGGTTACGAGCGTGGTCAAGGAGCGCGTCGACGAGCGGCAGATGAGCGGTGCCATGGCGCGGCCGAGCTCGAAATCGAATCAGGAAGCGCATATCGTGGCCGCTCGCAACATCGCCGCGCAGCTCTTCGCCTTCCCGACCGCCGAGTATCCCCACCTTCGCACCTTTGTCAACGAGCCTGAGGTGGAGCAGAAGATCTTCACCAACCTTGGCAGCGAGCTTGCCCCCGACATCGTCGTGCTCGAGTGGCCGGAGAAGCTGCCCCGCATGGTCGCCGAGGTGGTCACCGCCGACATGCTGACCGAGGAGAACGCCAGGGGCGTTTGGGCCGTCGAAGCCCGCCTCGAAGGCGTTCCGTTCTACCTTTACGTGCCCGTGGGCTACGCCTCTGAGGCGAAGAAGCTGCTGAAGCGGGTTGGCCTCCGGAACGTGGGCCTGCGCACCTGGCGCAACATCGCCGGCCTCAAGACGATCGACGTCATCGCGATCCGCTAGACGCGGCCGCGCCTAGCGCTGCCGTAGCGGCTTCGGCGTCAGCCGGTCCTTACCCATAAATGGGGCGAGGGCGGCGGGCGCCAGCACGGAGCCATCCGCCTGCTGGTAGTTGTCCATGATCGCGATCAGCATGCGGCCCATGGCGCAGCCGGTGTCGTTCACGGTATGGCAGAAGCGCGGCCCGCCCTCGGCCGGCTTATAGCGGATGTTCAGCCGGCGCGCCTGGTAATCCGTCGTGTTCGTGTCGGTCATGACCTCCATGAACTCGCGCGAGCCGGAGAGCCAGACCTCGACGTCGCGCTGACGGTAGGTCGCGAGATAGCCGCAGTCGCCGGTGCACTTGTCGACGATGCGATAGGGCAGCCCGAGCTGCTGCATCAGCCACTCGTTGATCTCGCGAAACTCCTCGTAGATCGCCGCCGACTGGTCCTCCTTGCAGACGGCGTTCAGCTCCAGCTTGTCGAACTGATGCACCCGCTTTATGCCGCGAACGTCCTTGCCCCAGGAGCCCGCCTCCGAGCGAAAGCAGGGCGTGAAGGCGAAGACCTTCACCGGCAGCTCCGCCTCGTCGAGGGTGCGGTCCATAAAGTAGCTGAAGTTCGCCGGCTCCGACGAGCCGACGAGGAAAAGCGGCAGCGACTCCTCGACGTTCTCGGTCCTGATCTCGTAGACCTGGTCGCGGCCCTCCGGGAACTGCGAGGTGCCGAAGAGGGCTCTCTCCCGCACGAGCAGCGGCGGCACGATCGGCTGATAGCCCCGCCTGAGCAGCTCGTCGGTCATCAGGCGCTGGATCGCGAGCTGGAGGCGGGCGACGTCGCCGAAGAGGTAGGCGAAGCGCGAACCCGATACCTTGCCGCCCTGCAGGGAGTCGACGCCGCCGAGGCGCTCGCCGATCTCGCCGTAGTGGAGCGGCACGAACTCGTCGCCCGGCGCGTGCAGCGGCGATTGCGGCAGGTAGCGGGCCGAATTGGTGCCGCGGCCGAGCTTGCTCGCGTCGAGGTAGCCCGTGCCCGGGGCCCAGACCCGCTCCTCGACGTTGTCCTCCTCGCCGGCGCCCGCCGGCATGGCGGCGTCGATCCAGTTCGGGAACCATTCCATGATCGAGGCCGACGCCGCGCTCAGCCGGTCGCGCTCATCTTCGACTGCTCGCGACTTCTCGCGTAGCTCCTGGCCTCTTACCCGCGCTGCGTCCGGGTCGCTCTTGCCGACGGCGGCGACCTGCTTCTTCGCGGCGTTGAGGTCGTCTACCTCGGCCTGGAGGCCGCGGCGTCGCTCGTCGAGCTCCAGCCAGCGGTCGACGTCGGCCTTGGCCGGGTCGACCTTGCGCAGGCGAATGATCTCCTTCAGGCGCTCAGGATCGGCGCGGACCTGTCTGGCGTCGATCACGGCGCCGCCTCAGGCTCCCGGGCCACTGCGGCGGTCGCCGCCAGCCGGAGCGCCTCGAGGCCCAGGGCGCGCACGTCCGACGGCAGAGCGGCGCCCCGTCCCGTGCTCGCCACCGGCGCCTCGCCTTGCGCCAGCATCGCCGCGTCGAACCAGACGACCGGGTTCTCGGCGTCGTACGAGCGGCCGGGATAGCCCTCCACCAGGCGGCAGAAGTAAACCAGGTCGACGTGCTCGTGCTCCTCCTTCAGCTGGCAGACGAGGATCGTATGGGGCGGCTCCAGCTGAGCCGGGCCGCCTTCGTAAGCGACCCGCGGCGCCAGGGCGAGTGCCGCCGCCTCGATGGCAAACTCCTCGCGCACCTCACGCAGCGTTGCCTCGACCGGGTCCTCGCCCGGCTCGATGTGGCCGCCGGCCGGCAGCCAGGCGCCGATCTTACGGTGCCAGTGCAGCGCGACCCGCGACTCGTGAACGACGAAGCCGGAGACGGTGAGGTGACGCTCCATGAGGTCGATTCTAGCCGCCGCCTCCGACGGCGTCGAGGAGCGAAAGCTCGAACTCGCTCAGCGAATTGAGGACGAGGTCGGCCGCCGGCAGCGGCGGCCAGGCCGTGCTCGCCGCCCGCACCTGGACCGCGAGCATGCCAACGGCCTTGGCAGCGGCGAGGCCGGTCGGCGTGTCCTCGATCGCCACGCAGCTCTCGGCGGCGACGCCGAGCCGGGCAGCCGCCTCACGGTAGATGTCAGGCGCCGGCTTGCCGCGATCGACCGTCGTCGCCGACACGACGGCATCGAAGGCGTCCGCGAGGCCGATGCCGCCGAGCAGCGCCTCGATCCAGGCCGGCAGAGAGGACGACGCGACGGCGACCGGCACGCCGCGGGCTCTCAAGCTTGCGACGAGCTCCCGCGCTCCTGGCAGCGCCTCGCGTACGAGCGCCAGCTGCCGCCGCAGCTCCTGGTCGTAGGCATCGATGAGCGCCCCCAGCGGCCCGCTTGGCTCGAAGGTACGGCCCAGGTAACGCCAGGTGTCCTCGATGCTGGAGCCCATCATGTCTTGCTGGTGCTGGTCGGTGCGCTCTTTGCCAAGCGGCGTCAAGAGAGACTGCATCGCTTCGTGGTAGACCGGCTCGCTGTCGGCGAGGACGCCGTCCATATCGAAGACGACGGCCTCGTAGCGCCTAACGGCCAGCGGCCTGCTCCCATATTTGACGGGTGAGCGACATCTGGCCGAGGTGCTCGCGCCGGTGCTCGACGCCGTGAAGCAGTGCCCAGGCAGCAGATACGTTGCTCGGCTCCGAGGCGTCCGGGAGCGGTTCGGACCACTCGGTGTTGGCAGGTCTTTGGAGGAGAGTCCGGCAGTCCGCTCCTATCGCCTCGATGGACTGGAGCAAGGAATCGGGGCTCCCTGCCACAGCCTCGAACTCCGAGTCGCGGTCGCGCTCCGGCAAGGCGAGGCCGTAAGCGATGCAGAGCCACTCGCGCGTGCTGCTATGGGCGTGTACCGCGGGTACTGCGAGCGAGTTCATCTCGGTGGCGTCCGGGCGCCAGTTCCGTGCTTCAGTCGTGGTGCCCTCGATACCGCGTCGCATCTCGCCGAGTGAATCGACGATGATCCGCTGCGCCGCGTGGCCGAAGGCTTCTCCAGGCACCTCAGCCTCGCTCCCTCAGCGTCGGGAAGAGGATCACCTCCCGGATCGAGCGCACGCCGGCGAGGAGCATCACGAGGCGATCGACGCCGATGCCGAGGCCGCCCGTCGGCGGCATGCCGTGCTCCAGCGCCTGGAGGAAGTCCTCGTCGACCAGCTCCGCCTCCTCGTCGCCGGCTGCCCGCAGGCGGAGCTGATCCTCGAAGCGCTCGCGCTGGTCCAGGGGGTCGTTCAGCTCCGTGTAGGCGTTGCCGAACTTCAAGCCGCCGGCCGAAGGCTCGAAGCGCTCGACGTAGCGCCGATCCTCGGGCTTGCGCTTCGCCAGGGGCGAGTGCTCGACCGGGTAATCGACGATGAAAGTCGGCGCGATGAGCTTCGGCTCGACCGTCGCCTTCAGCGTCTGGTCGATGAGCTTGCCCCAGCTCGCGCCCGCTTCCGGCTGGAGGCGGAGCTCCGTCATCTTGATCTTCAGGGCCTCGATCTCCCGGAAGGCCTCCGGGTCGAGGCCGGCGTACTCGGTCAGCGCCTGGCGCAGGCTGAGGCGGCGCCAGGGCGGCGCGAAGTCGAACTCGTGCTCGCCGAAACGGACCTTCGTGCCGCCGATGCACTCCCGGGCAATAAAGGCCGTCATCTCCTCGACCATCGCCATGACGTCGTTGTAATCGGCATAGGCCTCGTAGCTCTCCAGCATCGTGTACTCGGGGCTGTGCTTCCAGGAGACGCCCTCGTTCCGGAAGATGCGGCCGATCTCGTAGACCTTGTCGAAGCCGCCGACGATCAGCCGCTTCAAGTAGAGCTCCGTCGCCACGCGCAGATAGAGGTCGCGGTCGAGGGCGTTGTGATGGGTGACGAAAGGCCGCGCGGCGGCGCCGCCCCACTGCTCCGTGAGCACCGGCGTCTCCACCTCGATGAAGCCGCGACCGTCGAGGAAGCGCCGCATCGCCGAGATCACGCGGCTGCGCAGGGCGAAGAGGTCGCGCGTCTCCTGGTTGGCGATGAGGTCGCGGTAGCGCTGCCGGTAGCGCTGCTCGACGTCGGCGAGGCCGTGCCACTTCTCCGGCGGCGTCCGCAGCGCCTTCGCGAGCATCGTCAGGCCCTGGGCTTCGACGGTGACCTCGCCTGTCTTCGTGCGAAAGAGCTCTCCCTGGGCGCCGAGCAGGTCGCCGAGGTCGGAGTCGCGCAAGGTCGTGAAGTCGGCCTCGCTGACGCCGTCACGGCGGACGTGCACTTGAAGGCGCCCGGAGCCGTCCCGGAGGTCGAGGAAGGCGGCGCCGCCCATGAGCCGCAGTGCCGTCACTCGGCCGCCGACGCTGGCGCTGGGCGGCTCGCCGGCGGCGCTCCGTTCCCAGGTCTCGAAGCTGGCCGCGGCCTCGGCGGCGCTGTGACTACGCTCGTAGCGCGGCGGATAGGGGTCGACGCCGCGCTCGCGCAGCCGCATGAGCTTCGCGAGGCGTTCCTGGTAGAGCTCCTCTTCCCTTGTGGGCATGGTCCTCGTCTGGAGAAGCGGGCCGTTGGGCCGCCGCCGGTCCGTTCGGCCGGCGGCTCCGGCCCGCTAGCCGATCGCCGTTACCGTCAGCCGGAGGACGCCCTTCGGCACGTCTACCCGGATCTCGTCGCCGACTCGCTTGCCGAGAAGGGCGCGCCCCACGGGCGACTCGTTGCTGATCAGGCCCTCGGTCGGCTGCGCCTCCGCCGGCCCGACGATCGTGTACTCCATCTTCTGTTTCTCCGAGGAGAGCAAGTTGACCTTGGAGCCGAGCTGGACCCGGCTGGCGTGATGGGCAGCCTCTTCGTCGATGACGGTGGCGTTCTGGAGCAGGTGCTCCAGCGTCAGGATCCGGCCCTCGACGAAGGCCTGCTCGTTCTTCGCTTCCTCGTACTCGGCGTTGTTCTGGGCGCTCGCCAGCTCCTTCGCCGCGTGAATTCGGTCGGCAACCTCCTGTCGGCGTGAGGTTCGGAGGGTCTCCAACTCCTTTTCGAGCCGATCGATCCCTTCCTGGGTCAGTGGGGTAGCCTTTTCGGCCATGCTCTGCCTCCGGTTTCCACCCGAGAACTGGACTCTCTGCCTTCGAAAAAAGAAAAACGACTGAGGCAATGCCCTCAGTCAGCCAAAGATGAGTCCAAGAAAATGCAATCGAATTATACGTCGGCCGGCCGCTCCTGTAAATGGAAATCGGGCGAGGCTGGCAAGCGGCCGAGGCACTCATAGCGGGCCCCGCCCGGACCGAGCTGGCTGCGCATCAGACTGACCTGCTGAACGATCAACGGCGGCGTGCGCGGCAGCGCCACCTCGGCCGAGACGCGCGCGGCGGTCTCGCGCTGTGCCGCGGTCAGAGCTTGCGGCAGACGCGCCAGCGTCAGGTGGGGCTGGAAGGCGCGGCCCTCGCGTTGGAAGCCGGCGGCGGC
>Ga0326597_10006995_pt1 | contig 15384 bp, 15 predicted proteins | sample RVTome_12_FD_203789 | JGI IMG/M metagenome (GOLD analysis project Ga0326597, IMG submission 203789) | Soil microbial communities from uranium-contaminated site in the Upper Colorado River Basin, Wyoming, United States - RVT100D185 | ecosystem: Environmental > Terrestrial > Soil > Contaminated >...
GGTCAGGGCGATGGACTGCTGTTCGCCTTTGCGCCGGTTGAATTCTTTGACGTTGCCGTCACGCAAGAGTTGGAACAGCGGATCTTCGTAGGTCAGCGGTTTTAATGCCATAAATCCTTCGCCGATGGGAAGCCCAAGCCTCCAACGGCTACAATGACTTAATCGGCGCTATTGCGAAGTTCTTAAGCGCTTCTCTGCGCGGTGTCTTTGGATGGCGAGCTGGATGAGCTGGTCGATGAGCTTCGAGTAGGAGATGCCGCTCACTTCCCACATTTTGGGGTACATGCTGATCTTGGTGAAGCCGGGTATGGTGTTGATTTCGTTGACCAGCACTCGACCGTTCGCCTGGACAAAAAAATCGACCCTGCCCATACCTTCACAGCATAGCGCTTTGTAGGCGCGCAGCGCGGTTTCGCGCACTTTTTTGACGACCGCTTTTGGTAGCTGGGCGGGAATCTCCAGACGAGCGCCGTTGTCGTCGAGGTATTTGGCATCGTAGGAATAGAAGTCGCGTTTGACGACGATCTCGCCGGGCAGCGAAGCGATCGGCGGGTCGTTGCCGAGCACCGAGCACTCGATCTCACGGCCTTGGATGCATTCCTCGATGACGATTTTGTTGTCGTAGCGAAACGCTTCGTTGACGGCGGCGGCGAATTCTCCTGGCTTGACCACCTTGCTAATGCCCACTGACGAGCCGAGATTGGCTGGTTTGACGAACAGTGGCAGGCCCAGTGCCTTTTTCACCTTGGCGAAGTTGATTTTGTCCGAACGGTTGAAAGCCAAAAATTTTCCGACTGGTACACCGGCGTCGCGCAGCAGGCGCTTCATCACGTCTTTGTCCATGCCGACTGCGGAACCAAGCACACCGGCGCCGACGAACGGCAGGTTGGCGAGCTTAAGCAAGCCTTGAACCGTGCCGTCTTCGCCGAACGGTCCGTGTAGAATCGGGAAGACCACGTCAATTGAACCAAGGGAACCGAGTCCGCCAAAGCCGGCGCCGCTATGAACGCGCACCAATGGCGTTGCGGTGTCGCCGGGCAGCACCGCCGTGGCGTTGTGAGCGTCAGGAAATTTTACCTTCGATTCGCTTTTTCCATGCAGCAGGCGCGCGCCTTCGTCGAGGTGCCAGCGGCCTTGTTTGTCGATGGCGATGGCGACGACTTCATACTTGCGTTTGTCCATCGCCTCGACGATGTTACGCGCGGAGATAAGCGAGATTTCATGCTCGGCGGACTTGCCGCCAAAGAGAATCGCGACTGTCAATTTTTTTTTCATGCAATTTCTTGCGAACAAGGTCGAGGTTGGAGGATCGGAAGGTCGAGGATCGAGGTTGGCGGTTCGAGAATCGATTCTCGAACCGCCATTTTCTATCCTCGGAGGTATGGCATCAGCTTACGACTTATTCAAAGCGGCCGGCGCTTGCTGCTCAATGACCTTTACGACCTTGCCGGGATAAGCTTGTTTGTCGAATTGCAGGACGAAGTATTTGGCTTTCACCGGGTCGCCTTTGTGGTCGAATTCGATGGGCCCGGTCACCCCTCGGAAGCCTTTCAGCTTGCGCACGGCGGTGGCGACGTCGGCGCGCGTCGGTTTCTTGCCGCCGTGGGCTTTGATCCATCCTTCCATCGCTTTGATGCCGACCCAGGTGGCATCGTAGCCGTACAAGCCAAACGCTTCGACATCCTTGCCGAAGCGCTGCTTGAATTTTTTCGCGAAGGCGGCGGTTTCCGGATAGGCATCCGGCGGACCGGCGACGCTGGTGTAATAGCTGCCCACCACTGAGCTGCCGGCGATCTTGGCCATCTCCGCCGAGTCCAAGCCGTCAGGTCCCATGAATTTGGCGTCGACCCCTTTTTCACGCAATTGTTTTAGCAGCAAGCCGCCTTGATGATAGATGCCGCCGAAATAAACCAGCGCGGGATGTCTTGCTTTGAGCGGGTTGATCATCGGCGAAAAGTTGGCGCGTTCTTCGGTTCCTTCAAAGCCCAAGATTTTAATCCCGAGCTTTTTCGCCTCATTGCGGAAGTTCTCGGCCACGCCTTGGCCGTAGAGCGTCTTGTCGTGGATAATATACACTGATTTTGCTTTCAGCTCCTGAGCGGCAAAGCGCGCCCCCACCGGGCCTTGGACGTCGTCACGGCCGCAGACGCGGTTGACATTGGGATAGCCGCGGTCGGTTATTTCGGTTGCGGTATTCGCCGGTGAGATCATCGTCAGCATGGCGTCTTTGTAGACTTCGGAAGCTGGCAGCGCCACGCCCGAATTAAAATGGCCGATGACCACCAAGACATCGGGGTTGGCGACCATGTTGCGTGCGTTGGCGACGCCGACTTCCGGTTTGGCTTGATCATCTTGCGGCACCAGCTCCAAATCGTAACCGAGCGCTTTGAAAGTTTTCACCGCTTCCTCGATCGCGAGCTGCGCGCTGAGCTTGATGTGCTCGCCCAGCGCAGCCTGCTCGCCCGAGAGCGGCGCCTGCACGGCGATCTTGATCTTGCCTTTCTGCGCCCAGGACGTGCTTGGCAGAGCCGCGATCGCGGCCAATAGAAAAGCCCAGGACAATTGTTTCAACACGCAAGTATCTCCTTAGGTTGGAATAGCGTTACGATACCAAATAGTCTGCGAGGGCGCTAGAGATTTCATGTTAACCACGTCGCTTTAGGCCGGAATATTTCGTTACGTCTTTAAGATCACCCCAGCGCTCGGTTTATCCGCCGGTCGAACCCGCCGCAATGCCGCCGAAGGTCAGCGCGTGCGGGTCTAACAAGCGGTCGAGATCGGCTCGCGACAGCGATGTATGGTCCGCCGCCACGTCTTTGATTCGGCGCCCCTCGGCGTAGGCCTGTTTGGCAATCTGCGCTGCTTTTTCATAGCCAATGAGTGGATTGAGCGCCGTCACTAAGACGGGACTCTTCTCGGCCAGGGCGGCAATCTGCTCTCGATTCACGGTGAAGCCGCTAACCGCTTTGTCCGCCAACAGTCGGCTGGCATTGGCCAGGATGTGGACGCTTTGCAGCACATTGTGCGCGATTACCGGCAGCATCGCTAGGAGCTCGAAGTTGCCGCGGCTCGCGGCGACGGCGACGGCCGCGTCGTTGCCGATCACCTGGGCCGCCACCATCATGACCGACTCGGGTATGACAGGGTTGATCTTGCCGGGCATGATGGAGCTGCCAGGTTGCAGCGCCGGTAACGCGATCTCGCCGAGTCCCGCTTGCGGTCCGGAATTCATCCAGCGCAGATCGTTGGCGATTTTCATTAACCCGAGGGCCAGAGTTCTTAATTGACCGCTCAATTCGACGGCGGTGTCTTGGCTGGATTGGGCCGCGAAGTGATTGGCGCTCTCGACGAAGGTGACGCCGGTCATGAGCGAAATGCGCGCCGCCACGCGCGCGCCAAATTCGGGATGAGCATTGATACCAGTGCCAACCGCCGTGCCGCCGAGCGCGAGCTCGCTCAGTCGCGGCAGCGTCGCCGTCAGGCGATCGGTGGACTGGCGTATCTGCGCCGCCCAGCCGCCGATCTGTTGGCCGAGCCGGATCGGCATTGCGTCCATCAGATGGGTGCGCCCGGTTTTGACCACGTCGTCGTTTTCTTGCGCTCTGCGCAACAGCTCATCGTGTAAGTGATGCAGCGACGGCAGGAGCTTTTCCTGCAATTCCATCATTGCGGCGATGTGGATCGCCGCAGGAATCACATCGTTGGATGACTGGCACAGGTTGACGTGGTCATTGGGATGAACGGCTAGCACGCCAGCGATTTGTTGGGCGCGGGTGGCGATCACTTCGTTGGCGTTCATGTTGGTCGAGGTACCTGAGCCGGTTTGAAAAATGTCGACGGGAAAATGCTCGTCATGCCGGCCGTCGGCAACTTCCGCCGCCGCGTGCTCAAGCGCCGCTGCCAACGTCGCATCCAGCAGCCCTAACTCGGCGTTGACCGCCGCCGCCGCCGACTTGATGATCCCCAGGGCGCGAATGAACGAACGGCCAAAGCGCAGGCCGCTCACCGGAAAATTTTCGATCGCGCGCTGGGTTTGCGCCCCGAACAGCGCGTTTGCCGGCACCCTCACTTCGCCGAGGCTGTCTTTTTCGATCCGAACGGATTGGTTACTCATAAGCCTTGCTCCTTTCTCAATCGAGCGGTCTAAGCCGCTTTGGTTATCCTATCACATGTCATGCCGGTCAACTTGCTTAGGATCCCTGGCATTGGCCCGTAAAGATCGGTAGCGAGCTCGCTCATGAGCCGCGACTGCTAAGCCGCAGCGAACTCGACTGGAGAGATAGGCTGGGAGACGAGCAGGGTGCTGCTCTGTGGGCAACCCATGCAGATAGGCCCCTGTTGCGGGACCACGTGCAAATCATTTGCTCCCATCGAACTTGTGCCGGCGGGAACGGCTGATGTAGAATCGGTTACATGAACGCAAACCAGAAAAAAGTCGTACAAGAAGCGCTGCGTCTGCCCGCCGAAGCGCGCGCGGCGCTGGCCGGTCGTCTACTGGAAAGTCTAGATGGTCCGGTGGACAAGGATGCGGCAGCGGCGTGGAGTAAAGAGATCGCCCACCGCATCGACGATCTAAATAAGGGGAACGTGAAGACCGTGCCGTGGTCAGTCGCGCGTCGGCAAATTGTTGGACGATCCGGTGGCTCGTCCAAACGTTGAGCTTCACCCCACGCCACCGCGGAAGCTAGGGCCGCCTTTCTCTGGTACTTCGAGCGCAATCCGTCCGCCGCAAACGCTTTCATCGCCGAGCTTGATCAAGCGGTCCGTGCAATCCGCAACGCTCCCGAGCGCTGGCCGCGGCATCTGCATAGCACGAGAAAATTTCTTCTTCGGCGCTTTCCCTACTCCGTGATCTACCGCGTCACAGACGCAGCCATTCTAGTCGTCGCCATGGCCCATCAACGCCGCCGCCCTGGTTATTGAAAACCCCGACAATTCTAGATCCACGTGGTCTAGATGAATTGTTGCACGGTTGAATCGATCCTCATTCTACAATTCAAAATCCTCCGCTATCGGCTCGCATCGCGTGCCTCTCCTGCGTCCGTGTTGCCTTTTTCATTTTTACTTTTGCCTTATCGAATCACCCGATCCGCCCGCACCAATACGTTCGGTGGCACTGTCAGGCCGATTTGCTTGGCGGTTTTCAGATTGACAATAAACTCAAACTTCATCGGCTGCTCGATCGGCAGGTCGGCCGGTTTCCTTCCCTTCAGGATCTTGTCCACGTAACTAGCCGCGCGACGGGACAAGTCGGATCGGTTGGGCCCGTAGCTCATCAGACAGCCGTCCTCGGTCCAATGCGGAGCGTCGCAGATTGACGGCAGTCGATTTTTGGCAGCCAGCTCAAAGAGCTGTTTTCGGTGATTACCGAGGAAGGACCCCTGGATGATTATCAGCGCGCCAGCGCGTTCCTTTCTCATCGCCGCAAAGGCATTTTGAAACTCGTCAGATGATTGCACCGGTAACGACTGTAACTTCACCTTCATGGCCTGAGCTACGATTTCCGTCTCTTTGACCTCTTTTTCATCGTTTGGATTGCGATGCCATATGATGGCCACCCGCGACGCCTTAGGAACGGCCTCCTTAAGGATCTCCAATCGTTTACCGCTAAGGTCTGGTGAGATCGCGGTCAACCCAGTGATGTTACCGCCCGGTCGTGCGAGGCTAGCGGCTAGACCTGCTCCAACGATATCCCCTGCGGTCGTAACAACGATCGGAATGGCGGTAGTTGCCTGCTTCGCCGCTTTGGTCGCTACAGTACTCGTCGTTACGATCACCGCCACCTCTAGCCGAACCAATTCCGCGGCCAGCTCGGGGAGACGCTCCGACTTTCCCTCTGCAAAGCGGTATATGATCTCGATATTCTTTCCCTCAACGTAGCCCAGATCACGTAGACCCTTACGAAAGGCCTCTATGTTGCCACGGATTGAAGAAGAGGAGCCGGCAATCAACCAGCCTAGCCGCGGGATATTCTTTGGCTGCTGCGCCTCGGCAAATTGGCCATAGGTAAATAAAAAAGTTACCAACAACGAAAGCCCAACGTTTATTTTCATCGTCAGCTCCCAATGAGAGTCAGGTTCGAATTCATCGAAAAGCGCCTTGCAAGACTCATAACCGACCACTGCGGATCGGGAGAGGCGGACATCATCTTATTTCACCGCTCACATTCGTCTGTCAATGGGTTTTCTCCATCCGCCAAACGGTTTCCTGGTTTCGAAGCGCAACGTCTGTGCCATGGAGGGAAACAAGTTTGGATACGAGGAACATGCTGAAATATCGCAGAAAAGCCTGAAAGCGCGATGCGGCGCCGGCAACACCGGAAAAGGTTGAGAGTAGTCGTTTTGCTACAGGGTGTAGCAATTTTGCGACACCAGCCCTGAGATTTTCCGGGGTGATTAGGACTACCAGCAGCGAAACTCCATTGACACTACCCGCCGATAGCCGCTAGGTTTCGAGCATGATCATCAGCACCGGCGTCGACCTGGCCGAAGTCGACCGCATCCAGGCGGCGCTTGAGCATCCGCGCATCGGGCGGCGATTCCGCGATCGGGTGTTTACCGAAAAAGAAATCGCCTACTGCGAGAAAAAGACGCAGCGGGGCAAGTATGAGAGCTACGCCGGACGGTTCGCGGCGAAGGAGGCGGTGATGAAGGCGCTCGGGCGGGGCTGGGGGGCGAAGGTGCGTTGGCTCGACATCGAAGTGGCGCGGGCGCGCAGCGGCAAACCGGATATTGTTCTGCACGACAAGACCGCGAAGCTCGCCGAGGAGATGGGCATTCGCCGCTGGGCGCTGTCGATCACGCACACCAAGCAGCACGGCTTGGCGTTCGTGATCGCGCAGGATGAATAAGAGAATTGGCCGCACCCTTCGACAGGCTCAGGGCGATCGGGGCGCAAAGGGCACAAAACATATTCGGGATACCTCCCGCTAAGGCGCAATGGTTTTGAGAAAAAAATTTTCTCCGAACTTGGCGTCTTTGCGCCTTTGCGGGAGAATAATCCGAATCCGCCCTAATTCTTTGCGGTGTTTCGCACGGGCAGCAAAAACAGCAGCCCTAAGGCCCAGATGCCGCCGATCAGTCCGCCGACGGTCCAACCGAAGACACTACGCCGGCTGTGGTTGGCGATGACGCCGCAAAGAATCGCGTCGAGCAGATGGACCAACACGGCGGTTGGAACTAGCGAGCTTGGCTCCATGTCGGGTCGGACGACGAGCAGTCCGGTGAAGTATCCAAGTATGTGGTAGAAATCCATATGCGACCCTTGACGCTTCGTTTGGTCGCCTAATATACTCGGTCTCCACAAAATTGGAATAATCACATGGCGGTAAAAACCATCGAATGGAACAACGATCGCGTGATCATGCTCGATCAGCGCTTGCTGCCGCATCGAGAGGTGTACCAGGTTTGCCGGGATTATAAAGAAGTCGCCGCGGCGATCCGCGATATGGTCATTCGCGGCGCGCCGGCGATCGGCGTGGCGGCGGCCATGGGGGTGGCGCTGGGCGGTCTCAAAGTGCCGCCGAAGTCGTTCGACCGTGAGTTTGAAAAAATCGTCCTGACGCTGGGGAAAACCCGGCCCACCGCCGTGAATCTGTTTTGGGCCTTGCAGCGTATGCGCGAGGTCTATATGCGCACCCGCAGCTCCGGAGTTGAATCGGTCCAGCGCGCGCTCAAGGACGAAGCGCTGAAAATCTTTCGGGACGATATTACCGCAAACAAACAGCTTGGCAAATATGGCGCCAGCCTGATGCGCCACGCCAAGCGGATCATGACCCATTGCAATGCCGGGGCTCTGGCGACGGCGGGCTATGGCACGGCGCTGGGCGTGCTCCGGGCGCTCAAAGAGTCGGGCAGCAAATTTGAAGTTTTGGTTAACGAGACGCGGCCGTTTCTCCAGGGTGCGAGACTTACCGCATGGGAACTCAAGAAGGAAAAAATTCCAGCGACTTTGGTCACCGACAACATGGCCGGCTATCTGATGCAGCAGGGTAGAGTCGACGCCGTGGTGGTCGGCTGCGATCGGGTGGCGGCGAACGGCGACGTGGCGAACAAAATCGGCACCTATATGATCGCCGTCCTGGCCAAGCGCCATGGCATACCTTTCTACGTCGCCGGGCCGACCTCGTCGATCGATATCAATTGCCCGTCTGGCAATGACATTCCCATCGAGCAGCGCGACCCCAAAGAGGTGTCGCATATGTTCGGCAAGCCGCTGGCGCCCAAGGGAATGAAAGTTTTCAATCCGGCTTTCGACGTGACGGCGCAAGAATTAGTCACGGCTATCATTACCGAAAAGGGAGTGATAAATCCTCCCTATCAGAAGAATATTCGCAACTATGTCAGTCATTGAAAAGAAACAAGAGCTGGAAGCTTACTTTCACGAGGCCGGCAAGCCGCGCGAGCGTTGGCGCGTCGGCACCGAGTACGAGAAGGTCGGCATCGACCGCCAAACTGGCCAGGCGATTCCCTATTTCGGGCGGCGCGGCGTCGAATGGATCTTGCGCGAGTTAACGGAACGCTTCGGCTGGGAACCGCAAGAGCAGGACGGCCATATCATCGCGCTTAGCCGGGACCAAGCGCAGATTACCTTGGAGCCCGGCGGGCAGGTCGAACTCAGCGGCGAGCCGTGCGAGAACATTCACTGCACCTACGCCGAGTTCACCCGGCATGTCCGTGAGTTAATCGAGGTATGCGAGCCGCTGGGCATCATCTTTCTCGGCCTCGGCATGCAGCCGGTGAGCCGGCTCGATCAGATTGAGTGGGTGCCGAAGAAACGCTATCGGATCATGGCGCCTTACATGCCGACGGTGGGAAAGCTCGGCCAGCGCATGATGAAGCAGACCGCTACGGTGCAGGCCAACATCGACTTTCTCGACGAAAAAGACGCGATGATGAAGTTTCGCACCGGTATGGGGCTGACGCCGGTGCTGATCGCCATGTTCGCCAACTCGCCGATCTCGGACGGCGAAATGAACGGTTACCGCAGTTTCCGTGAGCATATTTGGACCGACACGGATAAAAACCGGCAGGGCTTGCTCGAATTCGCCTTCGCGCCGGAAGCGTCCTTCGCCCACTATGTCGAATACGCCCTCGACGTGCCGATGTATTTCATCATCCGCCATCACGACTACGTCAATGTGACCGGTATGACCTTCCGCCAGTACTTACAGTACGGCCACGACGGCGAGCGGGCAACCATCGAAGACTGGGCCGATCACTTGACCACGCTTTTTCCCGAGACGCGCATCAAGCGCTACATCGAAGTCCGTTCGGTAGATAGCCAACCGCCGGACCTGATGCCAGCGCTATCGGCGCTGATCAAGGGCGCGTTTTACGACAACGATTGTCTACAAGCCACCTGGGACTTGGTCAAAGGCTGGAGCTGGGACGAGCGCATGGAGGTTTATTTGGACTCCCATGTGAACGCTCTGAAGACGCGCTTCCGGCGTCACTTGCTGCTCGACATCGCCAAAGAGTTCCTGGAGATCGCATGGGAAGGTTTGCACCGGCAGCATGTGGTTAACGATTTTGGCGACGACGAGACGATATATCTCAGACCGCTCAAGGGGTTGCTTGACCAAGGGAAATGTCCCGCCGATGTCCTGCTGGAAAAATGGCAAGGCGAGTTGCACAAAGATATTAAGAAATTAATCGCCTACAGCGCGTATAAGTTGCCGTGAAGCTCGCCCAACAGCGGTCGGCTCGAAGCTCACGGTATTTTCCGTCATTGCCGTGAAAACGGGAATCTAGATTTGGCTTCTCTGTCCCCGCCACCCCTCCTGGATACCCGTTTACACGGGCATGACGGATGCTCGCTTCGACTGACACCCAGAGTGGGTTCTAATCATCCCCGAAATTATCACGAACCAACCGTCGATGGTCCAATTCCGCTATCCGCGCCGCGATTTCGTTTTCCGTCACAGCGGTAAAGTTTTGCAAATAACGCCGCTTGAGTTCCGTGATGCGTCGATAACTCTCTTCCACCCGCGCGCGCACCACCGGCTGGCGTTCAACTTCGTTGCAAAGAAACTCAAACGCTCGCAGCGCCTTTTCCATTTCCTGGCAGTAGAGGAGTACGTTGACACCGGCTTGGACGGCGCGCAGCGTCGCCGCCTCAACGCTGTAGTTGGCGCTGATCGCTTTCATCTCCATGTCGTCGCTGAAGACAACGCCGCGATAACCGAGCTGGTGTCGTAGCAGGCCCGTGACGATGGACTCGGAAAGGGTTGCGGGAAACTTAGCATCGAGGGCGGGGTAGAGCACATGGGCGGTCATCAGCGATTCAATCCCACTGCGGCAGGCATGAGCGAACGGCGGCAATTCCACCGTTTGCAACTCGTCGAGAGTTTTCCTCACGATGGGCGATTCGAAATGCGAATCTTTATCGGTTTCGCCATGGCCGGGAAAATGTTTACCGCATGGGATGATGCCGCCGTCGCGCAGCCCTTGCGTCCAAGCTGAGCTGATCTCGATGACCTGCATTGGATTGGCGCCGAAGGCGCGGTCGCCGATAACCGGATTGGCCGGATTTGAATTGACATCCAGCACCGGCGCGAAGTTGAGATTGATGCCGACCAGTTTGAGCTCTTCGGCGCTGGCCCGGCCCAGACGGCGCGCGAGATCTGCATTCCTTTTCTCGCCAATCCGCTCCGCGGCGGGAAAATGCGTGAAAGGTTCGGGCAATCGATGCACCCGGCCGCCTTCCTGGTCGATGGCTATGAAAGGCGGTATCTCAACCGCCGAGTGCCAAAGGTCACGGCACAACTGAGCCAACTGCGCCGGTGCGGCGCAATTGCGCTTGAAAAGAATAAAGCCGCCGAACTGATACTCGGCGATGAGCAACTGCTCGTCGCGCGTAAGCGCTTCGCTAGGGCAGCCGATCAGGAACATCTGGCCGATTTTCTCGCGCAGTGTCTCCATCGACTGGCAATATAACCTAGCGCGACAAAGCCGCAACCCGACTCGGAATATCTCGCGCAAAGGCGCAAAGGCCGCAAAGTTCGGAGAAAAAGGGTAGTCAGTTTCCTAGGGTGTGCTTCGCGCACTGGTCAGTCTCGGAATAACTCGCGTAAAGCACGCAAAGGCGGCAAAGGTCGGAGAAAAAACGAATCTGGACAACCATTCGCTCTCCGTGTAGATTCATCCGGTCAATGGCGCAGGCGAAGTACATAGTCGTCGAGGGGCCCATCGGGGTTGGCAAGACCAGCCTGGCGCAGATTTTAGCCAAGGAGTTTCAGGCGCGGACGATTTTCGAGCGGATCGAAGATAACCCCTTCTTGCCCAAGTTCTACAAATCCCGCGAAACCTACGCGTTCCAAAATCAGACTTTCTTTCTGCTCAACCGCTACCAGCAACAAATGGAGTTGGCGCAGCATGATTTGTTCAATCAAAACACCATCGCGGACTATCTATTCGCCAAGGATCAGATCTTCGCCAGCTTGACCTTGAGCGCCGACGAATTGACTCTTTACCAGCAAATTTACGCGCTGCTCAACACCCGGGTGCCCAAGCCGGACTTGGTCGTCTACCTCCAGGCCCGCCCAGAGGTGCTTTACAAACGGGTCAAAAAAAGAGATAAAAAATACGAGCGAGGCGTGACCTTCGAGTACCTGACCGGAGTAGCTCAGGCGTACAACCAGTTTTTCTTTCACTACGATGAGACGCCGCTGCTGGTGGTCAATACTTCGGAAATTGATTTCGTTGCGAGCAGCAAGGATCTGGCTGACTTGATCAAGGAAATCAATAACATGGGGGTGGGCACGCAGCACTACATACCGCTTGGATCCAGGTAAGCCGGACCGAGACGGATGCCAAAAGGCGCCAGACGAGGAAGAATCCGCGGTTCTTCCCGCGCCTCCATTTTAAGTTGACCACGCCGATTTCGGCGTGGAACCGTTAAATGGGGTTTCCAAAGGGGGCGAGCGTCCCCTTTGGTCAAGGCCGGGGTCAAGACCCGGGCCGCGAAGTGGCGTCGTCTATTGGTCTTCCGGCTTTGACCGGGAGGCCTTTTGTCTTTTTGGAGGGCTGGTCATGGGCGATAAGATCACGGTACCACATATTCAGAAGATGAAGCAGCGCGGCGAGAGGATGAGTTGCCTCACCGCTTACGACTACTCCTTCGCGCGGATTCTCGACGAGGCGGGTGTCGAAATGCTACTGGTCGGCGACTCGCTTGGCTGCGTGGTTCAGGGCGCTCAGAATACCTTGGCCGTGACCATGGACGAGATGATCTATCACACCCGCGCGGTGGTGCGCGGCGTCAAGCATGCGCTGGTGATCGGCGACATGCCGTTTATGTCGTACCAAGTGAGTCGGGAGCAGGCGCTGCACAACGCCGGCCGTTTTTTCAAGGAGGCGGGCGCGGAGGCGGTCAAGTTAGAAGGCGGCGTCACCGTGCGCGACTCGATCCAAGCGATCGTCAATGCCGGTATGCCGGTGATGGGCCATGTCGGTCTCACGCCCCAGTCGGTGCATCAGTTTGGCGGCTATAAGATCCAGGGCCGCGAAAAAAGTCGCCGCGAAGTCGTGTTGCGCGACGCCATGGCGGTGGTCGAGGCGGGCGCGTTTGCCATCGTCCTGGAGGGTATGCCAACGGACTTGGCCGAAGAAATCACTGGGCGGCTGACCATTCCAACCATCGGCATTGGCGCCGGCATACACTGTGATGGGCAGGTCTTGGTCATCCATGACATGCTAGGTTTGTTCGATGATTTCACACCGAAATTCGTCAAACGGTATGCCGATCTCAAGACTACAATGAACGGAGCAGTCAAGCAGTTCATCGGCGACGTGAAAGCGGGGAAGTTTCCCGCAGAGGAGCATTCGTTCAGGTAAGAATGACATTGGAGCGATGGAGTACAGGGGGATTGGCTTGATGGAGTATTGGAGTACTGGAGTGTTGGGTGTTCGGAATTTCTGTCCCATTTCTCCATTACTCCAGTAATCCAATCTCCTGAGTTCACGGTCATGCAAATCATTGAATCCATCTCGGATATGCGTCAATGGAGCGATCGGCATTGGCACGGGCTCCGGCGCATCGTGCTGGTTCCCACCATGGGGTTTCTCCATGAGGGGCATCTCTCGCTGATGCGCCTGGCGCGCTTGCGCGGCGATTTGGTGGTTGCCTCGATTTTTGTCAATCCGGCACAGTTCAGCCCGGGCGAAGATTTCGCGGGCTATCCGCGCGACTTTGAGCGCGATCGCCGGCTGCTCGAAGCGGAGCAAGTCGACGTTTTGTTTCATCCTTCGGAACAGCAAATATTTCCTGCCGGCGCCCAGACATTCGTCGAAGTCGAAAAACTAAGTTTGCCGCTTTGCGGCGCGGCCCGCCCCGGCCACTTTCGCGGCGTGGCTACGGTGGTCGTCAAGTTGTTCAGCATCGTACGCCCCCAGGTCGCAATATTTGGCGAAAAAGATTACCAGCAGCTGCAAGTGATACGCCGCATGGTGCGCGACTTGAGTCTGGCGGTGGAAATTGTCGGCCATCCGATCGTGCGCGAGCCGGACGGCTTGGCGTTGAGCTCGCGCAATGCCTATTTGAATGCGGCTGAACGGACCGCAGCGCTCTGTCTGTCACGGGCGCTCTGCATCGCGGAACGTTTGGTGAAACGTGGCGAGGTGAAGGCGACGGTGATCATCGACCGCGTGCGTGCGGAATTAAACAACCAACCGCTTGCCACCGTGGACTATGTCAAGGTTTGTGATGCCGAATTTTTGGAAGATATCGATGAAGTCAACGAACCTACGTTGCTTGCCTTGGCGGTGCGCATCGGCAAGGCGCGTCTGATCGATAATCGCATGCTCAAAGTCTGAAAGGGGATTGTCGGCGGTGGCGGAAGAGGAATTGGTTACATCGAAGCCGCGTTGGGGCGAGCGCCTGCGCGGCTATTTTTTGGCCGGCTTGCTGGTCTTTCTGCCGGTGGCGATCACGCTGTGGTTCATCGGCTGGGTGATCGACCTGCTCGATAGTGTCTTGGCCGTGCTGCCGGTCGGGGCTCATCCCAACACCTACCTGCCTTTCCCGGTTCCCAAGCTGGGCGCGGTGGTCACCCTGGCGTTGATTTTGTTTCTCGGCATGCTCACGCGCGGCGTGGCGACGCGGCGCTTTCTCGCGGCTTGGGAAAGCCTCTTCTCCCGTATCCCGGTCTTTCGCGGGATCTATGCCGCCGTGCAAAAATTTGTCCAGACGTTTTTAGGGCAGTCCCATGCCCAGCGCCAAGTGGTGATGATCGAATATCCGCGCACCGGAGTATTTACCGTCGGTTTTGCCATGGGCCGTGCCTGGTCCCATCTGGAGGAAAAAACGGATACTCAATTGGTCAGTGTATTCGTTCCCACCACGCCCAACCCGACCGCCGGCTTTTATCTCCTGGTGCCCATCAACGAGGTCACGCCGCTGAACATGACCATGGAAGAAGGCTTGAAATTGATCACCTCGACCGGCCTGATTACACCGGACGATAAAAACAAAAATGGCAAATAAGAAAGCTGCGGCGCCGGGCGAAAAAGTAGTTTGCCTCAACCGCCAGGCGCGCCACAATTATTTTATCGACGAGACCTTCGAAGCGGGCCTGGTGCTGGTCGGCAGCGAGGTCAAGGCGCTGCGCGAAGGCAAAGCCAACCTGAGCGACAGCTACGCGCAGATCCGCAAAGGCGAGGCGTTTCTGATCAATTGCCACATCAGCCCCTATGCCGGCGCCAACCAGTTCAACCACGAGCCGACGCGCACGCGCAAACTTTTGCTGCACGGGCGCGAGATCGAACGGCTCACCGGCAAGACCAAGGAGCGCGGTTTAACCCTGGTAGCGCTCAAACTTTACTTCAAGGACGGCCGGGCCAAGGTCGAGCTCGGTCTCGGGCGCGGCAAGAAGCTTTACGACAAGCGCGAAACCCTCAAACGCAAAAACGCCGAGCGGGAAATCCAACGGTCGCTCAGGGCGAGAGGTTAGTCTCGGGTTTCGGGTCTGGACATCGTGGATTCCATAGGGCCTAGCAACTAGCAACTCGAAACGCTAGACTGTGTTCTGAAAGGGGGGCGAAATGGGTTCGACGAGGGCCGGAAGACAAGGTGGCATGCCGGGGTTCTGTTATCCCGTTAAACAAACAGACTGCAAATTAAACGCAGACAATTTTGAATACCAACTAGCTGCTTAATCTCAGCTAGCGTCTTACCGGTTTTCTCCCGCGGGATCGGATAAGATGTCATTCAGTGGGATGGGCCGATTCTCCTGCCGGAGGGGATGAGGCCGAGATCCAAACCGGATAGTTTCGCGAGACCCAGCCGCTGGGGGCCTGCGGAACGAGAACAAAACAACGGCTAAGCATGTAGTCATACTTGACGGAAATCCTTCGGACGGGGGTTCGATTCCCCCCGCCTCCACCA
>Ga0326597_10006996_pt1 | contig 15383 bp, 14 predicted proteins | sample RVTome_12_FD_203789 | JGI IMG/M metagenome (GOLD analysis project Ga0326597, IMG submission 203789) | Soil microbial communities from uranium-contaminated site in the Upper Colorado River Basin, Wyoming, United States - RVT100D185 | ecosystem: Environmental > Terrestrial > Soil > Contaminated >...
ACCGCCTTCTCCACCACCAGCGCCAGTTCCTCGTTCTTGACCGGCTTGGTGACATAGTCGTAGGCGCCCTGCTTCATCGCCTCGATCGCGGATTCGACCGAGCCGAAGGCGGTCATGATGATGACGTTCGTGCCCGGAGAGTCCCGCCTCGCTTCGTTCAGCAGCTCAAGCCCCTGCATGCCCTGCATCCGGAGATCGGTGAGCAGGACGGCGTAGTCCTCTTCGCCGAGTTTCTTGAGCGCGTCGCGTCCGTTGGCTGCGGCAGCCACGCGATAGCCGAGTTCGGATAATTCATCGCACAGCAGCGCCCGCATATCCTGGTCGTCATCGACGACTAAAATCGTTCCGTTCCGCTCCGGCATGGAACACTCCTCAGTTTCACATCAGTGGGGGAGATTAGGCTACCTTGTTTACGAAACAAAAGAAAGCCCGGCGGGGGCGATCAACCCCGGCCGGGCCCAGGCCCTTCGTGGCCGCTGTCAGCGCGCTTTTTGCCGGTCGTGCTTTTCCTTCGCGATATGACGGCTGGCGCGGTTCTGCTCCCGATGCAGTTGCCGGCGCTCCTGCTTCGTGACCAGGCCGTCTGCCTTCGCCTTCTCCTCGTGGGCGGCAATGCGGTCCTGCCGGCGCTGGAGCCTGCCGGCTTCGCGCTGGTTCAGCTCGCCGCTGGCCACACCCTGATCGATGCGCTGCTGCTGTCGCTCCTGCCTGGTATCGACACCGGGCGTGGCGGTCTGGGCATAGACCGGAACCGCCACGGCTGCCGCGATCAACGTGATAAGAAAGGCTCTGGTGAACATGATGATCTCCCTCCGTGCAGATGACAGGTACGTATCTTTTGGATCGAACCTTTTCTACGCTACTGCGGTTGACAGGACGGGTCAAGGAAAGAATGGATCAAAACAGGGGTGACTTGAGCCCCTCGGCCCATTTATACTGCCCTCAAATGTCAGCCAAAAATGATCTCGCCAAAGCGTTTGTGAGGACGCACTCCTTCAAATGGGACAAGGACAAGGGCTTTAAACTGGCCTCCGGCGTTAGCAGCCCCTTCTACGTGGACTGCCGAATCCTGATGGCCCATCCGGGGCCCCGCGCGCTGGTTGCCCAACTGGCCTTCGAGGCCATGCAAGACCTGCCGGTGGACTGCATCGGCGGATTGGAACTCGGCGCCATCTCGATTGCGACGGCCGTTTCGGACCAGGCTCACCGGAACAGGAAAGACTGGCGGACGTTCGTTGTGCGCAAACAGGCCAAGGATCATGGCACGGGACGGTTGATCGAAGGCGCGGCGCAGCCCGGGGACCGGGCGGTGGTGGTGGACGATGTCCTGACCAGCGGCGGCTCGGTGATCAAGGCCGTACAGGTTGCCCGCGAGGCAGGGTTAAACGTATTGCATGCCCTCGTGATTGTGGACCGGCAGGAACTGGACGGACGGAAGAAGGTGGAAGACCTCGGCGTGACGCTCATCAGCCTGCTCACCGTCAAGGATCTGACGGCCGCGATGAAGTGAACCGGCCGGTCAATGGTCATTGGTCAATAGTCAGCGCTTGAGGTTCCACTCTCTTGCCATTGACCAGTGACGATTGACCGTTGACCATCGCCACAGAATCTCTCTGTGGCGATCACTTGCAGACGAACTTGATCGCCCACCGTTTGAGTTCGATCGCCTCGGGACCGCCGACATTGTCGTGAATCCGCCGCAAGCCGGTCGTCCGCCCCTCTTTCAACACGGTGTAGCCGTGCGGGCACTTCTTCTGCATCATGTCCAGCGCGTCGTGGCGGAAGGTGGAGACGAGGGCGTTGTCGCCCTTGTACGGATAGACAACGATCCCACCCGTTCCCGTGTCCTGGAGGAGTTTTACGCCCTCGGAGCAGCCGGCCAGCGCCAGACCGACCAGCAGCAACACCACCACTCTTGACCAGCCCTTCAAGCGGCCCGTATCATATTGTTGATACTCGTCCTCGCGAGAACCACAGGAGGCGTCCCCATGACCACCACCAGACTTCTCGCAAGCCTCGTCCTCGGCGGTGCCCTGATCCTCGGCAGCAGTGCCGGCGTCTCGGCGTATCATTCCTATGTCATCTCCGTGCAAAAATTGAAGGCCGCGCTCGAAAAGGCGCCGGACCATCTGCATAAAGGCTTTTTTCTGATCGATGTCCGCTCTCCGCGGGAACATGCCGGCGGCATCATCCCTGGCACGGACCGCAACATCGAATTCACCCAGATGAAGACGCGCCACATCGAAATCGGCGCCCAGCCGATGGATCACATCGTGGTCTACTGTCAGTCCGGCCATCGGAGTAACATCGCCGCCGAAACGCTCGCCGACCTGGGCTACAAGCACGTCTACAACATCGACGGCAGCATGAACGCGTGGCAGGCGGCCGGGTATGAGCTCCAGCCGGCGACGCGCTAGACGGCTGTTGAAAAAGGCCGCCAACTTCGTTCACGGTCGCCCCTCGATCGGGCACATCCAAATCGTTCAAGCTTTCTTCCGAGCAGGGACAGGCCTATCAGCGGTCTGTCCCCGCCCATATCTTCTCTCTTTCGAGCGGCGGGCCGGTCTGCCTTCGCCTGCGCGCACTCATCCCCATATCTTACGAGTGCGGCTTGGCTTTCTCCAACTGCGCGCTCTTTCTCACCCGCCCACCCCGAGCGCGCCGAGACGCGCTCTTTGCCCATGGCGAGCACCTTCTGATCGTGTGCGCTTCCGTCCGAGAAACGGGGACCGGTCTACAAGCGACTGGTCCTCGTTTCCACACACCCTCTTTAGAGCGGCGGGACGGTCTGCCTTCCGACTGCGCGCGTCCAACGAGGGCCTTCCGAGGCCGCGCGTTGCGCGAGCACGGAAGGCAGACCGACCGCCACGCTCACTTTCCCTCATCGTGCGGCCTCTGCGAGCAAGGAGGAAGCTAAGCCGCCAGCTCGTTCCCTCCTCCGCCCTCTGCGAGCACGGAAGGCAGACTGACCCGCTACGCTCGCCCTTATCGTCCGCGTTGCGCGAGCACAGCGAGCCAACCAGGGAGCCTTTCCTCGCGTCTGCGCGTTTCGTCCAGCGCGCGCCCTACTTCCTCGGAAACACCCCGATCACCGTCGGCAACGGAATATGGCTCTGCCCCTTCCCGTCCACGAGCGGCTGCCAGGCTGCATCGGCGTGGGCGCCTGCAATTTCAGAACCGATCAACAGATCGGATGAATCCCCGCCGTCCATCGCCATGGCCAGCGTGAGACCCCCAACACCGTCCCGCAGGCAGACGGCCAGCTCCCATAACGGGGTCGCGCCCTTGGTCATGATGACCAGAATGTGCCCCTTCCGATCCTCCCCCACCACGGTCTGCTGCGCCGACTTGCCGGACCGGCGGACGCGCGGGGTGCCATGCCGATCGAGCAGCATCAGCGATTGCGCGGCCTCCTTGTAGGCCGGATGAATCGGGTCAAATGCGTCCGTGGACAGATCCAGCACCCGCACCTTTTCTCGTGTGCCGTATTCGTTCGCCGGCTCGGCCACGAAGAGCCCCTGCCACTGGCCGTGCCGTTTGCCGCCGATCGATTTGCCGTCTTTATACAGGAGCCCCAGATAGGAAAAATCATCCAGGAACAGTCCGGCATTGAACAGGACCGGCGCCTTGGTCCACTGCTGCCACTCGTCAAGCGTAAGGGGCGACTTCAGGCCTTCAGCGCGGTAATGGTGGACCGCGAAACGGAAGTGCTCGGAATTGATCCTCAGGATAAAGAGCGCGGGCACTTGCTGACAGGTCTCGCCCGGCGTCCAGGCCGTTACTTCAAGACCCTCCGCCAGCCTGTCCCAGGCCAGGTCCTGTGCAACACCCAGACCGGGAGCCACGATCAGGAGCGCCGCGACGAACGAGGCGTTGATCGCGAGGGACATCCTACCGAAGAATGTCATTTAAGGCTCCGGCAATAAACGGGAATCGAAAATGGAATCCGAGGGATTGCGCTTTATGAGGAATGACACGCTGGCCTGTCAGGAGCAGTTCCTCCGCCATGTCGCCGAACGCCAACTTCATCGCAAAGCCGGGCGTGCGAAGAATTGCCGGCCTGCCGAGGGTCTGTCCCAGGGTCCTGGAAAACTCCGCATTGGTGACGGGATGCGGAGCGGTCGCGTTCACCGGTCCGCTGACCGCATGGTCCATGAGGAAAAGCAGGAGTTCGACCAGATCGTCGCGATGAATCCAGGACATCCACTGGCGACCGTGACCCAGCGGACCGCCTAGGCCAAGGCGAAAAATCGGCAGCATCTTCGCCAACGCGCCGCCATCCTTCCCCAACACCACGCCGATGCGCGGCGTGACCACGCGCACACCCAGCCGTTCGGCGGCCCCAGCCGCCCCTTCCCACTCGCGGCAGAGGCTGGCGAGAAAACCGTTGCCAGAGGAAGCTTCTTCGGTCAATTCTTCCTCGCCGCGCGGACCATAAAATCCGATCGCCGAGGCGTTGATCAGCATCACGGGACGGGCCTTGAGCTTGGCCAGCGTCGTGACAATCGCGGTGGTGGTCCCTTCGCGGCTCTTGCGGAGCCGTTCCTTGGTCTGCGGCGTCCAGCGGCCGTCGGCGATCGGCGCACCGGCGAGATTGATGACCACCTCGCTCCCGTCCAGCGCTCTTGAGAGCTCTTCCGACTGGCCTCGAAAGCCCTGCCAGGGGACGATCTTGGCGGCATGGTAGACCCTGGCCCTGGCTTTTTCCGGATCGCGGGTCAACACCGTGACCGTATGGCCGGCATTGGCCAGACGCTCACAGAGCGCGCGACCGATGAATCCTGTTCCGCCGGCTACGACAATGCGCATGGTCGATGCGTCTTAGTGACAGGAACCGTCGCCCGTGCGTTGATAATTGGTGCCGTCAAAGATGACGGCCGGGCCGTAGCCACTGCGATCCTTTGGATTCAATGAGGTTTCATACCCGATCTGCTCCCGCCGCCCGTCGGTAAACATGAGGGTCACCGTGCCGCGCGATGCGTCGCCTTGCGCAGTCCAACGGCCGCTGTCGCCGTTCGAGACGCCCGCCGTGCCGGAGGCGCCGGAGCTGTCCGTCTCGCTGCCCATAAAAAAACTGCCGTCGCTGCAGAGGGCGGCCCGCTGTTCGCTTGAATAGGACCCGGAGCCGGTGGAATGGCCGCTGAACGCCCAGTAATGGCCGGTAAGGAACCGCTGCGCCGTCGAGCCGGAGGTTTTCCCAGCCGGCGCCTTGGCGACAGGCGGTGCGGCGGCCTTGCCGGAGCCGGCGGTGCGGGTCAGGGTCAACGGCGCTTCGAGGTCGCCGCCCGAGACGGTCATCGTCGACCCCTTGAGCGTATAATTATAGGCGGTCGCGCCGTCGTCCTCGGTAATGACGAGCTTGTCCCCCCGGGCCTGCCATCGAATCGGCCCATCCATCTGGCCCGTGCCGTCGGCATTCAGGATCAGCTGAAACGGCTCGCCGCCAAAGTCCCCGCTCCACGTGCCGACCAGTGCGGAGTTCTGCCCGGTCCAGGCCGGGCCCGCGATCAAGACGTACAGAACTGCCAGGAGAACGATGCGTCGCATGGCCTTTCCCCTAGGATGCGCCCAACGCCGCCGCCGCTTTTTTTACCGAGCCAGGCTTCACGAAAATCAGGACCGCGAACCGCCCCATGCCTGCGCAGATCGCGTCCGCCGCCGTCACGTTGATCCTGGCATCCACCAGGCGCTGCAATACATCGGCCATGGCGCCGACCCGGTCATCCCCCTGCACGACGAAGCAGGACTTCGGTCCCTGCACCTTCCACTTGTTGTACTTCGCCACTTCCTTGAACCGAACGGGGTCCTCCGGCACGAAATCCATTTGTGCCCTTTTCCCGCGCGGAAAGCCGGAGAACGCGAGCAGGTTCACGCCCGCCCCCTTGATCGCATCCAGCATCTTCACCGCCTCTCCCGCCTTATCCGGCACCGTTACCTTGAAGTACTGCGCAATCCTGATCGACTCCGCCATGTGACACCTCCTTTCAATGAGACATCCGGAACCTGGGGGATTTTACCTTTATAGAGGGGCTGCGAACAGAGGGGGAAGTCGTGAGTCTCAGGAATAGGCTAAGTAGTTGTAAAAACAAAGAATTATTCAGGACTCTCCTTGGACCGTGAATGACAGCGAAAGGAACGATGTGCGAATGGGACTTCCAGGCCTACGGTCGCTCAATCAACCGTGGCGGCTGCTGGTTGACCATATTCGGCGGGATGATCAATTGCGGAACCTGTTCGGTGTTGTAGACACGCCGGGCGACCCGCTGCACTTGCGGCTTGAGGAACTCGAACAGTTCCTGCACGTCGATCGCGCCGTCTCCGTTGGCATCGGCATCGCCGTTGAGCCCCTGCAGGGCATAATAGGTGAAGAGGCCATGACCCTTTTCCTGGTCGGCCAGGCTGATGTGGCTTCCCGACGTGGCGGAGAGGACGACGGTCTTCGTCCCGCTGTAGGACAAGCCCTCCACCGTCAGCGCCATCGGCCTGGCGCCTTTGGCCAGCACCGATCGTCCGCCCGTGCCCGAAAAGCAGGAGTCCAGCATAACGATGATATTCCTGGTCGGGAGCTTGTCGAGCGTCTGGTAGAGCCGCTTGAGCGGATAGCCGGTCTGCTCGATGAAGGCCGGGTCTCCGTCGTAGGGAACAATGTAGGCCTCTCCCGTCTCCGCCTTCGGCGCGCCGTGTCCGGAGAAATAAATGAACACGCTGGAGTTCGCATCCACATTGTTCTTGAGCCAGGCTTCGAAGTACTTCTCCAGGTCCGACTTCGTGGCCTGCTCGTTCAGACGGACGATCACATTCTCTTCCCGGTAGCCCCCCTGCGTGGACAGGAACTGCGCCACGTCCCTGGCGTCCCGTTCGGCAAAATCGGCTTTGGGGATCCGCTCCCGATACTGTTCGATGCCGATCACGATCGCGTAGCGGTTGACCTGCGGGACAACCGGTTGGCCGGGCCTGCCGGCAACCTTTTCCAGCTTCTTGCGCTCCTCCTCGACCCGCCGTTTCTTCTCCTCGATCTGCCGCTGAACCGTGGCCAGCTTTTTCTGTTCCTCGACCTGCCGTTCCTGTTCTTCAAGCGCTGTGAGTTCTTTCTCCGCCTGGCTGAGCGCGGCGCTGTCTCCCGCCCGGCTCTGTTTCTCTTCCGCAATCCGCTTTTTCTTTTCTTCAATCTGCTGCTGAATCGCGGCGAGTTTCTTCAGCTCCTCCTGCTTCTGCCCCTCAGCCCGGCGCTCCTGCTCTTCAAGCGCCCTGAGTTCTTTTTCAACCCGGCCGAGCGCCGCGCCGCCTCCCGCCGCAGCCACAGGCCTGGGAACCGCGCCCGGCTCATAGCCCGCGAGTTTCTGCTTGAGGGTTTCCAGGACCTTCACCACGGCATTGTGGAGCCCCCGCTGGGCGAGTCCCGCGATCTTTTCCTCCGGGCCGATCGGGCTGAAATGGTCGGTGGCACGGGTCGGTTCAGTTTGGGCCCACACGAGACGGGCCGTGCGCGCATCCCTGAGATTGGCCTCCATCGTCAGGGTGATCTCGTAGCTCATGATCGGCGCGAGCGGCTCTCCGAACGTCAACGGGATCGCGGCGATAAAGATCGCATTCATGTCGGCACTGCTCTTCGTGTCGGTAATCTGGAGCTGTAAAATTAGATCCACGCCGAACTGATCGAGGATATCCTGGGGGGCGATGTAGCGGGTTTCCGGAGGAAGGAGAATCACGTCCGTGAAATATTGGCCGGGTCCCAGTCCGAGCTTGCGGCGATCGGGATCGGCGAAGGCTCTCTTCAGCGCCTCGCCGGTGATGTGGACGCCGAGACGGGCCGGAATGGGCTTGGCCGGAATTTGCGGCGTCGGCTCCTCCGTCACGGCCAACGTACCGCAGCCGGCGAGCGCCATGCCGGACCACATCGCCAGCGCGCCGATCAGTCGAACGACGGCCCAACCCTGTCCGAACAAAGCCATGCGGCGGAGCATACTGAAGCGGTCAGAGTGCGTCAAGCGCTGCGGAAAACGGGCGCCGTCGGGTGGAGCGGTTACCCGCCGAACGGAAGAACGGTCGCGGGAGCGATTGCGGCCGCCGGCGCGACAATCCTGGAGAACATGAGGGTGGCGGAGACGACCCAGTCAATGACCGGCTGGGGGTAGATGCCGAGGATCAGGGTGCCGGCCAGACTGGCGTATATCACAGTTTTCATCGGCGCGGAAATCGTCAGCAGTGAATTGTCCACCGGCTCGTTGATGTACATCTTCTTGACGATGACCAGGTAGTAGTAGATCGAGATCACGACGTTGATGAGCCCCACGATGATCAGCGTGTAGAGCCCTTCCTTGATCGCGGCGACAAAGATATAGAGCTTGCCGATGAAGCCCGCCAAGGGCGGCACGCCGGCGAGCGAGAGCAGGAACACCAGCATCGCAAAGGCCAGAAAGGGCGAACGGCGGTTCAGCCCGTTGTAGTCCTCGATCTCGTCGCTGTTGATCAGGTTGCCCACCGCGATGACGATGGCGAAGGCGCCCAAGTTCGCGAAGAGGTACGTCAATAGATAAAAGAGGATGGCATCGCTCCCCATCTTGGTGCCGGCGGCCAATCCGATCAGGATGTTGCCGATCTGCGCGATGCCCGAATAGGCGAGCAGCCGCTTGATGTTCTTCTGGGCGATCGCGACGATGTTGCCATACGTCATCGACAGGATGGAGACGAGAACCAGCAACAAGACCCAGACCGGCTTGAAGGCCGCCAGCGAGATGAAGAACAGCCGCAACAGGATGGCGAACGCCGCGCCCTTGGGTGCAATGGAGAGAAACGCGGTCACCGGCGTGGGCGCGCCATGATAGGTATCCGGAATCCACGAGTGAAACGGCGCTGCGCCGATCTTGAATCCGAGCGCCGCGAAGATCAACAGATAGCCGATGACCAGCCCGGGCGTGGCCGGCGCAGAGGCGATGTCCGACAGGACGATCTTGCCCGTCTCGCCGTAGACCAGGCTGATCCCGTACGCCAGCAACCCCGCCGCGAAGATGCCCAGAATGAAAAACTTGAGCCCCGCCTCGTTGGATGCCGGATCCTCCCGTAAATAGGCCACCAGGACGTAGAACCCGAAGGTCGAGAATTCCAGCGTGATGAAAATGGACAGCAGGTCGTTCGCCGAGGACATGAACATCATGCCCAGGGCCGACATCAGCACAAGGAAATAGTACTCGCCTTTGAAAAACTTGAACCGCTTGACGTAATCCACCGAGGCCAGGATGACCAGGATCGTGGTGGTGACGATAAAGATTTTGAAGAAGATGGCCATCCGGTCCAGGACGAACATGTGGTTGAACAGGGTGCCCGTCACGCCCGCCCGGTCGTACCAGATGAGGTTGGCCAGCACTGCCACGAGCCCGAGGACGCTGAGATAGGCCAGGTCCCGCTTCGAGAATCGCGGCAGGGAGAAATCGAGCGTCAGGATGAGACACATCCACAGCGTCAGGAACAGCTCCGGCAGCATCAGCAGCAGATCGGCAGGACTCAGCGTCAGCGTGAAGGTCACGGCAGCGGCCCTCCGTGCGGCGCGATCCCACCCGATTGCGAGACGATCGGCACGACCTCGGTGATGCGGGCGATCAGCGGTTCGACGCCTGAGCGCACCACGTCAAGGAAATGGAACGGAAAGAAGAAGAAGCCGATGCTGCAGGCGATCATGAGGAGCAGCGGAAAGCGGTCCACCATCGAGACGGCGTCGTGGGAGTGGGCATAGTGCTCGTCCATCGGACCGTAGAACAGCCCGCGCATCATGCGGAAGAGGTACCCCATCGTCAGCACGATGCCAACCACCGCCACGATGACCTGGAGGGGATACTTGTGCCAGGCGCCGACGAGGATCATGACCTCGGCGATGAAGTTGATGGTCCCCGGCATGCCGATCGAGGCCATGCAGGCCACAACGAAGCACCCCGCCACGAAGGGCATGCGGTTGACGAGACCGCCGAGGTCCGGGATGTGGCGCGTGTGGGTCTGGTCGTAGACCCAGCCGGCCATGGCGAAGAGCATCCCCGTCGCCAGCGCGTGCGCGAACATATACAGAATGGCACCGCTCAAACTGATGTAATCCAGCGCCGCCATGCCCAGAAACACATAGCCCATGTGGCTCGAGCTGCTGTAGCCGATGACGTACTTGGTGTCCTTTGCATAAAACGCCACCAGCCCGCCGTAGATGATGCTGAAGATGCAGAGGATCGCCGCAATCGGCATCAACTGACGCGTGAGGTCCGGCATGATCTCGTAGCAGATCCGGATGATCGAGAAGTGGCCGAGCTTCATCAGCACGCCTGCGTGGAGCATGCTGGTGGCCGCCGGGGCCGCCGCGTGCCCGACCGGCGACCAGGAATGCAGCGGCCAGATCGGCGCGATCGACGCGAAGCCGAAGAAAATCAACAGCCAGATCAACGTGCCGACCGGGCCTTCGAAATGCGTCTGCTGCTTGAGCGCGACGATGTCGAACGTGTTGAGGCCCGACAGTTTGTAGATCAATAAAATTCCCATCAGCGCGACGACCGCCCCGGCCGACAGGAACAGCGTCAGCTTCATCGCCGCATATTCCTTGCTGTTCGAGGCGAAGTTGAAGATAAACCCGACCGAATCGCGCTGCTTCAGCCCGTCGGGGTCGTCCATGGAGAGGTAGCCCTTGGTGTGGCTCCCCCAGACGCCGAGCAGCAGGTACATCGGGATCACGGACATTTCGTAGAAGAAATAGAGGAAGAAGAGATCCAGCGACATGAAGACGCCGATCGTGGCGGCCGCCAGGATCAAGAGGAAGATGTAAAACTCCTTCGTGCGGTCCTTGATATGCCAGGAAATGAAGATGCCGGCGAAGAGCAGAATCCCGGACGCCAGGACCAGCGGCGCGCCGACGCCATCCACGCCCAGGTAGAAGGCGATGCCCAGTTCCTTGGACCACTCGTACCGCTGCACGAACTGGTAGCCGCCCTTCGCCGGATCGAAGGCGAAGAACATGACCCAGGACGCCAGGCAGCAGATCCCGGCGGAGACGGCCGCCACCAGCCTGACCTGCAAGGCCTGGCGGTTCGGGACGAAGATCAGCGCCATGGCTCCGAGAAAGGGCGCGAACAATATAATAAGGAGAATATAGTCGAGCATACCCTTATATCTTCCGTGCCGCGTGCGGCTTGTTTATCCCAACGCCAGTCCGGTTGACCGTCGGCGGCGCGGGCGCTTTCGCCACCGTTCCCCGTTCCAGGCGGCTCTCCAGCGCCTGAATAGACCCGTTCATCATCCGCAGGAACGGCGAGGGATACAGCCCGATCCAGAAAATCATGACGCACAGGGAGACCGCAATGATCGTCTCGCGGGCATTGAGATCCGTCATCGTGCGGGGCAGATTCGGCGACAGCGGCCCGAACATGGCCCGTTCGTAGTACCAGAGGAAATAGGCCGCGCCGAAAATCACGCCCGTCACCGCCACGGTGCCGATCATCCAGGAGGCCTGGAAGGCGCCCAGCAGGATCAGGAACTCCCCCACAAAGCCGTTGGTGCCGGGCAACCCGATCGAGGCCAGCCCGATGATCAGGAGAAAGGTCGCCAGGAGCGGGACCTGCTTGGCGGCGCCGCCGAAGGCCGAGAGCTCGGTGCTCTGCCGGCGGACGTAGAGAAACCCGGCGATGAAAAACAGTCCGGCCGTGCTGAAGCCCAGATTGATCATGGTCAGCAGGCTGCCCTGCAGGCCCTGGAAGTTCAGCGCGAAGATGCCCAGCACGACGAATCCCAGGTGGCTGATGCTGCTGAAGGCCAGCAGGCGGCGGAAGTCGGGCTGGATCAAGGCGACGATCGCGCCGTAAAGAATGCCCACCAGCGCGAGCGTCATGAGCGTGGTCACGACACGGCTGTCGGTCGAGGCCTCCGGCAGCAGCGGCAGGCTGAACCGCATGAAGCCATATGTGCCCAGCTTCAGGCCGGCCAGCACGACGGACATCCCGATCGGCCCTTCGACGAGCGCGTCGGGCAGCCAGGTGTGGAACGGGAACATCGGCGCCTTGAAGGCCAGCCCGAGGAAGATCAGCCAGAAGATCAGGAACTGCTGATCCGGCGGGATGGGCACCGCGAGCAGATCGAGAAAATCGAACGAGTAGGCGGGCTGGATGGCGTGCGCCACGGCCCACTCGTGGTAGTTCAAATCGAGCAGCACGATCCCGACCAGCATGAACACGCTGCCGAGCAGCGTATAGAGCACGTACTTGAGCGCCGCGTACTGCCGCTCGGCCCCTCCGCCCCACAACTTGATGAGGAAATAGCTCGGAATCAGCATCAGCTCCCAGAAGACGAAAAAGAGAATAAGGTCGAGCGAGACGAAAATGCCGACGATCGTCATCTCGAGAGCCAGCAGCGCGATGTAGTACTCCTTGATCCGGATGCGGACCGTGTCCCAGGAATAGAGCACGACGAGGATCGTCAGGAACGCCGTCAGTCCGACGAACAACACGCTGATGCCGTCCACCGCGAGGTGATAGTTGATGCCGAGCGCGGGAATCCAGGCCAGCCGTTCGGTGAACTGCATGGCCGGTGATTCAGGCACAAAATCCTTGAAGACGAGCGCCGCGAGCGTCAACTGGAGCCCGGACACGCCAAGGGCCGACTTTCGGATCAGGTCGTGATCCTCCATGACCCAGATCATGAGCGCGCCGATCAGGGGCAGGAACACCAGCCAGGAAAGAATCGGAAAGGCGTAGGTCAGCTCTTGCATCATTTCATTAAGCGCTCAGCCATCAGCAATCAGGTGTTGCGAGAAACGCGGGACTGGCAGGAACGCGAGACTCGCAAGTCTCGCCTTTCGCGCTTTTCCCGCTCGTCGCGCACCCTATTTCAACGCCACTCCAAAGCCGGCCATTCCCGTCGTCCACCAGATGATGACCAGATGCACCAGGATAAAGAGCCCGGCCACGATGATGGCCGCGTAATGGTGCACCATGCCGCTTTGCAGCCTGCGCCAGACGCGCGCCGCCAGATGATTGGAATACCCGATGACGTTCAGCCCGGCATAGATGACATGCTTTTCGATCCACGTGCTGAGCCACGCCCCGCCCTCGGTCATCTCGCCCACGCCGCGTACGATGCCGTCGATGATCGTCCGGTCGAACCAATCCCACGCCTGCCCCAGCTTTTTCGTCGGCTCGACGAAGAGCAGATCGTATAGTTCGTCCACATAGTATTTGTTGAACAACGTCGTGTAGACCGCGGGTGCCTTGGCCGCCCACTGGTTCGCCGCCTCCGGCCGGACGCGATAGAGGTAGTGCGCCACGCCCCAGCCCGTCAACGCGATCACGGTCGCCACCCCCATCAGGCTGACCACCAGGCCGAGACTCGCGCCTGGTTCCTCAGCCGCACCGGCCGCCACCGAGGGGTGCAGGAAATGATGGAACCAGCCGTTCTCCGGCGGCACGCCCGGGAAGCCGCCGATCACGGACAGCCCCGCCAGCACGACCAGCGGGCCGATCATGGTCATCGGCGACTCGTGCACGTGCTCGGCCCGGTGGGAATCCATGCGCGCGCGGCCGTAGAAGGTCAGATACGTCAGCCGGAACATATAGAAGGACGTGAGCAGGGCGCCGATCGCCGCCATGGCATAGAGCACGTAGTGCTGGTGGACGAAGGCATGCGCCATGATCTCGTCTTTGCTCCAGAACCCGGCCAGCGGGAAGATGCCCGCGATGGCCAGCGTGCCGATCAAAAAGACCGCGTGCGTCCAGGGGATTTTCCTGCGAAGCCCGCCCATCTTGCGGATGTCCTGCTCGCCGCCGAGCGCATGGATCACGGAGCCGGCGGAGAGGAACAGCAGCGCCTTGAAGAAGGCATGGGTCATGAGATGGAAAATCGCCGCGGTATAGGCGCCGATCCCGCAGCCCAGGAACATGTAGCCGAGCTGGCTGACCGTCGAATAGGCCAGGACCCGCTTGATGTCGTTCTGCACCAGACCGATCGTGGCGGCGAAGAGCGCCGTCGTACCGCCGACCACGGCCACAATCGTCATCGCCGTCGGCGACAGGTCGTAGATGGCGTGGTTGCGGACAATCATATACACGCCGGCCGTCACCATCGTCGCCGCATGGATGAGCGCGCTGACCGGCGTGGGGCCTTCCATCGCGTCCGGCAGCCAGGTGTAGAGGGGAAGCTGCGCAGACTTGCCGATCGCTCCGACCAGCAGGCAGAGCGCAATGGCCGTCGCCATGTTGGGAGACAGCTGGCTGGCATGTGAGAACACCTGGGTATAGTCCAATGTTCCGAAGTTGTAGAACACGAGAAAGATTGCCAGCAGGAAGCCGGCATCGCCGATCCGGTTGACCACGAAGGCTTTGGTCGCCGCCTTGGCGGCCGACACCTTGTCGTAGTAGTAGCCGATCAGAAGATAGGAACAGAGCCCGACGCCTTCCCATCCGATGAAGAGCACCAGGTAGTTGTTGCCCATGACGAGCAGCAGCATCGAGACCATGAAGAGATTCATGTAGGTGAAGAAGCGCGTGAAGCCCTCTTCGCCGTGCATGTACCCGATCGAGTAGAGATGAATCAGGAACCCGACGCCGGTCACGACCAGCAGCATGATGCAGCTGAGCGGGTCGATCAGGAAGGCGAGGTTGATGTTCAGGTCGCCGCCGAAGATCCACCGGTAGGCGATGACTTCCCGCACCACCCCGGTTTGGAGTTGATCGGCAAAGACCGCCAGGGCGGCGGCAAAGGCCAGCCCGACCGAGCTGCAGGCAATGCGGCCGGCGATGTCGTGCGAGTAGCGGCTTCCCAGCAGGCCGTTGAGCAGGAAGGCCACGAGCGGAAACACCGGGATGGCGAGGATCAATAAGTCGGTCACGTTACCACTTCAACAAATTCATTTCATCAACGTTCGTGGAGATCTTTCCCCGGAACACCACGATGATGATGGCCAATCCAACGGCCGCTTCGCCGGCGGCGATCGCGATCACGAACAGCGCGATAATCTGACCCGCCATGGACTCCAGGTAATGCGAGAAGGCGACGAGGTTGATATTGGCGGCGTTCAGCATGATCTCCACCGACATCAACACGACAATAAAATTCCGACGGACTAGCACGCCGATCAGACCGGTGGCGAACAGGATCGCGCTGACGGCAACGTATGCGCTTAATGGAACCATATCTACCGTGATGCGTGATGCGTGACGCGTGATGCGTGCCAAGATGGTTGTTTCATGGGCTCTCTCCTACCCGTCACTTGTCACCAGTCACCCGTCACTGGTTTTCATGGTCCACGTCCGCTGCCGTGGGCGTCTTGGTCAGGACGATCGCGCCGATGACTGCGCCGAGGAGGAACACGCCAACGATTTCAAACGGCAAGAGGTACTCGCTGAACATTTTGATCCCGACCGCGT
>Ga0326597_10006997_pt1 | contig 15383 bp, 19 predicted proteins | sample RVTome_12_FD_203789 | JGI IMG/M metagenome (GOLD analysis project Ga0326597, IMG submission 203789) | Soil microbial communities from uranium-contaminated site in the Upper Colorado River Basin, Wyoming, United States - RVT100D185 | ecosystem: Environmental > Terrestrial > Soil > Contaminated >...
GGCGATGCGGGTTGCACGCTCGGTCCGGAAGCGAAGCCCGTACCCGATCGCCCCTCCCGCCGCCAGGTCGAAGATCCGCAGGGGGAGCGCCTTGAGCGAGAGGACCGGGCGGAGCCCGACCTCGCGTTCGGTGGCCCAGCCGGGGACCATGCCGTACAGCCCGAGTCCGGGCCGGATCGCATCGCCGAATGTCCCGGTCCCGGCCAGTACGCCGCCGGTAGCCGCCAGGTGGACGAGCCCCGGATCGGCTCCCGCCGAGCGCATGGCGTCCAGGGCCTGCGCCAGCCGGAGGAGCTGGACGTCGGTGTAGGCCTCGTCCTCGCCCGGCACCGCCAGGTGGCTGAAGGTCCCGGCCAGGCGCAGGTGCCGGCTGCGCGCGATGCGCAGCGCCAGCTCGACCGCCAGCCCCGGCTCGCTCCCCTGCCGACCCAGCCCGGAGTCGATCTTGAGCTGGACGGAGGCACGGCGTCCGAGGGCCGCCGCCACGCGCTCGAGCAGCTCGATCCCCGCCTCGTCATAGACGACCGGCTCCAGGTCGGCAGCCACGGCCCGTTCCGCCTCGGGCGCGCCCAGGGCCCACAGGACAAGGATGGGAGGTTCGATCCCCGCCTCCCGCAGCTGGAGCCCCTCGCCCAAGGTGGCGACGGCGAGGCGCTCGACCCCGTTCCGCAGCAGCGTCCGCGCCACCTCGACGGCCCCATGGCCGTAGGCGTTCGCCTTCACCACCCCGATCACGCTGCGCTCGCCGCCCGCGAGACGACGAAGCGCAGCCAGGTTGTCGACGAGGGCGTCGTGGTCGACCTCGATCCAGGCGCGATGCGGGCTGCGCACCGGGGCGGGGCTCATCCACTCCGCCCGTCGCGAAGCTGCTCGATCGCGGTGGGCAGCAGGTTGGCGATGTCGCGTGCCACGACCCCGGCATGTCCGATCCGGTCCTCGGCCAGCAGCCCGGCCGCGCCATGGATCGCCACCCCGCACCCGGCCGCGTCGAGCGGCTCCAGCCCGGCCGCCAGGAACGCGCCGATGACGCCCGCCAGGACGTCGCCGCTGCCCGCCGTGGCGAGCGCCGGCGTAGCGACGTCGGAGCGGAGCACGTCACCGGTCGGGGAGGCGATGACGGTGTGTGCGCCCTTTAGCACCACGACCTGGCCCCACACGGCCGCCGCCTGGCGCGCGGCCTCCTCGCGCTGGTCATCGTCATCGGCGAGCGACTCCCTGGCCGCCGTCCTCATGAGGCGGGCGAATTCACCTGCGTGCGGGGTGAGCACCAGCGGCGCGCGAATCGGCTGCCACCACCGGTCGACCTCGCCCAGCGCGGTCAGCCCATCGGCGTCGACGACCGCCGGATGTCCGAGCTCGCCGATGAAGTTGCGCGCCCGGCGCAGGGTGGCCGGCTGCCTGCCCAGGCCCGGGCCGACGACGAGAGCCGCGTAGGCGCGCGCCTCGCTCGCCAGCTGGCGCCAGCCGGCGGGAGCCGTGAGACCGGGCGCCTCCTCGACCAGCAGCATGGCGGTGAGCTCGGGGACGAGGCCCATCAGCCGGTAGCCGACCGCCTCGGGAGTCGCCAGGCACGCCAGGCCGACCCCGGCGCGGATCGCGCCGAGCCCGGTGAGCAGCGCGGCACCGGCGTACTCGGGCGAGCCCGCCACGATGAGCAGCCTGCCGAAGGTGCCCTTGTGCGCCCGCGGAGGACGCGCCGGCAGGCGCTCGGCGACCCATCCCCGGGTCAGGCCGATAGCCGTCACCGCATCACGCGTCCGGCGCGCGATGCGCGACCGCCACCGCCACCGCCATGTGCCGTTCGTGCGAGATGGTCACGCTCACGTCCTCGAGCCCGAGCGCCGCCGCGCGGGCCGCCGCGCGTGCGTGCAGGCGCACCTGCGGAGCGCCGGCCCAGTTGGGAAGGATCTCGATCTCCCGCCAGCCCACCCCGCGGACCCCCAGCCCGAGGACCTTGCTGATCGCTTCCTTGGCGGCCCAGCGACCGGCGACGCGCTCCGCCCGCGCCCCACAGTAGCGAGCCTCGCTCTCGGTCAGGACGCGCTCGCGGAAGCGTTCGGGGAAGCGGCCCAACGTCGAGATGATGCGGTCGATGTCGATCAGGTCGACGCCGATCTCGTGGCGGCTCATCGGGGCGAGGCGATGGCGGCTATTCGACCGTGACCGACTTCGCCAGGTTCCGGGGCTGGTCAACGTCCGTGCCGCGCGCCACGGCCACCTCGTAGGCGAGCAGCTGGAGCGGCATGATGGCGATGACGGGGGCCATCTCCTCGGGCGTCTCGGGGATGTACAGGACATCCTGGGCGTACCGATCGATCGTCTCGTCCCCCGCCGTCGCCACCGCCACCACGGGCGCCTCACGGGCATGCACCTCGGCGACGTTGCTGACCACCTTCTCGTAGGTGGCGCCCTTGGTCGCGATCGCCACCAGCGGGGTCTGGGGATCGAGCAGCGCGATCGGGCCGTGCTTCAGCTCTCCAGCGGCGTATCCCTCCGCATGCACGTAGGAGAGCTCCTTGAGCTTCAGCGCTCCCTCCATGGCAACCGGGAAGCCGAGCGCGCGACCGACGAACATCACGTCTCGCACGGCGCCCCAGCGCTGCGCCAGCTTCTTCACCTGCGGGGCGAGCTTGAGGACCTCGGCCGCCTGGCCGGGGAGATCGCGAAGGGCGAGCCCGAATGAGCGCCGTCGTCGCTCGCTCAACGTGCCTCGCAGTCGCGCGAGGTGCAGGGCGATCATCTCGAGCACCACCACCTGGGTCACGAACGCCTTCGTCGACGCGACCGCCACCTCGGGGCCGGCCTGCAGGTAGCAGACCGCATCGGCCTCGCGGGTGAGCGCGCTGCCGACCACGTTGGTGACGACCACGATGACCGCGCCGCGCTCGGCGGCGAGCTTCTGCGGGGCCAGGGTGTCTGCCGTCTCTCCGGACTGGCTGACGCTGATGACGAGCGTCTTCTCGTCGATCGGTGGCGGCGAGTAGCGCATCTCGGAGCCGATCTGACCGTTGGCGGGCAGGCCCGCCCAGCTCTGGATCAGGTGCGCCCCGACCTCCGCCGCATAGCGCGCGGTGCCGCAGCCGACCACGTACACGCGCTCGACCGCGCGGAGCTTCTCCTCGATCGCGTCGAGCTCGGGGAGGTGCAGGTTGCCGGCCTCGTCGACGCGTCCGCGCAGCGCCTCACCGATGGCGTGCGGCTGCTCGTAGATCTCCTTGAGGGTGAAGTGCGGGAAGCCCCCCTTCTCGGCCGCCGCGATGTTCCACCGGATCCTCGTGACCGGGCGATCGACGCGGACGCCGTCCATCCCGATGATCGTCACCCCTTCGGGGGTCACATCGGCGATGTCGCCCTCCTGCAGGATGACGACGTTCTTGGTGTGCTCCAGGATCGCCGGCACGTCGCTCGCCAGGAACCCCTCCCCGTTTCCGAGCCCGACGATCAGCGGCACGTTCATGCGCGCCCCGACGATCCGATTCGGATGGTCGAGGTGCATCACCGCGATCGCGTAGGCGCCATGCACCTCGTTGAGCGCATCGCGGACCGCCTCCACCAGGTCGCCCTGGTAGCGCTCCTCGATCAGGTGCGCCAGGACCTCGGTATCGGTCTCGGAGGTGAACCGATGCCCCGCTGCCAGCAATCGCTCCTTGATCTCGCCGTAGTTCTCGATGATGCCGTTGTGGATCAGCGCCAGCCGGCCGCTGCAGTCACGGTGGGGATGGGCGTTGGCGTCATTCGGGCGTCCGTGCGTCGCCCAGCGGGTATGAGCGATTCCGGGATGCCCGGCCGGCGCGCCCCCGTTGAGGTGCTCGGTCAGGTTCGCGAGCTTGCCCGCCTTCTTCTCGACGAACACCTCGCCGTCCTCGGTGAGCACCGCCAACCCCGCCGAGTCGTAGCCACGGTACTCGAGGCGGCGGAGCCCCTCGAGCAGGATCGGCGCCGCGTCACGCGGGCCGACGTACCCCACGATGCCGCACATGGCTGCTGGTGGCTCCTAGTTCAGTCGGGCACGGGCGAGCTCGGACAGCTCGCGTGCAATCTGGTTGATTTCGTCAGCGTCCTCGCCCTCGACCATGATCCGGATCTTTGGCTCCGTGCCCGAGGGCCGCACCAGGATCCGTCCACGCGCGCCGAGACGGGCGTCGGCCTCTGCCACCGCGACCGCGAACTCCGGATCGACCTCCCACTGGTCCCGGTGACGGACGGCCGAGTTTATCACCACCTGTGGCAGCATCTCGATCTGGGCGGCCCCCTCGGCAAGCGTTGCACCGGTGTCGCGCAGCGTCCGCAGGAGCTGGATGCCGGTCAGGATCCCGTCGCCGGTCACGGCAAGGTCGCGGAAGATGATGTGCCCCGACTGCTCGCCGCCGAGTGACGCGCCTGCCCGCTCCATGGCCTCGAAGACATGGCGGTCCCCGACCGGCGTCCTGATCACCCGACCCCCGGCGTCGGCGATCGCGCGGTCGAGCCCGCCGTTGCTCATCACGGTGGTGACCAGGATCCCGCTGCGGAGCGTCCCGGCGGCCAGGCGGGCCAGGGCGCAGATCCCCATCACCCCATCGCCATCGACGATCGAGCCATGCTCGTCGACGGCGATCAGCCGGTCCGCGTCGCCGTCGAAGGCCATCCCCATTTCGAGGCCCTCCGCCACGACCACGGCCGCCAGCGCCTGCGGCATCGTCGAGCCAGAGTCGAGGTTGATGTTCGTCCCGTCAGGGGATGCCGCCAGAACCGTAACGTCCGCCCCGAGCTCGCGCAGGAGGCCTGGGGCGATCGCCGAGGCCGAGCCGTTGGCGCAGTCGATCCCGATTCGCATCCCGCGCAGCAGGTCGCCGGCCTGCGCCACCAGCGAGGCGCGATAGGCGTCGATCGGGCCGGTCTCGCGCGTGATGCGCCCGATCTGCCCGTTCGGCATGCCGGGCAGCGACTCCGCCTGGAAGAGGAGGTGCTCCAGCTCCTCCTCCACCTCGTCGTCGATCTTCCGCCCGCCGGAGAGCACCTTCAGCCCGTTGTCGTCGGCGGGGTTGTGGGACGCCGACACCATGATCCCGGCGGCGAACTCGCCGCTCGCGGCGGCATGCGCCAGGCACGGCGTGGTCACCACGCCGAGCTGGATGGCGTCCGCTCCGACCGAGGCAAGGCCTGCCGACACGGCGGCGACCAGCATGTCGCCCGAGCGCCGCGTGTCCTGGCCGATCACCACGCGTCGCCCGAATGCCTCCAGCAGGTGGCCGGCGGCGCGCCCCAGGTCGTAGGCGAGGGTCGGCGTCAGGTCGACATTGGCGACGCCGCGGATTCCATCGGTCCCGAAGAGGCGACCCATCAGGGCGCCGGCGTCGCCGGCGGGACGATCGTCACTGTCACCGAGATCGGTGACAGTGAGACGAGCGTCACTCCCTGCGGAAGCGCCACGGTCGGCTGGACCAGGTGATCGCCGGGGCCGAGCCCGCTCACATCAAGGATGGCCTGGAGCTTGCCGACGTCGAGCGCGTCAAGGTCCGAGACCGCGCCCCGCACGATCACCGCCAGCTGCCCGATCTGGGGCAGGCAGGCGCTCCCGGACGGGGCCCCCGTGCACGCGAGCCCGAGCAGCAGGGTCCGCGTGGCGATCGTCTCCCGGATCTGCACCACCACCGTCGGCTCGGACGCCGCCGGATCGGCGAGCCGCGTCCCGTCGGGCAGGACCAGTGTGCCGGTTGCGCGCAGGGTGGCATCGCTGCCCGCCAGGCTGATCGGCTCGGTCAGCACCTCACCGATCGCCGCCAGCACCTCGGGCGCGCCGCGCAGGGTCACGACGGACGGGTCCGCGGTCACGGTGCCGACCTCAAAGCCTGCTGCCGGCGCCCCGATCAGCAGCGGACGGATCGGCACGGTGCGGCTGGTCTCGACCGTGCTCACGTCGATCTCGACCCGCACCGTCGATGGATTCAGCTCAACCGACTCGACACGCCGCCCGTCGATGTCGACCGGCACCAGGTCGACCAGGCCGCAGCAGTCGATCCCGGATGGGTCGATCCGCACCGTCGCCAGGGCGCGATCGACTCGATCCAGCAGGCTCTGCGGCCCGCTGGCCGTGACCTCGCGCAGGCTGACCTGTGGGACGCTGATCTCGAGGCCGGCCGGCGTCTCTCCCGAATCGACCGCGACCCGGACCTGCACCTCTTCGAGGCGATCGATGGCCAGCGAGACCTCGGTCGGCGAGTACGAGAGGACCTCGAGCCCGTCGCTGAGCGGACGGACGTTGATCTTGAGGGCCTGCACCTGGGGCGCCTGGGACATGTCGTAGGTCGCGAGGTCGATGGTGGCGGCGAACGAATCGGCGGTCACGCCACCCGTCGCATCCGTCGTCGCTCGGTACTTGACGTCGACCGTTCCCAGCTGTTGGGTGAGGAGGTAGGTCCCCTCCGGCTGGGCGAGGGCCGTCACCGGCGCCCCGGGAAAGGTTCGATCCGTGAAGGAGCCGGAGAAGACGAGCCCGGTGTACAGGATCGTGGCAAGCGCCACCGCGCCGAGCTTCAGGGCCCAGTTGCGGAACAGCCAGGCCATCTACAGGCGCTTCGAGGCGGGCGTGGCGGCTGCCGGCTCGGGCGGCTCGGCCGCGCCACCCGCGCTCCGTGGCTTCTCGTCGCCTGCAATCTTGACGACGCGCGCGTCCGGATCGATGGGCGGCTCGGGCTCGGCGGCACCGACACCCCACCGACCCTCCAGGGAGCGACGCAGGAGCGGCGCCTGGCGACGGGGGGCCTGTGGGCGGATGAGGTTGAGGATCCGCCTGCGCAGCTGCTCCTCGGTCAGGTTGCGCTCGATCCGGCCGCGCATCACCAGGGAGATCGAGCCGGTCTCCTCGGAGACCACCACCACGATCGCATCCGACTGCTCGCTGATCCCGATCGCGGCCCGATGCCGTGTCCCGTAGCGTTCCGAATCGAGGACGTTCTGCGAGAGGGGCAGGAGGACGCCGGCCGCCAGGATGCGGTCGCCGGAGACGATCACGGCACCGTCGTGGAGCGCCGTGCCGTGATAGAAGAGGGTCGCCAGCAGCTCCGCTCGCAGGTCGGCGTGGAGGAGCACCCCCGACTCGGCGGCGAGATCGGCGAGGCCCGTCTCGCGTTCCAGCACGATCAGGGCGCCGTGCCGGGAGCCGGCCAGCAGGCGTGCCGCGCGGCTGATCTCGCGGGCCACCCGCTCGGCCTCCGCGATGTCGCTGCTCACGAAGAAGCGGTTGAACGAGCCGAAGCGGCCGATCTGCTCAAGAGCGCGGCGCAGCTCAGGCTGGAAGACGACCACGATCGCGAACAGGCCAACCACGGCTCCGGTCTGGAGCAGCGTCGACAGCAGCCGCAGGTTGAAGAATTGCGCCCCCAGATAGAAGAGGTAGAGGACGGAGAGCCCGATCACAATCCGGACCGCGCGCGTGCCGCGGATCAGGATGAAGATCCAATAGATGACGATCGCGACCAGCAGGATGTCGACGATCGACATCCAGCTGCCGAGCAGATAGAGCTTGAGGAAGTCAGCGATGGCGTCGAACAAGGGAGCCGATGATACCAAAGGGCCCCGGACCCCCCGGCCGGGGCCGCCTGGGGACCGCCGCTAGCGCTTGGTGTACTGCGGCGCCTTGCGAGCTCGCTTCAGGCCGTACTTCTTCCGCTCCTTGGCGCGTGGATCGCGCGTCAGGAGCCCGGCGGCTCGCAGCGCAGCCCGGGCGTCGGGGTGCGCGCTGAGCAGCGCCCGGGCGATCCCGTGGCGGATCGCTCCAGCCTGACCGGAGAAGCCGCCGCCGGCGACGAGCACGCTGGCCGAATAGCGGCCCTCGGTCTCGGTCACGCGGAATGGGAGGCGCAACGTCGCCAGCCCGGGCGTGCCGCCGAAGTAGTCGGCGGCGTCCTTCCCGTTCACCACGATGCTCCCGTCGCCCGGAAGCAGCCGCACGCGGGCGACCGCCTCCTTGCGTCGCCCTGTTCCGTAGACGTAGCTGGTGCTCACCGGTGACGTTCCTCTTACAGTTCGGCAGCGGTCGGCTGCTGGGCCTGGTGGGGGTGCTCCGCCCCGCGGTAGACACGGAGCTTCTTGAACATCGCCCGACCGAGGCGGTTCTGGGGCAGCATCCCCTTCACGGCCCGCTCGATCACGATCTCCGGCTTGCGAGCCATGAGGGCCTGCAGGCTCTCCGCCTTCAGCCCGCCCGGATAGCCGGAATGGCGGTAGTAGGTCTTCTGCGTCAGCTTGTTGCCGGTCACCTTGACCCGGGCGGCGTTGATCACCACCACGTGGTCGCCGGTGTCGAGGTGAGGTGAGTAGATCGGCTTGTGCTTCCCCTCCAGCAGCGTGGCGATGCGCGTGGCAAGTCGACCCAGCGTCTGGTCGGTGGCGTCCACCACCCACCAGCTCCGCTCGATCTCGCTCGCCTTGACTGCGTACGTTGTCACGTTGCCTTCTTCCTCGATCCCGTGGTCGCCGTCCTCTTCGAATAGATGACCCGCTCGAGCGTGAGCCCGCGCGCCGGCGCCGCGCGCCCGTGAAGGGCCCGCTCGTCCGCGTCGAGCATCCCGGCGACCGATCCCGGTGCCAGCCTCCCTCGCCCCGCCTCCAGCAGGAGGGCGACGATGCTGCGCACCATGCGCCTGAGGAACGCGTTGGCCGTGACCCGGATCTCCACCGATGTTCCGTGCTGCACGACCAACACCTCCCGCAGGTGACGGACGGTTCGGCCCCCTGCATCGCTCCCGAGGGCCGCGAAGTTTCGCTCCCCGAGGAGCTCTGCCGCCGCGGACCGCATGGCCGCGACGTCGAGCCGATCGCCGATCTCGAGCGTCCGATGCCGGTCCGCCGGCCGCTTGTCGCCCGCCATCCGGATTCGGTAGCGGTAGACGCGCGAGCGAGCGTCACGCCGCGGGTCGAACCCCGCGGTCGCTGGGCGGAGCGACCGCAGCGCCAGGTCCGGCGGGAGGACGGCATTCAGCCGTCGCCGCAGCTCTGGCCATCCGATCCCCTCGCCGCGACGGCGGTGAGCGAGGCAGAAGGCCGCGACCTGGCCGGTGGCATGCACCCCGGCATCGGTTCGCCCGGCGAATCGGACTCGCGTCCGCTCGCCGGTCAGTCTGTTAAGCGCCTCCTCCAGCTCCCCCTGCACCGTCCGCACCCGCGGCTGGTACTGGGAGCCGGCGAAGTCGGTCCCGTCGTACTCGATCACCGCCCGTGCACATCGTCGTCCAGCAGGTGGCATCGGTCCGTCTTCCATTGTCCGCCCAGCTGCGGCCAGTCCGGCTAGACCAGCTCGATCTGGACGATGGCCGCCGCGTCTCCCAGCCGTGGCCCGATCTTGACGATGCGGGTGTAGCCGGAGGCGCGATCAGCGTATTTGGTGGCCAGCTCGCCCATCAGCTTGTCGATGATCAGGGGCTCGTCCGGCATGGCCGAGATGAGGAGCCGGCGTGCCGAGAGGTCGCCGCGCTTGGCGAGCGTGATCATGTGGTCGACGCGACCGCGGACCTCCTTGGCCTTGGCCTCGGTGGTCCTGACCTTCTCGTAGCGCAGCACGGAGACCGCCAGGTTGTCCAGCATGTGCAGGCGGTGATCGCTTGCGCGGCCGAGCCTGCGGCCGGCCAACCGATGAGGCATCGATCAGCCCTCTCGGTCGAGCTCTGCGGCGGCGGCCTCGTCGAGCTCGGCCGCGGCGGGCAGATCGGACTCGTCGACGCTCCCCGCGCCGCTCTCCGGCACGATGAAGCCACGGAGCGCCAGGCGCTCCTTCATCTCGTCGAGGCTCTTCTTGCCGAAGTTGCGCATCCGCAGCAGCTCGTCGTCGCCCAGCGCCAGGAGCTGGCCGATCTTCGTGATGTTGTTGCGCTTCAGGCTGTTGTAGGCGCGCATCGGCAGGTCGAGCTCCTCGATCGGCGCGTCGAGCAGGTTCGCGCTCACCAGGGCCGGGACGTCCTCGGCCCCCGGCAGCGGGCGCCGCCCGATCTCCGCGAAGCGGCTGAACTCCTGGACCAGGATCTCGGCGGCACTCGAGAGCGCGGCCTTCGGGGTGGTCGTCCCATCGGTCTCGATCTCGAGGGTCAGGCGATCGAAGTTCGTCATCTGCCCCACGCGGGTGTCGCTGACGATAAAGTTCACGCGGCGCACCGGCGTGAAGATGGCGTCGACCGGGATGATCCCGATCGGCAGGTCCTCGGCGTGCTCGGCGGGCCGGTAGCCGACGCCCGTCTCCACGGTCAGGTCCATCTCGATCGATCCTGCGTCCGAGTCCAGGGTCAGCAGGAGGAGCTCCGGGTTGACGATCTCGACGTCGGCCGACTCGGTGATGTCCGCGGCGGTGACGGGTCCGGCGCCGTGCTTCATCAGCTTGAGCGTCACGGCGTGCCGCGCGAACGAGCGGAGGCGCAGCTTCTTGATGTTGAGGACGATCTGGGTGACGTCCTCCTTGACGTTGTCGATGGTGCTGAATTCGTGGAAGACCCCGGCCACCTGCACCGACGTGACGGCAGCCCCCTCCAGCGAGTTCAGGAGGACGCGGCGCAGCGCGTTGCCGAGCGTCACCCCGTAGCCATCGGCCAGCGGGTTGACCTCGAAGATGGACAGGTCGCCGCGCGATTCAACCTCCTCGATGCGGGTGGTCGGCGTGGACTCAAGTTCGATCATGAACGCGTCTGACTCCTGCTGCTATCGCGAGTAGTACTCGACGACGAGCTGCTCGTTGAATTCGAGCGGCATCTGCTCCCGGGCGGGCTCGGCGATCACCGATCCGGCCAGCTTGGCCGCATCGATGCTCACCCACTCGGGGATCGCTGCCGACTTCATCGTCTCGGCGGCGGTCTTGAAGATCTCGCGAGCGCGTCGGCTCTCGCGAACCTCGATCAGGTCGCCGACCTTCGTGCCGAAGCTCGGAATGTTGGTGGGCCGGCCGTTCACGGCGAAGTGCCGGTGGTTGACGAGCTGTCGCGCCTCGGCCCGGGACCGCGCGAAGCCCATGCGGAATACGACGTTGTCGAGCCGCATCTCGAGCATGCGGAGCAGGTTCTCGCCGGTCATCCCCTTGTGCTGCTCGGCCTTGTCGAAGTAGTTGCGGAACTGCTTCTCGAGCACCGAGTAGCTACGGCGCACCTTCTGCTTCTCACGCATCTGCATCCCGAACTCGCTCACCTTGCGGCGGCGCTGGGTGTTCATGCCCGGCGGCGTGCTGCGGCGCTCGAAGGCGCACTTCTTGCTGAAGCAGCGGCTCCCCTTCAGGAAGAGCTTGAGCCCTTCGCGACGGCAGATGCGGCAGACGGGATCGGTATAGCGTGCCATCGGCTCAGACCCTGCGCCGCTTGGGCGGTCGGCAGCCGTTGTGCGGGATGGGCGTGACGTCGGTGATGGCGGTGACCTCCAGGCCTGCCGTCTGGAGGGAGCGGATTGCCTGCTCGCGGCCGGCCCCGGGGCCTTTCACGAAGACCTCGATCTGGCGCATCCCGTGCTCCATGGCGCGCTTCGCGGCGCCGTCGGCGGTCTGGGCCGCGGCGTACGGCGTGCTCTTGCGCGAGCCCTTGAAGCCGACCAGTCCGGCACTCCCCCAGCTGATGACGTTCCCGGTCATGTCCGTGATCGTCACGATCGTGTTGTTGAAGGTCGACTGGATATGGGCATGCCCGGTCGGCACGTTCTTCTTCTCGCGCTTCTTGGTCCGCGTCGCCTTCTTTCGCTCAGCCATGGAACTCCTGTGTCGCTACTTCTTGCGCCGGACGCCGACCGTCTTGCGCGGACCGCGCCGCTGGCGGGCGTTCGTCTTGGTGCGCTGGCCTCGCACCGGCAGGTTGCGTCGATGGCGCAGGCCCCGGTAAGAGCCGATCTCCATCAGCCGCTTGATATTCATGCTCACTTCGCGGCGGAGGTCGCCCTCCACCTTGAACCGCTTGTCGATCACCTCGCGGAGGCGGTTGACCTCCTCCTCGGTGAGGTCGCGGACGCGGGTCGCCTGGGCCACGTTGGCCGCGGTCAGGATCTGCTGGGACGAGCTGGGTCCGATCCCGTGGATGTAGGTCAGCGACACGACCACCCGCTTCTCGCGGGGGATGTCGACGCCGGCGATGCGTGCCATCCGCGCCTAGCCCTGTCGCTGCTTGTGCTTGGGGATGACGCAGATGACCATGACGACGCCAGAGCGCTTGATGACCTTGCAGCGCTCACAGCGCGGCTTCACGGAGGCAGAAACCTTCATCTCATCCTGTAGGTGATCCGACCCCGGGTGAGGTCGTAGGGACTCAGCTCGACGCGGACGGTGTCGCCGGGCAGGATGCGGATGAAGTTCTGGCGCAGCTTGCCGGAGATGTGGGCGAGGACCTCGTGACCATTCTCCAGTCGCACCTTGAACATCGCATTCGGCAAGGGGAGCACTACCTCGCCCTCGACCTCGATCGCATCCTTCTTCGCCAAGCGCTACGCACCCTCGAACTGCTGATTCGCTGCAATTGGGTTGGGAACACACGGAAAGGCCGCCGCACGGGGCGACCACGGAAAGAGGAGTATACACGAGACGCCGCGTTGAGCACAACGCCGATCTGGGTGGCGATCAGGCACGCGTGAGCACCTCCGGCCCCGATCGCGTGACCGCGATGGTGTCCTCGAAATGGGCCGAGACGCTGCCATCCGCGGTCACCACCGTCCAGCCGTCCTCGAGCAGCGCAACGTCCTCGCCACCGAGGTTGAACATCGGCTCGATCGCGAAGCACATGCCCGCCTCGATCCGCATCCCGGTCCCCGGCCGCCCATAGTTCGGCACCTGCGGATCCTCGTGCATCGCGGTGCCGATGCCGTGGCCCACCAGGTGCCGCACGATGCCGTAGCCGTGCTCGTGCGCGACCGCTTCGATGGCTGCGCCGACGTCGCCGAGACGGTTTCCCGGCACGGCCGCGGCGATCCCCGCCTCCATCCCCCGCCGGGTGGCAGCGATCAGGCGCGTCAGGCGCTCGGGAACCGACCCCACGGCGAAGGTGCGAGCGGTGTCCGCGTGCCACCCCTGCCAGATGCAGCCGATGTCGAGCCCCACCACGTCGCCGGCGCGGATCCGACGCCGGCTCGAGGGGATGCCGTGGACCACCTCGTCGTTGATCGAGACGCAGATCGAGCCCGGGAACGGGATCGTGCCTCGCGAGCCGCCGTAGCCCAGGAACGAGGGGGTCGCTCCCGCGTCGCGGATCATCCGCTCGGCGATAGCATCGAGCTCTCCGGTCGAGACGTCCGGGCGCAGCTCACCCTCGAGGACGCGCAGGACGTCGGCCAGGATGGTGCCGGCATGTCGCATGCGGGCGACCTCCTCGGGACGCTTGATCGTCACCATCCGGAGCGGATGCCGTCGAGGATCTCGTGCGTCACCGCGGCGATCGGCTGCCGGCCGTCGACGTGCTGCACGATCCCCTTCTCGCCGTAATGCTTCAGCACCTCGAGCATCGGCACCACCTGCTTGGCAAGTCGGGCGCGAACCACCTCGGGCCGGTCGTCGTCGCGCTGCTGCAGCTCGGCACCGTCGTTGTCGCAGCGCCCTGCCTCGCGAGGGGGGTCGCTGGTGACGTGGTACGGCGTCCCGCACACGGGACAGACGCGGCGGCCCGCGACGCGCGCGACCAGGTCCTCGACCGGCACCTCGATCGAGATAACCCGCTCGATCCGCTCGCCGCGCTCCGCGAGGGTTGCGTCGAGGGCACGAGCCTGCGCGACCGTGCGCGGGAAGCCATCGAGGATCGCGCCCCGGGCGGCCGACGGCTGTGATAGCTCGCGCATGAACATCGCGATCGTGATGTCGTCCGGCACGAGGTCGCCGCGCTCCATGTAGGCGCGCGCCTGCTCGCCGAGGTCGCTGCCGTCGCGCAGTGCCTGGCGGAAGAGGTTTCCCGAGGCGAGGTGCGCGAGGCCGAGCTCCTGGCTGAGGGCAGCTGCCTGCGTCCCCTTGCCCGCGCCAACCGAGCCGACCAGCAGAAGGATCCTGCGCCCCGTGGACGACGCCTGGTGGCCGCCGCCCGGATCGGTCACCGGATGAAGCCCTCGTAGTGGCGCATCAGCATCTGCGCCTCGAGCTGTTTCATCGTCTCGACCACGACGCTGACCACGATCAGCACGCTCGTCCCGCCGAGCTGCAGCCCCTGCGTGCCGGGGATGGCGACCGAGACCAGGAGTGGCAGCACCGCCAGCGTGGCCAGGAAGAGAGCGCCGCCCAGCGTGATCCGGTTGGTGATGCGCCCCAGGAACTCCTCCGTCGGCTTCCCGGGACGGATGCCTGGGATGAAGCCGCCGTTCTTGCGCAGGAAGTCAGCGGTCTGGTCGGGCCGGAACTGGAACGCGGTATAGAAGTAGGTGAAGAAGACGACCAGCACGAAGTAGAGCGCGCCGTACACGGCGGGGTTGCTCTGGCTCAGGTTCGCGACCAAGAAATCCGCCACACTCTTCACCCAGTCGATGGTCGAGGTCTGGAAGTAGGACGCGATCTGGGCCGGGAAGAGGAGGATGCTGATCGCGAAGATGATCGGGATGACGCCGGCCATCGTCACCTTGAGGGGCAGGTACTGGGTCTGGCCCTGGTACATGCGGCGCCCGCGGACGCGGCTGGCGTACTGGACCGGGATCCGCCGCTGGCCCTCGTTGATGAAGACCACCCCGGCGATCACCACGATGGCGATGATGATGAACGGGATGATCCGCAGCAGGCCGTCCGGGCCGGTCACGATCGGCGCCGCCGTATGCGGCAGGCGTCCGACGATGCCGGCGAAGATGATGAAGCTGATCCCATTTCCCAGGCCGCGCTCGCTGATCAGCTCACCCAGCCACATCAGCAGGATCGTGCCGGCCGTGAACGAGATGAGGAGCGACAGGGTCTCGAAGCTGAAGAGCGGGTTCTGCGGGATGACGCCGTTTGCCGACAGGAGCACCGAGAACCCGTAGCCCTGCGCGAAGGCCATCGGGATCGTCAGCAGGCGGGTGTACTGGTTGAGCCGATTGCGCCCGTACTCACCCTCACGGGCAAGCTCGCCCAGGCTCGGGATCACCCCTTGCATCAGCTGCATGATGATGCTGGCGTTGATGTAGGGGTTCACCCCCATGCCGATGATCGACGCGGTCGCCAGGCCGCCCCCCGAGAAGAGATCGAGCAGGCCCAGCAGTTGGTTCGTCTCGAAGAGATTGGACAGCTGCGCCTGGTCCACGTTCGGAACCGGGACGTTCGTCAGCGCGCGGAAGACGAGCAGGATCCCGAGCGTGAAGAGGATCTTGCGGCGGATATCCGGCGCGCGGAACGCCTGGACCAGGCTCTCGATCAAGTCAGGACTCGCTTTCGCTCTCGTCCGAGCCTTCGGCGCCAGCCTCCTCCTCGACGGGCGACGGCTCCTCGGCGGACGCCTCGGGCTCGGCGGGCG
>Ga0326597_10006998_pt1 | contig 15382 bp, 11 predicted proteins | sample RVTome_12_FD_203789 | JGI IMG/M metagenome (GOLD analysis project Ga0326597, IMG submission 203789) | Soil microbial communities from uranium-contaminated site in the Upper Colorado River Basin, Wyoming, United States - RVT100D185 | ecosystem: Environmental > Terrestrial > Soil > Contaminated >...
GCTCCTCTACCGCCTCCTCCCGGGGGCGGGAGCGGATTTGTTGATAGCTTTGAGAGTGGCCTCGGCAATTGGACGCAGGACTCGCAAAACGATTGGTTCGTGTCCTCAAAGCGGTCGACGGACGGCAGCTTTTCTATTGAAGTGGACGGCCGCGCGTCAGACGCCTCTATTTCGTCCTCGGCGATCGACCTCGGAGGAAGTACAAGCGCGGTCATCGAGTTTGACTGGTTTATCGAGAGAGGGCTTGATAGTGGCGAGTACATCGCACTTGACGTTTCCAAAGACGGCGGCAATTCGTGGCAGGAAATGAGGATCTTGCGCGGCAACGTTGACGCCGAGGACACGTGGCATAGTGAAGTAGTGGCGGTAACGGGGATTTCCTCGCTCGCCATCCGGTTCCGCGGCACTATGAGCCGTTCGAGTGAAGACGCAAATATAGACAACATACGCGTAGTGGCGCAGTAGAAAAAATAGATATACCTCGAGCTTTTGAGCTCCCCGCCCATCGGCTCCTGTCTGCGCCGTGGCTTCGGCAGGCAGGCGAAAATGAAAAACTCCGCTTCGCTATAGCTTCAGCGAGGCGAGTATTTTTTATACTCCTTATTGGTTTCCTTATTCTTTAATTCGCGCGCTGTGCCCGCCTCCGGCTGGGAATTAGAGAATATATATGAGGCGGTTGTCCCCGGCTTTTCTTCTTCTCTCGTGTGGACCTACCGAGAATCGAACTCGGGACTGTGCAATGCGAATGCACCGGTATACCACTTACCTATAGGCCCTAGTGAGGAGCAAAATGAAAATATCACATATTTTTATTTTCTCCGAACGCCAGGTGTATATCGAAGATATAGGCCCTCTGTGGACGACGCGGGGACTGAACCCAAGACCCCTCGAACGCCATCGTATCAGAAAAGCGCACGCAGGAGAATATCTTGGCAAACCCAAAATCTAAAATTCAAAAAATCCTCGTGAGGGGATTTTTTTGTTTTTGAAAAAGAGAGTGCATTTTGCAGATGCGTTTCGAAAGTTCGAATATTTTTTTGCATGCTCTATCGGACAGCATATCGGACATAAATATAGAAAACATGTAGCGCAGGTGAAGCGTGTCCTTAATATCAACTTCAGGCCGGACGTTTACATTTGCATTCGGTTGTCCGCACGAGCGCTAACTGCATTGGTAGGCAGACATTTCCAGTACCCATGTTCTTTATTCTGCTTACTTCCGCGTGTGTGGCTATCCTTTTTCACAATACTTACTACTTAATTCATTAAATTATTCATTTCATTCATTTTTTACTTCTCTCACAACATGCGTATGGATATTGATATAAGCGACAAGGGTTTACGTGCCAGACCTACAGCAAAGACCAACTCCTCATCTCTTAAGAGCAGGGAGTATGTATGGGAGTTGGTCTTTGGTGTGGGGTGCGGCAAGTCCGTCAGAGGTCTTGCACGGGTCGGTCCTACGGCGATTCATTATCAGAATTATAAGAAATAACAAATTATACGTATGAGTAAAACGCAAGTAATTAGGAGACGAGCACTGACGGTAGCGGCCATTGCATTTGCGGCGGTAACAGCATTTGCTGTTGCAATAGCGCCTGCATATGCAGCAATCAACTTTGGTGACGTCAGTGTTTCGAACACAAATTATGCGGATGTGACAAACACCCTTTCGTTGACTGCAACGAGCGGTGGAAACACGACAACGGGAGGTGATGGCGCTGCCGGAGGCGACGGCGGTAACGCTGGCGATGATGCTGGCAACGGCGGCACAGGCAGTTCAGGCGGTAACGGCGGTGACGCCGGTGACGCCGGTGACGCAGATGCTAACGGCGATGACTCTGACGCAGACGGCGGTGACGCCGGTGACGGCGGCAACGGCGGCGATGGTGCCGAAGGCGGCAGTGGAGGATCAACTGGTGACGGCGGCGACGCCGGTGCTGGCGGTGACGGTGGTAGCGGCGGTGTGATTATCACCGGACACGCGGCAATTGCTATTGGCATTACCAATGCAATCAACAACAACGAGACAACGGTTGACACAACCACATGCGGTTGCTTCGGACCGGTAATCGAGACGGACACGAACGAAGAGTCCTCAAGTGAATCATCTTCGAACGAATCCGAGGAAGAGTCCTCAAGCGAATCCTCAGATGAAGAGTCCTCAAGTGATTCCTCGAGTGATTCCTCTTCTTCTTCAAGTGAGGATGAGGATGGTTCGGAAAGTGAAGAGTCCTCGAGCGAGTCCTCAAATGAAGAGTCCAATAACGAATCAGAGAGCGAGTCCTCAAGCAGTTCATCGAGTTCTGAATCGGAGAGTGAGAGCAGCAGCTCTTCAGTCGACGAGGAACATGTACCGATGAACTTCGGCGATGTTGATGTATCAAACGACAACGACGTCGATCTTGAGAACAATGTCAGCGGTTCTGTTGACACAGGCAACAATCACACATCAGGTGGCGACGGAGACAACGGTGGCGACGCCGGTGACGCTGGCGACGACGCTGGAAACGGCGGCACAGGTGGCGCAGGCGGCACAGGTGGCGACGCCGGTGACGGCGGCGATGCGGATGCTGATGGTGACGACTCTGACGCAGACGGTGGTGACGCCGGTGACGCAGGTGACGGCGGCGACGGTGCAGGAGCTGGTGACGGTGGAAACACCGGTGACGGCGGCACAGGTGCCGATGGCGGCTGGGGAGGTGACGGTGGCGTAATTTTGACGGGCAACATGAGCATTGCGGCATCGTTCATCAACTTTATCAACCAGAGTATTACGCGAATTTTCCGGTAATGCCCTGACAGAAGGAAGCGAGAGTATCTTCTCGCACCTTGCTCATCCGGGGATGAGCAAGGCCTTCTGATAAGGCCTTCATCAATTGCGGGTAGATGATGGAGGTCTTACAGAGGGATATGAGAGCAAAACAAGCACTTCGATTTAGCATTCTCACAACTGGGTTTTCACTCTGTTTAATGCCGTTTGTTTTGTATGCGGCAAGTACTGCAAAGGTGGTCAATAGCATTCAAATGAGTGTTTCTTCAGGCGGCACTTCAATATTGCCGGCACGTGGTGCAGAAAATGCCGCAAAGGTGGTGGAAGGGAAAACAGAGAATTCCATTAGTGTTTTGACGGTGGTAAATGGGGAGATGGTCACGGCATATGCAGAGACATCAGCGTTGCCAATCAATTTTTCTCATACCTATACGAGCGATGATGTATCTCTGAAAGATACGGGGACTTCGGTTTCGGCAACCGCAGGAAATGCAGAGGCGCATGTTCAGCAAACGCCAGGCACGGGACCTTTCTCGTTACCAGCCGTTTCTTCCTCAGGAGGAATTGAGGCATATACAGAGAGCGGCGCGGAGGTAAACGCAACTGCAGATGCGGCGAACGCAGTTGCGACGAGCACCGAAGAAGAGGTGCCAAAAATATGGGACCTTTTAGTGTCATTTATTACTAATATTTTTGCATATGCAACGAGGTGGATATAAAACACACGGAGCCATGACGATGCGCGGTGTTCAGGCGCGCTGTATAGCAACGGCACTTATATTTTTCTTAGTAGCAATTTCAGCTGCGTCTCCCGGATTTGTTATTGCACAGAGTGAGGATTCTTCCGAATCGACATCAGAGTCAACAGAAACATCAGAGACAACCGTATCAACCACATCAGCAGAGGAACACTCGTCCGAATCCGAATCCGAATCCGAATCGTCAGAGACAACCAGCACATCGCAGTCGTCGTCTTCAGAAGAAGGTAGCACACAGGAGAATACAACCGAATCATCCGAGAGCAGTTCAGAGTCGTCTACTTCGTCAAGTAGTGAGTCAAGTAGTGAGTCGTCACACACAGAAGAAAGCGAGACGGAACTCTCTTCAGAATCAACAACACTCGAGGAACAGGCAACCACTGGCGGTGAGGAAAGTGGAACGAGTACGATAGAAGTTGTAGGAGAAGAAGACGCAGGGGCGAACACAACTGACGCGGCAACAAGTACGGCCACAACGACAGAGCCGATATTTGATATCAGTGCACTTGAAACCCCGGACGCCTCTGATGAGGAGAGCGGGGCAGAGGAGAGCCTTTTGGACGCAACAGGAACAGCCGTAACAACGGGGGATTCGTCAACCAGTGCAAATGTTATCAATGTTATCAATACAAATATCATCAACTCGACGGGACTACTTGAATTTTTGCAGAATATGCTCGGCGGTGACTATGACCTTTCAGGACTATTTTCTTCAGTATTCTCGTGGGGTGAAACAGCGGGTACGTCGGGATGTTCCCTTGAAGGATGTGACGCAGAAGGTACTTCGTTTACCGCAACGTCTACAAATTTTGCAAATATATCGAATGTAATAATCGCTCGCTCAATGACTGGCGGTAACGGTGCCTTCACTAGCACGGGCGACGCATCAATTGCAACTGGTGACGCATACGCAAGTGTCAGTGCGGTAAACATTGCGAATACAAATGTTATCAATTCGAACTACCTTCTCATTGGTATCGACAACATTGGGGAGCTTCTTGGAGATGTCATTTTGCCCGGCAAGGATTTCTTTACACAACTTCTTGCCGCACAGATGGGGGTGGGAGGTGCTTTCTCAATTGCAAACGACAACACTGCGGTAATCGATAACAACGTTATTGCAGAAGCAAACACAGGCGACAACTATGCAACAAGTACAACCGGCACGAGCACTATCTTAACCGGTGACGCGCAGGCAAGTGCGAACGTAACAAACATTGCAAACACTAATTTGATTGGAGGCAGTACCATTTATCTACTCTTTCGCATCTATGGGGACTGGGGCGGTAAAGTATTTGGACTGCCTGAAGGCATGACCTGGGCGGAGACAGAAGGTGGCATTGTACTTCTCACGAGGTCAGGCGCCGGTCTTGGCACCCCAAGCGCAAGTGCGGGTGCTGGCGGAGCGACCGCTATAAGCAACACGAATACCGCGGCAATAGCGAATGATATTCAAGTATATGCGCTGACGGGAGAAAACCATGCCGAAGGAACAAATGCATCTATTACAACGGGGAACGCCTATGCGAGCGCGAACATACTGAACGTTGTAAATACGAACGTCGTCGGTCATAACTGGATATTTGCCATTTTTAACATCTTTGGCGATTGGAAGGGGAATATCGCGTTTGGCCGTCCCGATCTCTGGATCGGCGCACAGGCAAGTGCCGGCGCGTATCCGGGAGCCGCTGTTGATTATACTTTTACCGTTTCTAACCTTGGAAATGCAGATGCAACAAATGTTATGCTCGGTACCGAGTATGACGGAAATCTTCTCACCTTTACTGAAGGCATAGGCGAGTACACAGAAGGAGGCACGGCTTGGTCGCTTGGAAATATAGCGGCAGGAGAGACCCGTGAGATAACGTATGTTGCAAATATTACTACAACACTTCCTATCGGGTCTACGCCGATTACCCTTTTAGCAGAGGTTCACGGAGATGAGCCGGATGCTGATTTGTCTGATAACACCGAAGAGATAACGATTGTTGCACAGAACGGTTCAGCATCTGGAAATAGCAACATCATTATGACGCCTCCCTCCGATCTGTCCCTTGAAAAGACCAGTTCAATGGCAACCGTGACACCTCCTGCAATAGTTGATTACACTCTCACCATTACCAACGAAGGTGCGGGGCCGGCGTACTATGCTCAACTGACAGATATTCTCACCTATGAGACAGGCGAAGTATTGCATGATGAAACGTGGTATCTCGGTACAATAGCGGCGGGCGAGGAGGTGGTTGTCACCTACACGGTAGAGTTTACTGAAGGAACACCGGCTGGCGTGTATAGCAACGGAGCACAGGTTCACTCCATCACGCTCAATCCTTCAACTGATCCGTTTTATGGAAACTTTGATAACACCGAGATACAGGTTAATCGAATTAGGGTAAATGGGGCTCCTGTTGAGACATCGAAGGTAGAGGCAGTTATTGAAGAAGACCTGTCGTGCGGTGCATATCTGACGGAATACATTGGTGTGCGCACGAATAGCAACCCTACCGAAGTGCGCAAATTGCAAATGTTCCTGCGCGACATCGCACATCTGTCAGTTCCTATTACCGGAATATTTGGCGCAGAGACCGAGCGCGCTGTTGTTGCGTATCAGGAACGGTATCGGGATGCCATTCTTACGCCGTGGGGCATTGCGCGCGGTACGGGCTATGTGTATTACACAACGCAAAAGCATATTAACGAGCAGTATTGTGAGGATGGAACAGCATTTAACCTTTCTCCGTCGCAGCTTGCCGAAATACTAGAGTTCCGAGCGCGCACAGAAGCCACGCAGCGCACTGGTCAGCCGCTCCCCGACACTTCAGAAGTGGGGGCAGTAGACACTGATAGCGCACTTGCGCTTGGGGAGGCAAAGTTACAGGAGACGCAGAATGTTGGCGATACAAACGAACGACGCACACAAGTGGCCGCGGCCGCACTCTCTGCCTCGAATACCACATTATTCGATCGAATTTTTGAAACCGTTGCCTCGTGGTTCTCGTATCTGTCCTCCGTACTTGCAATTCGGTAGAGGTTTCGATAGATTCGCAATATTTCCATTGATACACAAAATCGCCAACCAGTTGGCGATTTTGCTTTACGACAAGACGCTTTAAGCGCCAGCTTTTAAGCTGGCTAAAAATAGCGCCTATTTTGGCGTTTCTTCACAGTGGCTTCATGTGGATAACTATAGTAGCATTGTGGGAATAGATGGTATATTTGTGTAAGATAGTGGGAAAAAGTGGGAATCCTTATTTTTGCCTATGTTGATTGGAGAATACGAACACGCACTGGACGATAAAAAACGGGTCTCGCTCCCGCGCGCTATGCGCAAAAAACTTGGGCAGAAAATGGTTCTCACGAGCGGACTTGATCATTGTCTCTTCTTGTACCCGGAACGTGAGTGGCGCGAGGTCTCTGGAAAGTTAAAGAAACTTTCATTCACGCAAGGGGACACGCGTGGCTTTAATCGATTTATGTTTTCTGGGGCGATTGAAGTTACGGCGGACAAAGCAGGAAGGATACTCATCCCTGACCACCACAAACAGTTTGCTGGACTCAAACGCACCGTTGTCTTTGCGGGAGTATCCGATCGGGTCGAGATTTGGGACGCGGTGAGCTGGAAGGCATACAAAAAGCGCATCGAAAAACAGGCAGATGCGCTTGCAGAGAAGCTCGGTGAGATAGGAGTTCTTTAATTACTGACGGTTCGGAGCTGCTGGGGGTTTGCATACGTCATGCGCACGCGACGCTCACAACCCTCCAGCAACTCGGTGCCATCAGAGGACGGGCGCGAAGAGTTGCGCGAAGGGCACCGAGGAGTTCTTTTACACGAAATTGTCCGGGAACTGGTGCGCTCTCTATCCGACACGATAGTGGATGCAACACTCGGTGGTGCAAACCATGCGCTCTCTCTCGCGCAAAAGCTTGGCGCGCGAGGTACATTCATTGGCTTTGATGCCGATGGGGAAGCCATAGAGCGCGCACGCACGGCACTCTCTGGAGTAAAGCCACAGGTGCAGTTGGTGCACGCAAACTTCAGGCACATGGAGAAGCACCTCAAAGGTCTTGCTGTAGCATCAGTTGACGCTTTTTTGTTTGACTTAGGATGGAGCGCGCATCAACTGGAGTCGGGAAGAGGTTTTTCTTTTCGATCAGACGAGCCGCTTCTCATGACGTACGACTCACATCCAGACGCTCTAGCGCTCACGGCACGCACGATTGTAAATGAGTGGGGAGAAGAAAGTATAGCCGACATTCTCTTTGGGTGGGGTGAGGAAAAATTCTCACGTCGTATCGCACGTGCCATTGTGGCTCGGAGAAAAGAAAAACCGATAGAGATTGCCAGTGATCTTGCGCATATTGTCGAAAAAGCGGTTCCACACTACCGGATGCGCGGAAAGATTCATCCGGCAACAAAGACATTTCAGGCACTGCGTATTGCAGTAAACGATGAGATGGGGGCGCTTTCGGAAGGACTCGAGGCGGCAAAAGAATTTGCCACTTCTGGTGCGCGCATAGCCACCGTCACGTTCCATAGTATTGAAGATCGACTTGTTAAAAGAACTTTTCAGGAGTGGAGCAGAGAAGGATGGGGGACACTTGCAGTAAAAAAACCAATTAAGCCATCGCGTGAGGAAATAAAGGAAAATCCTCGGGCGCGAAGCGCAAAATTACGCATTATTAGAAAAACATAACACTATGAAGGCACAGACACTTACCTTTTCTATACTGACCGCTGAATACCCAACCGAGCGTGTACTGAGACGCTCACTTTTAATACTCGTAGGGGTCCTTTTTGTTGCGTATGCCTACTTTGTTTCCATGTCTGTAGTTCATATTATCGCCCGCACAGATGCACATACAAATGCAAGAAATACAAACTCTTCAATCGCCGCACTGGAATCAGAATTTTATGCACGTAGCGAGGATTTAACGCCTTCTACCGCGGGGGTTATTGGCCTTGTCCCTGTTGAGAGTAAGACATACGTTACGCGCCAGGCACGTCTTGGACATGCTGCAGGCGCAAACGAGATATAATATAACCAATGCGCTCTGCTTTTATTTTTAGAGTCCGATTGGTACTTATCGGATTTGTTGTACTGGCATTCTTTTTGGGTATTCGGCTCTATGTTGTGCAGGTGGTTAATGGAGATCTGTTTTCGGAAGAAGCAGAGGATCAATACATTACCGTAACAACAGCACTCGAAGATCGAGGAGATATATTCTTTACTGCGCATGACGGTAGGGAGACGCATGCCGCCACGATGGATAGCGGATATAGGATTGTCGTTGAGGCCGGTGCGGTTCCTGATCCGGGCGCGGCATACGAAAGGATAGGGGCGGTGACTGACGTCATACCACGCGAGGTGTTTTTATCTGCCGCCACCAGTGATGATGGTCGGCATCGCGATGTAGCAAACTATGTGGAAGAAGAAGATGCACTTAGAGTCCAGGATTTACAAATTGAGGGAGTTGCAATTGGGCGTGAAAGGTGGCGGATCTACCCAGCAGGAGAGCTTGCCGCACAGGTACTTGGATTTGTCGGCTCTGACGGTGAAAAGAAATCAGGACGCTATGGCCTTGAGAGATACTGGGAGGATACGCTAGCGAGAAATGATTCGTCACTGTACGTGAACTTTTTCGCGGAAATATTCTCCAACATACAAACCCTGGTGTCTGCAAATGAAGACAGTTCAAGCGAGGGCGATATTGTGACGAATATTGAGCCAACCGTACAGCAATATTTTGAAGATGTTTTAGGAAGTGCGCGGGAAAAGTACAATGGGAAAGAGATTGGGGGAGTGGTAATGGATCCGCAAACGGGAAAAATTATTGCAATGGCGGCGCATCCGACGTTTGACCCCAATCACTTCTCAAATGTGGCAAATCCGACGATCTTTGCAAACCCGATTGTCGAGAATGTGTATGAGTTTGGTTCCATATTCAAGCCGCTCACCATGGCCTCTGGCGTTGATACCGGAGCGGTACGGCCGGAGACGACCTACTACGATGAAGGATATGTTATAAAAAGCGGTTTTCGAATCAGTAACTATGATGGCGTAGGGCGCGGGCGCGTGGATATGCAGGAGGTCTTAAACCAGTCACTCAATACGGGGGCATCGTTTGTGGTAGATAAGATGGGCGGCAAAATTTTTGCCCAGTACATGCATGATTTTGGCATTGGCAAAAAGAGCGGCATTGACCTTCCCAATGAGGTTTCTGGACTGGCGAGCTCTCTTGATAGCGGTGTTGCGGTTGATTATGCGTCAGCTTCATTTGGGCAGGGGATTGCCATCACGCCAATCGGGATGACGCGCGCACTTGCGACACTTGCAAATGGGGGGAAGGTTGTGACACCACAAGTAGCATCCGAGATTCGCTATCGCTATGGCACGAATCGTCTACTGTCTCCGGCAGAATCGGTACAAGTTCTCAAACCGGAAACCGCAGAAACAATTACGCGCATGCTTGTCAGTGTTGTTGATGACGCACTACTTGAAGGTGGCGTGAAGCTTGATCACTACAGCATTGCCGCAAAAACAGGTACCGCGCAAATTGCAATACCGGACGGAGATGGCTACTGGGAAGACAAATTTTTACACTCGTTTTTTGGGTACTTCCCAGCGTACGATGCGCGCTTTATCATCTTTCTATACATTGTAGAGCCAAAGGGTGTACACTATGCGTCTCAAACACTCACCTATCCGTTTATGGACATAGCGCAGTTTTTGATTAATTATTACGATATTCCGCCAGATAGGTAGAAACCTATTACACGAATGCGCTTCTCATTGCTTTATTTTTCCATTTTCCACATGAAACGACTTCTTAAATTTATTGTTATCTGGATTCTTACGATAGAGGCGCGTTTAGTGATCGCGCGGTATCGGCCATACATAATTGCGGTCACTGGCAACATTGGAAAAACGTCGGCAAAAGACGCTATTTATTCAGCGCTTTCCGCATCGCTCTTCATACGCAAAAGCGAAAAAAGTTTAAACAGCGATGTTGGTGTTCCACTCACTATCCTCGGGTGTGAGAGCGGCTGGGACAACCCATTTAAATGGCTTTCCAACATTGCCGAAGGGCTCGCGCTCATTTTCCTGCGAAATCACTACCCACGCACACTTGTGCTTGAGGTAGGCGCTGACCGACCGGGAGACATCAAAAAAATTGCCAAGTGGATACATCCTGACATTGCAGTCATAACGGGTGTCCCGAATGTGCCGGTCCATGTCGAATATTTCGCGTCGGCAGAGGAAGTGGTGGCAGAAAAGAGGGAGCTCGCCGAAGCGGTGCGAATTGGCGGGGCACTCGTTTTAAATGGCGATGAGGAACGAACGTACGCTATCCGAAGTGAATTTCGAGGAATTGCGGTAACGTATGGACTCAAAGATCACAATGATGTTGTTGCCTCGCGCGTGGAGGTCCTCTACGAAGAGGAAAAACCGGCAGGCATGCGTTTTCGTGTTGATGTCAGTGGCGCCAGCGTTCCCGTTGTTATCCGTGGTTCGGTTGGCAAAACACATGTCTATCCCGCCCTTGCCGCGCTTACGGTTGGATTGCAGCTCAAAAAAGATCTGGTATCGATGGCGGGAGCGCTTTCTAAACACGATCCGCCGCCTGGCCGGATGCGGGTGCTTCCAGGCGTACACGGCTCAACTATCATTGATGACACATACAATGCATCGCCTGCGGCTCTTACTGCCGCGCTAGAGACATTAGAGTCGGTGCAAGTGAGAGGAAGAAAAATTGCGGTCATTGCCGACATGCTAGAGCTTGGGAAATTTTCGGTGGAGGCGCATCGAGAAGCCGGGAAAAAAGTCGCACAACTTGCGGATATGCTCGTGACGGTTGGACTGCGTTCGCGAACGATTGCCGAGTCAGCCGCAGAGGCGGGCATGCCCAAGGATTGCATCGTACAATATGATGACGGAACTTCCTCGCAGGCAGGAAAAGATCTTCGCGAGATGGTGAAAGAAGGGGACATCGTACTCGTGAAGGGCTCGCAGAGTATGCGTATGGAGCGCGCGGTCAAGGAACTTCTTGCCGATCCATCTCGCGCGCCGGAGCTCCTTGTACGGCAGGACAGGGCATGGTCGAAGCGGTAAAGACAGAGGTCAGAAAAATCGCTGAAAACATGATACTATTTTTGTATGGAGAAGCTCCCTTTTCATTCAGAAGTAGACAGTCCAGAGTCCGTACCAAAAAAAGAAAAAGTAGAAGGGGTTGAGCGCCTAAAACAAGCGCTTCGCGCGGGAGTGGTCGTTTTGCTATCTGGATGCACGGCAGTCGAAGACATGCCCGCGGACCTCTATGCTGGTCTCAACAGGACCATTATCACCGCACAAGATAAAGCTGATAGGTTTGTCGAACGCCTTACGCTTAACAATCCAAGCATTATTAAAATCCTAGATACGTTTGATAGCGGCGTGAAGGGGGATGCACTGACTATCATAGAGGATGATCTGAAAGAACTGGCACTTGAGGGGGAAAATGAATTTATCTTTTCGATTTATAAAAACGAATATGGGGTGTGGCGATTGACTGCACTGAATCAAGGAGATGAATCCGGTGTAGATAAAGAATCCGGACTTGAACTTTGGGTGCCAACATATACCGGCGCCAAGGAGGTTATTACATTTCATAACCACCCGATAGTGTCGGCAATCAATCTTGGTTATGGAGAAACAGGAGAAGAGAGTGGTAAAGAAATTGCTGGAGCCCAACTTAATATGATGAGAAAAGGAACTATCGAACCGTTTCCTATGCCGCCGAGCTGGGTTGACCTCGTTGTATGCGCGAAAACATCTGATCTTTTTGCAGAAAGAAACATTCAATACAGCTGTGCAGTCGCGAGTAGCGATGTGATATGGCATGTAAATGTTCCCGCTGGTGCAGGAGCAATGGTGGCACAAACATTTCAGGAAAGATATAAGGAATATCTTTCACGCCACCGTGACCTTTTTAAGCACTACAGCCCTGAAGCCATTGACGGCATCACTCGAGGGGATAGGTCAAAATATAACGAAGAGCTAGAAATGAAACGCGGAAATCTTCTGGAATTAATTGAGTTTGCAGGAGAATTTGGATTTCGCATAACTTCAACGCCATATCATTCGAGCCCTGAAGGCAAAATCGCATTTTCTAAATAATCATCCACCGAGAATCCTCCTCGGCGTTGCTATTTCACAGGTTGACAGTGCCGGTTGTGGAGATTACTCTGCGACCAGAAGGGTTACGAAATTGAAAAATGCGGACTCAAGAAACGAAAAGAAAGAGGAGGGCTTTTGATGCTCAAGACGCTTTCACGCTATTTGCTTGTCCCGATGATCGCCATGATGTTGGCTTTCGCTCCACTGGCCGTTCCGTCGGTGCATGCCGGCGATTGGGTGCCCAACTATGCGGCAACGCCGTCGAGTCCGGAGATGGTGAAATATGTCACCTCTGCCTGGTCAAAAAAAGGCGGCAACTGCTGTACCTGGGCTGATGGCTATCAGCTCGGAAAGGCCTATGAAGTAAACAACAATGTAACCCAGCAGAAGGCCTACAGAGTTGTTTTCCTTTCCTGGCGGGCGGGAGATGATGGATACTATCATGCCGTGGTTTGGGATTCCCATAAGGGCAAATATGTTGAGCTAGTTGCCGACTATGAAGCATTTGCTCCGGGCAACCCGACCGGCACGCCGATCGTGTGGGTCAGGCACAATCTGGGCAATTTTGAAATCCGATGCTGGGGCGGCGAAGCCCAGGGGTGAAGGAGACCACAGAAACTGTAAGAGGCCGGCACGTGATACCGGCCTCGATTTTTATTGTGGCTAGCAAGGAACCTTATAAAAGTTATAAGAGCAGTTTTACCTTACGCAAAAAAAACAATACGACCCCGCGAGAACTTCCCGCGGGGGCGGTGTTTTTTTTTGTCTCACCCTCGCCGATGTTGAACAGAGTCGTTTTTTTGTCGGAGGAGGTGGAAAAGTGCTAAAAATCTAGTATTATTCTGCGCACAGGCCCCATCGTCTAACGGTTAGGACGTAAGCTTCTCAAGCTTAAAATCGGGGTTCGATTCCCCGTGGGGTCACAAAGCGAAAAGAGCAGGCAAACTGCTTTGCCTGCGGCGCTTTGTGAGGCCGGAGGCATATCGCGCGCAACCCCGCTATGCGGGGCGAGCACGAAGCCGAGGCGAGGTCGACGAGCACTTAGTATTTTGCGAAGGTATGAAGCAAAATGCTTAGTGACTTGTGACCATATAGAATGGCACGCGAAGCGTTCCTTTTCTAACCTGACGCCATGCTAAATATGCATACAACAGCATTCAATTTGTTGTAAGGAAAGAAGGTTTTGAATATATGAGTGCATGGTGGTACTATAAGGTGCTAACATTTAACAAAAACAAAAGTAAATATGAACATCATCACATCACTCATCGCCATCTTTCTTCTTACTGGTTTGCCGGTAGGTGCGGTTGCACATGCAGTTCAAATAGAAAGTGTACAGACAACTTCAGTACAAGCGGAACAAACTGACTCGAACGAAGGTGGCACGACTGCAACAACAACTGGGGCAGAGAACGACAGTCGCGCAGGGGGAGACCCTGACCGTCCAATGACCACAGGTGGCGCTAATGCAAGCGACAAGGCGACGCCCAAACTGCTGGAAGCAAGTGTCGGCGGTACGCATAATGAGGACACGGACGCCGATGCAGCCGCGGTGCAATATAATGAAAGCGATATTGATTTTCTCCGTGGAAGCGCCGTTTCAGTGAAAGCGGTAGAGGTGCGCGGCTGGGACCCGAAAGAGAAACAGGAATTTCTTGCGACTGTGAAGACGCATGCGCAAATAGAGTCAAAACAAGACCTTGATAACTTTGCGAAGGGAGTACTTGTGACAGATGCAAATGTTGAGGCCGTTGTTTCAAGCGAAGAAGAAGTGGAGGTGAAATATCGCGTGCCAGCGAAGTTTCTCGGCATCTTCGAAGCATCGCTCGGGGTAACGGTATCTGTTGAGGCGCAAGGCGAGGGAGAAGCAGAGAGCAGTGTGTCAGAGCGCGTGAAAGTTAAGTTCCCGTGGCTGCGCATTTTCTTCAGCATTTCTGAAGGAGTACGAGAGGAGGCGCTTCAGGAGGCGGTTGTCTCGCAGGTTTCGGCTGAAATAGAAACACAAACGCAATTTGAGCTTCAAGCGCAGGCACGATTATTCCAAATCATTAGCAATGTGCTAAAGGTTAAGCACGATACTGCAAAGAACTCCATTCAGAACGTACGGTAACAAGCCGTATCCAAAAAATAAGCCGGTGTAGAAAAAGTGTGTAACAATAGATTACCAAAATGAACAAGACCTTACTCATTTCTATTATTGTTATCGTTCTCCTCGGGCTAGGGGCATACTTCGTGTTTCAAACGGGGCCGCAACCTATTGGTGGCGACCGCGACAAAGAGGGCTGTCTTATTGCTGGCGGATATAGCTTTGACGAGGAAGTCGGCGCGTGCACACGCAGTTTTGAACTGACATCGGACATAAAAGAGGCCGCACGGATTGCCGTGGAGAGTGTTGGCCGGGGTTATGCACTCACCGTCGCATCTTTTAATTCGTATGAAGAACAAGGAGCATATGACATTTTCCTTGAGCGCGGTGAGGAGCGTGAACGCGAGACGGTCTATATTCGGGGTTGGGAAGTAGTGATACCAAATAGTGTAGAGCTATTCTACTACAGTGAGACGCGCGACCTTGATGAAAACGGCAACATACAATGCAGTAGACAGGGTCTTGTGGCGGTTAAGCGTGAGATTGTTTCTGTAAATAGTATTGAAGATACGATACGAATGTTGCTTAACGGAGAATTGACGACAGAGGA
>Ga0326597_10006999_pt1 | contig 15382 bp, 17 predicted proteins | sample RVTome_12_FD_203789 | JGI IMG/M metagenome (GOLD analysis project Ga0326597, IMG submission 203789) | Soil microbial communities from uranium-contaminated site in the Upper Colorado River Basin, Wyoming, United States - RVT100D185 | ecosystem: Environmental > Terrestrial > Soil > Contaminated >...
GGCCCGAGCGGGTTCCGACGCCCCGGGGGAGCGGAAGGGGCGGGTGCCGTTTCATCTTGTCACGCCCCGGAGCGAGCCGTTGCGCCCACCAGAAGGCTTCCACGACGAAGCGGCCGAGATCCTGCGCTGTGCGAGCGTCGCCCTGGGGGGATCGCCCGTAACGATCTGGGAAGCGCACGTCGCCGACGGACCCCACCTGCACCCGCTGGTCGGGCCCGCGTCGCACTCGGGTAACTCGGCCGATCTCGAGAACGTGCTGTACAAGTGGCGCGTCCCGGTGAACCGGGGCAGCCGCTGGATCACGGCGCGGTCTCCGGATGGGCTGTGGGTGATCGCCCCGGTGCGGAACCGGCCGCCGGCGCCCCCGCCCGATGGGCAGGAGCGGCGCTCGAAGGCCCGGCTCACCCTCGAGCTGGCGGGGCTGTGCCTCGGCCTGGTGGACCGCCGCGACCGGCCGAGCGCCACCGCCGCCACGCTGCAGGAGCTCGCGGGCCTGCCCGCGATGATCGCGCACGAGGCCGGCAACCCGCTCACCGCCGCGCGCGCGGGACTGCAGCTGACGCTCGAGACGCTGCGGTCCCCGGGCGACCTGGGGGCGGTGCGCGGCGAGGTCGTCGAGGAACTGAATCAGGTGCTGGAAGACATCGACCGCGCCGTGGCGTTTCTGCGCGCGGTCCAGGACCGGGCCCGCGGCGCCTTCGCCCGGGTGGAGCGGTTCGACTTCGTGCGGGTGGTGCGCTCGTGCCTCACGCTCGAGCGCCGCCTCCTCCAGGACCGCCGCGTCACCCTGCGGCTCGAGACGTCGGTCGAATCGGCGTACCTGACGGGCAACCCCAACTCGCTGTTCGAGCTCGTGGTGAACCTGGTGCGCAACGCCGCCGACGCCTACGAGGGCCGCCCCGGCACTGTGGACGTAGACCTGTCCCGTGAGAACGACCGGCTCCGACTGCGCGTTACCGACCAGGGCAGCGGCATCCCCCCCGAGAACCTGGCGATGGTGTTCGAGCCGGGCTTCACCACCAAGGAATTCGGGAAGGGGAGTGGCATGGGCCTGGCGCTGGTGCGCAGCGTGGCCCAGGAGGTCTTCGGCGGCTCGGTGCACATCGATTCGACCCTCGGCGCGGGGAGCACGTTCACGGTGAGTTTGCCGGTTCCGCCCCAGCGAGCCGCGGATATCGGTACTTCCGGCTAGCCCCACGCGCGGCTGGAAGATCGCAGCAAGGTCAGCGTGACTGGAAGCCACTGCTCGCTTCGCCGTCTGGCAACTTCTCTGACACCTGCCGACTGATACCTGGGCCCTCTTAGATTGTCGAGCATGAATTCCATCTCGAAGATCCCGATGCCGGTCAATGAACCGGTGCTTTCCTATTCGCCCGGAAGTCCCGAGCGCGCGACCCTGAAGCAGGCGATCCAGGACCTCGCCGGGCAGGTGGTGGAGATCCCGGTGATCGTGGGCGGCCAGGAAATCCGCACCGGGAGGGTGCGGGAGTACACCAGCCCGCACCGGCGCCGGCACGTGCTGGCCCGGGTGCACCAGGCCGGCGCGGCCGAGATCGACGGGGCCGTGGCCGCCGCGCTGGCGGCATGGCGGGAGTGGTCGCGCTGGTCCCTCGAGGATCGCGCGGCGGTGTTCCTGCGGGCGGCCGATCTGCTCGCGACGAAGTACCGCGCGACGGTGAACGCGGCGACGATGCTCGGCCAGAGCAAGACGGCGCACCAGGCCGAGATCGACGCCGCGTGCGAGATGATCGACTTCCTGCGGTTCAACGTGCACTTCGCCGAGCGGATCCACGCGGAGCAGCCGCTGTCGCCGGCGGGCCAGTGGAACCGGATCGATCACCGGCCGCTCGAGGGGTTCGTCTACGCCGTCAGCCCGTTCAACTTCACCTCGATCGGGGGCAACCTGTCGTCGTCGCCCGCGATCCTCGGGAACGTCGCGGTGTGGAAGCCGGCGGCCACGGCGGCGTACTCGAACTATTTCCTGATGAAGCTATTCCTGGAAGCGGGGCTGCCGCCCGGCGTGATCAACTTCATTCCCGGATCGGCGGCGGAGGTGTCGGCTCGGCTGCTCGCCGACCGGCACCTCGCGGGCATCCACTTCACCGGCTCCACCGAGGTGTTCCAGTCCCTGTGGAAGCAGGTGGGGCAGAACCTCGCCGGCTACGCGGGCTATCCACGGCTGGTGGGGGAGACGGGCGGCAAGGACTTCATCGTGGCCCACGCCTCAGCCGACGCGGACGCGCTCGCCACCGCGATCGTGCGCGGCGCCTTCGAATACCAGGGACAGAAGTGCAGCGCCGCGTCGCGCGCCTACGTACCGTCCAACCTGTGGCCACGGGTCAAGGACCGGGTCGTCGAGATGCTGGCGCGGGTGCGGATGGGTGATCCGGCCGACTTCCGGAACTTCATGGGCGCCGTGATCGACCGCCCAGCGTTCGACAAGATCGCGGCGTACATCGAAGCGGCGCGCCGGGCGCCGGGCGTGACCATCGTGGCGGGCGGGGGCTGTGACGCGAGCGAGGGGTACTTCATCGAGCCGACGCTGCTCCAGGCCGAGGATCCGCGGTATCGCACGATGTGCGAGGAGATCTTCGGCCCGGTGATGACGCTGCACGTGTATCCCGAGGCCCGCTGGACCGAGACGCTGGCCCTGGTGGACGGCACCTCGCCGTACGCGCTCACCGGGGCGGTGTTCGCCGAGGACCGTCGCGCCGTCGGCGAGGCGCTGGCCGCCCTGCGGTTCGCGGCGGGCAACTTCTACATCAACGACAAGCCCACCGGAGCGGTCGTCGGGCAGCAACCCTTCGGGGGCGCCCGGGCGAGCGGGACCAACGACAAGGCGGGCTCGATCCTCAACCTGCTGCGCTGGGTCTCGCCGCGGTCGGTGAAGGAGACGTTCGTCCCGCCGCGGGACTTCCCGTATCCGTTCATGGCGGAGCAGTAGGGGCCACGACGAAGCGCCCCCGGCGTGACCGCCGGGGGCGCTTGGTGTTCCGACGAACCTGTCCGACCGGCTACTTGGGCGGCAGGATCTTGAACATGCCCGTGCCGCAGACGGGGCACTTGCCCTTCAGCGCGGGGCGGCCGTTGGCCATCGTGACCTCCTGGCCTTCGGCGATCTCGCGCTTCGCCTTGCACTTCATGCAATAGCCTTCATTGGCGGCCATCGGGGCTTTGTCACCCTTCGCCATCGCATTCCTCCGTCTCGGGGGCTGGGCAGGGACCTGGGACCCGCCACGGCGGGCATCCGGACCGCCCCCAACATACACGGGGCTGTCACCCTGCGGGAGGCGCGGGGGCGCTGAAGCCGTTGCGCTTGTGCGACCCGTCGCAGAACGGCTTGGTGGCCGAGCCGCCACAGCGGCACAGCACAACGACTTGCGCGGGCGTGCCGTCCTTGCGGGGGGGCACGGCGATCTCCCGGCCCTCCGGCGTCACGATGCGGACCGGGAGCTCGACCACCAGCGGCCCGTCCGGCTTCACGGTGATGTGCGTCATGCCACGGGAAGGTTAATGCCGACGGCGCCGGTCGGCGCAAGTACCGGAACGCCCGGTCGGGGCTCGGGTATCTTTGAAGGCATCCCCATGCCATCCCGCGCCGCTCTTTCCCTGACGGCGACCCTCACGGTCGCGGCCTGTGTGACCGAGCAGGGCGCCCTCACCAATCGTATGGACCAGGCGACGACGGGGTATCTGTCCCGCGCGGCGCGCCAGCCGGTGCGCTGGCAGCCCTGGGGCCCGGAGGCGTTCGCGCTGGCCGCGCGCCTCGACCGGCCGGTCCTGCTGGTGGTCGGGATCGACGACTGCCGGCCGTGCGCCGAGATGGACCGCGTCTGGGGCGATCCGTCGCTCGCCTCGCTGGTGAACGCGCTGTTCGTGCCGGTGCGTGTGGACCGTGACGAGCGCCCGGACGTCGCACGCCGCTATCAGTCCGTGGTGCGGACGCTCGCCGGCCTGGATGGGTATCCGCTCACCGTGTTCCTCACCGCGGACGGCTCGGCGTTCTTCGGCGGGACGACGTTCCCCGTGGACGACCCGCTGACCGGCCGCGGCCTGCGGCAGATCCTGCCGGAAGCGGCTCGGGAGTATCGGGAGCGGCGCGGCGCGATCGAGCGGCAGGCGGCGACGGCGCAGGAGCTCGCGACGGGCCGGGCGGTGGCGACCCACGGCCTCGTGGAGCGATCCACCGTCGAAGCGGGCGTCGCGGGCGTGCGGAGCGCCCTCGAGGAAGCGCGCTCGCCCGGGTCCTCCGGGCGCGCCGCGCTCGCCCGGGGCGCGGAAGTGCTGCTGGGGTGGTTCGCGGAGACCGGGGACTCGGGGGACCTGCACCTCGCCCGGGCCACACTGGCGATGGTCGCGGCGGCACCGGGGGACGGGGACGGCGAGCCGCATGCCCTGGTTCGGGCCGCGCTGGTCCGCGCGCTGCTGCGGGGCTGGGTGGTGACGGGGGACTCCGGTCTGCGACGCCAGACCCGCGACCTGGTCGGCGCGCTGCGTGACGACCTCCCGGCGGGCGGGGACGAGCCGGTGTTCACCGACGGCGGCGCGTTCGTGATTGGGGCGGCGCTGGACGCGAGCGTGGCGCTTGGGGACAGCGCGACGTCCCGGCGGGCGCGGTCCGCGCTCGACTCGCTGCTGCGGCGGGTCTATGCGAGCGATCTCGGCGCGCGCCACGCGACGGTCGGATCGGTGCGCGGGCTGCTCCAGGACCAGGTGCAGCTGGCGGGTGCGTGCACCGCGGCGTTCGGCGCGACCGGCGACGCGCGCTACCTCGCGATCGCGCGGGAGCTCGCGGCCCTGATGGAGCGGGACTACGGCGACCCACTCGGGGGCTACTTCGACGCCGCCGCCGCCGATCCGGCGGCGCCCGCGCTCGCGATCCGCACCAAGCAGGTGCTCGACGACGCGCTGCCGGGTGCCAATGCCTGGGCGGCGCGCGTGCTGTCCGACCTCGCCACGGCGACGGGAGACGCGGCCTATCGGCGGCGGGCGGACGCGACCCTCGAAGCGGTCGCCGGGGTCGCGGCGGACGGGGGGCTGTGGGCGGCCGCGTACTTCGACGCCGCCCGCGCGGCCGTGATGGCGCGGCGGCGCTAGGACGTGTAGTCGGCGTTGATCCGGACGTACTCGGCGGAGAGGTCGCAGGTCCACACCGCCGCCTCCCCGCTGCCGATCCCCAGGTCGAGCTGCAGCATCACCCACGGCGCCGTGAACACCGCGCGGGCGGCGGCCGCGTCCGGATGCGCCGTCCGGCCTCCCTCGGCGAGCCGCAGCCACGGCCCGGGCGCGTCGCGGTCCGCCGCGCCGGCGGCGTCGAGGCGCAGCCGATCGGGCGCCAGCGCGACGCCCGCCGCCCCCGCCGCCGCCAGCACCCGTCCCCAGTTCGGGTCGCCGCCGTGGATCGCCGTCTTCACGAGGGCGGAGCGCGCGACGGCGCGACCCACCTCGCGCGCCGCGGTTTCGGTCGCCGCCCCCGAGACACGGATCTCGAGGAACCGGGTCGCCCCTTCGCCGTCGCGCACGATCGCCAGCGCGAGCCACCGGGCGACCGCCTGAACCGCCTCCTCGAACAGGCCCCACGTGGCGGCATCCCGCGACGGGTCCACCCCGGCCGAGCCGTTGGCGAGCAGCAGGACCGTGTCGTTGGTGCTGGTGTCCCCGTCGATCGAGATCGCGTTGAAACTGCGGTCCGCCACGCGGCGGAGCAGGGGGGCGAGCGTGGCCGGTGCCACGGCGGCGTCGGTGGTGAGCACGCCGAGCAGGGTCGCCATGTCGGGGTGGATCATGCCGGCGCCCTTGGCCACGCCGCCGACCGTGACGGACCCGTGCGGCGTGGGGAACCGGACCGCGCAGTGCTTCGGGCGGGTATCGGTCGTCATCATCGCTCGCGCGAGGTCCGCGCCCCCGGCGGGGGAGAGCCGCGCGGCCGCCGCCCGCAGTCCCTCGGCGACCTGCGCGACCGGCAGCGGCACGCCGATGACGCCCGTCGAGAGGACCAGGGCGGAGCGCGGCGACAGGCCGGCCGCCGACTCGGCGGCCTCGGCCATGGCGCGGGCCGCGGCGAGGCCCTCCGCACCCGTACAGGCGTTCGCGACGCGCGCGTTCACCGCGACCGCGCGGACACGGCCGGGACGCTCCCCCAGGATCTCCTGGTCGTACAATACCGGCGCGGCGCGGACGAGATTGCGGGTGAACACTCCCGCGGTGGCGCACGGCGACGCGCTCACCAGCAATCCGACGTCGAGCGCGCCGTCCGTCTTCAGGCCGGCCGCCGCCGCGGCGGCGGTGAAGCCGGCCGGCGTCGTGACGGACCCGTCGGCGAGCCATGCGAGTGCGGGCGGCATCGCGGCTGAAGATACGGGCGCGCGGTCGCTTGTGTAACCGCTACCTTGCCCTTATCATAGCGCAACCTTCCAGGGAGACCGTTCGATGTCGGATCAGTTCCTGAGTTCCGACGACTACGACGAACGCGCTCATCAGCTCTACAACGACGGCCAGTACGACCAAGCGGTGGATCTCCTCCGGGAGGGGATCGGACTCTATCCGGCGGCGGTGGAGCTGCATGTCGGCATGGGGTTCGCCCGGCTGGCCCGCGAGGAGTACGCGTGGGCCCGGCGGGCCTTCCACGAGGCGCTGGCCCTCGATCCCGACCACGAGGACGCTCTCGCCGGGCTGGGCGAGACCCTGCTGAAGTTCGGTGAGCGGGCCGGTGCGGTGGCATGCTTCGAGCGCATCCTGACGCTCGGCTTCCGGGACGACCACGATCTGATGCTCCAGATCGGCCGGGCGCTGTTCCGCGAAAGCGCCATCGAGCAGGCCCGCCGGTTCTTCGAAATCGCCGTCACGGCCCACGCCGACTCGGCCGAAGCGGCGGCGTGCGTGGGGTACGCCGCCCACCGCCTCACCGACGAAGGCGGGGCCCTCTATTGGCTCCGCCGCGCCCTGGAGCTCGACCCCTCGCACGGCGAAGCTCGCATCTACCTGGCCAACCTGCTCTACGACCGCGGGGAGTACGAGGCGGCCCTCTTCCATCTGGAGCGCACCGAGCCCGAGGAACACTTCGATGGGCTCGGCATCTGGCGCCTGATGGAGCTCAAGCGGAGCATCTACCGCCTGCCCGACGCCGATCCCGAGCTCGCGCCGTGGAGCGCCCGGCTCGAGGACCTGGCCGGCGAGGCCGGGCCGGAAGACCTGCTCCTCGCCGAGGTCGAGGCGATGGGGGCCGACGGCCAGGTCCGCGACCCGCGCCAGCTGGAGCTGTTCGGGACGCTGCTGACGGAGCTGCAGGGGATGAAACAGCGCGGGGGGCCGGGCGAGGTCCACCGCGTGCGCACGCTGGGCGGCGTCACCTACCTCGGCACCTGGGAGGAGATCGTCCTCCAGATGAAGGAAGACGCGGAGGGCTGGGCCGGCGGGTCCCTGCGACAGTACATGGAAGCCACCGCTCAGCGCGGCCGGCGGCAAACCGGAGTCGCGATCCCCGCCACGGATGCCGAGAGCTTCATCCGGGGAAGTGCGGACGCGGGATTGCTCAGGATACTGCACTAGGAGACTGGGGAAGCGTTCCCCCCTACGATCTGCACGGTCCCAGATCGGTGATCAGCGGTGCGACGAAAGTGCCCCGCACCGGCAGCACGCCGAGCGGGTTCTGGTAGAAGTCGTTGCGCTGGGCGTCGAAGCGGAAGCGCCCGCTGATGGCGAGGCCCCCCGTCACCGTGTCGACCCGGGTCACCGTGATCGTTCCGCCGTCGCGGGACAGAGCGGTCACGCTGGGATCGGTCGTGCGGGTGGACCAGAGCGACCAGGAACGCACCGGCCGGCAGATCGGGTCCGCGCCGCTCCCGAACGCCTCGGCGAGCGAGAGCGAGTCGATGTCGAACGTCCCGGGCGCGGTCACCGCCTGGCGCAGGGTGATGACGACGTTCTCGACGGCGTTGGTGGTCGTGGGAATCCCCGAGTTGAGCCGGAAGGTGAGGGTGTCGCCCAGGCGGCGGTAGTTCAGCGCGCGCGCCTGCGCGCCGGATCGGCGGATCACCGTCCCGAGCACCGTGAAGTAGCTCCGGCCGCCGGTCGTATCGGTGAGCAGCCGCACGTCCACGGCGCCGGTGTCCGCCACGCTGTCGGCGTGCACGATGAACCGCACCGGCCCGCCGGGGCTCACGGCCGTCAGCAGGCCGGTGGCCGAGTCGACCGTGTAGATCGCCGGATTGGGCGAGGGCGAGAACCAGGCCGCGGGCGCCCCGCCGCCTTCCCGCTCCACGGCGGCGGGAATGGTGATCGTGTCGCCCGGCATCAGGTAGATCGTGTCGAGCAGCAGGGTGACCTGGAGCGTGCGCGAGACGATGAGGAGCGCCCCGCCCGACACGCCGTTCGCCTGCGCGATGATGATCGCATCGCCCGGTCCCACCGCGACCACCCGGCCGGTCAGGCGGTCCACCTCCACCACGTCCTGGTCGTCGGTGCTCCAGACCACCTGGCCGGTGGGCTGGGTGTCGCCGGCGGCGCTGATGTAGGTGGCCGTCAGGACGCCGGGCGCGAGAGTGTCCCCCACGTACAGCGAGTCCAGCAGCGGGTCCACGGTGAGGCGCGGCGAGCCCGCGGGACCGCCGCTGTCGCCGCAGGCGGCCGCGACGAGGAGCGCCAGGAGGAGGATCGAGGGTGTTGTTCGCATGTTTGGCGTCGTACGTCGTATGTCGTACGACGTATGACGTGTGACGTACCTCAAAACATCGACATCGCGAGGAACGACCGGAGGTTGTCGTTCGTCACGCGCAGTCGGGCGCTGAGCAGGCGCACGACCGACCACAGCAGCTTGTACGCGATGTCGCGGTTGAAGTCGAGCAGCAGCTCGAAGTCCGACCGCGAGATCGTGATCAGCGTGCAGCTCGTGTTGGCGATGGCGTCGGTGGAGCGCTCCGACCGGTCGAAGATCGCCATCTCGCCGAAGACCGCCCCGGGCTTCAGCACCGCAAGGGCTTCCTCGCCCGAGCCCGGGATGGTGCGGGAGATGCGCACCTCGCCCTCGGCGATGATGAACAGCCGGTTGCCGGGCTCGCCCTCCTTGAATACGTGCTGCCCCATCGCGAACTTCTGCTCGCGGCAGACCTCGACGACGCGGGCCAGCTCGCCCTCGTCCAGGTCGTGGAAGATGTGCGCCTGTTTGAGAAGATTCAGGTCCACCGCCATTGGACAAAGCTTAGCCCCGGGGGAGAGCCCAAGCAAGTGAAACCGCGGTTCACCGTCGCGGATGTGGTGACGGCGCTGAGGCTGCCGCTCGCGGCGGCGTTCCCGCTCACCGAGCACCACGGGTGGCACCTGGCCATCGTCGCGGCGGCCGCGGCGTCGGACTTCATCGACGGGTGGCTGGCGCGGCGGCTCGGTCCGTCCCGGGTGGGCGTGGTCCTCGACCCCGTCGCCGACAAGCTGTTCATGCTGGCGGCGTTCCTGACGGTCGCCCACCACGGGCTCCTCACCTGGTGGGAGATCGTGCTGGTGCTGTCGCGCGACATCCTGGCGGGGCTCGGCGCCCTGGGCGCCTGGCTGCTCGGGAGGCCGCTCGCGCTGCCCGCCCGGGCCGGCGGCAAAGCCGTCACCGTCTGCCAACTGCTCACGCTGGTGGCCTACATCGCCGAGTCACCGCTGGTGCGCCCGCTGGCGTGGGCCACCGCCGCCATCGCGGTGTATGCCATCTGGGATTACGGCCGGGCTGCCGCCCGCGCCGTCCATCACACCTGAACGGAAGGCCGATGCGGATCTCCCTGGTCGTGTGTCTCGCCTGCCTCGCCGGCGTGCCCGGCTCGGCGCAGGTGTACGAGCCCCCGGCGGGGGCCATCGCTCCCGACCGGGGTACGCGGCTCGGTCTCGACGGGTTCGGCGTGCGCGGCGGGCTGGACTTCACCCGGCACGGTCGCCTGGCACTGGGCGCGACGCTCGATCTCGGACAGCTGGTCACGTCGCGCGTCCGACTGCGGGCGTCCGCCGAGCTGAGCGTCTTCAACGGGCCCAACGTCTACGTGGGGTCACTGGAGACGTTCTACTATTTCACCGGGCCCGCCGAAGGCACCCGTCCCTACGCCGGGCTCGGGCTGGGGCTGGCCGGCGGCACCGCGTGCAGCGCCGATCCGCAATGCCCCGACCTCTGGCCCAACGTGGTGCTGGGCTTCGAGCTGCGGTTCCGGCCGACGTTCAACTGGCTGCTCGAGTATCACGGGATGGACCTGCTGCGGGAGAACCGCATCTACGTCGGGTTGACCACCAGAGCGGGAGGTTGAGCATGACCGGCCGTCCGAGCGTCGGGATCCCGATGCGGGAAGTGAGCGTCGAATGGCAGGGCGAGGGGCTGCTCTTCGAGGGACGGGCGGACAATCGGCCGCCGGTGCTCGTCGATGGCGACACGCAGCGGGCGATGTCGCCGATGGAGCTGCTGCTGCTGGCGGCCGCCACGTGCGCGGGCGCCGACGTCGTCCACATCCTCCGGAAGCAGCGGGTCGCCCTGCGGCGCCTCGCGATCGCGATCAGCGGTACTCGCCGGGATCTCGAGCCGCGGCGATACCTCGCGATCCAGTACCGCTTCACGGCGGAGGGCGAGGGCGTGGACGAGCCCAGGGTCCGCCGCGCCATCGAGCTGTCGCTCGAGAAATACTGTTCGGTCGTGGCCTCCCTCGCGCCGGACACGCAGGTCACCTACGACGTAGCCGTTGCGTAGCAGCCTGCTGCTCCTCCTGGCGGTGCTGCCGGCCGGGGCGACGGCGCAGCGGCGGCTCACCGCCTGGGAGGCGGGTGTGGGCGGGGTCGTCGCACTCGCCGCAGCGGACCTGTTCGGGGCCGCGCTCGGCGTGGCGCGGCGGCCCGGCGGGCAGACGCGCGTGGCGGCGGCGTTGGTGCCCGGAGTGCTCGAGGACCGCGCCGCGCTGCGCATCGAGGCCACAGGGCAGCTCGTCGTCACGCCGTGGGCGCGGGGGGGCGTGGGGCCGTACGCCGGATTGGGCGTGGCCTGGCGGGGGGCCGAGCGGGTGCCCGGCGCCGTCTTCCTCATGGCGCTGGTGGGCGTCGAGGCGGCTCCGGGCCGGCGGTTCGGATGGTACGCGGAGGCGGGCGTCGGAGGCGGAACGCGTCTCGCGGTGGGGGTGCGGTGGCGGCGGTTCCCGGGTTGGTGGTAGGGCCGGGAACGGAAAACGGGCGCCCCGCCCGGGCGCCCGTCACCTCATCGGACGACTCCTGCTAATCGCTCAGGCGTCCGCGGCGACCGTGGCCGGCGCGCGTGCGACGACGGGGCGGCAATACCGCTCGCCCAGCAGGCGCAGCTGCGAGACTTCGGCTTCGGTCAGGGCCTCGTAGCGGTCGGCCAGGTAGAGCATCGTGTCGTCGAACCATTCCTTCTGGTGCTCGACCGACGCTTCCAGGACGCCGCACCGCAGGATGTGCGAGAACAACTCGTCGCGGGCCTGCTCAAACGCGCTTGGCACGTACTTCTTGGGGGGGGTACGGTTCTTCCCCATCCGTGGGTGGCTCCTCTCCGGGCTCGCGCCCCAGGTTCCATTCAGCGCCGGGGAATGTAACGCGGGCCTCCTCCGAAGGCAAACCGATGGCCGCCGGCGGGCGTCGCCGTGGTATAATGCAGCGGCGGGTGGTCGACACCCGGCCGGCGCCCCGGAGGCGAGATGAGCGACGACACATACGGACCGGAACAGGTGCGACAGTTGGTCGCGCTGTTGCGGGCCCTGGCCGAGCGGATCCAGGATCTGGACCGGTCCGGCCGGCTGCTGGATGCCACCCCCGAGCTGCTGCGGCTGCTCGGCACGGCCCGATCGGAGCTGTTCCACTACGAAGTGCGGATCACGTACGACACGCCGGAGATCGCCGAGAGCCGGCGCATCGTGGAGGAGTCCGAGCGGCACCGGGATGGGCTCGACTTCGACGAGCCCGAGGACGACGAACCCTGGCGGAGGACGCGGGACGAATGAAGCGGTTCTACATGATCCTGGTCGCCCTGGCGGCGGCGGGCGGAGCGGTCCTGTTTCTCGCGTCGCGCGACCAGCCCGTTCCCGGAGCGATCGAGGGGCCGACCCCGGTCGTCGCGAGCGACGGGTTCATCGGGTACACGATCGGCAGCGACTCGGCGCCCGTCGAGGTCGTGGAGTATTCGGACTTCGAATGCCCGTACTGCGCCCGGTTCGCCACGCTCCAGATGCCCGCCGTGCGCCGTCAGCTGATCGAGACGGGCGTGGTGCGGTGGCGCTTCCGGGAGTTCCCGCTCCCCGGTCACCCGTACGCGCGCTACGCCGCGCACGCGGCGCACTGCGCCGGGGAACAGGGACGGTTCTGGGAGATGCACGACGCGGTGTTCGCCGATCACTCGTGGGCCCAGACCGGCAAGAACCCGGCGCGGCTGTTCAACGCGATGGCGGAGCGGTCCGGAGTGGACCTGGCGGCGTACAAGTCGTGCATGGAGAGCAACCGGTTCGCGGGGCGCATCGAGGCCTCCCGCCAGGAGGGCGACGCGCGCGGCGTGAGCGGCACGCCCACCTTCTTCGTGAACGGGGTGCCCTACCGGGGTAACCCGACCTCGGACGCGTTCAAGGCGCTGGCCGACAGCCTCGCGCGCCGCTGAGCCGTGCGGCACCGTCAGGTGATCGCGGTCCTGGCGCTGGTGGGGCTGTTCGTCTCGCTCTACCTGTGGCTGTGGAAGATCGGGCTCATGGGGGCGCTGCAGTGCGGCGCCGGCGGGTGCGAGCGCGTGCAGACGAGCGAGTGGGCCGTCGTCTTCGGCGTCCCGGTCGCGTTCTACGGCGTCGTCGGGTACGCGGCGCTGCTTGGCGCCAGCCTCGTGGGGCTCCAGCCGCGGTGGCGCGAGCGGCGGACGCCGACGCTCGTCCTGTTCGGGCTGGCGAGCGTCGGCGTCGCGTTCTCTGCGTATCTCACCTGGCTCGAGGTCGCGGTGATTCACGCCTGGTGCCGCTGGTGCGTCGGATCGGCCGTGATCATCACCGCGATCTGGGCGGCGGCCCTGGTGGGGCTGCGCCGCCGGGCCTGATCAGGCCTCCTTCTCCTCGTACGCGTCTCGCAGCCGCGCGACGACGCCCGGATCGGCGAGTGTCGTGGTATCGCCGAGGGCCCGGCCCTCGGCGATGTCCTTGAGCAGGCGGCGCATGATCTTGCCGCTGCGCGTCTTCGGCAGATCGGCGGAGAACAGCACGTCGTCGGGGCGGGCGAGGGCGCCGATCTTCTTCGCCACGTGCGCCTTCAGCTCGTCGCGCAGACCGTCGGTCGCCGAACGGCCCTCCTTGAGGGTGACGAACGCGGCGATCGCCTGACCCTTGAGGTCGTGCGCCTTGCCCACCACCGCGGCCTCCGCGACGGCCGGATGGTCGACCAGCGCGCTCTCGACCTCCATCGTTCCGATGCGATGCCCGGCCACGTTCAGCACGTCGTCCACCCGGCCGAGGATCCAGTAATAGCCGTCGTCGTCGCGCTTGGCGCCGTCGCCCGGGAAATAGACGTCCGGCCATTTGCTCCAGTACTGCTTGCGGTAGCGTTCGTCGTCGCCCCAGATGGTGCGCAGCATTCCGGGCCAGGGGCTGGTGATCGCCAGGTACCCGCCGCCGACGCCGACTTCGTGGCCCTCGCCGTCGAGCAGCTTCGCGTCGATGCCGGGGAACGGGATCGTGGCCGAGCCCGGCTTCGTGGTGACGGTCCCCGGGAGCGGCGTGATCATGATGCCACCCGTCTCGGTCTGCCACCACGTGTCCACGATCGGGCAGCGGCCGCCGCCGATGTGCTCGTGGTACCACATCCACGCCTCCGGGTTGATCGGCTCGCCGACGGTACCGAGGAGGCGCAGCTTCGACAGGTCGTGACGGGCGGGGTGGTCGGTGCCCCACTTCATGAACGCCCGGATCGCCGTGGGGGCCGTGTAGAAGACGGTGACGCCGTGGCGGGCGCAGATCGCCCAGAACCGGTCCTTGGACGGGTGGTCCGGCGCGCCCTCGTACATCACCTCCGTGGCGCCCAGTGCCAGGGGGCCATACACCACGTACGAGTGTCCGGTCACCCAGCCGATGTCGGCGGTGCACCAGAACACGTCCTCGTCCTTCAGGTCGAAGACCCACTTGGTGGTCGCGTACACGTGCGTGAGGTATCCGCCCGTGGTGTGCAGGATCCCCTTCGGCTTGCCCGTCGTGCCGGATGTGTAGAGGATGTACAGCGGGTCCTCGGCATCCATCACCTCCGGTTCGCACGCGGGCGCCGCGGCGGCCATGCCCTCGTGCCACCACACGTCGCGGCCCGCCTGCATCGGGACCTCCTGGCCGGTGCGGCGCAGCACCACCACGTGGCGGATGCTGGGGCATTCCCGGACGGCATCGTCCGCGCCCTGCTTCAGGGGCACGATGGTCCCGCGGCGGTACCCGCCGTCCGCCGTCACGAGTACCTTGGCCTCGGCGTCGTTGATGCGGTCGCGCAACGATTCGGCCGAAAACCCGCCGAAGACGACCGTGTGGGGCGCGCCGATGCGCGCGCAGGCGAGCATCGCCACCGCCGCCTCCGGCACCATCGGCAGGTAGATCGCCACGCGGTCGCCGCGGGCCACCCCGAGGCTCTTGAGCACGTTGGCGAAGCGGCTGACCTCAGCGAGGAGGTCGGCGTAGGTGAGCGACCGGGTATCCCCCGGCTCCCCCTCCCAGATCAGGGCGGTCCGCCCGCCGCGCCCCGCCCGCACGTGACGGTCGAGGCAGTTCACCGAGGCGTTGAGCTTGCCCCCCACGAACCACTGGGCATGGGGCGGCTTCCATTGGAGCACCCGGTCCCACGGCCGGCTCCACTCGAGCTGGCGGGCCCAGTCCGCCCAATAGCCTTCCCGGTCCTGGGCGGCCCGCTGGTACGCCCCGTGGTCGCGGACATGGGCCCCCCGAACAAAGGAAGGGGGCGGCGGGAAGGAGCGCCGCTCGTCGAGCAGCGTGTCGATGCGTTCGGTCGCCATAGGCTCGGGGCAGAGAGTGGGCTAACGTATGCGCCACCGCGCCGCCCCGGTCAAGGCGCGGGCGTGCCGTGGCGGCCTCGGATTTGCAGATGCAAAGTGTGGACCGCCCCACCGCCGGAAGGAGGCTGGAACACTCCGTGTCCGCACCGCGACCGCTGAACAAGGTGCTGGCCGCACCGGACGAGCTCACGCTCGACCACCGGACGTGGTTCCGGCGCGCCGCGGGGGACCTCCTGACCGCCCTGCCGGAGGGGGCCGGGCGGCTGGTGATCGATCTGTCGAGCACGCGGCACGTGGACTCGGCCGGGCTCGGCGCGCTGATGCTGGTCCAGCGCAAGGCCGCCGAGCGGCGGGTGCCGGTGAGCCTCCGCGGCGCGTCGGAGGAGCTGCGCTTCCTGCTCGTCC
>Ga0326597_10007000_pt1 | contig 15382 bp, 19 predicted proteins | sample RVTome_12_FD_203789 | JGI IMG/M metagenome (GOLD analysis project Ga0326597, IMG submission 203789) | Soil microbial communities from uranium-contaminated site in the Upper Colorado River Basin, Wyoming, United States - RVT100D185 | ecosystem: Environmental > Terrestrial > Soil > Contaminated >...
GGATCCGCCTGTACGCTACTCAGGTCACAGCTCACGATATGGGATCTGAGAGCCAGTAACGATGCAAGACTCTCCGATCTTGCCGCTTCCTACCAGTCCGCTAATTTCTGGATGTTTGTTGTTGGTTTGCTCCCTCCCTTTATGATTGTGACCACTCCAGTGGGCGCGTGGTCATTGATCTTCGGCGCTCCGGGTTTGGGTCTATAGCGTATTCGGTTGATGTGTCAGACGAGCGCCTATCGGCGCTGCGGTCTGGGGTATAGATATATCCCGGCGAAAAAAATACTCGTCTTGAGAGTAAGGAGCTTCCCAGGCAACTTAAGGCGCTCTTTTGGATGCGAATGAGGGTTGATCGGCTGGTTTCTGTAGATTGAAAACTAACCAAGAACATCGCTTCAATGTCTACGTTGAACTGGAATCGAATCCTGAAAAGAAAGTCTTTCGATTCTCATCATCATGAAGATCGTGAACTGCAAAATGAAATGGTTTAGCCTCTACTGTCTCAGAGCGGATCAAAATCGGGACATCATCGAAACAGATTTCGGCGATTACGGCTGAAAAGTCCTTTTCGTAGCAGTCGTGCAAGACTTTCATGTTAGTCGATGGAAAGCTATCCTTGAATTCTATGTTGTACTGAGGTCGAAAATATCGAATGAGCGAAGCCTCATACAATGTAATTCGCTCGTGTTCGTTGGTCCCATGCAGCTTCTCCATTCCTTTCTGTATTCGCTCCTTTCCTTGACTTTTATCAGCAGCGAAAGGATTAAAGAAGCTAAATACCTGATTGCTCGGTTGGATTTCTAAGAGCAGGATTGAAAGCACATAGCCATCAGGCGCACCCAAGAGCGAAATCTTTTGGAGTGTTTCATGTTTTTTCAAGCGGTCAATCGCGTTTCGTGAGCCATCCTTGCCAAACGCCTGCCCAATGTATTTGACATTGAACTCTACAGTCGCTCTGCCCGCTGACAATACAGGTTTAGGAAAGAAAAGCCCCGCCGAAGCAGCGCTCTGGCTAGCTATTCACGCGCTCAACGCATCTCGGACCATCATGCTCGGGCTTGTTCACGTAGGTTGAGACCGGGTAGGTCTGCACCGCCTCGAATGGTGCGTGTAGAAGCACTTGCGCATCGTCAGGGTTCGTATCCGTCGACAGCCAAGCGTCGTAATCGTTCGGCGCTATCAGCGCGGGCATCCGGTCGTGAATGGACTCAAGGTAGGATTCCGCCGGCCGAGTGATGATCGCGAAGTTGTGCGACCATTCGCCGTCTATCTCTCGCGCCGTCCAGACCCCGGCGAGCGAGAACGGGTGGAAGCCGTCGAGGTGATAGACGTAAGGTTGCCTCGGGGTTCTCTCTCCCTGCCATTCATACCAGCCGACAGCCGGAACTAGGCAACGGCGTTTGCGCGCTGCCGATTCAAAAGCTCTGTTCGTGAATACCGTTTCTGCCCGAGCGTTGATCCAGGCGCGCTTCGCCCAGGGCGGCCGGAAGCCGAATTTTCACTGGAAAGAAACTCGCTCGCGCGGATCCGTAGGGCAGTGGGGTTGTTGTCCTCTTTCTGATCCTGTCCAGCGATCTCGTGCATCTGTTCAACCGTCAGTCCCGGAAAGCCCGCGACCAATAGTCCGGCCCTCTTCTGCGAGAGTTGCTCTCGACTGGCTTTCCTGAGTGGCCGTTCGTCGTACGCACTTTGCCGGGCGAGCCCGCAAGTTCGTCGTCGTGGACGGCGTTACCGTTACCGAACTGGAAGGAGATGTGTGATGGCCAGCATTAAAAAGATCCCGCTCAAGAATGGAGCCTCATATTCCGTCTCCTACTACGACATCGAAAGCGTGCGCCGCCGCGAGCGGTACAAGACCCGTAGAGAGGCGAAGCTGCGCGTCGCCGAGATAATTCAGCAGTCCGAGATCGGCGTCGCGAACCCGCGCTATTGGACGCTTACATTGACTTCGACGACCGGCGCCTTCGGCATTTGTCCCCAATCCACGGCCGAGGACCCGAGGCCACACCCGGCGACGCTGCTACCGCGTCGCGTGGTGACGGCGTGCAGCACGCCGTTCGTGAACCAGGCGGTGAGGTACTCGCACTGACCGAAGCCGACGACGTCGTTGTACTGCCACGCCTCGTCGGTTTGCCGAAACGATCGGTCGTCGGGCGCACCGAGCAACGCGCGCACTCGCTCCATCGTCATGCCGACGTTCAGCTCTTCCTTGCCGCGCGCGGTCGTCGAGGCGCACGCGACTAGGGTGCCGAACACAACTGCGCAATACAGAACCCTCGAGATCATGGTGGCGTCTCCCGTAGTCGTTGCTGGTGGAGTGGTCGGGGAAATCGTTTGCGCAGCGGCCGGGAATCCCCCTCGCGCTGCGCAATAAGCGTACTCATGATGGGCGTGAGCAGCTCGTGAACGTGCTCGCGCAGCATGTACTCGCCCGATCGTCGGTAGTTCTCCATCTCGACCTTGACCGCCTGGGCGCGCGACCTCCTGGTGTGCCATGTCGGACCGGCGGGAAGTGTAACCGATAAAATCCACACGCCCGAGCTGAGCGCCGCGCGGCACTTCGCCGGGCGAGTCCGCAAGTTCGTCGTCGTGGACGGCGCCCCGGCGGGTACTTACGCGGGTACGAGACGTCACCGCGCCCCCCAGCCCGCGCAGTGGCAGCACTTTAAGCCCCGGCCCCGGGCACCAATAAAAGCATATAAGTAGGATGCCTACCTCAGGTAATATCGAGCTAGCGGCACGCGTCGTTGCGAATCTGCAAAACTCTCCTCGTATCGGCTTCTACCGATAGACGCCGTTGCACCAAAGTCCGTACAGTCTCGCGATTTACGGGCCGCCATGCCCTCCTGAGGCCTCGACCATGCCAAGCTGCAGCTTGCATCGATGTAGACGCACTCCCGCGAAGAAGCACATCGTCCACAAGGTATACCTGTGCTCGCGCTGCCAGGTACTGGTCAGCCGGTACGGCTATCCCCACACGCTCGGAGATCTCAGCAACCTCGTGACACTCGCGGTCCTCGAATTCGGCCCGGAGAAGGTCAGAGCCGCTTTAGCCCGCCTCGAAGAAACCCAAACCTGAGCCTTGCTGTGGCTCGGCTCGCGCCCCGGGGAAGCTTGGTGCAAAGAATCCCTAACGCAAAAACGGCGCCGGAGCCGTGGCTCGCACGGACTCCGGCGCCGCTGCTACCGCCGTTGGTCTCTATTATTGGATCGCGCCCGGGACTACAAATAAAACATATATAATATCAATTAATTACGCTGTTTTATTCATAGTAAATATAGCGCGCGATTTAGTCTAGGCCAGTTCCAACGAGAAGTAAACCGGCGCCGTCATCGCTATGTCCAGCGGGGCGAAAGAGGATGAATCTGCTTGCATTAGAGGAGCAGACACCGACAATGGCGGCGCCAGCTCTCTCACCAGCGGGGCTTCGCGTGGATCGCGTCCAAAAAAACGCCATATTGTCGGTTGCGAACCTCGAGATTGCTCGCGGTGGGCGGCCGCTGTTCGATGGCCTTGCCTTTGCGCTCGCCCCGACGCAGCTGGCGGTGGTCACCGGTGCAAACGGCTCGGGTAAGACGACCTTGCTGCGAACACTCGCGGGCCTGCAGGTCCCCACGGCAGGGGCAATTCTCGTCAACGGCATCCCGGTCCGGCAGATTGCGCGCGACCTGGTCACGCCAATCGCCTTCCAGGGACACCTAGAGGGCCTCAATCAAGACCTTACGGTCGCCGAGAACATGCACTTTTACCGGCGCCTCTGGGGTGGCGACCTGCCGATCGCGGCGCTCGCGCAGGAACTGCGTCTGGACGAATACCTCGAACGCAAGGTGCGTCATCTCTCGGCCGGCCAAAAACGTCGCACGGCATTGGGCTGTTTACGGCTACGCCCGGCGACGCTCTGGCTGCTCGACGAGCCCTTGACGAATCTCGATCAGCTCGGCGTGGATCTAGTCACTGCTTGGCTCCAAGCGCATCTCTCCAGTGGCGGCGTAGCGGTCGTCGCAACCCACCAGGCCGAGCGCCTCGCGCTGCGCGCCCACTTCGCGGTGGAGCTCTAGGCGTGGCTAGCTTCACCAGTGTCTTTGCCAGGGATCTGAAGATCGCAATTCGGCGTTGGAGCGAGCTCGCTACCCCATTGATTTTCTTTGTTATTATTGCGTCTTTATTCCCGTTTGCCTTGTCGCCCGATGTGGCGGTGTTACGCTCCGCGGGAACGGGCATACTGTGGATCGCAGCGCTACTGTCCTCGCTACTGGCGCTGGATGGCTTGTTTCGTACGGATATGGAAGACGGCAGCATGGAGCAGCTCATTCTCAGCCCAGCCTCGCTCGGGCTTCTGGTTTTTGCCAAGATCTGCGCTCACTGGGTCGTGAGCGCACTGCCATTGATCGTGCTCGCGCCACTGCTGGCGCTGTCGTTTTATCTGCCGGTCGACGCCCTACCGACACTGATATTCGCGCTCGCGCTAGCCACACCGACCTTGAGCGCTCTGGCCGCGATCGGGGCCGCGCTCACCGTGAGCCTGCGCACCGGCGGGGGCTTGATCGGCTTGCTGGTGCTGCCACTGACGGCGCCGGTCCTGATATTTGGTACCCGCGCGACGGATATGGCAGTCCACGGCGAGCCCGTGCTCGGCCCGCTCTATTTGCTCGGCGCGCTGGCCGCGTTTTGCCTGGCGCTCGGGCCGCTAGCCGCCTCGGCGGCCCTGCGGGTGAGTGTGGAGTAACCGTGGGCACGATCTCCTGGCGCTGGTTCCATTTGCTGGCTTCGCCGCCGTATGTATTTCGGCTGGCCGGGCAGCTTGGGCCCTGGCTGGCCGCGGCGACCGTCGTCACGCTGGCCGCCGGAACGTACGGCGGCCTCGTACTCGCGCCCCCTGACTATCTGCAGGGCGATGGTTTTCGCATCATCTATGTCCACGTGCCGAGCGCGTATATCGGCCTCATGGCCTATGTGCTGATGGCGAGCGCGGCTGCCTGCGGCTTCATCTGGCGGATCAAGCTCGCCCATGCGGTGGCCGTCAGCGCTGCCCCGGTGGGCGCATCGTTCACGTTTCTGGCACTCGTGACCGGGGCCGTCTGGGGCAAACCCATGTGGGGCACTTACTGGCAGTGGGCAGATGCACGCTTGGTCTCGGAACTTGTGCTGCTGTTCCTGTATCTAGGTTATATGCTTCTGCGCGCCGCATTTGACGACCGCGACAAAGGCGACCGAATCAGCGCCATTTTGGCCGCCGTTGGGGTCGTCAACGTACCGATCATCCATTTCTCGGTCGAGTGGTGGAGCACCCTACACCAAGGGCCCACGATCTCGCGATTGGACGCGCCGGCGATTACTATGGACATGCTCGCGCCATTGTTGATCATGATCGCCGGTTTCACGCTGTGTTTTGCGTGGCTCGTCCTGCGGCGGTTGCAAGCGGAGATACTGGAACGCGAGGCCCGTACACGATGGGTCGAGCAACTCGTCACACAAGGTGCCGTATGAGCGAATTTCTTGCGATGGGTGGTTATGCGGTCTACGTGTGGTCGGCCTATGGCATTACCCTCGTCGTGATCACACTGAACGTGTGGCTTGCACAACGCCGCTACCATCAAGCGCGGCGCGCTGTCAGCCGCCCCGATGGCCGCGTGGCGCCAGTGCGCCAACCGACCGTACGGAGACTGACATGACTCCGCGGCGGCAGCGCATGGTACTGGTCGGCTTGGTCGTGGCCGGCGTTGCCGTCTCGGCCGCGCTCGCATTGCAGGCGTTCCGCGAGAATGTGCTGTTCTTCTTTAGCCCGACTGATGTCGTTGCTGGGACAGCCCCGGTTGAGCGCGGTTTTCGTCTCGGCGGCATGGTACTCGACGGCAGCGTGCAGCGTGATCCCGGCAGCCTCACCGTCAGTTTCGTCGTGACCGATTTCGCCCATTCGATACCCGTGCGCTACACGGGCGTATTACCCGACCTGTTTGGTGAAGGGCAGGGCGTGGTGGCACGCGGACTGCTCGACAATGATGGGGCGTTCGTGGCTGAAGAGGTGCTCGCCAAACACGATGAGAATTATATGCCGCCAGACGTTGCCGAGGCACTCGAACGCGGCCGGGCAGCGGCGCAAGAATGATCCCCGAACTCGGACAATTCGCATTGATTCTCGCGCTGGGCTTGGCGCTGATTCAGGCGTCGGTGCCGCTGATCGGCGCAACGATCGGCCGCTCGGATTGGACGGCTTTTGCGCGTCCCATGGCGGCTGGGCAGTTCGTGTTCGTCGCCGCGGCATTTGTAATCCTGGCACAGAGCTTCCTCAGCGACGATTTCAGCGTGCGTTACGTCGCGATGCATTCCAACTCGGCGCTGCCGGCTGCCTATAAGCTCGCCGCCGTCTGGGGCGGGCACGAGGGCTCCTTGCTGCTTTGGCTCATGATCCTCGCGACCTGGACGCTCGCCGTCGCGTTCGCCAGCCGCTCGTTACCCGACCTCTACGCTGCGCGCGTGATCGGCGTACTCGGCATCGTCAGTGTCGGCATGCTGTCGTTTACTTTATTGACGTCGAATCCATTCGACCGCTTGCTGCCGGCCGCGCTCGACGGCAACGACCTCAATCCGCTGCTGCAGGACCCCGGCCTGGTGATGCATCCCCCGATTCTGTATTCCGGCTATGTCGGCCTGGCCGTGCCATTCGCCTTTGCGGTGGCGGCCTTGCTGAGCGGCAGCCTCGACAAGAATTGGGCGCGCTGGACCCGCCCATGGACGATCACGGCTTGGATGTTCCTGACTGTCGGCATCGCGCTTGGAAGCTGGTGGGCGTACTACGAACTCGGCTGGGGCGGCTGGTGGTTCTGGGATCCCGTCGAAAATGCGTCGTTCATGCCGTGGCTCGCGGCCACGGCCCTGATCCATTCTTTAGCCGTGACCGAGCGCCGCGGAATTTTCAAGAGCTGGACTGTCTTACTCGCCATTGCAGCGTTTTCGCTCAGCCTACTCGGCACGTTCCTGGTGCGCTCGGGCGTACTGATCTCCGTACACGCGTTTGCTTCAGACCCGTCCCGGGGCATCTTTATATTATTGCTCCTCAGCGTCATCAGCGGCGGTGCATTATTGCTCTATGCCGCTCGCGCGCGCCGCATGGAATCCGAAGGTGGCTTTCGCCTGGTATCGCGGGAGTCTTTCTTGCTACTCAACAACATCCTGTTGTTAGTCGCGACGGCCGCTGTTTTATTCGGCACGCTTTATCCGCTGTTTCTCGATGCGCTCGGGCTCGGCAAAATTTCGGTCGGCCCACCGTACTTCAAGACCGTCTTCTTGATACCGATGCTGCCACTGCTGCTACTGCTCGGCGTCGGTATGCACGCGACGTGGTTGAGCACCAACAGTCAACGCCTTGCACAAAAGCTGAGCGCGGCTGCCGTTATCGCAATGCTTGCCGGAATTCTTCTGCCGTTAATCGTTTATCGCAGCGCCAGCGTCATGACGATACTCGGCGTCGCGCTCGGTGCATGGGTGATCGTCTCCGCGCTCTGGGATCCCGTAAGCCGGATAGTGCGTCGCGATGCGCCAGGGGTGCCACTGACGCGCGCCCAATGGGGAATGAGCACTGCCCATGCCGGCGTCGGGCTCTTTGTCCTCGGTGTCACGGTGACCTCGAGTTTCGGCATCGAGTCAGATCAGAGCATGCGGGAGGGCGATACGCTTGAAATGGCTGGTTATGAGTTTCAATTCCGCGGCACGCGCAACGTCGACGGCGTCAACTATGAGGCGGTCGAAGGCGAGGTGGAGGTGCGTCGCGACGGCCGCCTGCTAACCATTTTGTCACCGCAGAAGCGAGTCTACCGTGTGCAACGCAACCCGATGACGGAAGCTGCCATCGACCCGCAATTACGCCGCGATTTGTTCGTCGCCCTCGGCGAGCCGCTAGGCGCTGGAGCCTGGAGCGTACGCATTCAATACAAACCGTTCATTCGGTTTATTTGGCTGGGTGCACTGGTGATGGCCTTCGGCGGCATTCTCGCGGCGACCGACCGCCGGTATCGCGCAGCCAAGGATGTTCGAACCATGGCCCGCACGGCACGCCAAGCGACGGAGTCCGCCTGATGTGGCGGTATCTGCTGCCGATAGCGCTCTTTGCGATTCTCGCTGGCTTCTTCGCCCGTGGGCTCAATCTCAACCCGGGCTATGTCCCGTCGCCGCTGATCGGCAAGCCCGCACCGCGCTTCGAGCTGCCGGCGCTCAAAGACCCCGCTGAGTCGATCGGGTCGGACGTCTTAGGTAAGGAAACGGCGCTATTTAACGTCTGGGCTACCTGGTGCGTAGGCTGTCGCCAGGAACACGCGTTCCTCAATGAGATTGCCAAATCGAGCGGCGTGCCGATCTACGGGCTCAATTGGAAGGACAATCGCGCCAGCGCGCTGAGTTGGCTCGCAACGTTGGGCGATCCGTATGTCGCCTCGGCATTCGATGAGATTGGCGAGGTCGCAATTGACTGGGGCGTCTATGGCGCGCCGGAAACTTTCTTAGTGGGGCGCAACGGCACAGTCCTCTTTAAACACATCGCTCCGCTCACACCCGAGGTCTGGCAACGCGAGTTTATACCGCGGATCCAGGCGGACTGCGGGGCGTACCCATGTCCATAGGCCGTTTGCTCCGAGGGCTGCGCCAGTTGACGCTCGCAACGCTCGCGTCTTGGTCGTGTGTCGGCTGGGCTATCGGGCCCGAACCGGGTTTTGAGAACCCGGCGTTGGAATCGGAGTACCAGGCGCTCATCCGCGAGGTTCGTTGCCTCGTCTGCCAAAACCAAACGATCGCGGATTCCACTGCACCGCTTGCCGCGGATCTGCGTCGCGAGATCCGCGACCTCATGGCCGACGGTGCGAGCCGCGCCGAAGTCGTGCGGTTTCTCGTCGACCGTTATGGCGACTTCGTCCTCTATCGGCCGCCGTTGAAGCCCTCGACCTGGGCGCTGTGGGGCGCGCCGATCTTCCTCTGTGCCGTCGGCTTACTCGTATTTGTGCGTGTCGTGCGAAGCCGCCTCCAGCAATCCATGGACGACGAGTTGCCTTCGCAATGACGCTCTGGATCGGCGTTACGGTCTTACTGATCGCCGCGCTCGGCTTCGTGCTGGTACCGGCCTGGCGTCGCTACCGAGCGACCCGAACGGCGCCGACCGTCAGTCTGCTCGCTGCGGCACTACTCGTACCGTTTGCGCTCGGCCTATACCTAAACCTGACCACATGGTCGTCGCCGGGCCAGTCCGAAGGAACGCTGCCGGCCGTATCGGAAATGGTCAATGCGCTCGCTGAACGGCTTGCGGCAAACCCCAACGATCCGGCCGGCTGGCGCTTGCTCGGGCAAAGCTATCTCGCGATGGGTCAGTACGAGCAGGCCCGCGGCGCCCTACGTGAAGCGTGGCAGCGCACGCCGGCTCCGGACACTGACTTGCGCATCGCACTCGGCGAGGCCGAGGCATTGACCGACCGCGAAAGTCTCGCAGCGGAAGGCGGTGCGTTGTTCGATGCAGCGCTCGAAAACGATCCGGAAAACCCCAAAGCGCTCTGGTACGGCGGCCTGTCCGCAGTGATGCGCCAGCAACCTGAACTTGCACGGGAACGCTGGTCGAAGCTACTTGCGATCGGGCCGCCCGAACCGGTCGCGCAAGTGCTGCGGGAACAACTCGCCGTCCTCGGCGGCCCGACGGCCAATGCGCCTGCCGGCGCCGGCACCGCGGCTGTGGACGGAACCGCCCTGCGGTTGCTAATTAGCCGCAGCGACAAGCTCGAAACAGATGTGGCGAGCGGGGCAAGCCTGTTTATTTTCGCGCGCAGCCCCGACGGTGGACCGCCGGTTGCCGTATTACGCGAGTCGGCTGCGGCGTTGCCGGGAGAGTTTAGGCTCAGCGATGCCAATGCGATGATTGCAGGCCGCTCACTCGCTGATTTCGAGACATTGTCAATCGTCGCGCGAATTTCCAATTCCGGGCAGCCGACGCAGCAGCCCGGCGACCTGTTCGGTGAGATCATCTACCGGCCGGGGCAGGACCTCAACGTCCAGGAACTCGTCATCGATCAAGTTGCTCCGTAACGGCGATTCATCCCTGATCATGAGCTCCCGCTGGCACGCCGCTGTGGAAGCGCATCTGGCTATCGGGCGTCGTCACCAGCTCGACGTCGCGGGTCAAAAAAAATTCCATGCGGTCGGCGAGCTCCGGGTCGACGACCGCGCGTGCTAGCGCAAGATAATCGTTGAAGTGTCGCGCCTCCGATCGCAACAACGATGTATAGAACGCCGCCAGCGCCGGGTCGGTGCCTTCTAACGCCGGCAAGAGGCTATAGAAGCGCTCACACGAGCGCGCCTCGATCACGGCACCGATGAGCAAGGTATCGACGTAACGACCCGGCTCGGCATCACGCACCTCGGCATGCAGCTCGCGCGCGTAGCGCGATGCCGAAACCGGCTCGAACAGAATACCGCGCGCCTCCAGTAACTCCAGCGCCTGCTCGAAATGCCGCAGCTCTTCACGCGCAAGCCGCGACATCTTATGCACGAGGCGCGAAGTTCCCGGCAAGCCCACGGCGCGCGTGCCCGCACCATATCGCCATATCAGCTTTTGCGCCTGCTGCGCGGCTTTGAGCTCGAGCGTCGCGTGATCGAGCAGTAAGGTTCGAACGTCGCGCAAGGCCGCAGCCACCCAGACGTCCGGTGTGCGGCAGCGCAAGAACTCGAGGACGATTTCGATGTCAGCGCGGCGTTGCATGCGTTGTTCGCGACCCAAACCCGTCCTTAGACGAGCTGGCGTTCGGCAATGCGCACTAGGAGCGTGGCTGCCGTGTCGCATTGCTCGCGGCTCACGTCGCAATGCGTTACGAGCCGAATGCGTCGCGACCCGAACGGGAACAGCAGCACACCGGTCTGCTGCGCACTGGCGACGAAGCTCGCGGCGTCCGGCGCGCCTTCGGCGAGATCGAACACGATGATATTGGTTTGCACGGTCGCCGTATCGAGCACGATCGCGCTACTGGTCGCTAACCGTTGGGCCATGCGCGCGGCGTTGGCGTGATCCTCGGGAAGGCGTGCCAGATTGTGGTCGAGCGCATAGAGCCCCCCGGCGGCGAGAATACCTGCTTGACGCATCGCGCCACCGAACATCCGCCGATAGCGAACGCAGCGTTCGATGATCGGTCTCGATCCGGCCAGAACCGATCCGGCCGGCACGGCCAAGCCTTTCGATAGCGCAACTGCGGTTAGATCGAAGGGAGCGGCGAGGTCGGCGACAGTCGATCCGCTCGCGGCTGCTGCATTCCAAAGCCGCGCGCCGTCGAGAAAGGTTGCCACACCATGTTCGCGCGCAGCGCCGCAGACGGCTTCGGCATCCGTTTGCGGAAACACGGTGCCGCCCCCGCGGTTATGCGTGTTCTCAATCTGCACGAGCGTCGTCGGCGGATAGAGCATGTGGCCGGCTGGTTTACGCGCCCGCAGAAAGTCCTCGGCGGTGAACAAGCCGGCGCGTCCCACTACTGTAAATTGCACGCCCGCGTTGGCGGCGGAAGCCCCTGCCTCGTGCCAGACGGCATGGCTCTCGTCGCCGACGACGACATCCGCGCCCGGGCGCGTCAGGGCCCGCAGGGCGACCTGATTGGCCATCGTCCCGCTCGGGAGCCACAGGGCGGCCTCCTTGCCAAGCAGCGCGGCCACGCGCTCTTGAAGCGCGTTAATCGAGGGATCTTCGCCGTACTGGTCGTCGCCAACAAGAGCGGCCGCCATGGCCCTACGCATGCCGTCGGAGGGCTGTGTCACGGTATCCGACCGCAGATCGATCCTCGCATCCATCGCGACGATTCCTTCCTATGCTGAGCCTCGATTGTGCGGATATTGGGCGTAAAATGCAGCAAGCCGCGCGGGATACTCGATGTCCCATCCGGCACGACCTTATCAGATGAGATGACTGCCTCATGAATACGCGCGTGTTTGAGTCACCGGCACCGGCATTGGTCGCCACGCTACCGATTAACGTCCGAGTCGTTGCCGCCGCTACGGTGGTAGCGCTGCTGCTGCTCTCATACCTCACAGACACGATCGGCGGGCGCCATGGCGCACTGTTTGGAGTTGGGCTGATCGGCGGTGGCGTTCTCTATCATGCCTCGTTCGGCTTCGGCGGCGCATGGCGAAACATGATTCGCAACGGGCGCAGCGCCGGCTTACGCGCGCAGATCATGATGCTCGCAGTCACGGCAGTGGTGTTCATTCCATTGATCGCGCAAGGCGAGCTGTTCGGCATGAATTTGCGGGGCAATGTTTCGCCCCTAAGCACATCCTTGCTCGCCGGTGCGTTCCTGTTCGGCATCGGCATGCAGCTCGGTGGCGCCTGCGCGTCGGGCACGCTATATACGGTGGGCGGCGGCAGCACGCGCATGGTCGTCACGCTGCTAGCCTTCATCGCCGGCTCGGCGCTCGGCGCCTGGCATTTCGACGAATGGCAATCGGCACCGAGCTTGGGATCGTTTTCGCTGCTCGAGGCCTACGGTCCCGTCGCCGCGCTGCTCCTGAGCGTGTTGATATTCGCCACGCTCTGGATGACAACCACAAGACTCGAGCGCCGCCGGCATGGCAATGTCGAGCCTAGCTGGACGCCAATCCGAGGCCGGGCGTGGCTCAAAGGGCCGTGGCCGCTGTTAGCCGGCGCCTTGGGGCTCGCCTTCGTCAATATTGCAACGCTGACGCTGGCCGGGCGACCGTGGGGTATTACATCCGGCTTCGCGCTCTGGGGCTCCAAAGCGATCGCGGCCGTCGGCGTCGATGTCGCCGCTTGGCCTTACTGGCAACAATCCAACCGTGCGCCGTCATTAGACGCCAGTGTCTTCAGCGACGTCACCTCGATCATGAACTTCGGGATATTGCTCGGGGCGCTGCTGGCGGCGGGCCTGGCGGGCAAATTCGCGCCGGTCTGGCGAATCCCCGCACGTTCGCTTCTCGCCGCCGTCGCCGGCGGACTGTTGCTCGGCTACGGAGCGCGCTTAGCGTACGGCTGCAATATCGGCGCATTCTTCAGCGGTGTCGCCTCGGCGAGCCTGCACGGCTGGGTATGGTTCATCGCGGCCTACCTTGGCAACGGCGTCGGCGCGCGCCTGCGGCCGTTTTTCAAGCTAGATAGCTGACGACGCCGCTCGCCGGCGGGGGGCGCTTTAACCGATGCCCCGTTGCCGCGGATTCCTCAGTATCGCGCGGCAATCTCAGTCATTAACCGGCTGCGCGACTTCGGCCGCCTGCAAGCCGGCTTCATCCAAGGCGCGACGCGCGAGTCCGGAGCGTTTAGCCGCTTCGATGAATGCGCTGACGTAGGCGAGGGCGGCGGCGTGGCCTTTGGGCACGGCAATCGCCGTCGCGGTCGAGTGGAACCCCTCGTCCAGGATGTGCGTCCCCGGCAGCCCGGCGGCGAGTGTCGTCAGCGACAGCCGGCTCAATGCCACCGCATCGATGTCGCCGCGGGCAAGCAAGTCGCGCATCTCGGCCACGCTCGCGTACGCATTCAAAGTCGCTTGCTGCAGACTCCGCGCAGCCGCACGGCTCGTGGTCGTGTTATTGACGGCACCGACCGTAATGCCTGCGCGGTCGAGCGCGCCGATGGAATCGACGTTGAGACCGGCGCGTATGAGGAAGGTGCTATCGAACAGGCAATAGTCAGGCCCGAAATCGATGACCGCGGCCCTTGCAGTATCGACCGGCACAAACGTAACGTCCCATTGATCCGAGCTGCCGGCCGCAGTGATGTCGCCGGAGTTGGCGTAAACGACATAACGCACGGGTACTCCGAGCTGCTTCGCGAGCGCAGCTCCGAGCGTGACCGTCGGCCCCTGTAGTGCACCGCTGTCGGGATCCTCGACAGCGAAGGTGGCGGAGACCGCAGGACCCACTGCCAGGGCGACACGAAGCTCACCGGTCGCCACCAGCTCGCTGCGGCCGGCGTCGTTAAGATCGTTCATCGTCTCCGTGCAAGCCGGCAGCAGTAGCGCCGCGATGAATAAAGCGCTAATCCGTGCCATCGCTATCCTCCCGAAGGGCCTTCACGATACCATGACCGCCGTGAGCGACCTACCGGCCAAAACCCTCCCGACCGACACCGCACCCGATCTTTTTGGCTACCGCAAATTTTGGGCGCAGCGGCTGACGCCAGCGCCGTGTCTGCCGATGAACCGGGAAGAAATGGACCTACTCGGTTGGGATCAATGTGACGTCATCCTCGTGACGGGGGATGCGTACGTGGATCATCCGAGCTTCGGCATGGCGATCGTCGGCCGCCTGCTCGAAGCTCAGGGTTTTCGCGTCGGCATCATCGCGCAACCGGCCTGGGACTCGACCGACGATTTTTTGACCCTCGGCGAACCAAGCCTCTTCTTTGGCGTGACCGCAGGCAACATGGACTCGATGGTCAACCGCTATACGGCCGATCGGCGCCTGCGTAGCGACGATGCGTATACACCAGGCGGGAAGGGCGGCGCGCGGCCCGATCGCAGCGTCATCGTCTACAGCCAGCGGCTGCGGGAAGCGTTCAAGCACGTGCCATTGGTGATCGGGGGAATTGAGGCGAGCCTGCGACGCACTGCACATTTCGACTATTGGCAGGACAAAGTCCGGCGCTCCGTTCTGCTCGATGCCCGCGCAGACCTGCTGGTCTACGGCAATGGCGAACGTGCGATCGTCGAGATCGCGCAGCGCATGGCCGGCGGTGAAAAAATCGCCATACTCAATGACATTCGCGGAACAGCGATGCTCGGTCCCGCATCCCCGCAGGGGTGGACCGAGATCGATTCGACGCATCTTGATCTACCCGGGCGCATCGACCCGCATCCGGACCCGTACTCGATGAGCCCGAACGAAGGCTCAGAACCGAGCTGTGATTCACCTGCTAGCGAGGATGGCGCTAAGGTCGTGCGTTTTGCGCGGCGCATCCCGCGTGCCGATCGGGCCCGCTCGTATATTCGGCTGCCGAGCTTCGAGCAAGTCCGCGACGACGGCGCACTCTACGCCCACGCGTCGCGCATCGTGCACATGGAATCCAACCCGGGTAATGCACGCGCGCTCGTGCAACGCCACGGCAAGAGCGACGTCTGGATCAATCCGCCGCCACTGCCGTTGACGACCGACGAGATGGATCACGTTTATGAGCTGCCGTATACCCGCCGGCCGCACCCGGCGTACGGCGATGCGCGCATTCCAGCCTACGAGATGATTCGATTCTCAGTCACGATCCAGCGCGGCTGCTTCGGCGGCTGCACGTTTTGCTCGATTACCGAGCACGAAGGACGCATTATCCAGAACCGCAGCGAAGCGTCCGTGCTCCGCGAAATCGAGACGATTCGCGACGACGTGCCGGGCTTCACGGGCGTGATTTCGGACCTCGGCGGCCCCACC
>Ga0326597_10007001_pt1 | contig 15382 bp, 17 predicted proteins | sample RVTome_12_FD_203789 | JGI IMG/M metagenome (GOLD analysis project Ga0326597, IMG submission 203789) | Soil microbial communities from uranium-contaminated site in the Upper Colorado River Basin, Wyoming, United States - RVT100D185 | ecosystem: Environmental > Terrestrial > Soil > Contaminated >...
AAGCAGACGGGCGAGTTCGTCCATGTGTTTCTCGACGAGCGCCTTGAAGTTGAACAGGACGCGCGCGCGGCGCTGGGGGTTCGTCGCCGCCCATGCCGGGAAGGCCGCCGCGGCCGCCTCGACGGCGGCCCGCACCTCCGCGCGGTTGGCCAGCGGCGCCTGCGCCTGAACTTCGCCCGTTGTCGGGTCGAAAACGTCGCCGAACCGCCCGGATGTCCCCCGGACGGTTTTGCCGCCGATAAAATGGGCCAATTCGCTCATGGCTTCCTCCGGGATGGGCATCCGCGCCGCGTGGCCTGGACTTAGCGAAAACCGCACCGGCAGGGCAAGCGAATGTGGCACGACGGCAACAGACCAAGATGGCCGTGCGATACAATCTACAGGCGAGTTGACATCCCGATACTATGCACGAAAATCAGCGGTGATTGGGGCTGGGGGATTGCTGTCATGCGTGTTTTCGGACGTGCCGCCACCGTGCGGAGTACTTCACTTTCTTCGAGATTGGCTCTTTCCGTGAGCGCCGCGGCGCTTATGGCGGTCTTCACGGCCGCGCCTGCGCACGCGATCTATGTGCGCGATGATTTGGGAACGACGCCCGCCAATGCGGTGACGAACAGCGTCGATACGGCCAATCAATGGCAGGCGGTGTTCCAGCTCTTCCAGCTTCGCAACGCGGACGGCGCCATTTTCTTCAACTGCACGGGCACGCTTATCAATCCGCGCACGATCCTGACCGCCGCGCATTGCGTGAACAGCTTCAGTAGCCAAGCCTATGGACATTGGGCCGATCCGAACGCGATCCGCACAGTGGTTGCCGCAGCGGGCGGTGTCGGTTCCAACACGCTCCCTCATCTACTCAGCTTTGCTTTTCAAAGGCATCCGCACACCGTGGGCGGCTCGGCGTCGAGCGTCGACGTCATCATCCATCCGTCCGCCGAAATCACGCAGGGCGGGCTGCCCTTCCCGTGGGCCGATACCGCGCTCATCGTCCTCGACGAGCCGATCTACGATGTTCCTTCCATGGGCATGCTGTTCTCGCCGCTCACGGGTCCGACCCATGTGGTGCAGGTCGGATACGGTACGACCGGCACGGGCGACGGCGGCGCGCTCAGCATTGGCTTTCGCCGCATCGTCGGCGAAAACCTGTTGGGCCTTCTGGGTTCCGATGCGGACTTCATCGACGCCATCTTCCCGGCCTTCGCGCCGACGGCGGTGACGTTCGGCTTCGAGACGCAGGTTGAATATTACACCGATTTCGACGATCCCGACCGCACCGCGCCGAACGGCGACTGCGTGTTCACGGGCGACGATATCATCTGCGGCACGATCGAGGACGTGAAGGCGATCGACTGGTTCGGCGGCGACGCACTGCCGCGCGAAGCCTCGACGGCGCCGGGCGATTCCGGCGGCCCGCTGATCGCGGATCAACTGGGCGGTGGCGCACCGCCGCTCGTCATCGGCGACCTCTCCGGCGGCTGGACGTTCTTCGGGGTCGACGGCTATGGCGCCGATGGAACCAGCTTCTATCAGCCGCTGTTCTCGGTGTTCCAGTTCATCGTCGAAAACAACCCGTACAAATATGTCACCGCCGTCGCCGGCAACGGCGACTGGTTCGATCCCGCGCACTGGGTACAGACGCTCGATCCCAACTACTACGTCGTCGCCGGCAACGGCGCGATCGTGAACGGCATTCCGTCGGGCGAGGAGCGCGGCATCTATCAGACCACGCCCAAATGGGGCACGGTGCTCGATACTGACATTGCGGGGTTTTCGGATGCCAACAATCCTTACATTCCGCAACCGACGGCAATCGCGGGCGCGCCGGTGGAACTTTCCGCCGACATGCCGGCGCTGAAGGAGCTTCCTTCTTCGGAACTCGCCGTCATGTCCGATATGGCCGCAGCCGGCATGGCAGCAACCGCTTTGGGCAACGCGCGCGCGCTAGAAACGCAGGCCGTCGCGGGGGTGCCGGCCGCGCCGACGGCGCAGGATCTTCCATTTTTTGGCGACAATCTGCCGACCTCATCGTTGCTGTTGGGGCCCGGCTCGACGGGATTCGTGCCGATCAATACCTATGGCGGCGGCGCGGGCGGCTTGGCCTCGACCAACCCGGCCATGTTCTTCGACGTGACGCTGGCGGCGGCCGGCACGACGACGCTGAATGGATTCGTGTTCGAGATCGACCGCCTCAACGTCGCCGGTCTGGCCAAGCTCGACATCGGACCCAATGGCGATATCGCCGTGCTCGGCGACGTGTTCACCTTCGACGTCGGCCATCTGCACAATGACGGCATCCTGTATACGGGAGATATCTTCGCCGATGGCGGCATCGTTTCGGGTTCGGGCATCTACGTGCTCGGCTTCCCCTTCAAGCTCCCCGGGAAGGTGGCAATATACCTCGGCGACGGCGTTTTGACCGCCGGCGACCTCGGTACGCTCGGCGATCTCACCATTTTTGGCGGTGTCGAGTTCTCGGCCGGTGGTACGTGGCTCGTCGATTCCGACGGCGAGTTCAACGACTTCCTCGACATTTTCGGCAAGCTGAGCCTCGGCGGCACGCTCGCGCTCAATCCGATCGGCGGCTATCTGCCCCATGTCGGCGATACCATGCTGATCGGCGCGGCGGATTCGATCGTGGGCCAGTTCGACGATCTCGATGGCGGCATCCCCGGCGTGCTGCGCTTCACGACCAGCACGGTGGATCACGGCTTCTTCTTCGATCTGATCGCCACCATCGAGGCCGGCAATTTCGAAAACGTGTTCGATCCGGCCAATGCCGATCAGGAAACCTTCGCGGGCTTCCTGGATGCGGCGCGCACCACGGGCTATGGCAGCCTCGGCAATCTCTACGACATCGTCGACTTCCTCGAGGGCACCGAGCTCGGCGGCGCGTTCGACCAGTTGGCGCCCAATGCGCAGCGCAGCCTCGCGGGCGCGACCTACATGCAGGCGGCCGCCATGGCCGGCCAGATCGGCACGCGCTTCAATCAGCTGCACACGGGCGGCGGAAGTGCGGGTTCACAGGCGTCGGCCTTCAACGTGAACGCACCCGACCGCATGGAGTTCGCCATGCTGAAGAACATGGGTGCGGCGGCCGATCTGATCGCCACCTTCGGCGACGGTGCCGTGGTCAACGAAGCCGGCGGCGAGGGCGCGGGTCCGCTGCACGGGGCGACGGGCTTCGTGGCGGCCTCGATCCTCAATGGCGATGTCGATTCGGGTCCGGGCGTCGAATCCGACGTGGACGGCTATGTCGTGACAGCCGGCCTGGACAAGAAGGTCGACGAGAACTTCACGTTCGGCGGCGCGATCGCGATGTCGAACATCGAGACGTCGACGCGCGTTCTGATCGGCGAGTCCGAGGTTCAGTCGTACCAGATCGCCGCGTATGGAAGCTGGGACGGGCCGCACGACCTCTTCGTCGATGCGTTCGCCAGCTACGGTATGCAGGACATCGATACGATCCGCGCGGCCGCGATCGGCCCGGCGCTGTTCACGGCAACCGGCAACACGGACGGCACGACCTTCACGGGCGGTCTGACTGCGGGTTGGGTCGGCGGGCTCTACGGCACCGGTATCCTCGTGGTGCCGTCCGTGGGGCTCCAATACATCGACACCGACATCGACGGCTACACGGAAACGGGCAGTGTGATCGCCATGACGATCAGCGATTTCTCCGCCCAGGCCGCATTGGTGCGCGCGGGCTTCAATGCGACGAAGGAAGACGGCGTGGGCGCGTCGTGGTTCCGCCCGCATCTGAGCGCGTTCGTGGTCACCGATCTGAAGGGTGGCGCTGGCGCCATCACCGCGGCGTTCGCCGCGGTGCCGGGAACGACGGCGGCCTTTGCAACCCCGGACAAGGACCGGGCCTGGTTCGAGCTCGGCGGCGGCGCGGATATGACGTTCGCCAACAATGTGACTGTCACGCTCGGCTACGATGCCACGGTGGCCCGCAAGGACCTCAGCTATGGCCTCGTCACCGGTCGGTTGACCTACACGTTCTGAGCCCGGCCTCCGATCCGGCGCAAAAAAGAAGGGCCGCGTGCATGGCGCGCGGCCCTTTCAGTTAACGGGGATGCTTGCGGGTGAAACCGTGGGTCAGCGGCTCAGGACGACCTTGCGGCTGTCCTTGACGCGCTGTCCTTCGTAGCGGTTCTCGCCGGCGGGCTTGAGAAAGGCGATCAGCGCACCGGACGGCGACAGCAGGTTCAGATTCTTGCCGACCACGCGCCAGCGCGCGATGGAACCGGCCGCATCGGAGCAGCCCCCCGCGCTGGCGACGCTGCCGGCGGTCTCGGTGCCATTGACCGCAAACGTGACCGAGCAGCCCGCATCGTCCTTGCCGATGCCGAGAGTCCAGGCACCGGCGAGAGCGTCGGCCGAGGCGGCGGCGGGGAGGAGGGCGAGGCCGCTCGCGAGAGCGGCCGCGGCGAGAAATGTGGAAAACCTAGACATTTGAATACCTCCAGAATTGTTCATTGTTCAAAGTTTTGCACGAGTCGGACGCCCTGGCAAGCGAAGATCGCGGCCGGATTCGCACAAACTCAGTGCTTTTCCGACCTATGCGCGAACAGCAATGGCGCTATTCCCCCGGCGAGTATGGCGCCCGCGAGCTGGGCCAGGACGAAGGCGGGCGCGTCTTCGGGCCTAATCCCCGCGAAGCTAGGCGTCAGCGCGCGGGCCAGCGTGACGGCGGGATTGGCGAAGGAGGTGGACGCGGTGAACCAATAGGCGGCCGAGATATAGAGGCCGACGGCGGCGGCGGTCTCGCGCCTGCTGGGCGCGCATCCCAGCACGACGAGCACGAGACCGAAACTCGCGATCCCTTCGCCGAGCCATTGACCCCAGCCCGTGCGTGCCTTCAGCCCAAGCGCGAGCACCGGAGCTTCGAACATCAGATGGGCGAGCCAGACGCCCGCGACGGCACCCACGATCTGCACGGCGACGTAGGCCGATGCCAAGCGCGGCGAAAGCACGCCGCGCAAGGCCATCACCAGCGTGACGGCGGGGTTGATATGGGCGCCGGAAACGGGCGCGAACAGAAGGATGAGCACGCCGAGGATCGCGCCGGTGGCGATCGTATTGCACAGAAGCGCGAGCGCGCCGTCGTCCGTCAGCCGCTCCGCCATGATGCCGGACCCCACGACGCCCATCAGCAGGAACGCGGTTCCCAGCGCTTCCGCGCCGAGGCGGCGGACGGCGCCGCCCGTCACGGCTTGGTGCGTCCGATCTCGTCCATCTTCTTCTTGAGCGCGAGACGGTCGAGCTTTTCGAACGGCAGCGCCGCGAAAATGTCGATGCGCGTGCGGATTTGCCGGAACACGTCGAGGAAGCGCGCGCGCGCCTCGACATCGGGGCCGACGAAGGCGGCGGGATCGGAATAGCTCCAATGCGCATTGATCGGCTGGCCCGGCCAGACGGGACAGATCTCGCCCGCCGCCTGATCGCACACGGTGATGACGAAATGCATCTCCGGTGCATCGGCCCGCGCGAATTCGCCCCAACTCTTGGAACGCGCGGCGACGAAGGGCACACGCGCGGTCTTGAGCGTCTCGAGCGCGAGCGGGTTCACCCGCCCGGCCGGACGGCTGCCGGCGCTATAGGCCTTGAACCGGCCCGCGCCCACGAAGTTGAGATAAGCCTCGCATAGAATCGAACGTGCCGAATTCCCCGTGCAGAGGAAGAGCACGTTGTGAACGCGATCTTGGCCGGCCATCCCCGCCCCCTTGTGCGTTCAGCCGCAGCAGCAGCCCGCGCCCGCCGCTTGCGCCGGCATCGCATCGCTGCCGCGTTCGACGCGCGTGGCTTGCGCGCCGGCGCCGAATTCCTCGGCGTCGTGCAGCGTATGAAACTGTTCCCAGCGCACGCCCTGCGGATCCTCCGCCCACGCCTTGTTGCCGACCGCGTAGCAGCACCGCGCGCCTTCCTCGTGCAGCACCTGGCCCGCGGCCGCCTTCGCGCGCTCGGCGACGGAGGCGAGTTCGGCGTCGCTATCGACCTGGATGCCGAGATGGCTCAATCCCGTATGGTCGCTTCCTTCGGATATGGCGAAGTTCACGCGCGGATCGTCCAGCATCCATTTCGCGTAGCCCCGCTCGATGCGCGTCGGCTCGTGGCCGAACAGCGTCGAATAGAAACGGACGGATTCGTTTAGATCGCGCACGCTAAGATGCACATGCAGTCTGCTCATCGCAGATCTCCTTCCTGTTGAAGTCGCAGATTTCGGGATGACCGCGGCAGCAATCCGCCATCAGATAGCCGAGCAGATCGCGCATGCCGGCATATTGCGCCGCGTAGATGACGCTGCGCCCGTCGCGCCGCTGGGCCACGAGGCCGGCGCGTTCGAGCTCCTTCAGGTGAAAGGACAGGGTGGGAGAGGCCACCTTCAGCGCGCTCGCGATGGCGCCCGCGCTTTCGCCGTCCGGCCCGGCCGCGACCAAGCGGCGGAACACCGCGAGGCGGGTTTCCTGGGCGAGGGCGGCCAAGGCCCCTATGGCGGTTTTCGATTCCATAATTCTATAAATATGGAAATAAAAGCGTCTGTCAAGAGGCAGGCGCCGGCGGCGACTACCGGCCTGGGCCGAGGAGCGCCCTTCTCCGCGCGAGGCTTTCGGCCGGCCACAACGCCTTCATGTCGTAATAGACGTCGAAGGCAGGCACGCCCTCGGGCAGGCGCATCCAGGGCACCTTCGAGCGTGTGAAAATGTGCACGTCGGGTTCGAGTGCGGTCGGATCGTCGAGCGTGCCCACCCGCACGAACAGCATCACGCGCCTGCGGCCGTAATCGCTCCATACCGCGATCCTGCATTCGGGGCAGCGATAGATGTCGTGCGGCCGGCCGCTGTCGGTCGGCATCGCAACCGGTTCGGGCACGCCGGACAGGATCGCGACCCGGTCCGCCTCGATGATGGCATTGATGGCGAACGCGCCGCCCGTCTGGCGCTGGCAATCCTTGCAATGACAGCAATGGACGTACATCGGCGCGGAGGCGAGCCGGTAACGCACCGCCCCGCACGAACATCCGCCTGCCAATTGGTCGGTCATCGGCTCCTCCACCATTGGCACCCCCGCATTGTCACGCGGGACGGCCCGGACATGTCCGGGACCGGTCCACGACCCATTGCGATGCTTCGCCGTGGGTCCCGGCTCGCACGTTGCTATCGCAACGCTTGGCCGGGATGACAAGAGGAGCGCGCGGTGCTGTCAGCCCGGCGGCGGGCCGCTCGCATAGGATTCGACGAGGCTTCCCGCCACCAGCCGCCAGCCGTCGACGAGCACGAAGAAGATGAGCTTGAACGGCAGCGAGATGATGATGGGCGGCAGCATCATCATGCCCATCGACATCAGCACCGACGCGATAGCCATGTCGATCACGAGGAACGGCACGAACAGCAGGAAGCCGATCTCGAAAGCGCGCTTGAGCTCGGAGAGCATAAAGGCCGGGATCAGCGCGCGCATGGGCGTTTCGTCGGCGCTCTCGGGCGCGCCTTCGCCCGCCATGTCGAGGAAGAGCGAAAGATCGGCCTGGCGGGTGTGGGCGACGAGGAAGGTGCGCACTGGAACACTCGAGCGTTCGAGCGCCTCCTCGGTCGTGATTTCCTGCTTCATCAGCGGCGCGATGCCCGCGTCATAGGCCGCCTCGAAAGTCGGCGCCATCACGAAGAAGGTGAGAAAGAGGGCGAGGCTCACGATCACGCTGTTGGGCGGACTCTGTTGCGCGCCGATCGCGGTCCGAAGCAGCGAGAGGACGACGACGATGCGCACGAAGCTCGTCATCATGATGAGAATCGAGGGCGCGAGACTGAGGATCGTAACGAGGGCAACGATCTGGACGATGCGTTCGGTGAGCAGCCCACCGCCCGAAAGATCGAGCGTCAGCGCCTCTGCGGCCGATGCGGCCGCGCCCGCCGTTTCCTGGGCATGGGCCGGCGAAGACGCGAGCGCCAGCGCGCAAAGGAATGCGAGAACGAAGAAACCACGCGCGGTCATCGCGCCGTCCCAGGGACGGCGGGGTCGTCGGCCGCGGCACTGCCAACCAGCGTCGCGCCCTGGGGGCCCACGACGATCAGATGCTCGACCGTGTCCGTGCGCACGAGAAACAGGCGGTGCCGCGCCCCTAGCATGAGAGACTCCACGACCGCCATGCGCCTGCTCTTGGCGCCGCCGAGCGAAGCCAGACCTTGCGCGCCCCAGCGCCGCGCAGCGAGCCCCGCAAGGCCGATCAGGCCGAGCACCAGGACAAGCGCGCCCGCCGCGCGGATGATGTCGGTGAATTCCATGCCCGAATTTCCCCCGGCCGTGCCCCACGGCGCGTCGCGATCATCGACCCGTCAACCTTAATCCGCGGTTAAGCCGGCAAAACCTGCCGAGCCGGAGCCGTTGGCATTAAGCCCGGCTTAAGCTTAACGCGGCACCATGAGGAACACGCCACAGTACCTCCGTATACGGATGGATCGCATGAGCATCGGACAGGTTTCGCTCATCGGGCTTCTCGGCCAGCGCATGTCGTGGCTCTCCGCGCGTCAGGGCGTGCTCGCGGACAACATCGCCAATGCCGACACGCCAGGCTACGCTGCGCGCGACGTGAAGGAACCCGACTTCGAGGCTCTGCTCTCCGGCAGGTCGCGCGCCACGCTGCTGTCGGCCACCAACGCGCGGCACTTCAGCGCGCCCGAGGGCGGCGCGCTCTTTCATGCGAGCGCCGAGGCGGTCGTCGCGGAACCCTCGCCCACGGGCAACGCCGTCGCGCTCGAACAGGAAATGATCAAGATCTCCGACACCCAGGCGCAATACGCCGCGGCGACCAATCTTTACCGCAAGGCGGTGGGGATGCTGCGCATCGCCTTGGGCGGCGGACGTTCGGCGTAGGGGAAACGTTTCATGGACTTCGCGACATCGCTCTATATCGCCGCGGCCGGAATGCGCGCCCAATCGGGGCGCATGCGCATCATCGCCGAGAACATCGCCAACGCGAATTCGACGGCGGCGTCCGCCGACGGCGAACCCTACCGGCGCAAGATCGCGACCGTGAAGACGGCGTTCGACCGCGAGCTGGGCGCGACGCTCGTGGAACTCGGCAAGCCGCAGCCCGATGCGTCCGAATTCCGCCTCCAATACGATCCGGGCAATCCCGCCGCCGACAAACAGGGCTATGTGCGGCTGCCCAACGTCAATCCGCTGGTCGAAATGATGGACATGCGCGAAGCGCAGCGTTCCTACGAAGCCAATCTCGAAGTGATGGACGCTTCGCGCACCATGCTCGCGCGCACCATCGATCTGCTGCGCCGATAGGAGAGCTCGATCATGGCCATCAATCCCGCGCTCGCCACGGCTGCCTACAAGGCGGCTTCGCGCATCGCCGAAGGCGCGCCTCCCCCCGCCGCCGGTTCCGCGAACGGCACGGATTTCGGCAGCATGCTGGCCGATGCCGTCAAGGACGCGGTCGCAACGATCGGCAAGGGCGAAGCCGCCGCCATGGAAGGCGCGACCGGCAAGGCCGACATCGTCCAGGTGGTCAATGCGGTGACGTCGGCGGAACTCACGCTCGAAACCGTCGTCGCGATTCGCGACAAGGTGATCGCCGCCTATCAGGACATCCTGAGGATGCCGATCTAACCCGCACGCGGCGGTCCCCGACCCGTTCATCTTCAACGGAAATTAACGCTAACCGGGCAAGAATTGCCCCGTGACGCGCTAGCCGAGGGCCGCGATGAATCCCGCCGACACGATCGATTTCGCGCGCGAGGCCATCGTCCTTCTCTTGCAGCTCTCCGCGCCCGCGATGCTGACCGCGCTCGTCGTGGGCCTCGTGATCGGTCTCCTGCAGGCTCTTACCCAAATCCAGGAAATGACGCTCGTCTTCGTGCCGAAGATCCTGGCGATCTTCCTGGCTCTCCTGGTGACGCTGCCGATGGCCGGCGAAGCCATGCAAGGCTTCATGGACGGAGTGGCGGCGCGCATCGCCGCCTATTAGCCATGACGTTCGCGCTTCCCACGCTCGAGGGCGCGATCCTCGCCTATTTTCTCACCTTCGCGCGTGCGGGCGCGATGATCATGTTGCTGCCCGCGATCGGCGAAGTGGGCGTTCCGCCGCGCGTGCGTCTCGCCTTCGCGCTGGCGGTATCGGCCGCGCTCGCGCCCGCGGTCGCGCACAATTATCCCCTCGCGGAACCGAACACGCTGGCGCTCGGTGCGGCCATCGCGCGCGAGATCACGGCCGGCGTTCTGATCGGCGCGATGGCGCGCCTCATCATGAGTGCGCTTCACGTCGCGGGCACCATCATCGGCGTGCAGACGGGCCTCGCCTTCGCGCAGACCTTCGATCCGGGGCAGGGCGCGCAAGGCGCGATCCTCGGCACGTTCCTCACGCTCATCGGCACGGTGCTCGTGTTCCAAACGGGGCTGCATCATCTGGCGATCGATGCGATCCGCGGAAGCTATGTGCTGCTGCCACCCGACGCGGCGTTTCCAGCGGGCGACATGGCCGAACTCGCGGTCGCGACCGTTTCGAGCGCGTTCGCGCTCGGTCTGCAACTCTCCGCGCCCTTCATCGTGTTCGGACTCGTTGTCTATGCGACGCTCGGCGTGCTCGCGCGCCTGATGCCGCAGCTTCAGGTCTTCTTTCTCGCCATTCCCGCCAACATCCTGCTCGGCTTCTTCCTGCTGATGATGGTCATCGGCGTGATGATGACGGTGTTTCTCGACTACTTCGCCGTCGAGATGGCGAAGTTCGGCGGCTGACCGGAGATGGCCGAAGACCGCGACGATTCCCAACGCACGGAAGAACCGACGCAACGACGGCTCGACGACGCCCATCAAAAGGGCGACGTGGTCAAAAGCACGGAAGTCTCGACCTTCGTGCTTCTGTCGGCCGGCGCGCTCGCGGTCGCGGGCTTCGGCACCTATGCGGGCGAAACGTTCGCGCGCGATTTTCTCGTCTTCCTCGAGCGGCCGCACGATCTCATGCTGGGCGGCGCGGGCACGCTCGAGATTTTCCGCCGTGCCGCGCTCGGCCTGTTGGCGATGCTGGCGCCTGCAATTCTTCTTCTGATGGCGGCGGCGGCGGGGGGAACGCTCGTGCAGCATCGGCCCGTCTTCACGGCCGAACGCATGAAACCCTCGCTTTCCAAGCTCTCGCTTCTCAAGGGGCTCAAGCGCATCTTCGGCCTCGACGGGCTCACGAACCTCGTCAAGGGGGTGCTCAAGCTGGCACTCGTGGGCGCGGCGGCGATGGCGGCGATCTGGCCCGAGCGCGAACGGATCACCGAGGCGCTCGGCCTTTCGCCGACGGAATTGGCGGGACTTGCCACCGCCCTGATGCTGCGGCTGCTGGTGGCGGCGCTCGCCATCCTGGCCGTGATCGCGGCCCTCGATTATTTCTACCAGCGTTTCCGCTTCTTCGAGCGGCACAAAATGACCCGCCAGGAGGTCCGCGACGAGCACAAGCAGACCGAGGGCGATCCCCAGATTCGGGCCAAGATCCGCCAAATCCGCCAGGAACGCTCGCGCAGCCGGATGATGGCGGCTGTCCCGGAGGCGACGGTGGTCATCACCAATCCGACCCATTATGCCGTCGCGCTCAAGTACGAATCAGGCAGAATGGCCGCTCCGGTCTGCGTCGCGAAGGGCGTGGACGCGGTCGCCCAGCGCATCCGCGCCGTGGCCGAGGAGCATGAGGTTCCGCTTGTCGAGAATCCGCCGCTTGCCCGCGCGCTCTATGCCGCGGTCGATCTCGAGGAAGAAATCCCGGCCGAGCATTACAAGGCCGTGGCGCAGATCGTCGGCTATGTCATGCGCCTGCGCGGCGAGTTGCGCTGAGCAAAAATCACCTTCCCGCTTGAGGGGCAGGGCTATCGCAAGTGCTCGTGTCACGCGATCCAACCTCCCCCTTGAGGGGCGATCGAAATTCGCCAAGGCGAATTTTGGGTGGGGGTGTGGTGCCCCGGCTCGGTACCTCTCCCCGAAACGCTTCGCGTTTCGACCCTCCCTCAAGGAGTGGGTAGATACCCCTTTGTGTTTGCAGGTGATGCCATGACCGCGCGCGACGAAACCCTTCCGCGCGGGGCCGCGTCCGGCGGCGCGTGGCGCGTCGCCGCACTTGCGTTCTTCGCGCTCGCGCTTGCCGGCGCGGGCTCCGCGCTGGTCCAGCCCGAGATCGCGCAATGGGCGGGCGTCGTTCTGCTGGCGGCCATCGCGGGCGCCGGTGCGATCGTCCTTTATGCCGTCTGGCCGCGCGCGGGCCGCAACATCGAAGACATCCGGCGCGCCGCCGCCGCCGCCGCCGAAGCGACCGTCGCCTGGGTGATCGTCGATCCGGGCGGCGCCGTCTCGGATTGCAACGATGCCTATCGCCGCCTGGTCGGCACGGCGGAGGGCGAAGCGGCCGTGCCGCCACCGCTGGCGTTCGCGACCGAGAACGCGGCCGCCGCGCTCTACCGGCTGTCGCGCGCCTCCGCCGACGGCCGCGCGCACGAGGAAACGCTCGCGACGCAAGAGGGCCAGACGTTGGATGCCGCGGTGCGCCCGCTGAAGGAAGGCGGCGCCGCGTGGTGGTTCGCGCCCAAGCTTGCCGCGCCCGCACCGCGCGCCGCCGCCGCGCCGGCCGCGAGCCCCGCGGCTCCGGCGCCGGGTGCGCCATCGGCCGTCGTGCGCTTCTCGGATTTCTTCCACGACGCGCCCGTGGGCGTCGCCATCACGCGCGCCGACGGCGCCGTGGTCGAGGCGAACGCGGCCTTCGCGAAATTCTTCGCGGTGGACGGGCGCGCGGCATCGTTCGGCGCGCTGGTCGCGCAATCGGATCGCGAGGATGCGCTCGCCCTCATCGCGCGCGCCGCCGAAGGAGCCGCCAGCATCGAGCCCGTCGATATCAAGCCTGCCGCGGCGGGCGAAAGGAGCGCGCAGCTTTACGCGAGCCCGCTCGCCAAGGGCGCGGAGGGCGAGGCGCGCGCCATTCTCTATCTCGTCGATACGAGCGAGCAGAAGGCGCTGGAAACGCAGTTCGCGCAATCGCAGAAGATGCAGGCGGTCGGCCAGCTCGCGGGCGGGGTCGCGCACGACTTCAACAATCTGCTGACCGTCATCATCGGCAATTGCGATCTGCTTCTGATGCGCCATCCGGCGAGCGATCCCTCGTTCGCCGAGATCAACGAAGTGCATCAGAACGCGGTGCGTGCGGCAGGCCTGGTGCGCCAGCTCCTCGCCTTCTCGCGCAAGCAGACGCTGCAGCCCAAGACGCTGGCGCTCTCCGACACGATTTCGGAGCTCGCCATGCTGCTGCGCCGGCTGCTGGGCGAAAAGGTCAGCCTCAAGCTCGAACACGGCAAGGATCTCTGGCCCGTGCGCGCCGACGAAGGCCAGATCGCCAACGCGCTCATCAATCTCGCCGTCAATGCGCGCGACGCCATGCCGCCCGAGGGCGGCACGGTCGCGATCCGCACCTCGAATCTCGCTGTCGAGGCCGACCGGCCGATCGGCGGGGCGCTGATGCCGAAGGGCGATTACGTGCTCATCGCGGTGGCCGACACGGGCATCGGCATCGCCAAGGAGCATCTGGGCAAGATCTTCGAACCCTTCTTCACAACCAAGGGCGTGGGGCAGGGCACGGGGCTCGGCCTTTCGACCGTCTACGGCATCGTCAAGCAGACGGGGGGCTTCATCACGGTGGAAAGCGCGGTCGGCAAAGGCACCGTCTTCCACATTTTCCTGCCTCGCCATGTGGTGGCGGAAGGCGCGATGGAGGTCGAGGAAACCGCGCGCGCCGCGCCGCGCGACGTCACCGGCCAGGACACCATCCTGCTGGTGGAGGACGAGGAAGCGGTCCGAAGCTTCGCCGCGCGCGCGCTCAGAATGCGCGGCTATCAGGTGCTCGAGGCCAATGGCGGCGAGACTGCGCTCGATCTCGTGCGCAAGCACCACGGCGCGATCGATCTTCTCATCTCCGACGTCGTCATGCCGGGCATGGACGGACCGACCTTGGTGCGCGCGGCCAGACGCCTGCGTCCCGAAATGCGCATCCTCTTCATGTCGGGCTATGCCGAGGAGGCTTTCCGCAAGAACGACCAGAAGGCGGAGGACATCGATTTCCTGCCCAAGCCCTTCGGGCTCAAACAGCTCGCCGCCAAGGTGAAGGAAGTCCTCTCCGGCGGCCCGCCGGCGCGGCTCAGCGATTCGCTCGGCGAAACAGGAACTTAACACCCACGCACGCGCCGCCAATTGCCCGCGCGGCCGCGCGCCGCCGCTGCCAATCGCGTACGCGACCGCGCCATGCTATTTTTCGAATTCGGCGACGGCTGGTGGGGGAGCACCCGAGCAAGCCAGACGCGCCGTGCAATCGCGAACCCAGGATGTGCGTCATGCTTGCGTCCAAGCGAATGGTCGTACTCATTTGCGCGCTCTTTTTCTGGTCTTATGCATCGCAATCGCAGGCCGGATCGGACCGGAGCGACTCCACCCTTCTCAATGCGCCGAAGAAGACGATCTTCGTCGGCATCTTCGAATCGCCCGAAGGGGCGACCGGCGAAGCCATGTCGGCGATGCTGACCGACGCGTTGATACGCGACGGCCGGTTCGTCGTCCTGGAGCGCGCCGCGTTTGCCGATGTCCAGGCCGAGCAGGCGCTCGGCCAGCAGGGCATCACGTCGCCGGAAACGTCCGCGAAAACCGGACAAGTGCTCGGCGCGAACCTGATCGTGCGCGGAACTGTGACCAAGTTCGAGATCGAGGCGGGCGGCGCCGACATAAAGGTGGGCGGCCTCAATCTCCTCGGCGGCGCGATCGGCGACACGCTGGGAGCATCCCGCCGGCAGGCGGAGACGGAAATCCTTCTGCGCCTCATCGATACGACGACCGCGCAAGTGATCGGAACGTTCAAGGCGACGGGGCATGCCTCGGTGACCGGGGTCAACGCCGACGTCACCACGCTCGAAGGCATCACGATCGGATCCGAAGCCTTCAGAAAAACGCCGCTCGGCGCGGCTGCGGACGAAGCCATCCAAAAGTCCGTTCAGCAGATCGCGAAGGCCATGGACCGGATTTCGTGGTCGGCGCTGGTCGTGGAAAACGTGGATGGGGCCGTCTACGTCAATGCCGGCGCGCTTCACAACATGCGGCCCGGAACGGTTCTGCGCGTCTCGCGCAAGGTACGGGACCTGACCGACCCGGCCACCGGGGCCCATCTCGACACGATCTTCGCCGAAGTGGGCAGCGTGGAAATCCAATCGGTGCGGGAGCGCACCTCGATTGCGCGAATCGTCGACGGGGCCGAACCCGCGCGCGGCGACACGTTGCGGATTCCCTAGCGGTCCGACTCCCACAGACGGTTCCCATTTGTCGGAAACGTCGAACCGCAAGTTCGATAGTTTCGTGGATCGGATCGGACGGATGA
>Ga0326597_10007003_pt1 | contig 15380 bp, 12 predicted proteins | sample RVTome_12_FD_203789 | JGI IMG/M metagenome (GOLD analysis project Ga0326597, IMG submission 203789) | Soil microbial communities from uranium-contaminated site in the Upper Colorado River Basin, Wyoming, United States - RVT100D185 | ecosystem: Environmental > Terrestrial > Soil > Contaminated >...
GTTGGTGGCTTCCCCTCCGCGGACCAACCATGCCGCGCCAAAGTACTTGTCGGCCTCGCGCTTGAACTCCGGGTCCTTGGACATCCGGATTATGGCCTCCCGGTAAGTCTTGACGATGTTGGCGGGGGTTCCGGGGGGCAGGGAGATAGGCTTGTCCACTTCCGACGGAGCGGTCCACACGCGATAGGCCTGCCAGGATATTCCGGAAGGACGCTTGTCTCCCAGGTGTTCGATAAAGGTCGGAATTTCAGGGAAGTCGCTCCGCCGGTCCGCCTCCGCCTGCACCAGGAAGTCCACGATCCCTTCTTTTTTCAAATCGTACAGAATCTGGTCGTTGGCAGTGGACCACATGTCGATCTCGCCCTGCCTCAGGGCCAGGGCCAGCTCCGCGGTCCCCGCGTATCCGACGATGAACCGGACGTTCCATCCCAGGTACTCCTTGCCCCACAGACACGCAGCGAGCCAGGTGCGGTTGCCGTCGGGATCGCCCACGACCACCGGCCTGGCCTTGGGGTCGGTGAGACGGGACTGAGCGTCCTTGCGAACCATGACGATGCTGCCGCCTCGCATTATAGAGGCGACGTATTCGAATTTCCGGGGATCGTACTTCGCCCGCGAACCGCCGCGGGTGAAACCCGTAATACCCGAGGAAGAATCCGAGAACAGGTCCAGGCCGTTGGGCTTCCCCGCGCGATAGAAATAGTTGTTGGAGACAAGCCCGCCGCCCCCGGGCATGTTTTGGACGATGGTGGCGGGATTGCCCGGAAGATGCTTGGGCAGGAAACGCGCAACGAGACGCGCCACGGTATCGGTGCCCCCGCCCGCGCTGGACGAGACAATGATCCTAACGGTCTTGCCGGTAAAGGACACATCGGCGGACTGCGCGGTCGCGCCCAGCAGGGTCCATTGAGCAAGCGCTATTAGAGATGCCATGGCTAGAATTCGCACTTGATTTTGCATGTTTGCCTTTACCTCCAATTCGAAATAGCTCGCTTCCGCCCGTCGTCTTCCTCCAAAGAGGTAGCATTAGATATGACTTTTGGGCCGCCGTCAAGGCCGGGAGACGGGAATTCGCAAGACGCGGAGCAGAAAAAAGGGAAGCGGCGGTTGAGCGGGGGGACGGAGCAATCAGGCCAGACGCACCCAGGCCTTTTGCAGGGAGACGGCGTGGCCGACGGCGGTGGCCCTGGCCACGCCATTGGCTTGGAGGTCCGCAACCAGCTTGGCGGCATATCTTTCGGGCAGAGCGATGAGGAGCCCGCCCGAGGTTTGCGGGTCCAGGGCGACCTCCACCAGGCCCTTGCGTATGGAAGGGTCAATGGAGATCTTGTCCTTGAGATACTCCCGGTTTCTTTTGCAACCGCCGGTGAGGTAGCCCTTTTCGGCGAGCCTCATGGCGTCGTGGAGCCCGGGGAGCTTGTTGGACTGGACGATGAGGGTGACGCCGCTGCCCACGGCCATCTCCAGAGCGTGTCCCAGGATGCCGTAGCCGGTAATGTCCGAGCAGGCGTGCACCGGGTACTTTTTGAGGACCGTGGAGGCGCTTTTGTTGAGGGTCAACATGGACTCGGTGGCTTCGTCCACGCTTTCTTTGGGAGCCTTGCCTTTTTTCAAGGCGGTGGCGATGATTCCCGTTCCCAGAGCCTTGGTCAGGATGAGGGCGTCCCCTTCCTGCACCCCCACGTTGCGCAACACTTTGTCGGGGTGGATCACACCGGTAACGGCCATGCCGTACTTGATCTCCGGATCTATGATGGAATGGCCTCCAATGATTACGGCGCCGGCCTCGCGGACTTTATCCGCTCCTCCCTTGAGGATCTTGGCGAGCACCGACATATCGATCTTCCCCTTGGGAAAACAGACGATGTTCATGGCGGTGACCGGTTCGCCGCCCATGGCGTAGATGTCGCTTAGGGCGTTTACCGCCGCAACCTGCCCGAAGGTGTAGGGGTCGTCCACGATGGGCGTGAAGAAATCAACCGTGTTCACGATGGCGAGATCCGAACGAAGGCGGAACACGCCGGCGTCGTCGGAGGTTTCCGTTCCGACGATGACTCCGGGATGGTCATGCTTGGGAAGGCTGTGCAAAACTTGCACAAGGTCGGCGGGGCCGAGCTTCGCCGCTCAACCCGCAGCCTTGACGTGGTGCGTCAGCCGTATGGCTTTCTGTCTCATGATTCCTTCGGACCCGTGCCCAGCTTGAATTAAAATTTGACCCGGCGGCGGATGATAAACCGGCTCAGCGGGCGTATCGGATCGCTATTGTTCACGTGAAAGACCGTTCAATTCTCCGGAGACCGTGGCGATTTGAGTCGCCTGGCGTCTCCGATCCTGATGGTTACCCCTTCGCGGTCGAAGTGTTCAAGGAGGGCTATGGTAAACTTGCGACTGGAACTAAGGAGGTCACGGAAAGTTGCCGCGTTGATCTCTTCATGTTCCGATAGGTATTTATATAAGACTGCCTTGACCCTGTCAACGGATTCCCTTGGGAAGTAAAGGTCCGTGGCGACGCGCACGAGGAAGCCCTGGCGTTCCATGAGGCGCACCACTTCGGTCAGCTTCGCCCGTGCGATGCCCATTTGCTTTTCCAAATCCTTGAGATCCGGGGGAGCCAGGGGGTTTTGTCTTAAAAACCTGAGGATCCCGTCCGTTAGGGATTTCTCTTCTTCCTTCAACTGGACTTTGTATTCGGGCAACCTGAGCACGTTACCCTCCCGGGCCACGGCCTGCTCGGCAGTTAGCTCGTCCACCAGGGCGCGAAAGAGCCGCGGGGGGATGGCAAAGGGAAGCTTTTCGCGGAGCTCTTCCATGTCCATGCCCGGAGCCAGGGGATGGGAGCCATGGAAATCCCGTAACGACGCCACGGTCCCATCGCGAAACCGCTGCCATTTGGCCTCTGTGCAGTATCCTTTTTCACCCTCCGCGACGAAGGCCATGAGTCCTGGGGCCTGCTCCACCCAGATTCGGGCGCTTTCCTCCGTCACGTTGAGGAATTCGGCGATGGCGGGGAACGGGGTCACTAAGTCGGTTGTGTCGTCGAGGAAAGCTTGAGTAATAAGCGCCGGTTCGTCCCCGCCGAATACCGCCAACCTCTCCTGCAGGCCGTTTTCTTTTTTCTTGTGAGGCCTGGACCAGGGGTGGAGGACTCTCCCGCCGCCCAGGGTGCGCTGCGCGGTCTCGTCGCGGATAATGAAGCGGTCACCGCGCATCAGGAGCACGGGGAACGACAGTATGACCTGGCAGGGGGCCGACTCCTTGGGCTCCAGTTTCCCTTTCGGTCCCAGCAGGACCACCTTGCCCAAGCGTTCTGCCGTCCCCGCGTGCACGCGAACGCGCTGGTGGTTCTTGAGGCCTTTTTTTGCCGCCGGCCGAAGCTCCAGCAGCGCGTCGAAGCGGTCCGTGGTTCGGGTGATCTTTTCGTGGCAGATGACGTGTCCCCGCTCGATGGAGGACCTATCGGGACCGCTCAGGTTGAGCGCCACGCGGCGCCCCCACCCGCTCGCTTCCACGGCTTGGTTGTGGACCTGTATGCTGCGCACGCGAAAAGGCTGGTCCCCCGGAAGGCAACGCACCCGGTCCCCGACCCTGACCTCGCCGCTGAGCGCGGTGCCGGTGACGATGACCCCGTGCCCCGCCAGGGCGAAGACCCGGTCCACGGGCAGGCGAAAATAGCTCGGCGCCGGGGTCTTGCCGGAACCAGCAAGCATCCGCATGATTTCTTTTTTGAGCCCCTCGAGGTCGTGCCCTGTCACGGCGGAAAAGGGAATGACGGGGGAGCTTTCCAGGACGGTACCGGCGGTCAGGATCTGGATCTCTTCCTCGACCTCCCCTACCCGGACCGGCGGGACCAGGTCCGTTTTGGTAATGATGAAAATGGCCAGACGGACGCCCAGGAGGTGCACGATGTCCAGGTGTTCCTCCGTCTGGGGCATGACGCCGTCATCCGCCGCCACGGTGAACAAGACCAGGTCCATGCCGTGGGCGCCGGCAAGCATGTTGCGGATAAAACGCTCGTGGCCCGGCACGTCTACGATGCCCGCCTGGCTCCCGTCGTCGAGGTCGAAGTGGGCGAAGCCCAGGTCGATGGAGATGCCGCGTTCCTTTTCCTCCTTGAGGCGGTCCGTATCCTGACCTGTCAAGGCTTTGATCAGAGTGGTTTTGCCGTGGTCGATGTGGCCCGCCGTGCCGATAATGTATGGCATGAGTGTAACCCGCCCCTCCGGGCAGGACGATGGTAACAGAAAAATCCCCGGAGTACAGCCCTGGCTCCATGTGTTCCCTGGATTGGGCGGTTGCGGACCGAAACGCGCCGCAATGTCAATAAGATTAGGATCACCGACCTTGGGACCAACTTTTCTAGACGGGCATTTGCCCGCGCTCCCGGGAACCGCGGGCCGTCGTTCACTTCGCTACCGGTGTCACAATACCGTCCTCCCTTTCCTACATCCCCGCCGTTCCTTACGCCGGCCAACTTTTGGCTAGTTCAGCATTATCCAATGTTTAGGCCGTGCCGGGAAACGCCCGGGCATTGGCACACGACATGCTTATCCATCTGCCGGTTTTTCTGCAGGAAATGGCGCCACTATAATCCGAGTTCTCCAGTCAGGATCTTATCGCGAGAGGCGATGACGCGGGGCGGGCTGGGAGACGGGGAAAACACATCCAGGATTTATGCAACGCTGAGCGGAGGGGAACCGATGAGTGAACTGACTGCCGGTATGACCGGCGAAAACCTGTTGTCTGCGCCACTGGAACGCCGGCTGGCGTTAAAACTCGAGTTTGAAAAGATCGCTGTTCCCCAGCTCCCTTACCTTTACCGGGTTGCGTCGAATCTGACCCGCAAGAAGCATCGTGCAGAAGACCTGGTCCAGGAAACCTACCTCCGGGCCTTTCGCTTCTTTCATAAATTTCAACCGGGAAGCAATTGCAAGGCCTGGCTGGTAAGAATTCTCCGGCATGTATTTATCAACCATTATTGGAAGCGAAAGAGGGGGCCCCAACGGGTTGACTGGGAGCAGATAGACGGTTCCTATGACTACCTGGTCGAACAGGGCGTCATCCCCCTTCGGGACAATCCCGAGGAGTTTTTTCTTTCCCGTTTGATGGATGAAGAAGTGGCCGCCGCACTCGAGAAGCTGCCGCACGAGTTCCGCAGCGCGGTCATTCTTGTGGACATCGACGAGTACAGTTACGAGGAGGCCGCGGGGATGATGGGTTGCCCCATCGGAACGGTGCGCTCCAGGGTCTCGCGCGGGCGCCGGCTGCTGGAGGAAGGGCTCAAAGACTACGCCCGGAAACGGGGCTTTATCGGGGATTCTGCAGCGGCTTAGGCACCAGGTCCTCCGGGTCGAAGATCCCCCGGAGATCGAGGAGGAAACGGTTGTCCTTCACGCGACCCAGAATGGGAGGCCTCGAGGCGCGGAACATGCCGGCGATCTTGCCCGCGCTGATGGAGCGGTGGCGGATGGCGATGACCTTGGTGGGGATCTCTTCCGTGGGGAGCGCGCCGCTCCCGATCTCGGATCCGGAGTCCCTGAGCTCCATATGGTAACCTTCCCCCAGCGCTTTATCGAGCCGGGCCATGGCCTCCCGCCCAGTCTCTTCCATGGCCGCCGGTGAATGGGTGAAGGCTTTCAGTGTGGGAATCCGTTCCACCACGTCGGGCGCCTGGCGGTAGAGCCTGAGAACGCTTTCCAGGGCGGCCAGGGTGAGCTTGCCGCACCTGAGGGCACGCTTCAGCGGGTTCCGGTTCATCTGGCCGATCCAGCGCGCTTTGCCCACCACCAGTCCGGCCTGCGGGCCCCCGAGGATCTTGTCGCCGCTGAAGGTCACGATATCGGCTCCTTTGGCGACTTGTTCAGCTACCACGGGCTCTCTGGGAAGCCCGTATTTGCCGAGATCGATAAAGGCTCCGCTTCCCAGGTCCTCCATGACTGGGATTTTGTGTTTTTTGCCCATGGCCACGAGCTCCTCCAGCTCGACTTCGGCAGAAAAGCCCACGATCCTGTAGTTGCTCGCGTGCACCTTGAGCAGCAGCCCTGTTTTCTTCCCGATGGCCCGCTCGTAGTCGCGGGAATGGGTGCGATTGGTGCTTCCCACCTCCTTGAGAATGGCGCCGCTCTTGGCCATGATCTCCGGAATCCGAAAGGAGCCGCCGATCTCGATCAATTCCCCCCGGGAGACGATAACCTCTTTGCCGAAGGCCAGGGTGTTCAGGCCGAGAAGCACAGCGGCGGCATTATTGTTCACCACCGTTGCGGCCTCCGCCCCCGTCAGCTCAATCAGGGCCTCTTCGATGGACTCTTCCCGCTTGCCCCGTTTACCCCGGGCAAGGTCGTATTCCAGGTTCACCGGATGGGTCCCGGCTTGCACCACGGCCTCGATGGCCTCTTTGGGAAGGAGGGCGCGCCCGAGGTTGGTGTGGAGCACCGTCCCGGTGGCATTCACCACCGGGGTGAGGTTCGCCTCGGATTGGGAGGCGATGAGGTTTGCCACGCGGGTGAGGATGGCGTCTTCCTTCAAGTCGTTCGGGTCCAGAGATTTGCCCTGGCGCAGGGAACGCCGGAGTTCCTCCAGCGCCTCGCGGTACCTGCGGGTAACGTAGTCCCGGCGGAAGCGTGCCAGGAGCGCTTCGCTTCCGGGGTGTTTCAGCAGCCTGTCCACGGAGGGCAACTCGCGCAGGAGATGTTTAAGCGGTTCCATTATCGGCAAGGAGCGACTTGCGGCTTTCGCCACTACCGCCTCGGCGGGAAGCACGCGGCGGCTCAACCCAGGTTGGCATAGGGGTGAGTCGAATTCAACTTCGACGGGGCGCGGCGGGCGTCAGCTTTCCCAGCGGGAAAACCTCTGCGCCAGGGCGATGAGAACGATGCAAATCAAAGAGATGATCAGACCCAGGGCGGCCATGGGTCCGGTCCAGCCATCCAGGTAAAAGAAGTAGAGAAGGGGTCCCAGGGGCTCCGCTCCGGGGCTGTAGAGGAAGATGGAGGCGCTGAACTCGCGCATGAAGATCGTCACCAGGATAATCCACCCGGCCATGACTCCCGGGCGCATGAGGGGCAGCAGGATGCGCCGGAAGGTGGCGAAGAAGCCGGCGCCGCAGGCCGTGGATGCCTCCTCCAGTTCTCTGTGGATCTGGATGATGGTGGTGGAGACCGCCCTGAGCCCATAGGGAAGAAACCGGGTAACGTAAGCGATCATGATAATCCAGATCGTCGCGTAGACGGGGATCGGAAAATCCACGTAGGCCCAGAGAAGCCCCAGGGCCAGGGCCGTGCCGGGAAAGGCCCAGGGGATAAAGACAAGCCCCTCCAGCAGTCCCCGGCCGGCGATCTTGGTCCGCACTGTGAGATAGGAGGTCAGAGACGCGAGCAGCATGCAGACGGTGGCGCCTCCCAGGGCGAGGAAGAGACTGTTGCCGAAGGCTCTGTAGACCCTTTCACTCTCATAAAGGGTTTTAAAGTGTCTCAGGGTAAGGGTCTGCCAGGTCTCCCACGTTGGAACATGGTAGTAGGGGAGAACGGAGACGAGGATGAGGACGGCAAAGGGCAGAATCACCATCATGGTTAACAGGACGAAGGCGCCGGCGGATGCCCAGTGCCTCCATTTGCCCAGATCGATCTGGTGCGGCTGGAAAGCCTTGCCGGTGACCGTGGAGAAGCTTTCCACTTTCGAGGTAAAACGCCGGTAGAGGTAGACGAAGATGAGGGCGATGGCCAGTATCCCGATACCATAGGCCGCGGCCAGGTTGTGGTTTGTTGGGAACGAGCCCAGGGCCTCGCGCCAGATCTTGGTCGTGAACACTTCGATGCGGGCGGGCAGGGCGATGATGGCCGGCGTGTCGAAGCTCTCCAGGGCCCTGACGAAGTTAAGCGTCCCGGCCGCCAGGATGGCCGGGCGCATCAAGGGGAAAGTGATACGGCTAACGACGCCGAGCTCGCTGGAACCCAGGGTTTTGGCGGACTCTTCCAGGGAAGGGTCCATCCCCTTGAGCGCGGCCGAGATGATGAGAAACGCCAGCGGCGTGAGGATCAAGCCCTCAACAAAAATGAGTCCCGGGAGGGAGTAGATATTGAAAGGGCCTTTTCCCAGGCCCAGCAGCCGCACCAGGACAACGTTGATGAGGCCGTTGCTGGGGTTCAGCAGCATCACCCACGAGATGGAAATAAGAAGCGGCGGCATGATGTTGGGAATGATGGCCGTCAGCTCGAAAAGCCTTCTGAAGGGCGCGTTGGTTCTGATGGTGACCCACGCGAGGATCAGGGCCAGGGCCACCGAGAGGCCCGAGGCGCCGAGGCCGAAAACGAAAGAGTTGAGAATGAGGGGGTACGCCGAGGGGTCTGAATATGCCCGGACGTAGTTGGCAAAGGTGAAATGGCCTGGTAACCCTAGAGGCGCGTCCGTAAAACTGCCGTAGATCAGGAACGCGGTCGGGTACAGGCTCAAAAAGGCGAGCACCGCCGCCACCGCGATGAAGACCAAGTTCAGGGGGTGTGTGAGAAACCCCGATACCCGGTCCCGCGCGGCGGCGGGCAGTGCTTGGTCGGCGGTCATGGGTCTGTCGACCACGGAGGCCAACGCTCTATTTGAGAAAGATCTTCTGATACTCTTTTTTCTTAGCCGCGTACTCTTTCTTCGAGAGACCGTCCATCTGGACGAACTGGATCTTGTCCGCGTCGGGCAACGGCGGATAGACCCCTTTCAAGTTCACAAACTCGCCCATGTCCGCCATGATCTTCACACTTTCGCTGTCGAGAAAAAAGTCGATGAAGGCTTTGCCCGCGCTGGGATGAGACGCCTTGTTATTCAAGTTCACATAATGCCCGTCCCCCATCATTTTTCCCAGCCGGACGTAGTCCAGGGGAGCTCCCTCCTTGCCGAATATATAGGCGTACTTGACGTAAGTAATGGCTATGGGTGTTTCCCCGGTGGTCACCCGCTTGGCGGCGGGAAGGAGGGATTCGACCAGCACCGGCTTGGTGGCGGCCAGGTCGCGGATGAACCTGTCGGCCTTCTCTTTGCCCAGGACCTTCCATAGGTTCGTGACCCATTGGGTGGTCGTCGTGTGCTGCGTTGGGTCGGGCATGACCAGCTTCCCGCGGTACTGGGGCTTCAGAAGGTCCTCAAGGGACTTGGGAGCATCGGCGGGCTTGATCATGCGCGTGTTGTAAATGATGCCGACGACCACGTTGCGATACCTCGGTCCCAGATCGGGATGAATGGACTCAGGGGCGTAGTTCCGGGCGCTCGGGCTGTTGTACTTGGCGAAGATTCCTTCCTTCGCCATAATGATCATCGGATCGGCGTTGGTCAATATCAGGTCGAACAGGGGCCTGCCCGCCCGGTATTCGCCCAGGGCGCGATCCATGACCTTGGTAGAGGAGGCCCGCCAGTATTCCGCATCCAGACCGGTTTTGCTGCGAAAGACCTTGATGATCTTTTCGACGGGAGAAGACTCCAGAGAGCCGTAGACAATGGCCTTGCCGCCTTCCTTCTTGGCCGCATCGATGAGATTCTTGCTCTGGCTCCAGGCGGGTTGAGGGGCAAGCCCGAGGACGGCGATAAGTGCCCAAAGAGCGTACCGAATCTTTATAACCATTGGATTTTCCTCCATTTTTTATCCGGTCGAGCAGTGAACCATTCACCGTTCAAAAAAGCCGGCGAAAGGAGAGTCCCAAATTTCCTTAGAGGAGTCAATAGGGGGTAAGGATCGGGGGCAGCCGGGCTATTTCAGCCGGACGAAGGCATACACGCGCGGTTTCGAGCCGAGGACCCGCGAGCGGTGGCCCTGTCCTGTGGTGTCTTCGGCGAGGAGGACGTCGCCGGCCTCGAAGCGGCGCCGGCTCCCGTCCCCGACCTCGACCTCCCACTCACCGGAGAGGGTGATCACGTACTGGCGCTTGGGGGCCACGTGCCATTCGTGGAAGTAGCCGGCGGGGGCCCGGCGAAAGACGATGTCGGTGGCATCCTGGAGCCTGGTGGTCTCCGTGTCGGCCATGGGCTCGAAGGCGAACTCGAGGTCCTCGAAGTGCGACTCCTGGTCCGCTCCGGTGTAAGTTCTGACGATCTTCATTCAAATTCTTCTGCTGGAATGTTCAATGGAACGCTTCCTAGGAGTTTCCGCGCCAAGACGCCAAGGCCGCAAAGAGAAATATTTTTTGCTCATCCGAGCTTGGCGCGCTTTGCTCAGCCTAAGGCTGATCCGTCCTTACCTACTTCACCGGGATGGTCGCGTAAATCCGCGCCGTTGACCCGACGCAACGGGTGACGTGGCCGCGGCCCGTGACGTCCTCCGCAAGCATGATCTCCCCCGGCCCGAAGCGCCGGATGGTGCCGTCGCCAATCTCAATCTCGCCCTCGCCGGAGAGCGTGATCACATACTGGCGGCGCGGCGCCGGGTGCCAGTCCTGCACGTGGCCCACCGGCGCGCGGCGAAAGACGACCCCGCTCACGTCCTGCTCGTTGGAGATTTCCTGGATGTCGAAGGACGTGAACGCCACCTCGCCGTCCTCGAAATGGGACTGGCCGTCGTCTCCTGTATAGAGGCGAGCGATTTTCATACCCGGCCCTTGTAAAAGAATCGGGCGCCAAATGCAACCAGGCCGGAGGTCGGATGTCAGAGATCAGAGGTCAGCAATTTCCAAGATCACGAACACGAATCACGAGCACGCTGATAGCCGGCGACGAGGGGAGAGAGCCTGAAGGCCGGACGCATTGAACGTTCACCCCGTGGAGTATTATCCACGGCTGAGAGGAATGAACACGACCGGGAGGTTACTCCACGGGGTGAAGGAGTCGGCAGGCGCTGCCCCTCGAGGTAGAGGCCCATTGCGGACGGCCGGACTTCGACGGTGAGCTCAGTCGAACCGAAGGTTCTCGCCCCGAGGAGCCAACAACCTTCACCGGGCGGGACGTGTCACAGGCCCAGGGCTTTTCTCTTGAGCGGAGATAAGGCCGGTGTCATGATCGAGGCCAGGATGCCCGAGCTCCCCGACGTGGTGGTCTACATCGAGGCCCTGGAAACCCGGATCTTGAACCAGCGCTTGCAGAGGATCCGCCTGGCGAGTCCCTTTCTCCTGCGCTCCGTCGACCCTCCGGTGACGGTATTGGAAGGAAAGCGGGTGGTGGAGCTTTCAAGGCTGGGAAAGCGCATCGTTATTGGGATCGAGGAAGGTCTTTTCGCCGTTCTCCATCTGATGATTGCCGGGCGCTTACACTGGAAGGCCGCCGGGGCGAAGATCCCGCGCCGCCTCGGTCTGGCGGCCTTCGACTTCCCGGGAGGGAGCCTCCTCCTCACGGAGGCGGGGACCCGGAAGCGGGCCTCGCTGCATCTGGTGCGGGGGCGAGCGGCGCTGGAGGAATTCGACCGTGGCGGCCTGGAGGTCCTTGATTCGGATCTGGCCGCCTTCGGCGAACGGCTTAAACTGGAGAACCACACCCTCAAGCGGGCCCTCACCGATCCGCGGCTGTTTAGCGGCATCGGCAACGCCTACTCGGACGAGATCCTCCACCAGGCGCGCCTCTCGCCCGTCAAGATGACCCGCCGGCTGGAGGAAGCGGAGACCGAGCGCCTGTTCGACGCAGCGCGGGAGACCCTGAAGGGGTGGACTCGGCGGTTGCGGCGCGAGGCGGAGGCGGGGTTTCCCGAAAAGGTAACGGCCTTTCGCCCGGGCATGGCCGTCCACGGCCGCTACGGCAGGCCTTGCCCGCGCTGCGGCGCTCCCGTGCAGCGCATCGCCTATGCGGATAACGAAAACAACTACTGCCCGCCGTGCCAGACCGGAGGGAGGCTCCTGGCCGACCGCGCGCTGTCGCGGCTGCTCAAAGAGGATTGGCCCCGTACTCTCGAAGAGCTCGAGGAATCCCGCCACGCGCGCGGGGGCGATACCGCCCCCGCGCAGCGCACCGGACGCCCTCGCCCCTCGCGCCGGCGGTAATCTTCCCGTCCCCTGGCGGGGATTACTTTCCCGCCTTGATCATTTGCAGGGCCTGGTCCGTGGTGCGAATGCGGCACATGCGGGGAAAGATCAGATCCATTAGGGTGTCGTGGGCGCGCCTGTCGTGGGAGGTCGTGCAAGCGTCGCGGACTACGATCATCTGGTAGTCCCGGTCCCGGCCCGAATAGACGGTGGAGGCCACGCCCACCTCGGTGGATCCACCGGCGATGACCAGTGTATCGATGCCCCGCGCCCTCAGGGCCAGGTCCAGGTAAGTTTCGTGAAAGGCGCTCCAGCGATACTTGGGGACGAAATAGTCCTCGGCACTGGGGTCAAGCTCGGCGGGCACCTCGGAGGTGACGCTCCCCTCCTGGATGTGGGGTATGGTCTTGACCGCTTCCCCGTTGGGCCAGGGTTGCCCCGCCATGTTGGTGTCGGTGAGAAGCAGGGCGGAGGTGGCCCCGTCGGGCCTGTGGTTACCCTTGGCGAATATGATCGGGAGGCCCGCTGCGCGCCCCCCCTTCATGAGTCGCACGGCGTTGTCGACCATGGGCTTGATGGCTTCCTTGATGGTTCCCCGGGGGGTGTACCAATAGCCTTTCAAGGTATCGAAAAATAGAATTGCAGTTTTTTTGCGCACGATCTCGTTCAGATTCATCCTGGGTCCTCCTTCGGCTAGCGTATTTTCAAGCCTCGCCTTTTCTTGTCCCGCGCCACCTCCCAGCCGCCTTCCGCGTACCATTCGACCTGCCGGAACAGGCCGGTGAGGATCTTGACGTCCCGTTCCTCCAACCCGGCGCGCCCGAAGATCCTGTTGAGGCCGAGAAGGATATGCCCGGGGTTGTCGGCGCTCAGGAACCCGATCTTTAGCAAGGCCCCCCGCATGCGGTCAAAGAGAATCTGCACGTCTTCGGCCGCGGCCCGAGGGTGGGGTTCCCTTGGGCTCTCGTGGGAGGAGGCCTGAAAAATCTCGTACAGGCAGACCATGACGGCCTGGGCCACGTTGAGAGAGGGGTAGTCGGGGTGGGTGGGAATGGTCATGAGGCTCTGGCAGTAGCGGAGAGCGCGGTTATCGAGGCCGTGGTCCTCGGGTCCGAAGACGAGGGCTACGGGTCGCGAGCCAAGCGAGGCCTCGGCAACGATCTCGGGAGCCACCTCCCGCACCGGGCGGCTGTGACTTCGGTAAAGGCCGGCGCGGCAGGTGGTGCCCACCACCCAGCCGCAGTCGGCTACGGCGTCGCGCAGGGTAGCGAAGCTCCGGGCGCCTTCCAGGATATCCCCGGCATGCACGGCCATGTTGCTGGCCTCCCGGCTCAGGACTCTTCCCCGTCCGACGATGGCCAGGTCCCGGAGCCCGGTATTTTTCATGGCGCGGGCGACGGAGCCGACATTGCCCGAGCCCCGGGGCCTCGTGAGCACCACGCGGATGTTCGTCAACATGGTATTCCTTCCAGTCTCCGCTCCCCGCGTGCGAGGATTAAAATCCGCTTCGATCATGGCTTGCGGCGCCTGTTTACCGGCGCGCCTGTTCCCCGCGTCCGAAGGCACAGAACTTGTTTCTCGAAATGACATCGCTGTTTTTGAGGTCGAAGCGGCTGCGGTATCCGAAGGGGTAGTGCATGATGGAGTCCGATTCCGGGGTATGGGTGGCTCCAAAGACGTGGCCCATTTCATGGACGAGGGCCACAGCGTCCCACTCCAGTTCCGACTGTTTGCCTTTGTATCTGAAGGGAGCGCCGGCGGAGCTGATCACGTACGTGCCCAGCCCGTGCTGGCAGTCCCCGATGCGGTCCACCCGGGCTATGCCCATGCCGTAGGTATCCACCTTGGAACCGGTGAACCCGATAACCAGGTCCGCGTTCCCGGTGTCCGGCCCCGGGGGGTAGGTCTCCTTGAGCTGGCGCAGCAACACGCTGGTGAAGGGGCTCCGGCCGGCGGGTGACCAGGCGGCGATCTCCTGCACATCGAGCCGTATGCCGAAATTGTCCTCGAAGTAGTCCGAGGCGGCGTTGAGGAGGCCGTCCAGGGTCTCCCGCCAGCGCGGGTTTTCCTCCCTCAGGGCCTCGTCCGCCACGGCCTTTACACGCACAACCCTCAAGTCGGCGTGCCGGGAATACGGCGCCGGGGCGCAGGACGACAGCAAAAGAAGACAACAGCTAATAGTTTTGTAAAAGGCTGTCCGTCGGAGCGTAATCATCGGTCAGTATGGGAACGTCGCCGTCTTGTTCCGGCATTTCCTTTAAATACGCGGCGTTGATGTTGGAGAGGGGTTGGGGGAAGAGGTCCCGCCCCAGGGAGGCCGCGCGCCTGACGATTTCTTCGATATCCACGCGCTTGGGATTCTTGCTGGCCAGGATGATGATGTTCTGCGAGGTCCACAGGCTGTGGTCGTCTGATCCCAGGGTGGGGAACAGGTAGATCTGGGGAAAGATCTGTTGCAGCGTCTTGAAGAAGGAGCGCACGATCCTGCTCTTGGGGCCCGTCACGGCGCCGATGATGTTTATCACCGCCGTACCGTCGTTCGTGAGTTTCTGGTTGACGGTCAGGAAAAACTCCCGCGTGGTGAGATGAAAGGGCACAGCGTCGGCGTAGTAGGCGTCCAGGAGGACAATGTCGTAGTGACGGTCGGCGCGGGTGAGAAACAGGCGCCCGTCCTGGGTGTGGACGCGCAGCTTTTCTCCGTCCTGGAAATGGAAGTACTTTTTCGCCACGGCTACGACCTCGGGGTCGATCTCGGCCACGTCGACCTCCATGGAGGGGAACTCCTTGCGGTATTTGGTCACGATGGAGCCCGACCCCAGGCCGATCATCAGGACCCTTTGCGGGTCGGTTTTCACGGTGAGCCCAAGGGACGTGAAGCGCGGGTAGACGAGCCTGAGTGACGTCGGGTCGTCCAGGTTCATGGCGCTTTGCAGGGTGCGGTCGAAGTAGAGGTAGCGGGCCTCCTCGTCCTCTTCCACCCGGATGTGGTGGTAGAAGGAGTCCTTGGAATAGAGGCTCTTCGCCCGCGCGAGTCCCGTGGAGGTGAGAACGCTGGAAACGACGGTCAGCCACAAAAAAGCCGCCGCTTTCCTGGGATTCCGCAGGGCGGTGAGGGCCCAGGAAATGAGGCAAAGGGCAACCAGGGTAACGCCCAGGGCGTGGACGATGCCGCGCACTCCGAGAACGGGTATCAAGTAAAAGGCGGTGAAGAGTGTGCCGAAAATACTGCCGCAGGTGGACAGGGCGTACAGGGTCCCGGCGGTGTTCCCCACGGTGTGCAGCTCGGTGGCGCTCAGGCGTACGACGTAGGGTGAGATCGTGCCGAGAAAGACGCTGGGGGGGAGAAACATCAGGGTGCTGGCGATAAGCGGGTTCATGCGGTTGCCGAAGTCCAGTTGGACGATCCAGCCGTTGATGCGGGGATAGACGAAGGGAAGCAGGAAGATAAGGATCCCGGGGATT
>Ga0326597_10007004_pt1 | contig 15379 bp, 8 predicted proteins | sample RVTome_12_FD_203789 | JGI IMG/M metagenome (GOLD analysis project Ga0326597, IMG submission 203789) | Soil microbial communities from uranium-contaminated site in the Upper Colorado River Basin, Wyoming, United States - RVT100D185 | ecosystem: Environmental > Terrestrial > Soil > Contaminated >...
TAAAATACTGCAACCGTCATGGTTCAAACCAGTGTCTAACATACCTCCATATTATGATGTGATAGACAGACCCAGCGCCACCACCTACTCACCATGTTTTAACTTGAGCACTCATTGATTCTGCGATAGGCGACCTACGGAAGGACAAAATTATTGTTTAAGCTCATGGAATTTCAGAAATAAAAAGGCGGGGCACCGAGGTGCCCCGCGCGGGATGGATAAGGCGATTAATCAATTATAGTTATAGCGGAATCCCATGCCGTAGGACATGAAGCTGGTCCTGTACATGGTTGGGCTGGAAACGGGACTCGGGGGACCGATTTGGAATTCCGGATTATATGACTGATGGACCCCGAGGATATTTCTTGCAAAAATCGACACTTTCCAGGAGCCAGATTGCGGCCCTATCCCTGCGGATGCGCTCAGATCCCCATGCTGATTCATCTTGGTAACCTGACTGAATCCATTGGTATCCGTAATATACCCGTCCGAGATATAGCCCTTGGCATTGAGACCAACCTCATAGCCGTTAGCCAGCGGCCAGCGGTAATCCGCGTTCAACACGAACTTGTAGTCCGGGGTATTCGGGGCCTGGGAACCGCTGCGGTCAATTTCAGGCGGGGTTTTGGTGATATCACAACCTGATACGTCGGGAAATTCAAACTCCGCTGAGTTACAGCTTGCACCCTGATAATCGAGCATGACGCCGTCCAGGATCGCCCCAGACAGACTCAGCGATAGACGGTCGGTCACCAACCAGTCCATGGAGATTTCAACCCCTCGCGTTCGTTGCGCACCGGCATTCTGAAAAGTAAGCAGACCCTGGGTATTGCTGAGCTCGGTAAAGTCCCCCCGGGCCGCCGCAAGCTGCAAGTCTGTCGTCTTCTGATAGAAGACAGTCACGTTGTAACGGGCCTGTCCGCCAAGGAAATTGCCCTTGGCACCCACCTCGTAGTTGTGCGAGTACTCCGGACCAAAGCCATAGGTCTCAAAGTCCGGGATGCTGGCCTGGCCTGTATTAAATCCGGCTGTCTTGAATGACTCCGCATATTTGGCGTAAAGCGATATATCATCGTTGGGCCGGTAGCGCAGCACGATCTGCGGATTCAACTCGGTCTGGTCCGCTTCACCAAGATGGGGACCCGGGACCCTGTCATTCTTCACCAGATCTGTCATGCCAATGACGATATCTCCCTGGTAAATCATGAGTGCCGCATTGGTGGTAGGATTGATCCGGGTATTCCAGGGGATCACCGTCCCGTCCGACTGGATCCAGTTTGCGGTCCAGCCCTGGATAAAGGTATTCTTCCAGGAATTGCTGTAGCGAGCACCTAGATCGATCGAGGCCCTGCCATCCAGGAAATTGTAGGTCAGGTTGCCGAATACACTCTTCCACTCCGCGTCTTCCCAACCCTCGTTATAACGCCGCGCAGCGCGCGTATTGGGGCGGATACTGTCCGAAAAAATATCGTAATCCACCTGCTGATAATACGCCCCAATCATCCATTCGAACATCCCGCCAGTTGGCGACGTCACCCGCAATTCCTGGCTGATGGAATACTGGTCTTCTTCCCGGTTCTGGAAGTTGGCGAAGATTGGCGTACCCCGGTTGTCCCGCAGGTATTCACGGTAGTAGTAGTCATACCCGGTCAGGGAATTGAATTCAATACCATTATCCAGGGTATAAGTCAGATTAAGATAGGTATTCCATGGTTCAATATTCTCCCGGGACTCAAAGCTGTAAGGATCCCGATCCTCCCGAAAACCGTCGGCGCTGCTGGGGCGGGGGATCGCCGGGGCTACACTGTTGACATTGACGAGGATAGTATTGCCCCGTTCCAAGACGAAAAATGGATCTGATGGAGTCGGCGGGGGAAATTGTCCTTGCGGGATGATCCCGTCATTGCTGGCATAGCATTCCCCCAGTGGTCTATGCTCAATGTTCCAACCGGCGCCGATGGGTGGATCCACTAAAACGGCATCCGGCGAGAAAAAATCATACTCGCCATTTTCCCGCAAACAGACATGATTCCCCTGCGCCCCCTTGTTCTGGTCCGAAGTCTCGAACTTCACAGTGGCCTGGAAGTTGTCGGTCGGGGTCCAATGCAGGATCACGCGGCCCCCGTAGTTCTTGTAATGCGGGAATTTGTCATTGGTCACAACGTCCACCAGATAACCATCGGACCGCTGGAACGAGCCGGCCACGCGAATACCCAGGGTCTCGGTAATCGGACCGCCGACGCCGAATTCCGCCTTCTGAGTGTTATCGTCGCTGTATTCCAGATTCGCAATACCTTCCCACTCCGGGGTCGGTTTGCGGGTGGTCAGGTTGAAGGCCCCGGCTATGGCATTCTGACCGAAGTAGACCGGCTGCGGACCCTTCAACACCTCCACCGACTGCAGGTCCATAAATGCCACCTTGACCTGGGAAGTCCTGCCGTAATGGATTCCATCAATAAAAGTAGGACTGGACTGCTCGATGGTCAGCGCGTCCGCGCTGGCCGCGCCGAAGCCGCGTATGGTGATGCTGGAACGCAGGATATCCGGCTCGACGGTCACCGTCGGCGAGAAATTTACCAGTTCCTGCATGTCACGATAACCCTGCCGATTGATTTCCTCCCCACTGACGGTCTCTATGGAGATCGGGACCTCCTGCAGCGACTGTTCCCTGCGCTGAGCCGTGACGATGATCTCTTCCAGCACCCCTTGCGCCTGGAGCGTCACCGGCGCCATGAGCGGCACAGATAACACCACTGCGCCAAGGATTGTGCTTGATACAAGCTTCTTATGTATGGCCATTTTCCTGCCCTCCAGCATATGGTAATAAAATTTTGGCGCGTATATAAATGAGTTTCCAGTCAATGACTTGGGTGTCATATCCACGTCCCCCCCTTTACACACAAAATACTTGGCAATCAGCGGTGCTGCTAACGCAGTAAAACCTAATGCAGTAAAAATTGAATGATGTATGAACACATGCCATGCCTCTTAGAACACAGCTCACCAAGCTATGTAGTAATACTAGCACATCGTTTCTTTATTACAAATACTTAGATATGGCAGTTTTGTAACCAGGCCTGAAATACCCCTGCAGAGGCATAATATTGCCTTTTCCAATTTAACCCCGATTGAGAGCGGGTATAGTTTTAATACTCAAAATTTACCAGTAAAACCTGTAATCACATACTTGTGTTGCGTTTATAGCACAACATCCAGTCTACCGGGAACAAGTAAACATATTTATACTTTTACTGTACGCAGATCATTCGCTACGGAAAACTTCTGATACTGGGTCAGTTCTGCCCCCAGTCCCCAGGCTGCAATCCTCACGTCCAGCATGAAAGGACGGCCTTCCGCAAGGGTGCGCAATCCCCGTTGTATGGCCGGACGTATCTGTTCACTGTTGGAGACAACTTCACCCGCAACACTGTGAGCGGCCGCCAGCTTGGTAAAATCGATGTCCGGATTGCCCAGATAGGAGACATAGTCACGGTTGGCTTGCCCGGCACGGCCGTCTCCGTGCATGATACGCCAGCGCGTTGCCTCATAGCTGCGGTTATTTAAAATAACCGTCATCACCGGAATATCATAACGAGACATGGTCCAGAGAGAATCGGTCTGGCCAAACATAAACCCGCCATCACCCTGGATGGAGACCACCTGCCGGTCCGGCAGGGCGAGCTTGACCCCGGCGGAGGCACCTACCCCCCAGCCCAGTGCCATACCCGTGGTTCGGCCGATCTTCATCTTGCCGCCGTTGTTGCCGAACCGGAAATGGGTCAAGGTCCTCGCCGCCGCCCCCAACTCCTCGACCACGACCGCATTCGGTTCCAGCATGTCATTCAGCTCATACATCAGGCGCTGCCAGGGGACCGGGTCACCCTTGCTGCGACGGCCGGACTCGGTACGGGCCATCTGTACACCAGCTGTATACGCAGCACACTTGGCGCGACGTTCTTCCGTCATCGCCTTGATCTTTGCCGGTGTGGCCATACCCTTGATCGCCTCTATCAATGCACGCGCAGTCAGATCCAGATGCCCGACCAGCGCACCAGCGAGCGGGGTGTTGCGACCAACCTGGTCCGCTTCAACTGTCGCGTGGATTATCGGGACGCTTTGGAGAAAGTTCCGTCCACCTTGCGGGAAGCGTGTACCAAAACTGATAAAACAATCGACAGGCTTGGGATAACTTCTCAAATAACTCTGCAGATTATTCAGGTGATCAATATGAAGGGGATGAAAATTCGGAAAATCACAATGGAAGCTGCGGTCGTGCTGTACTACCGGCATGGCCAGCAGTTCGGCCAGTTCCACCATGGAATCCTGGGCATTGCACTGGGTGACTTCGAAGCCCACCTGCATCAGCGGCGAAGCAGCCGACAATAAAAACCTGGCCGCCCTTTCCACTTCATCTGCGGGAGGACTCAATTCCATAGGAATGTTCAGGGACTGGCCGGAATAAATAGTAGCCGTTATGTCCGTTTGATCCAGGAGATCACGCGGAATGCGGATGACCGAAGGCCCGCCAGGCAGGGTTTTTGACATCTTGTATGCCTTGCGCACCCATTCCGGGATCCGTTCAGGCTCGTGTACGACCGTGCGCCATTTGGTGAATTCCTTTATTGTTTCTGTGTAATCGTCCAGGTCCTCATGGCCGTCCCTGCCCTCTGAACCAGTGGCCGCGTGGTCCTGCATGAGTACTATCGGCGTGCGGTCCTTCATCGCGTTGTACATATTGGAGGTGGAATGCGGCAGGCCGACGCGGCTGTAAAAACCAAATCCTACCTTCCCGGAGGCCTTCGCATATCCATCAGCGATGGACGCGACCTGACCTTCCATGGTGGCCTGAATCAGCTGGAGTTCAGGGTGATCAACCAGGGAGTCACAGATAGGCCCCAGTCCCGAGCCGTTGGCAACAAACAGGTATTTGGCGCCGGTCTCGAGCATTTGCTCCACCAGTAAATCCGCACCGGTGCCGGTAACTGTGCGGGTATAGTTGGCAGGCATCTCACCACCCGGAACATAAGGTTCCACCGACTCAATTGCTGCCCTGACAGCCGTAGCGCTGTAACTGGCCGCCGCCACTCCGGCCAGAAAACTGCGTCTGGATATCTTTGCGCTAATCAGCCCCTTGACCAAATCGCTCATTGCAACCCCTCCTCGAAACTTTAATCAACCGCTTTCAGTTCAGCAATTTTTTTCCAGCCGGCAACCTTCAGATAATTTCAACTCTACTTCTTTGCAAAGCTGTCTATCAGATATTTCAACACGACTTCCCGATCTTTCTCCTCAACCGGTGCCCCGCGGGCAATCATTTCATACAGGGCATTTTCCCAGGTTTCCGCGCTATAAAGGCCGTTTGCTCTGACAAGATAATCCAGTCCATGGCACTGGGTACAAACCAGCGCCACAACGTCCATCCCTTTACCCGCAGGCAGGCCCTGGCCCCATGCCGGATATGTACTAAAAGAAAACCCTGCTGCGAGCAGCAGGCCATAGATGAGACGACGACCGGCATTGCCTTTCATTCAATCCCCCACTGATTATTATTTTACGAATGTCCTGGAACTCACCAGGTGTTCAATTATCCTCAGCGCCTGTTATTCAATCTGACTGGCAACCAGAAAAACAGTTACCCATTTGTGTTGAGTATAGTGATCTGGCTATATATATACAATACACACACTTACACACTCTGGAAATATGCAAGTTATGAACATCTACGCCGAAAATTGCGGCCAGACCAGACAAGGCAGCCCCGCGAGTCACCATAAATTATTGATAACCATTAGATATCTTAGTAATTTCCGCTCAGAAAAATATTGGACCGGCTTTTCTGCATCCACAATTATCTGATGATGGGTACCGGCTGAGAACCTGGCCCTGAACAGATTTCGCAATGCAGCAATGTCAATCAAGCAGATGCCCTTTGATACGGATCCGCTTTCGTCGACTGGACAGATTTCAGGATGAGTATATTCTCATTTCCTGGTTATAAATCCTGAGAGAGTCCGGCACTAATCTCTTGCTTGCGGAAAAGTTCACATCTCATATACTGGGATTTTAGAGCATATAAATTTCTCTCAATTAATTCTCTTTATATTTAATGGATATTGAGCATGACTCTACTTGATGCGGCACTGGACGAACTTGTGACTGCCAACCACATCCTGGCAAACGAAGGTGTCGTCGATTCTTTCGGTCACATCAGCATACGCCATCCCGAACATTCAGACCGTTACATAATGTCACGTGCCAGGGCCCCTGAATGCATTGAAATCGCCGACCTGATGGAATTCACACTGACGGGTGAACCTATCGATCCTAAAGGCCGTGAACCCTATGCCGAACGGGCCATACATGGTTCTGTTTATGAGGCACGCCCGGAAATACTGGCAGTGGTCCACAACCACAGCCCGAATGTCATACCTTACGGAGTCACCGGCACCAGGCTGCGTCCGTTGTTACATATGGCAGCAGGCATGGGATCCGATGTGCCAATCTGGGATTCCCGCACACATTTTGGGGATACCACACTGCTGGTGACTACCATGGACATGGGCAGGGACCTTGTGTCCACGCTGGACAACAAACGCTCTGCCCTGATGCGGGGCCACGGTTGTGTTGTAGTCGGCGGATCGGTACGTGAAGTAGTCTTCAGTTCTATTTACCTGGAGGTAAATGCCGAACTCCAGTTCAAGGCAAGCAATCTCGGTAAAATCACCTTCCTCAGCGACGGGGAAGTAGACGCGATTATTAAACGCCGCAGCTCGTTTACATTTGAACGGGCATGGGAACGCTGGTGCCGGAAGGCCGGGCGCCCCTACGCCCTGCCACCGGGTAGTTAAGCAGGAATCGGGTCTGGCAGAAATTCCTGTTTAGACCCTGAGGGCTTTTGCTTCGGTATTTTTCAATGCGGGTTGTGGTGGTTGCCGGTGACCTGTCGCTACCGCTGCCAGCCATTCCGGATCATCCGGGGCGTTATTCCCGCGCCACACGATGTGCAAATCCGGACGCAACAGGAATAGATCATAACCGTATATGTCCCTGGCATGCTTGTCGTCCAGGGCAAACACATCAAGCGGTGTCCCCAGGTCAGCAAACGCCGATACGATGGGTGATACGTCGATTCGGTCATTGTCAAACCGCAACAGGGTGTAATCCTTGCCCAGCCGATCGTGTATTGCCGTACCGTCCTTGAGCCAGACATGGGGCAAGCGTGCACCCGGCCAGGTCGTCGGCATGTAATCCGGATTATCGGGATCGGGGCCTACACCGGGTTCAGGCCAGATGAGCGGTGAATTGACATATCGGTAACCGGCTTCGATACCCAGGATCTCATTGGTCTTGCGTTGTTCCTTGTCGGCTATCCTGGCCACATTGGCACGTATCTCGGCACCTTCGGGTGTCTTGTTACGTATCTCGGGGCGCCAGGCCGAACGCCATAACCTCCGGCCGGCATTGGCACGGCCTGATGCGGCTACATTACGCGCCCCGATCTGACGGCGTTCCACTTCGTAAGATGCGAGCAGATGCTGCCCACCCCAGCCGGCCAGGCTACCCTGCAGCTTCCAGGCCAGATCGATGGCATCACCCACACCCGTATTCATACCCAACCCACCCGTGGGTATGACCAGGTGGGCTGCATCGCCGGCAATAAATACCCGGCCCCTGCCATAACTGTCGGCCAGCAACAAGTGCTGGGTCCATTGTCCTATATATAATGTCTCGTACTTAATGGGCATCCCGACCAGCTTTTCAAACAGTTTGGGCATGTCCGAGTCGTTCTCTACAACCGCGTGCAGGGTAAAGTGCCTGGTATCATCCTGGACAATAATAAATCCGGACTGTTCATCCGCTACGTGATAATGACGCCCCTTGCCTATGGGGATACGCTCATACAGATCGTCGCAACGGAACAAGGCCTGACGCAATGTCAGCATGCTGCCATCACCCGACAACTTAATACCCAGTTGCTTGCGCACGGGACTGGATCCCCCGTCACAACCTGCCAGGTAATCCGCCGTTATGGTCTCCTCGGATCCGTCTGTACGGTGGACGGTAACAACTACCTGTTTCCCGGTGTCTTCAAACCGGACAAACTCACAGCCAAACCGCACGTCGATATTCGGGTCCTGTTCCGCGATCCCTTTCAGCAATGGTTCGAGGGTATATTGGGATATAAGCTGATACGGCTCGAGGGTGCGGGTACCATCATTGTGTGCCGCTATATCGGCCTTGCACTCATTAACGGAACCATAGGGTAGCCGCAGGATGGGTTCCTCGACCAGGCTGGTAACGACGAATACATCCATGGGAGCATCCTGGGGAAAACCCGCCTTGCGTACGGCATCCACAATACCAAGACGCCGGTATATCTCCATGGTCCTTGCGTTACAACGCTCCATTTTCGGCAGGCCGGACGGCGCGGCATTACGCTCTATCAGTATGCAACGCACACCCAGATGCCCGAGGGCAATCGCCAGTGTCAAACCCACCGGCCCGGCGCCGACTACCACTACCTGTGCATCCGCCATCACTAGAACCTATCTGGAGAGCGGTGGCAGTGTCGCCTTCTCAGCCTCATAGGACGCCTCCATCCTGGACGTAAGGCCTTTTTTGGACAACGCATCGGCAAACAGGGTGCGTACCTGCTTGCTCTCATCCGCATAGTCTATCTGGTGGCCGCCGATGCGGCGGCTGATCCAGGCCTTGGGCACTCCCTGCGCGTTGCGTATGGCAACACCCTCGTATTTGTAGGCCAGATAACGGGCAGGTGTCGTACCCGTATTGAACCACTGGTGGTACCACATGGTCGGTGGTGTAATCAGGGTCCCTTTCTTCCAGTAGTAAGGCTTCGGTTCTTCTCCCTCCGGCCACAACAGGCAATAGCCCTCACCTGCCAGGGTTATGACATAGGCGCCGGGGCCGTGGGCATGGGCCTTTTTGTATGTCCCCACCGGGAACTCGGAGATATGGCTGTTCAACGAACTTTTCGCCAGGTTAAAACGGATATGTCCGCCACCGGCCCCGCGTTCCTTCGCCTCAATCAGGGGCAGGTTCACCGCATCGGCGACGAAATTGGTCTCCAGCAACAGGCCATTGACCTTGTTTTTCGCGGCAAAGTACTCCGGCTCGCCGGAAAAACGTCCCTTGAAATCGTAGGAGGTATTGAAGATAAAATCCGGGTCTTCAAATATGTTCATCAATGGCGGCAGGTTCGTAACAGAAATGAACCTGGCCTTTTCCTTGCCCGAACCGTTAAAATGCCGGTGCCAGGTGTTCAATGGAATTGCAAACAGGGCGCCGGCCTGCCATTCAAAAGATACCTTCTGGCCCTTATCATTCCAGACTTCTGTGGAACCCCGGCCCGTCAGGATCATTATCGTTTCTTCAAACAGTTGCCGCTGCGGGGCCAACTTGCTGCCCGGGTCGATCTCACATAGATAGGAATCATTGGACGTCCTGGATGCATCATGATTGATGAATACACCATGGCCGTTCCGGCGCGGCCAGGGTTTCAATTCCACCGTGTATAGATCCTGAACATACATGGCATCGATGATCTCAAGACCTTCATTCTTTACCCAGCGGGTATAGGGCGTTTCTTTTTCCTTCGCGAATTTTTTGGCAGTGTCCTCTGACACAATCGCATCTTTCGTCATGGGTACATCCTCGTCAATCCTGGATTTATTGAGTGTACGCCGCCACTAAGGCCGCGCCATTTAGCGAAGCGTAGCCGGCCACTGTATGAAACAAAGATTGTCCATACGGAATGTCTTGCGGACCAGCACCATCGGTAATATGACAATTATATCCATACCAGCAACTTGCAGCAAGGAAAGCGGATAATGGATGGTGGCTCAGTTTGATATTAGGGGGCTCTATGCTGTTGTAGGAGCGGCGACCCCGCCGCGAATAAAACAACTTTTCGGCCCGAGGGCGGGCCTCCTACAGATTTTCTTTCAAACTGAGCCACTGTCGGATAATGGAACGGCTTGTTGCGGCTTACTTTATTAACCAGCCCGGTGGCTCCCAATGCCGGACTGTGTCCCTGATGACAGTATCTTTCCTGTCATTCAGATAGTGCAAACACATAGATAGCGTTGTGTCCGCGGACCGCCTTGAATTCCGGGACCATGCGCAGCGGCCCGGAAGTCCCGGAGGCGCCATCGCCGGTCAACACCGCCACATACTGCCTGCCCTCAACCGCATAGGTAATAGTGCTGGTTTGTATGATCCCGGTAACGCTACCGTCCCAGAGGATCTCCCCGTTGTCCGCGTCAAAAGCATGCAATGTCCCGCTCATGTCGCCCCAGAAAACCAGGTCTCCGGCGGTAACAAGCACGGCCCCGTTTCCGGGAATTCGTTGAGTATGGAAACGCTGAATCTTGCCCGTACTCATGTCCACCCTGGCGAGACCGGCAAAGGCGTTGTGATCCGCACCCGGCCGCAGGATAGAGCCCCTGTTATGACCGTTGGCGTTTTCCAAATTTCCTGTCCGCCTGACGCATGCGTCGTGATAAGGGACGTAGAGCGAGTTCTTGCCCGGGTGATAGGCCATGGGCCAGTAGCTCTTGGTGTTATTAAAACAGATGATATGTTCCTCTCCGTCCCGGGTCAGCAGCTTGTCCCGGCTGACATAGGTAGTCCCGGTCTTCACGTCAATATCGGAGATGTGAAAGTCGGGCGTATCGTACGGAAAGGGCATTGCCCACAGGAACCGGCCATTGGTTCTATCGAGCACAAACAAACCACCGGGTTCCCCGACCGTAACGACCATGTCACGCTGCTCGCCCCTGGTGATATCCGGATTAATCCATTTCACGGATTCCGGATCGGGATTGAATGTGGATCGAATCAGGATCCTTTCCTGGGTATGGTCGGAATCCCAGTCATCACCCGGCAGGTGTTGATAGTACCAGGCCAGCGTGCCCGTATCCGGGTCCAGGGCGAGTGTTGAATTACTGTATAGCTCGGACGGGGCTGACAGTGGCACGGCAAGTATGTTGCCATTATGCCGCTTGATGCGGGTATGCGGGTTCGGATTGGCCACACCCCAGTAGACCAGGTTGCGCACGGGGTCGAAGCTGGCCGGCAGTCCCCAGGGCGATGCCAGGCGTTTGTCCGCAGGCATCTCTCCCCAGGTGTCGGCACCCGCCTCATCATAGGCGGCCGTCGTATGGAATCTCCATATTTCCTTGCCTGTCAGCGCATCATGGGCGGCAATAAAGCAATATGCACGGGTGTCGCCGCAGTTGCGGCCGGTGATCACCCTGCCATTCGCCACCATGGGACCGGAGGTATGCTGGGTCACTGTCTTGTAGTCGTGGGCCATGGTCTGCCAGCGGACTTCACCGCTGTTCACATCCAGCGCCACCAGGTACCCGTCGGGGGCGGTATAAAACAACATGTCCCGGTACAGGGCCAGCGCGCGCGCCCTGCCTACCGCCGATATATAGTCTTCTATGTCCGCCGGGAGCTCACGGCGATATTCCCAGATCAGTTCACCCTTGCCGGCATCGATGGCCTGGATTATCGCCCCGGGATGGGCTACGAACATGACCCCCTGATATACCAGGGGAATGTTTTCCTGGGTACCGGGATGCATGTCCCGTGACCAGACCAGTTCGAGTTGTCCCACATTCCCGCGGTTGATCTGGGCCAGCGGACTGTAGCGCTGGTTATCGTAGGTGCGGCTGAACATCAGCCAGTCGGCCGGGTCGGGATTAAGCAGCACCTCGTCAGTAACAGGTTGCAGGTCCCGGGTTTGTGCCTGAATCGTATGGGACAGACCTGGGGAAGCCAGCATCACCAGAACCAAAAATGGTTTTATCGTCATGTTCGCCTCCTGATCATATCGTACTGGACTTTGGCTGAGAGCACAGCGTATACCCGAACCTATAGGCCGCCGTATCTGAACTGCCGATCTGATTATACTGCCTAAAGTACCGGTTGAACCACCCGGAAAAAACTGTAGAGGTACTGAAAAAAATATACCGGGGCACAAGGATGTGCCCCGGTATTATGTCGTGATTACTGGAAGTTGTAGCCGAACTTCAGGCCGTAGGTCATGAAGGATGACCGGGGGACCTGTAAGGTACTAAGACCGGACGGTACTGCATCAAGCTCATTGTTATAAGACTCCCTCGCCTCAAAGATATTGTTCGCGTACGCGCTCAATTTCCATACACCCTCCTGGTCACCGAGACCCAGCGACAGGTTCAGGTCGCCATGCTGGTTGTACTTCACCACGCTGGAGAAACTGTCACGGGCGGTGATGTAGCCGTCGGAGAGATAGCCCTTGCCGTTAAAGACAACCTCGTAGTCGTCCCACACCGGCACCGTGTAGGTTGCCGTCAGCACAAACTTCCAGTCCGGCGTACGCGGGGACTGGGTGCCGGTACGGTCCGTCAACTCGCCGTTGTCAATGTCGCAAGGCAATACGCCGGGTATGTTGAGGTCCAGCAGGGTATTGTAGAATTCCTCCGTGTTACACCCCGAGCCGTTGAAGTCGGTCATCTTGCCGTCCATGACGGCCCCGTTCAGGTTCAACCGTAACTGGTCCGTCACCGCCGCGGTTACGCTGAATTCCAGCCCCTGGACCCGCTGCTCTCCGGCATTGATACTGATGGAAGTCGAATCCTGGTCCGTAATCGGCGCCAGCCCGGACAACTGCAGGTCGGTAAAGGTAGTACGGAACGCGGTTACGTCATAGCGGGCGCGGCCGTCCCAGAAGGTCCCTTTTGAACCAATTTCGAAGGTCTCCCCCTTCTCGGTCTCGAACCGCATTTCATCGATATTGGCCGGGATCGAGGTCTGGCCGGTGTCATACCCGGCACCCTTGGTGGCCCTGGCCCAACGGGCGAATACCGAATGGTTGTCACTCATCCGGTAACGCAAGGTCACCTGCGGGTCGATGAAGCTGTCCTTGAATTCATCATGATTGGGCACACCCGCGTCGAGTTCATCGGCCAGGCGGGTGGGAAAATCCGCAAACGTCAGGCCCACCGCCTCCACCCCCGTGCTCGGGTACCAGTTCTGCGGCGTGTCCCGGGTTTCCTTCCAGGGATAGGTCCACAGGTTGTCCGCGTCGGCCCCGGGTTGCAGGAACCGGACCGTGTCCGGATCCACCGCCACATAACCCGGCTCACTCCCCGGTTCAGGCTCTACATCAAACACCCAGGTGGAGGCGTAACCGGTGATAAAGACCTCCTTGTCGATGTCGGAATAACGCCCGCCCAGATCAAGCGAGGCCCGGTTATCCAGGAAATTGAATGTGACCGTGGCAAACGCGTTCATCAACGTCACGTCTTCCCACAGGATGTTGAAGCGCTGGGCGCGGCGGACATTGGGGCGCAGGCTGTTTGAGAAGTTGTCCTTGTAGTTGGTCTGCCAGGAGACCGCGCCCATCCATTCGATCATGCCGCCGGTGGGCGAGGTCAACCGCAACTCGGAACTCCACTGGGTGAAGTTCTCTTCGCGGCCCTGGAAGTTCATAAAGAACGGACACTGGCAGTTGTCCTTGTTAGCACTGCGCCAGTAGTTGTTGTAGCCCGTGGTGGAATTCAGTTCAATGCCGTTATCAAGGGTATAGTTCAGGTTCAATACCCCGGTCCAGGCATTCGTGAAATCCCGGCCCTTGAGACCGCCGTTATCAAACCCTAAACCATTATAAGGTTCATCATTCTGCGTGGAGGAAAATTGTTCGGCCACGGTAATGGAATTCACCGAACCATCGCTGGAATTCTCTTCATAGATTGTATCCGGTGCCAGCAGGTAGGGTCCCTCGTTACTCAGGGCGATGTTGCCCTCGAAACAGTCGGTAGGCAGGTCGGGCAGGGGAGCATAGAAACCCACGCCAACAGGCGGTTCCGCCCAGATGGACCGCTCATTGCCCTGGCCCAGGGCATTCCCTATCCCATTATCATCATCCACACCGCGGCGGCCGAACAGCAGGCTGCCGCCATCGAGACAGCCGATGACCGCCTCGGAACCGTTGCGTAATCTCGAGCCTTCGAGCTTGGTGGTGGCCTGGAAGTCATCAGTCGGCGACCACTGCAGGGTCACGCGTCCGCCAAAGTAGTCATACTTGGGCAGCTTCTCCCCGGTCACTGCATTTTCCAGGAAGCCATCAGACACCTCGCGCGCGCCCGCAACACGGATACCCAGCGTATCACTGATGGGACCGCCGGCGCCGAAGCTGAGCTCCTGGGTGGCGTTATTACCGTAAGTCAAATCCACCTCGCCTTCCCACTCAGGGGTCGGGTTCTTGCTGTGGATATTGAAAGCACCGGCCGAGGCATTCTGGCCGAAATAGACCGGCTGTGGCCCCTTCAGTATCTCTACCCGGTCTACGTCGAGAAAGGCGGTCTTGATCTGGGACTGGCGACCGTAATGGATACCGTCAACGAATATCGGCACGGCCTGCTCCAGGGTCAGGGAGTTGCCGATGGTGCCGACACCGCGGATCGTTGTCGCCTGGTCCTGCACGCCTGAATAGATGGCAACCGAGGGGGAGAAGGCGGCCATATCTTCCATATTACGGAAGTTCTGCTCCCGGATTTCATCGCCAGTGAGGGTCTCGATGGAGATCGGGACTTCCTGCAGAGATTGTTCCCTGCGTTGCGCGGTAACGATAATCTCTTCCAGTACTGCCTGGGACCGGGCTGTTATAGGTAAGAGTATGGTGGATATAAGCGCTGCGATTACAACTTGAAACCTTAGTGATATCAATAACATTGGCTCCCCCTGACTGATGATCAATATAAACCTGATACTATAAAGTAGACGGTCTTATGCCCAACTTCAAGTTATTCAGGTGCAAAAATACAACAACCAAAAAATACAACAACAAGTATGGAAACTAAAATAAAAATCTATCTATGTCAAGCCCTTGGTTTATCAAACGGTTGTTCTAAAAGGGCAAAATATACCTGGCCGGCATACCAGGGCCATTGAATTAAGCCGCACAGTCGACCACGGAGGCTGGCAGCCGGTGATGCGATTTATCTTGCGGCGGCAGCCCGCTTCGCCACTTCCGCCTCGAATTCAGCCTTGATCTGCGGCAAATCATCTTCCAGTTGATCATTAAAGCGCAGTCCCAGGTTGACCACGATAGGCGGGGCGTTGATGGCCATATAGCGTGCGGCACCCACGGGTTCCGGATTGTAATGCTGGTGATACCAGTAGATCGGTGGCACAAATATCGTACCCTCCTGCCAGTCTACGCGCACCCGGTCCTCGTAGCGGCCTTCCGGCCAGGTTATCGAATACCCCTTCCCCGAGGTCAGCAGGATAAACGCATCACTGCTGTGACGGTGTGCCTTCTTGAAGACCCCTGCCGGCATCTCCGAGACATGCATGTCCAGCACGGAAT
>Ga0326597_10007005_pt1 | contig 15379 bp, 13 predicted proteins | sample RVTome_12_FD_203789 | JGI IMG/M metagenome (GOLD analysis project Ga0326597, IMG submission 203789) | Soil microbial communities from uranium-contaminated site in the Upper Colorado River Basin, Wyoming, United States - RVT100D185 | ecosystem: Environmental > Terrestrial > Soil > Contaminated >...
GGTCGCCGACTTCAACACTTACGTCGTTGGAACGGGTAAGATCCTTTCCCATGACGTCACCGATCGACGACCCACACGAACGGTTGTGCCAGGCTTCCTGGCTTATTGATGTCGCTCACCTTTCGGTGTTGGACGCCGAATGTGTGTTACCTCACGTATCCTGAAGCGCGAGCGTGTTAGGATAGACGACCGGTCGTGAGTCGATTCGAATCCAGAGGAGTGACTTATGCGATGCCAACTGTTGGCGTGCTTGATTGTGTCGATTGTGTTCGCGTCTCAGGACGGCAGTGCGGAAGAGAAACCGGCGATCAACTCCAAAGCACCAAGTTTCACACTTCAAGACCAGAGCGGCCAGCCGAGAACGCTCGACGAACTTCTGAAAGACCGAAACGTCGCCTTGGTCTTTTATCGTTCGGCGGATTGGTGACCTTATTGCGTCAAGCAGTTGGTCGAACTGCAAAGCGGCATCGAGAAGATCGGTGCAGCCAAGATTCAAGTCGTCGCAGTCAGCTATGATTCGGTCGACATCCTGTCGACGTTCGCGGACAAGAAAAAGATCACCTTCCCGTTACTGTCTGATACAGACAGTAAGGTCATCAAGGCCTACGGCGTCTTGAACGAGAAGGCGTCGGGCCAACAAGCCGGCATCCCGCACCCAGGGACGTTCTTGATCGATCAACAAAGAATCATCCGCGCGATCATTCCCGGCACGGTTCGCGAGCGGCATTCCGCCGATGACTTGCTTAACGCCGCAAAAGATAAACTACCTTCCGGTTAAAGCACTAGCCACACCATTCTCTGAGCCACAACTCCAGCACCAACAATGCCCACAATCGATAAGCGTGGTCGAACTGCCGCGATTCGTGTTGGGTGACAAGTTTCTCGACGGCTTCATGACGGAAGAAGTTGCTGATCCGGGCCGATTCGCCGAGCAAGGCGTCGTGCGTGATCTCGCGGAGTTCATCGCGAAACCAATGGTCCAACGGAACGCCAAATCCCATCTTACGCCGATTCCAGATCGCACGAGGTAACAAGCGGCCGAAGGCGCGCCGCAACAACAGCTTGCCCTGGCCTCGGCGGAACTTCAGCGACAACGGCAGCGACGCGGCATACTCGACGACACGATAGTCAAGGAATGGCTGCCGCACTTCGAGCGAGTGAGCCATCGACGCGATATCGACCTTGGTCATCAAATCGCACGGCAGGTAGGTCGTTAGATCAGCCAGCGACGCGCCGGTGACGAGATCGCGCGAGCCAGCTCGCGCCCAAGATCGACCAAGGAAACTGAAAGGGTCGCTGTCGGGAAGCCGCTCGACGAAGTCTTCGCGATACAGCGTTGCCCGCCGCGACTCGTTGAAGATAGCGATCCATTCCAGGTAACGGCGCTGCGGTGTCTTGCCAAGGAACTCGCTGAAACGTTTGAAGCGCCGGACCAGCGACTTCTGCCGCGAACCGGGCAACTTCTGCCAGGCCCCTGCCGCGAGGAAGGAGCGAATTGGACCGAGACGATCGAGTTGATTGGACAGCCACACGGCTTTGTAACGCGGATATCCGGCGAACAGTTCGTCTCCGCCGTCGCCCGACAACGCAACGGTAACATGGCGTCTGGTCATCTCCGAGACGTACCATGTCGGAATCGCGGAACTGTCGGCGAACGGTTCGTCGAAGTTCCAAACCAGCTTCGGCAGGATCGAGACGCCATCCGGCGTGACCTGCAGCTCCTCATGCTCCGTGCCGAGATGCCTGGCCACCTGCCGGGCATAACACGTTTCGTCGTACTCGGCAATCGGAAAGCCGATCGTAAACGTTTTGATCGGCTGCTCGCTCCGCTGTTGCATGAGGGCCACGATCAGCGACGAATCGACACCGCCGGAAAGAAACGCGCCGAGCGGAACATCGCTGCGCATCCGCATCTCGACCGACGACGTCATCAGTTCGACGAGCCGCTCTGCCGCGACACCTGCCTTGACCTGGATCTCTTGGTTCAGATCGGGCTCCCAGTACGGTCGCACCGCGAGTTTGCCGTCTTGATAAACCGCCACGTGACCGGGCGGCAGCTTGCGGATTCCCGCGAAGATGGTCTTGGGATGCGGAACGTATTGGTAAGTCAAATACTCGTCGATCGCTCCGGCGTCCAATTCACGAGGTACGTCAGCGACTTGCAGCAAGCTCTTCAGTTCGCTGGCGAACAGCAAACGTCCCGGCTCGTGGCGATAGACGAGCGGCTTTTGACCAATCCGATCGCGCGCCAACACGAGTCGCCGCTGTTTCGAGTCCCATATCGCAATCGCGAACATTCCATTCAAATGCTGCACAAAGTCGAGCCCTTCGTCTTCGTACAGATGCACGATTGTCTCGGTATCCGAATTCGTCCGAAACGTGTGACCGGCTCCTTCGAGCCGTCTCCGCAGGGCTGGAAAGTTGTAGATTTCACCGTTGAAGATGACCCAAATCGATTCATCTTCGTTCGACATGGGTTGGTGTCCACCATCGAGATCGATGATCGAGAGCCGACGGAAGCCTAGCGCGACGCCAGGCATCGGCTCGTACGGTGGGCGAAGGCGGAATTCGCTCGTGTATCCACCTTCATCATCGGGCCCGCGATGCCGAATCACGTCGGTCATCTTGCGCAGCGTCGGCGCATCGATCGATCGCTTCGGGTCCGTCCAAATTGCACCGGTGATGCCGCACATAGTGGTCGCTTCACAAAAGAGGCGTGCAGCTCGGCCTAACGGGGAAGAAACATCTCCGCGACAGGACAGGCAAAGCCTGGGACAACATTCTCACCCGAAAGCGTGTCTTGTTCGGTTATCGTTTCAATGTCGGATGCCGAACGGTAAACCGTGACGGTGCGCCACTTTGGATTTACGACCCAGGCTAGCTTCGTTCCAGCAGCAAGCCACATCTCGACCTTCTCGTCGACATAACGAATCGAGTCGTCCGGAGAAAGCACTTCGACGACTAAGTCGGGAGCCCCGGGCCAGAATTCTTTCGGGATCCCCGTAACGGGAATGCTGTCGGCGCGAACGAACGCCACGTCCGGCGCTCGAACGGTATCCGGTTCGCGCTGGATAATAAAGCCCGTTTCCGCGCCAAAAATGATTCCGAGCGACGCATCTTCAACATGATTGGCCAACACGCGCGTAATACGACCGACGATCATACCGTGTTCCGATCCAGCTTGACTCATGTTGATGATCTCCCCTTGAATCAGCTCGCACCGCTTGACATCCGGCATTTGGAAAAGTGCCTCGGCCGTAATCAGCTGGCTTGTTGTACTCACGTTCGAGTCCTCCGGGCTCCCCTAACGACATGCAACACCGAGTTCGTCGCTCATTGCAATTATTCTACTACAAGATTGCGATACAGTTCCGCATGACGCTGCACCATCTTCTCGACGGAAAACTCTTCCCGCATTCGCGTTCGGGCGGCTTTACTAAATCTGGCGGCACGGCCGGCGTCATCAATGATTAGCTGCGTCTTACGTGCCATCTCGGCGGAGTCGCCGAGTGGGACCAAATAGCCTGTTTGGCCCGGCACTACTAAGTCGCGGTTACCAGGGATGTCTGAAGCAACGACGGGCAAGCCCGCCGACATGGCTTCCATGACCGCATTCGACTGCCCTTCGTATCCGCTCGCCAGCCAAAAGCAATCCAATAGCGGCAGCAACTCGCGCACGTCTTCTCGCTCACCGAGGAAGTGAACGCGATCTGCGATCTGAACCTCGTTGCGGAATCGGAGCAAGGCGTCTCGCTGCGGGCCGTCGCCGATGAGTAACAGATGGGTGTCGTCGCGAGCTGCCTTCAACAGTTCGGCGGCCCACATCAAATCCTTCGTCCGTTTCTGCGGCCAGAGCCGCCCGACGGAACCAATCAGCTTCACGTCCACGGGAAGCTCCAGTTCGTCGAGCAATTGCTCACGAGTCAGCTCGCCACTCGCCTCAAACGGTCGAATACCATTCGGAATGATGGCGAACTTCTCCGTGGGAATTCCATGTTCGCTGTAAAAGTCGCGGACGCTGGTGCTGTTGGTGACGATCCGCTCGGTCCGTTTGGCGAGCCGTCGATCGATCGCGAACTCGTGCCACACCTTCCAACGGTCGACACAACGCTCTCCAGCCAGCACATGCTTGACGCCGACCGAGAATGCGGCTTGCCGACCGTAACAATTGGCGGCGAAGATCCAGGTGTGAACGAGATCGGGCTGGAGTTGCTTGATGCAAGCTCTCAATCTCCGGTACGCAAACGGATCGACCTTCCACTTCTTGCCGATGACCGTGACCGGCACGTCGTGGGCCCGCAGAGTTTCTTCATACGGCCCGCTATGTGTGAGTACGGCGATGTGGACATCGAACTCATCGCGGGGCAACCCAATGGCCAGTTCGGTCAGTTGTTTCTCAGCACCGCCGCGGACGAGCGTGGGAATGATTTGAAGAACGCGAATCGTCATGCCATCCCTCGCGGTGCGGAATGAACAAGCTGCTTAAACAACGCGACGTGATCGTCAACCACACGAGAGAGCGAACAACACTCGTTTGCTCGCCGTCGTGCGGCAAGGCCAAATTGTAGTGCCAACTCGGTCGCTTCAAACAGTTGTGCGATTCGTTCGGACAGTTGCCGCCGATCGCCGGACGGAACGAGGTAGCCATGAATTCCATCGTCGACTAGTTCTCGTACGTCTTGCGTATCGCTTGCAACGATCGGCAAGCCTGCCGCCAAGGCCTCGACCAACGCCTGCGTCGTGCCATAGTCCGGCGAGGGCGACAAGAACAGGTCCGCCGCGTGATACAACTCGCTTAACTCGTCGAAGCTGCCGGGCATCGCGATCTGTTGCCGCAAGCCAAGTTGGACGATGCTCTCGTACAGCGAATCACGCAGTGGTCCGTCGCCGATCAGCCATAACTTCGCACTCGGCCAACGGTCCGCAATCGGGAGCCAAGCTCGGATCAGTTCTGCTAAGCCGCGTCCTTCGGCAAAGCGATCGACACAAATCGCAACCGGAGCAAAATCGGCGACGTCGAGTTCTTGGTTCACGTCGGCTAATGCGGCGCGAGCATGGAACCGAGACGCCGCGCTACGCGGTTCCATCTCCTCGGCTCCGTATTCGATTTTGTGGACCGACGAATAACCGGCACGCAACAACTCGTCCGTGCTGACGTCGGTCGATGCGACGATCGCGGCTGCGCCTTGGCAACGTTTACGAATGCGTCTCCCGAAACGAGCGTGATCTTGCCAGTGACAATCGCCCGTCGCCCGGGCGCGTTGGGCTCGTAGCACAACCGGTGGGTCCATGGATCGCAAAGCTCCCACAACCGCATAGGCATCTTGCCGCAGATTCATGACGTAGACAATATCGAAATCCGCACGGTGTTGCCGGACCCAACGTGCTAGCGCACGCAAATAACGAAACGTCGTCCAACCACCTCGCGGCGATCCCGGCAACCGTTTCACAACGGCGTCACGATGCAGGACCGTCTCCGGCCAGTCGCTGTGCCATCGCGCTGTGAGAATCGTCGTGGGCCAACCTCGTATACAGAACTCGTTCGAGAGCCTCGTGGTCACACGTTCCGTGTCGCCAACCAACGGCCAATATCGGGGAGTTATCATCAACAGCCGCAGAGGATTCATGATCTATCGCCGGTCAGATCGTCCGGCTCGAGCACCGCAAGATAACGGAGATGCCGATACTGGTCCGCGTAATCCAACCCGTAACCAACGACGAACTCGTCCGGGATGTCAAACGCGACGAACTCAGGACTGAAATCAACCTCCCGCCGTCCTTGTTTGCGAAGCAGCACTGCCGTTTTGACCGAAGCCGGAGCCAGCGCCTTCAGTTTGGCGACGACTTCGACCAGCGTGTGGCCGGTGTCGAAGATGTCATCAACCACCAAGACATCTCGCCCGGCAACGTCGAGCATCATCTCCGCGTTAATCGTCAGCTCGCCACGAGTTGTCCCGCGGCGATAGCTGCTCGCTTGCAGTACGCCGACACGCAGCGGCATATCCAGCTGTCGAATCAAATCAGCCAACAACACGATACTGCCCGTCAAGACTCCCACGATCGTCAGCGGCCGATCGCCATACGCCGCCGCAATCTCGACCGCGATCCGAGCGACGCCGGCTTGGAGTTCGTCTTCGGTGAGTAACGTCTTCACAGTAATGTCTTCAAGTCTGGCGACCTGGTCCCGCGGCGTTCGATGTGACGTCGCCATTCTAAAAGGGGCCTTGGCCGACGGGTAGCCCAAGCCATCAACCGCCTGTACGCTGGGCAGACAGGACGACATGCAAATGACAGTAGTTCCAAGTTCGTGGCGGACGCTGCCAGCGTCCGTCAACAAATCCCAGAAATGATTTGCACCGACGCTGGCAGCGTCGGCCACGATCGCGGGAACTAGGAACTACTGATTGAAGGCACGACGATGAGCAGCGAGCTGGGAACTTGGAGCGAAGTGACGGTCGGCGGTCATCCGTGCGACGTGTACGAACCGCCACGCCGGAACGAGCATGGTTTCGCCGTGATTTATCTGCACGGTGTCCACTTGAACCGGCTCATCGACAAGACGGCGTTCATCGAGCAGTTCGCTCGACACGGCTTACCCGTCGTCGCACCGATGACACAACGGAGCTGGTGGACCGATCGGATCTGCCCCGAATTCGACCAGCAACTGACCGCCGAGCGGCATCTGCTCGACAACGTCTTGCCCTACATAGAACAGCAGTGGGGAACGAAGAATCGCCAAGTCGGGCTGCTCGGCACGAGCATGGGGGGCCAGGGGGCGCTGCGCATCTCGTACAAACACCCGGATCGTTTCCCGGTGGTGGCAGCGATCTCGCCCGCAATCGACTATCAGTCACGATTCGACGACGACGAAGTCATCCAGCAGATGTACTCCGATCCCGAAGCCGTCCGCCAAGACACCGCCACATTGCACATTCATCCGCTGAACTGGCCCCGCCATCAATTCTTCAGTTGTGACCCGGCCGACTATCGCTGGTGGGAGAGCGCCGATCGGTTGCGGATGAAGCTCTATTCATTGGGCGTACCGCACGAGTGCGATCTCGAAACCACCGGCGGCGGCCACGGTTTTGAATACTATAGTCTTATGGCCGAACGTGCCGTGAAGTTCATCGCCGAGCGATTGGATCAGGAGCGGAGGCGATTGGTGTAGCAGTGCGGTCGGACCCGACGTTGCGGGCAGGTCTCCCGACCTGCCCGCCTAAATGATCGTGGACACCAACGCTGACGCGTCACTGAGGCGGGGCGTCCACCGGCACCGCTTGCTTCTCAAATATTTCTTTGAGCGATTTGGTCTCCTCACTGATCGCTTTGGTTTTCTTGTCCACTTCCTCAATTCTCTTCAAGATTTTCTCATCCACCTCCTCAATCTGCTTCCGAAGTCTCTCGAATGCGTTGAGGGTCGTCTCGCCGGGCGGCTGCGAGATCGATTCCTGTTTCTGCGCGCCCTCAACCGCGTCCCGGATCGCTTTGATGTCGTCGACACCAGTATCCTGTATGTACTTTGCCTGGATACCTTGCAAGCCGATGGGGAGTTCGACGCTTACGTTGGTAGCCAATGCGGCACCAAACAGCACCGCTCCGACGACCGAAAGGATCACGCCCGGGACAAACCAATGGCGCCGGGATTCTGTGACTCCCCAGAATCCTCGCGGGCACCGCGATCCAACCACTACCGCACTGATCAACATGGTACCGGTAACGATGAGAATCAAACCACCGAGCAGTGCCGAAGTGATTCTCGCCGAGCGAAGCTGTAATGCCGTATCCCATTCGGCAGCCGTGGCAGCGAGTTTCAGGGACTCGTCGATGTCTCGGCTACCGACATTCAGGGCTGTTGTGAGTTCTTTCGTCAATGCGGGGCGCTGATAGAGATTCAATCCCACGACGAAGAAGTGCGAAATCAGAACGAGCACCAGACCGACGGCAACGAGCGTGAAGACAGTGGCCATCGGCCATGGCAACGCCACGCTAGATTCCGGTTCTTCATCCTGTTCTTCTGCCGGATCATTGGGCTGGTCTGCATTTGGCATGGCTGGCCTCCGTATCTAAGTTTTACCCTATTGCGCGTCAACTCAGCGACGACCGCGAAAGAGGGGAAAGATCCCACGATGCTGCTGGCGTATGGGCTGGGACTGAGGGACGTAAACCCGTTCTTCTTCGATGCCATAGAGACTCGCAACGGCATCGTATTTCGACCGAACAACTCCATACAAGGCATTGCTGTAGCCACTGTCCTCGGATCGATTGTGCGCGTAGAGTTGGGGTCGATCCATTTCCTGAATGAAATCCTTTACCACCGCTTGCAGTTTTATATCGAACTCGTCCATTTCCTCCTGCTCGATCATCATCAGGCGCGTGTGGATCTGCTCGAACGTGTAAAGCTTATCTAGCGTTTCTTGGAGCGCCTGATTGATGGAAAGTTCCGGTACTCCGTCGTCACCATTCTCTTCGGCGGCCGGTGGTGGGATGTTTGGTCTCTGATCCAGCTTCTGTACCGGGCTCTTTTGTGCCGCGTCGGCTGAGCCCTCGGCGGCCTCGGCGGGTTGTGCCACCCCGTCCGCTAACGCTGCAGCGCTTTGAACAGAGCGACTCCCACCTGGTCCGGCCAACAAGACCTTATTGATCTCCTGCACTTTGTCACCCTTCAGTAACTTGTCAAAAGCAACCGAATGTCCTCTCGGCGGGATGAAATCAATTACAACCGTATCGGTATCTGTGAGTCCGTCTATGGTCAGGCTGTAAACCCCCGCGTTTCCTGCGACTATCTTCGTCGTATCGTTTGCGTCTGGGATCGTCTTGCCCGTTTTCTCATTAACCGCTCGGACGGTGACTCCGTTGATTCCGGTGCCGTTCGCGTTGCTCGAAACCGTACCCGAAACCACGACAGGTGCCAGATTATAGGCGACGAACTTGAGTTGATCCTCCTGTTCGGCAAGCTGATTCAAGAAGTGGCGATCGGCGTCACTAAGCCCTCTCACTTCGCACTTGACGTGCGTGCCGTCTTGGTTTCGAAAGTACGCGATTCCGTTTTCGCTTCTCAGAAACTCTGCTTCTCGACTCTTTGATCCTGATTTGTTTGTCCAAAGCCGTAGACTTGTATTCTGACTATTCGCTCCTTCGTCAATGGGATCTTCACCCAATCCATGACATGCAAACAGCAAGGCACAAATCACCACCGTCAGTTGTAGTTGCACGTTCGTCATCGTCGGTCCTCCTTCTTGAAGCATTTTTAAAGCACGAACAACTGTAAGGGAATTAGGTCTCCCTTTCCCAACTCTTCGTCTGTACTAACCAGAATCATCAGAAACAGATAATCACCTCGCTGTGTTTCTGGTACGTGGATCACCGAAGTGTCGAGCGACCCACCAGCGTATTGTGAAACGAGCGGTGTAAACGTCTTTCGCGTATCTTCTCCGTGGACAAGGAACGCGCTTATTTCATGTGCTTCGCCGGTCGCAGGTATCGTACGCACCGCAGCACTGAAGGCGCGGTAGGGATTCGGAAACGTAGCGGTCTCGGCCAGGATCACGGGCTCGCCATGACGCAAAAATTGGTGAACCAGCCTTTCCACCCATTGAACACGGAGCGCTTGCGGTCGAGTCGTAAGGTTGAATGATTGTGACTCAAGGTAATCGCGGGGCGTCCATACCCGACACACAATTATCTCTGGCGGGATCCGTTGAACGTTAGCGGGGTCAAGATTCGGCGCAACGAACGGTGCTGTGAAGTATGTGAAAGCCGCAAATCCGATGGCTCCGGTCGTCTGTAGTTTCCAACCAGTACCAGGATCCTCCAGCCTTCCGCTGAACGTACCCGGAATGACTCCGCCGGCGACGCCTGCTGCCAGTGTCAAGAAGACTCGCAGCCCGTAAGCGAGCATCGGTTCGCGAAACGGCTCATTGCGAAGCATCAGCCAGACCGCCGTGACCACGCCGGCGACAACGATCGAATACCCGATGACTAGTCCGGTCCACTTCTTCCACGCTTCCAGTTGGTCTTCCGCCATTTTCATCCCATTTTATGAGAAGAACAGAAGAGTGCCTTCGCCATACCACCCACACCAGCAGTTCAGAATCGATTCTGGTATTCTAGTGCGACTGATTAGAACAGATAAAGTAGCGTCTTTCAATAGACTAGGCGATATAATCCGATTTCTTTTTTGCTTGGCTGGAGCACGTTGCCGTGCCGCGATCGACGGCAGACGCTTCAGTGGTCAGCTTTACGCCTGTGAGCCCCAGTAAAGCTGCACCAACGATTCCCCTTCGACAATACTAACAATTCCCGCGCAGAAGCTGCCGCTTGCGAACCAAGGACAAAACGTCCCGTGAACTTAGCGTAATCAAAAACTGTTTCTGAGCGTCGAAGAGGCAACGTTTAGCGCTAGGAACAGCGTGTAGCGAGGCCGGCATCCCGGCACAGGCAACACCCGCCCCTTGGCCAAATGAATCTAGAAGAGTCGTGGCCTACCAGAAGCATTGGACGATCCAAATCCTACGGGCACAGACACGACGTGAGATTCGCTTGGAAGCAGGGGCGAGTGAACTACCTGCGTTTGTTCTTGATCGCACGAGCAACAGCCACCCCCATATCACCAGGGCTTTCAGCGACTTCGATGCCGGCGTCTTGGAGCGCGGCGACCTTTTCGGCGGCCGTGCCTTTGCCGCCCGAAATGATCGCACCGGCGTGGCCCATGCGTCGGCCGGGTGGCGCGGTGCGGCCGGCGATGAAGGCGGCGACCGGTTTTGTGACGTGTTCTTTTACAAACGCGGCGGCTTCTTCTTCCGCGCTGCCGCCGATCTCGCCAATCATGAGAATCGCTTCGGTGGCGGGGTCGGCTTCGTAGAGCTTGAACAGATCGATAAACGAAGTGCCGACGATCGGGTCACCACCAAGCCCAACACAAGTTGTCTGGCCGAGTCCCATGCTCGATGTTTGCCAGACGGCTTCGTACGTGAGCGTACCGCTACGGCTCATCACGCCGACTTTGCCCGGTTTGTGAATGTAGCCCGGCATGATGCCGATCTTGCACTCGTTGGAGGTGATCACGCCAGGGCAGTTCGGCCCGATCAGCACCGAGTCGCTCCGCCGCACGATCTCGTAGACGCGAACCATGTCCAACGCCGGGACGCCTTCCGTGATGGCGACGATCGTTTTGATGCCCGCGTCAATCGCTTCCAAGATCGCATCCGCCGTGAACGGAGCCGGTACGAAGATCATCGTCGCATCCGCGCCGGTCTGTTCGACCGCTTCCATCACGGTATCGAAGACCGGCAGGCCGAGCGCCGTTTCGCCCCCTTTGCCGGGCGTCACGCCGCCGACCATGTTGGTGCCATAGTCAATGCAGTTCTTCGAATGGAACTCGCCCGCCTTGCCAGTGATGCCTTGGCAGATCACGCGGGTGTTCTTGTTTACCAGAATGCTCATCGTTGCAACTTTCGAATGGGCTAAGTACTAAACCTCAGTAGCTTCGGCACTTAATGTAGATCCGTCACTCCGTGACGGAAAAATGTTCCCGCCGCGGAGCGTCGGGACTACACTCGCAACTTCGTTGCGTTAGACCAACGTCGCCACGACCTTGCGGGCCGCGTCGTTCAGGTCATCGGCGGTAACAATGTCAACATCGCTCTCGGCGATGATCTTCTTCCCTTCTTCGACCTCGGTCCCTTCCAAGCGAACGACCAGCGGCACGTTGAAGCCAACGGTCTTATAAGCTTGAACCAACGCGCTGGCGATCGTCGTGCAACGCATGATGCCGCCGAAGATATTCACCAGCACGGCCTTCACGTGGCTGTCAGACAGAATGATACGGAAAGCTTCGGTCACTTGCTCGGCATTGGCACCGCCGCCAACGTCGAGAAAATTCGCGGGTTGGCCGCCGTTCAGTTTGATAATGTCCATCGTGCTCATCGCCAGCCCGGCTCCGTTGACCAGACAGCCGATGTTTCCTTCGAGCTTGACGTAGCTCAAACCGGCCTGGCCGGCACGAACTTCCAATGGCTCTTCCTCGCTGAGGTCGCGGTACTCGAGAATGTCTTGATGGCGGAAGAGTGCGTTGTCGTCGAAGCTCATTTTCGCATCGAGCGCCACCAACTCGCCGGCGCCAGTCACGACGAGCGGATTGATTTCCGCGAGACTACAATCGTATTGGACATATACCTTGCAAAGTCCTCGCATAAAGCGATCGGCGCTGCGAACGCTCTTGCCTTTGATGCCGAGCTTCGCACAGAGCTTGCGGACTTGATAGCTTTGCAAGCCGAAATGCGGATCGAAGTGTTCCTTAAAGATCAGTTCTGGCGTCTCTTCGGCGACTTTCTCGATCTCGACGCCGCCTTCGGTCGAGACCATCAACACCGGCATCGCAGCGGCCCGATCCAACACGATGCCGAGATACAACTCGCGAGCGATGTTGCAGCCGGCTTCGACAAAGACTTTGTTGACCGTCTTGCCTTCCGGCCCGGTTTGAATCGTGACCAGCGTGTTTCCCAGCAAACCTTCGGCGACCGCCCGAGCTTCAGCCGCACTCTTGACGAGTTGGACGCCGTGTTGCTTAGGATTCTCCTTGGTGGTCCCTTTGCCGCGCCCGCCCGCATGGATTTGGGCTTTGACAACAGCGATCTTTCCGCCCAGCATCTCGTACGCCTTGGCGGCTTGATCCGGCGTCTCGGCGACATGGCCTTCGAGAACGGCAACCCCTGCACCACGCAGGACTTGCTTGGCCTGATACTCATGAATCTTCATCGCAACAATTCCGCTCAATGCGTCGAGTAGGGAGTGAGTTGCGGATTATATGTGTCCACTCTCGGAACGGTCAATGAGACGTTACACCTGGTAGTGGTACAACTTGGCGAATTTCAGCTTTACTTGCACATCGCCTTTGTGCCCTTTCAGGTAGATGCGAATCTGGTCATTCCCCATGGTTCCGCCGACCGCCAGAGCCGTCTTGGCAGAATCGTTCGGATCGCGTTGCATGGCCACCGCGACGATACTGAGATCGCGTGCAATCGTGGTGCGACTTCCGGATGGACCAGTGATGATTGTCGTTAACGTGTAGATACCCAGATCGGTAATGGCATGCGTCACGGTCACACCATCCGCCACGAAGCCGTCGCCGAATTGCCAGGTTACGGTGCCGCCGTCACTGGGGATGTCGGACGCGAAGACGAGCGGTTGCCCGCGGACGGCGGTGCTCTCGTCGAGCGATACCGGGCTGGTCAAGCTCACGGCGATACCACTGAGTTGGTCGGTCGCGTCAGTCCGAACCGTGCCGTCTGCCCCCACTTGCACCTGGTCGCTTCCCTGCCCGCCATCGATCACGTCGTTACCGTTGCCACCCAGCACCGTGTCATCCCCATCGCCGCCGGAGACTTGATCGTTTCCGGATCCAAGCTGCATGAAGTCATCGCCGTCTCCGACGAAGGCCTGCGTGTCGTTGATGATTTCGGAAATCAGCGTGTCATCGCCGGCCAGCAGCTGCACTTCGAAGTCCGTGCTGCCATCATCGTCGAACACAAACGTCTCGCCGTTTATCTCGACGATGATGCTCCCCTGTTTCAGCTTGACGACGTCATTGCCGTTACCGCCGCCGACGATCAGCTTTTTGCCCACCTTGCCGGTCGCCATGAAGCCGCCGGAGAACTCCGATGTGCTGCCGGAAGAATCAGTGGCCGTGGCGGTGATCAACGTGCCTGCTGCCGTCGCTGCGGCCAGCTCTTCTCTGAACTGGGCGAAGCCCTGGCTATTCGTCTGAACTTGGATCGTCGCCAGCCAACGCTGGCCTTCACCGTGGCCGGTGGGATCCAGCGTGTCGTTCGCGTAAAAGTCAAGCGTGAAGGTCGCATTCGGTAGGCTGGCAAGGGTACCAACGATCAACGTCGTGTTCCCGGCACGGATGGCCTTCAACTCGGGGAAGTTCTGTAGTTGGTTGGGCCCCAGATCCTCGTCGAACTTGTCGTTGAACGTCACTCCGTCAGCGCCCAGATCGATCCCCAGGGCGCGATTGGAGTGAATCGAGTTGCCTCGGATACTGTTGCCCGCTGCCGTTGCCCCCACAACAACGACCCCGGTGCTGTTGTAGGCGATGACATTCCTTTCGTCAGGCCTACCGATGGTATTGTTGGCAGAACCAGCGATGTATACGCCGACACCGTTGGGAACCGCCGTCGTACCGTCGGCGGTAACGCCGATGTAATTACCCGGTATGACGTGATCCGAACCGCCGGAGAGGAGAATTCCGTTACTGCAGTTGCCGGAGATGACGTTACGCGCCGCAGGCTCGGTGCCGCCAACCAACACGCCGCTTGCGTTTTCGATTAGGATGCCGTCGGCCAATCCGTCCGACATGTCGTCACCGCCCACGGTGTTGTGATTCGCGTTGGTGATGATTACGCCCGGGCCGAGGTTTCCGATCGAATGCGGCCCGTCGGAATCTGTTCCGATCAAGTTGCCTTGCACCAAGTTACCCGTGGCGAACTCACCGAGAATGGCGATGCCATACTGATCGTTGCCGGAAATCACGTTGCCGGCGCCCGGGGATGTGCCACCAATGACGTTACCGCTCGTCAGCCGGCCGGACGCGCCGGTGTAGTAATACGAGTAAACCTGCACGCCTCCTTGATCGTTCGGTAGTGCGTTCTCGCCCCAGCTGTCCAAGCCGATGTAGTTGCCAAGCACCTGGTGGTCCAGTGAATCGGCGATATAGACGCCGTTGCCGTCATTGCCCGAGATCACGTTGCGAGCCGACGCGCTGGTGCCTCCGATGATCGCGCCGCGGCTGTAGTGGGTCAAAGCGATGCCGTTCGTCGCGTTGCCGAGGTCTGACGTGCCGTCGATTCCGGTGCCAATGTAGTTTCCGGCGATCACGTTGCCGGTAGTGACTGCGCCCGTTGATGTGCCGGGTAGCCAGATTCCATAGCTGCGGTTTGCGGAGATGACGTTGCGTTCCACTTCATCGCGCACGCCGTCCGCATTTGTGCCGATCAAGTTATCGCGGGCATTGTCCAACTCGACGCCGCCGCCGTTGCCGAGCGGATCGCCGCTCACATCGAGGCCGATGTAGTTGCCGGCGAGGACGTTGTTGTTCGCTCCATAGCCAAACGCGATACCGTCATAAAGGTTCCCGGCAATGATGTTCCTTTCCAGCTCGTCGGAAATCCCGTCGGCGTTGGTGCCAACGTGACTGCCGACGCCGACGACGAGGATGCCCCCAGGATTGGGAATCGCAGACGTCCCGGTCACATCCGTGCCGATCCGGTTTCCCTGAATGCGAACGTTGGTCGAGTTGCCCAGCAGCTGGACGCCCCAGGTGTTCCCGGACAACAGATTCCCCGTCCCGGGAAGACCGCTGCCGATATGCACATCCGTG
>Ga0326597_10007006_pt1 | contig 15379 bp, 10 predicted proteins | sample RVTome_12_FD_203789 | JGI IMG/M metagenome (GOLD analysis project Ga0326597, IMG submission 203789) | Soil microbial communities from uranium-contaminated site in the Upper Colorado River Basin, Wyoming, United States - RVT100D185 | ecosystem: Environmental > Terrestrial > Soil > Contaminated >...
GGTGGCGTCGTGACCGTCGAGGTAGTCCTGGCGGAACTGCACCTGGGTGGTGGTGCGGAGGGCCCAGTCGAGCCAGTCGATGGTGTTGAACCGGCGGGCCGGGCCGGTGTGCCGCGCCAGCGAGGCGGCGGAGGTGCGATCGGAGAGAAAATTGAGCACGACGCCGCGACTGGCGATGCCCCAGGCGCGCTGCGCGACCTGCCGGGCCGTCGCCTCGGGCACGGTGTTGAGCGAGCCAGAGAAGTAGATGAGGTCGGGCCGGCCGATCGCCAGCGCCTCGGGATCGGCGACAAAGTCGCGGCCGTGAAACTCGGCGTGCGGCAGTTGGCGCTCGCGGGCGGCGGCGACGATCTCCGCCACGCCGTCCACGCCGATGTAGCGAGCCACACGCACGTTGCGCTCGTGCAGGTATTCGCACAGGTCGCCCAGCCCGCATCCCGCGTCGAGGAGCGTCAGTCCGTCGAGATCGATCATCTGCCGCAGCACCTCGAAGCGCAGGCGCTGATACTCTCGACTCTTCCAGAGCGTCGCGTCAAAGGTGGCGCCGAAGTGATCGACGGCGCGGCGATAGGGATCGAGGTAGGCGTCGCTCACGAGCGATCGTAGGGGGACGCGAAACCGCGAGCGGTCTCGAGTGTGCCTGCAAGGATGAGAGATCAAAGCGACGAGGTTCACGTCTCGACGTTCATCATCCGCCACACCGCCAGTGGAAGAAGAATCAGAAGCGGGATGAAGAAGACCGAGGCCGCGGGGGGAATGAGCGGAAGGCCGATCGTCACTCCCACCGCCCCGCCGATCTGCGCCGTCAGTCCGACGGCCGAGCAATTCACCGCCTGCACGAGCAGGTTCCTTGGCTCGCGGATGAGAAAGAACGGGAGGGTGATGAGCAGCGAGAGGATGTTGATGAGCACCTGAGAGAAGCGGCCGAAGCGCATGCGGATCAGGTCTTCGATGCCGCGCGTGCTCTCGCGCTCGATGAGGTCGCCGATCTGGCGGAGGCTGAGCATCTGGCGGAACTCGAGGTGGCGTCGCATGAGCAGGCCGGTCGGGTCGAGTTGGGAAGCCACCAGGTCGATCGGCTCGGGCGGCGGGGCGGTGGTCAGATCCTCGCGGCCCAGTCGCATGGCGCGGCCTTCTTCGAGCGCCCAGCCGTTGCCGTTCCAGTGGGCCTGCGGCGCGGTGATGATGCGCGCGAGTTCATCGTTGTCGTCGTATTCCCAGATGAAGGGCTGTTCGAGGCGGTTGTCGCCGGGCGAGAACCACTTGGCGAGGAGGACGCGTTTCGGCCCGTCGCCGGCCATGTTGACGCGAAAGCCCTCGACCGCCGAGCGACCGATCTCGCCGTGGTTGCGAAGCAGCAGGGGCGCGATGTGGGGCAGCAGCACTTCGCGATTGAGCAGTTGGAGAAGGTTGAGGCCGATGATGGCGAGGATGAGAGGCATGGCGAGGCGATGAAGGCTCACCCCAGCCGCCAAGACCGCCGTCATCTCACGATGCCGGTGCATCTGCACGAGCGTGAAACCGACGGCCCCGATGCTGATGATCCCCAGGAGGAAGGAGTAGAACTGGAACAATCGAGGCCAGTAGAAATCGACGACCATCCACGCCGTCGCTTGGGCCCGCGCCAGCCGTCCCAGACCTTCGGCGGGAATCGTCGCCTCCACCGCTTCGATGAATCGATCGATGTTCAGAAAAAGGTCGATCATGCAGGTGAAGATGAACAGCAGGAGGAACAACAGGAAGAAGTTCAGGAAGTATTGCCGGAGGAGGTAGCGGTCGAGGATGGTCATCAGTTCCTCATCACTTTCCGCAGAAAGATCAGCGAGAGGACGGCCATGACGAAGTTGCCCGACCACATGACCCCCAGGCCGAGGACATCCGCCCCGCCGAACTGGTCCACATCCTTGACCAGGTCGGCGCCGCTGCTGATCACGACCAGGCCGAGGATCGCCGGGATGAAGGACCAGAAGTAAACGGTGAGGGGCAGGGCGCTGCGCATGGAGACGGCGAGGATCGAGCCGAGCAGCATCATCACCAGGCAACTCACGCTCATGGCCGTCCGCTCGTGGATGCGGGCAATGACGTTGCGCTTGAGGCGCACGACTTCGGCGGCGATGGCCTGCTTGAGTTTCAGGAGGGTGGAGTCATCGCCGTACTGCTGGGCCGTCTGCATGAGTTGACGCGCCTGCTGACCCTGCAACTCGCGCACGATCGGGTTCTCGATGCGCATGTTCGCGATGGTCTGGCGGTCGAAGACGCGGGCCCGCTCCGAGGCGGTGTCCAGCGCCGTCTGGGAGACATTCACGAACTCGGCGTCGAGGGTGGGTTCCTCCGGGAGGAGCCGGATGCGCGGCCGCAGCCGGACCGTCATGGACTCAAGCGCATCGACGGGATGGATGCCCTGCGTAATGGTCATGCGGCAGGGCCGATTCCGCGTCGGCGGCAGGACGGTCCAGACGTTGGCCACTCGCTCCTCAAGGCCGCTTCCCAGCAGGTCCGCGTGCGACCTGACGAGTTCGTTGGCGCGATTGGGCATCGAGACGGTGAATCGCACGCGGCCGGTCTCGCGCAACTGCCCATCGATGGTGCGGAACAACTCGCGCTGCGTCATCCAGCGGCGGAGATCATCGATGCGGCGCTGGACGCGCGAATAGGTTTCGGGCGCCTTGTAGACCGCGTTGAGCCGGTTGACATCCATGAAGCGCGGCGAGTGCTCGACTTCATCCTCGACGACCAGGTCGGGCAGCATCGCCTCGCCGATGCGCAGGTGGGTCTGCTGGCCGTCAGTGTCGATCTGGATCATCCGGGTTCCCGTCATGACGGGGGTGATGATCGTCATGTTGCGGGTGTGCTTGAGGTAGATGATGCACTGGCGGCCGGTGTGGGTGGAAGCCACCTCTCCCTTGACGGTGTTGACGGCGAGGACGCGATCGAGCCAGATCGCCGCATCGGCGTCGCGCCCCTCCGGCACGGGAATGCGCCGCGCGTCGCGCGCGTAGAGCAGGAGGGTGTCGGTCTGCACCGGCTCGCCGCGGCTGATGCGGCCGACCACAACGTCCGCGACGCTGCGGCTGGAGGCGTGGGCCATCGCCTCCCAGAAGCGCGGGCTGACGTAGTTGCTGATCATCGAAAGGACGATGGTGAGGATCACTCCCAACGTCGCCGGCGGAAGCAGGAGTTGCGGATAGGACACCCCGCTGGCGGCGCAGGCCGCAATCTCGTTATCGGAGGTCATGCGGTGGTAGACCATCGTGGCGCTGAACGCGGCCGAGAAGGGCAGGGCGAACTGGAGCATGGGCGGCATCGCCAGGATGATGTATTTGAGCAGGGCCAGCGGCCCGAGCGTCCCATCACTGAGCGGCTTGATCGCCGCCCCGAACGAAATGATGGTCACCAGCACGGCCGTGGAGATGGCCAGCACCTTCAGCAGGTCGCGCAGGATGTACCAGAACAGCAGCAGCGGCATGGTGCGATATCCCCTCACGATAGCGAAGTGCGCGGCGTCGAGCCAAGATCATGGCGCCGCCGGGCGAGGTTTCCGGACTCAGCCCGCGCCAAGATGCGGCAACCATGCCGCTCGTTCAATCCTGCACAGACTCCTGACGGCCTTCCTTGAAGTCTCGGCTCCCGAAGCGGGGCGGGCAATGCGATACTGGCTGATGGAGACACGCCAATGCTCAGGATCATCCATCATAGATCGAGCCGGGATGATCGGACCCGCCCAGCGCGGCGACCGGGATTCACGCTGCTCGAGGCGCTGATCGCCACCATGATCATGGCCCTGACGATCACCTCCGTGGCGATGGCGCTGGGATCGGGTCGCCAGCACGCGATGGAGGCGAGCGATCAGTTGCAGGCGGGTCTTGCCGCCGAGGCGTTGATGGCCGAGATCCTCGCCGCCGACTATGCGGACCTGCCGAACTACGACGGCCATGACGAGCCGCCGGACTCCATGGTCACGTTTGATGATCAGGCCTATCCGGAGTCGTTCTACCGCATCGGCCGCCGCGCCGCGGTCGTGGAGCGGATGATCGATATCCCCGGCTTGGGCGTGAAGATCCTCGGCCAGGAGATCGCCGTCGAAGCCTACGACGTGGAAGGCCGCGTCATCCTCACCCTCTCCCGATTCGTTGCGGAGCCGGGGACATGAGTGACTGCCGCATCCAACTTCCATCCGCCTGCGTTCGACGCGGCCTGACGCTGCTCGAGTTCATGCTCTCCATCATGATCACGGCGCTCATCGCCGTCACGATGGGGATGATGATGAGCGCGGTGGCGCGGACCGTCGAAGCGGACAAGCACGGCCGGGAGACCATCGTTCGCAGCCAGGCCCTCAACGTTCGCCTGAGCAGTTACATCACGCCGAGCCTCTGTGTGCTTGACGCCTCGGCACAGCCGGAGTCGATCGTGGTGTGGCTCGAGGATTCGCGCGTCAGCGACACCGTCCACCTGACGGAGATTCGCTGGATCGAGCGCGACACCGACACGGCCGCGGTCGTCGTCCACTACGTGAAGTTCCCCGATGGAATGTCGCAGATCGAGAAGGACACGCTGGACGTGGAAGTTCCTCTCGCGGGCGCCGACTGGTGGGGCGTCCTGGCGACGATGGAAGTGCTTGGCTACACGGCCACGACCAAGTTGTGCGACGGCGTGGAGTCCTTCAACATCGCCCACTCCACCGCCACCACCCAGTCCAGGAAGATTGTGACCTGCACCATGACGCTCGCGCCGGAGTTCGGCGGCGATACGACCGTCCTCGTCGCGAGCGTTCGAGAGTACAAGGAGCCTGCCTCATGACCCATCGCATCAGCCGATCCATCGTCCGCACGAATGTCGGACCCCGACGCGCCGGGCACAAGTTCGGGCCGGCTCGCACCCTCGCGCCGGCGCCGCGCCGGCGCCGGGGCGTGGCGATCCTGCTGGTCATCGTGGCGGTTGCCGCCGCTGCGGTCATCGGTTCCGCCTACGTCGCCAATCGACTCAACGCGCCCCAGGTCGTCGCGAACGTGAACTCCGGCGCGCAGGCCCGCCATCTCGCGGACTCCGGCGCTGACATCGCCACCGCGATCATGGAGTGCGAGACCATCGACTGGCGAAGCGTCCAGGTCAATGGCGTGCTCGTTGACAGCCTGCCCATCGGCGCCGGCAGCGTCACCATCCGCGTCAGCGATTTCGATGGCGAGGTTCCGGACGGGGAGAGCGAGTACCCCCTCATTTCCGCGCAGGGAACGGTCGGCCAGATCCACCAGACCGTCGCCGCCCAGGCGAACACGCCCCTGCCCATTCGTATGGCGGAGGAGATCAGCGTTGACCTCCGCGAGTTCGCGGCCTTCGGCGCCGCGAGCGTCAATGTCACCAGTGGTTGGATTGCGCGCTGGAACGCCGGACCGAAGGCCGACCTCGGCCTTCCGGTGAACGTCGGGTCCAACGCCACGGCGCGCGCCTCGGTGAAACTTGATCGGCGCTCCAGCGCCCCGGACGGCCGAGGCTTCGTCATGGTGGCGGCCCACGTCGGAGTCATCACCGATTCCTCGGAGACCAGCCAGCCGATCCCGCGAGTGAACTTCTCCAACAATGAGACGGTTCTCCTGCCGGCGCCCCCCACGCCGACGCTCAGCGGTCTGACCTGGGCGGCTTCGCGCACCCCGAGCATCACCGCCAACATGAATCTCGCCCCGACCAGCGATAAGCGCTACAGCAGCCTCACCGTGAACGGGGCGACGCTCACCGTCGATCTCGGCGGCGCCAGCCGCACCATGGGAATCTCAGGCAATCTCTCGATGGACAACGCCGCCGTCCTGAGCATCCAGAACGGCCACCTCGATCTCGTCGTGCAGGGTGCGCTGAGCCTTTTCGATCGCAGCACGATCGAACTCGGTGCGAACGCGACGATGCGGATCTTCCTCGGCGGGACGATGTCCATCGACGACTCGGTGGTGGGGATGCCCGTCAGCGAGACCCTCGACAGCCGCGATGCGCGCGACCCCATCGCGAACTACTACGATCCCCAGCGATGCATCATCTACCGCATCACCTCGATCGACAGCCTCGACCTCAACCTGCTCGACCTGGATGATGCGGCGTTGTGGTTGTGGAGCGACACGGCCTCCAAGTCCTGGATGATCAACAACAAGGCCGCGGTGTGTGCGCGGATTTATGGCCACGCCAAAGCGGACCTCTCGCTCAACACCCGCGCCGCGGTGTACGGCAACGTCGTCGGCCGATCGGTGAGCATCGCCGGTGAGAGCGCCGTGTACTACGACCACGCCCTGGATCGCGGGACCGGCTACACCAATCCCGACAGCAGACTCTTCGCGGCCCCCCTCGACCTCCGCGACGACATCCGCCTGCTGCTCACCGACCTCAATACGGGTACGCTTGGAGCGATCCTGGCGCTGCTGAGCGGAGGAGGCGGCGACCCGATCATCATCGATCCCTTGGCCGCCACGCCTCGCGACGCCGCTCGCGTCAAGAATCGCTCGTGGAGACGGTACGGCCTGATGGTCTGGCGTGACCGCAAGTTGGCCGGCGATGACAACGTGAATTGAAAGAGGATCATTCATGAATCCCAATCGCCGATCTCCGTCTCAGTCGGCCGATCGCCGCGCTTTCACGCTCCTGGAGATGCTCGTCACCGTCATCCTCATGGCCATCGCCGCCTCGATGATCGTGCCGATGCTCGCCTCCAACGATTCGAGTTACGTCTCCGCCGGCGTCGGTCTGATCGTCGCGGACCTCGACTTTGCGCAGTCGTCCGCGATCAACGATCCTTCCGACAACATCGTGGTGCATTTCGACTCCGCCGCGGGCCGGTGGTGGATCACCCAGGAATCCACGCCGGAAACTATCCTGACGATGTCCAATGGCGAGCCGTATGACACGACCATGGGCGTCGGCCGCGCCGAGACGGCCTCCAACGTCGCCTTCACCATTGCCGATGCCGTGAACGACGAGATTGTCTACGACCCCTTCGGCCGTCTCGTGCAGACCGTCAATCCCACCATCACCGTCACCAGCGGCAGCGCCAGCAGTCAGATCGTCATCGACGCTGAGACCGGCTTCCTGACGGCGCAGTAGGTGAGCGGCGCCGCCAAACCGCAAGCGGCGACGATGACCATTTACCACTTACCGCAATCCATATTCCTTGAGCAGGCGATAGAGCGTGCGCTCGCCGATGCCGAGCATCTTCGCGGCCTGCTCGCGGTTCCCGCCGGTGAGTTTGAGCGTCTCGCGGATGGCCCGCTTTTCGATCTCGGCGAGGTCGATGCCGGCCAGCGAGGTCGAGCCGGGCGCAGCGCGCCCGGCGTCGTCGGCAATCTCCGCGGGCAGATGCGAGAGGCCGAGTTCCTGCCCGTCTTCCGCGAAGACGCACATCAGTTCGATGACGCGGTTGAGTTGCCGCACGTTGCCGGGCCAGTCGTAGGTGGTCAGTTTGCGGATCGCCTCGTCCTTGACGCCGATGATGTGCCGGCCGGTGCGCTGGTTGAGGAGATGGATCTGGTGCTGCGCCAGGAGCGGGATGTCCTCGCGCCGGTCGCGCAGAGGCGGGAGGTGGATTTCCGCCCCCTTGATGCGAAAGAAGAGATCCTGGCGAAACCTCCCCCCCTTCACCATCTGACCAAGATCGCGGTGCGTCGCGGAGACGAACCGCACGTCCACGGTTCGAGGATCGTTCGACCCCACACGCACCACCTCGCCCGATTCGAGGACGCGCAGCAGTTTGCTCTGCATGCCCAGAGGCATGTCGCCGATCTCATCGAGAAAGAGCGTCCCGCCGTCGGCGTACTCGAAGACTCCCTCGGTGTTCTTCTCGGCGCCGGTGAAGGCGCCCTTGACGTGGCCGAACAGTTCGCTCTCGAGCAGCGACTCGGTGAACGCGGCGCAGTTGACGGGCTTGAAGCGCTGCCGGGCGCGGCGGGAGTTCTGGTGGATCACCCGGGCGATGAGATCCTTGCCCGTTCCCGTCTCGCCGACAAGCAGCACGGGAATGTCGGTGGGCGCGATCTGCTGGATCGTCCGAACGACCTGGCGCATCGCGGGGCTGGCGCCCACGATGCCGTCGTAGGAATACTCCCGATGGAGTTGATCGCTCAGCGCCTCGATCTGGGTGCGGAGCATGGCCGCTTCGGCGGCGCGATTGACGAGGTTGCGAAAGACATCGAGGTCGAGGGGCTTTTCGATGAAGTCGTAGGCCCCGCCGCGGATCGCCTCCTTCGCGGTCGGGATGTCGCCATGCGCCGTCACCATGATGGTCTTGGCCCAGGGCTGCCGCGCGCGGGCGGCCTCGAGAATGCTCATTCCCGCCGGCCGGTCCTCCATCATCAGGTCCGTGACGATGACGTCAAAGCGCCCGCCTTCGAGTTCGGCCAGCGCCTCGCCCGGCGAGTGGCGGACGGTGCAGATGTGGCCGGGCTTGCGCAAGGCGTCGGCCATGACGTCGGCGTGGTCCGCCTCGTCATCGACGATGAGCACTTGTGCGGTGGGGATCGTGGAGTCTTTGGCCATGTCGGAGCATTATACGATGGACGCGCGGTGGGCCGAAGGCGCCTCGCGCGCCGCATTGCCGCCGGCTGAAAAGCACCACGACCACGTCGTGTGTGACGTGGTCGTGGAGTTGGTGCGATCGACAAGTTGTCGAACCGGTTGGGATCAGTACCCGCGGTTGCCGCCGCGGCTGCCGCCGCGACCGCCGCCACCGCCGCCGCCATATCCACCGCCGCCGCCACCGCCGCCCGAGCGCTGCTCGCGGGGACGGGCTTCGTTGACGGTGAGGGTGCGGCCGCCGATCTCCTTGCCGTTGAGGGCGGCGATGGCCGTCTTGGCCTCATTGGCGTCGGGCATTTCGACGAAGCCGAAGCCCCGTGAGCGACCGGTCTCCCGGTCCATCACGGCGTTAGCGCGGTCCACCTTCCCGTGCTCGCTGAAGAGCGCTTCGAGTTCCGAGTCCGTGGTCTGAAATGAGATGTTGCCTACGTAGATGTTCGTCACGATGCAGATTTCCAGCCCGAGAAGATTGTCATACTTGTTGCCGCTGCGGATACCCGGGCTCTCACCTGCTTCGGCGTTCAGCCCGTGGGGATAACCCCCAACCCGGCTGAACTGACGCTCGACGACTATAGCACCCCAACCACCCCCGGCTACAGGGGGTGGCAACATTTCCTCAGAGGTTCGTTCCTCCCGCCGTGGGGGGAGAACACGCCCGGATTCCGCCCCGCCCGACGGCCCCTACCCGCCCGGCTGCTGCGCCGAGTCGAACTCGGAGCGGCCGAGCCAATAGCAGGCCAGCGCGGCCGGTACCTTCAGAACTCGTGCCCGCCCTGGGGCTTCGGGCGAGGTCTGCGCCCGGAAGTCGCTCAGTTCACGCGTAATGACGTAAGCCAGATCGACTCGTTTGGACTCGCAAAACTCGCTCAGCCCCTTCAGATCGCCGGGGCGGGTATGCTCCGGACTGCGGTACTTCACCTCGAAGGGAACGAGTCGGCCATCGATGTCCGCCACAATGTCAACCTCACGGTCGCGCTTGCCGCGCCAGTACGAGAAGCCCACGCTCCGCGCCCAGTATCGTTGGTACACGTGGTTGAAGAAGGCCGTCTCGACGGCTCTGGCCAGCGCGTCTGAATCCTCAAGTAGCCCCCTCCCCTTGAGCAGCGCGCTCGGCGCGATGGCCGGGTCGGCGAGATAGACCTTCGGTCGCGACCGAAGGATCTGCTTGCCGTAGCCGAGCGGGCGGAGCCGGTGTATCAGGTGCGCCGCTTCCAGAAGGTCGATGTAGTTGAGTACGGTCGTTCGCTTGGCCTCGAGGCGCTGACACAGTTGCGGCACGTCGAGCAGCCCGCCGTCATGCAGGCAGAGATAGAGGAAGACCTGTTCGAGTTCGATGACCCGACGTACGCCGAAGATGGCGGTCATGTCCCGCTTGAGGACCTTATCCACGATGTCTTCGCGCAGGAGTTTCTGCGCCAGCGGGATGCTCTCAATGAGTGCGCATTGCGGGAATCCCCCTCGCAAGAGGTACTCGTGGAAGTGGACGAGCAGTGGACGCGCCTCCGAGGCGACGCGAATGAAATCAGTCGGTTTCCACTCTTGCAGCGATCGCAGAGAAGAGACGGTCGGAAGGTCCGGAATCGGGGCGACGCCCTCCTGCAACCGGCGCAACTGCAGGTGCTCATAGAATGACATCGTGGAGAGGCGGATCGTCTGCCACCGCCCGACGCCCGACTCCTGCCCTTCGGTCACGAGCGGCGTGGCGGAGCCGGTGATGGCGATACGGCGGCGCTTCTCGAAATCGACTTGGTGCTTGATCCAGACCTGCCAGTCTCGCGCCTGTTGCACTTCATCGAGAAAGACGTACTCCGGACCCTCGCGCGGGGCCTCAAACTCTCGCCAGAGTTGCATCAGCGCATCAAGGCCGCTCAGTTTGAAGAGCGGATGGTCAAGGGTGGCGTAGAGGATGTTCGCCGCCGGCACCCTACGGTCGAGCAGCGAGTCGATGGCCTGGAGGAAGAGCGTGGTTTTCCCGACCTGCCGCGCGCCGGAAAGAAGGAGCGCCCGACCTGCGGGCGGCGACTGCATCCACGCCCGAATCTCGGCGAAGGCCGCCCGCCGCCACTTGGGCAGGTCCGAACTCCTGCCACCGCCCCACCATGGGTTGTACTGCCGCAGGACGCCGAGGAGTTCCTGTTTCGATCCGATCATGGCGAGATCATACACTATTGTACGCATTTTAGTACAGTATACTTGACTAAAATGACACAAATAGTGCGAAAAATCGGATCGGCGGCGCGATTCAGGCCGACTTCCTCGCAGCCAAGCCAATATCGCAGAAGTCGGGCCCGTAGACGACTTGAGCGCGCCGGATGCGTTTCCGGAGTCTGCTGAGATGTGATCCTTGACTTATCAGACGTTGAAATACTTCGCCCCCGGGTGATGCACCACGATCGCGCTCACCGACTGCTCGGGGTCGATCTGGAAGTTCTCCGTCAGGGCGCAGCCGATCCGCTCGGGCTGGAGCAACCGGAACAGGATCGCCTGGTCCTCCATGTTGGGGCAGGCGGGGTAGCCGAAGGAGTAGCGGCTGCCGCGGTAGTGCTGGCTGAAGAGGCGACGGATCTCGGGGTCATCCCCCGCGCCGATGCCCAGTTCCTGCCGCATCCGCTTGTGCCACATCTCGGCGAGCGCCTCGGCCGTCTCGACGCCGATGCCATGCACGTAGAGATACTCCGTGTACTCGTTGCCCTCGAAGAGTCGCTTGGCGAGCGCGCTCACCTCCGCGCCCATCGTGCAGATGAACAGCCCGAGCACATCCTTGACCCCCTCGTTCCGCGCACGGAAAAAGTCGGAGATGCACAGCCGCTTGCGCTCCGCCTGGCGTGGAAACGCGAATCGTTCGATCTCTCGATCATGATCCGCCGGATCGAAGAGGATGAGGTCATTGCCTTCGGACTGCACCGGGAAGTAGCCGTAGACGACGCGCGGGGTGAGGACGGCCTCATCGCGCATCTGCTTCTTGAGGCGCTCAAAGAGCGGCTCGACGGTGTCCGTCAGCGTCCGTTCATGCTCCTCCGACGAGAGCGAGCCGCGCTTGAAGCCCCATTGCCCGCGGAACAGAGCGGTGGTGTTGATGTAGGGGTAGATCTCGTCGAGGTCGATCGATTCGACGACTCGCGTACCGAAGAAGGGCGCGGCGGGAACCTCGACGCTCTCCACCGTCTCGGCGCGCACCGCCGTCGCCACAGCGCCCGAAGTTGATTCGCTGCCGCACGCCGCTTGCGGTTTCGCGCCCGACTCATGTCGCGCGAGTCTCGATTCGATCTCGCTGTTGAGATCGGCCGCGCGCCCGGACGTCAGCGCCTCCATGATGCGCAGCCCTTCGAAGGCGTCCTGGCCGTAGTAGAGCGGCCCGTGATAGAGCCCTCGCAGCCGACTCTCGGCATACTTGCGCGTCAGCGCCGCTCCGCCCAGCAGCACCGGCGCATCGATGCCCAGATCGTTCATCTCGGCGAGATTCTGCTCCATCACGCCGACGGACTTGACGAGCAGCCCGCTCATCCCGATCGCCAGGGCGCCCGTGTCCCTGAATGCGTCGAGAATCGAGGCGATGGGCTGCTTGATGCCCAGGTTGTGTACCGTGTACCCGTTGTTGGTCAAGATGATGTCCACGAGGTTCTTGCCGATGTCGTGTACATCGCCCTTCACGGTGGCGAGGACGATCGAGCCGCGGCTCTGGCCGGCGACCTTGTCCATGTGAGGCTCGAGGTGCGCCACGGCCATCTTCATCACCTCCGCGCTCTGGAGGACGAAGGGCAACTGCATCTGCCCGCTGCCGAAGAGTTCGCCCACCGTCTTCATCCCGCCGAGAAGGTGGTCGTTGATGATCTCCAGGGCTGAATACTTCTCGAGCGCTTCGTCGAGGCGGTCGGTCATTCCCTGCTTCTCGCCGTCCACGATGTGCGCGGCAAGCGACTCTTCGAGCGTGAGCGTGCGCTCGTCGATGGCGTGTACAACCGCGTCCTCATCCTTGAAGAGGCCGATGAAGCGCTGGAGGGGGTCGAAGGACTCGTCGACGACGCCCTCGGGCAGACCCGTGCCGCCGCGCGACTCGTGCCTTCGGTCGTAGATGAGATCGAGCGCAGCGCTCCACTGCTCATCGCTGATGCGGTGGCGCGGCAGGATCTTGGAGGCGTGGACGATGGCGCTGGTCATCCCCGCTTCAAGCAGTTCGTGCAGCAGGCAGGAGTTGAGCACGACGCGGTTAGCCGGCCGCAGGCCGAAACTCGCGTTCGACAGCCCGCAGGTGATCTGGCACTCGGGGAGAGCCTCGCTGATGCGGCGCGTGCCTTCGATGAGTTCGAGGCTGGAGCGCCGGTCGCTGTCCATGCCGGTCGAAATGGGCAGCACGAGCGGGTCGAAGAAGACGTCGCCCGCGGCAAGGCCATGCACCTGCGTCGCGCGCTGAAGAGCTCGCTGGGCAATGGCGTACTTGCGGTCGGCGGTGCGGGCCATCGCGGCCTCTTTATCCTCGTCGATCGTGCCGATGACCAGCGCTGAGCCGTAGCGCTTCGCCAGCGCGCAGATCGCATCGAACTTCTCCTGCCCATCCTCGAAGTTGGCGGAGTTGATGATGCACTTGCCCCCGGCGTGCATGAGACCCGCCTCGATCGTGGCGATCTGCGTCGAGTCGATCATCAGCGGGCAATCCACCTGCCGCACGACGCGCGAGACGATCTCAGCCATGTCGCGGGCGTTGTCGCGGCCGGCGTAATCGACGTTGATGTCCAGGACGTTCGCCCCTTCACGCTTCTGCTCGCGCGCCAGCGAAATGATCTCATCCCAGTTCTCCTCTTCGAGCAATCGCTTGAACTTGCGCGAGCCGGAGGCGTTCATCCGCTCGCCGATGATGAGAAAGGAGTTCTCCTGCCGGCACTCGACGGGGCTGTAGAGGGAGGTGATGCAGGAAGGGAGGGTTGTGGCCGCTTGCCCTTCGATCCGGGGCGGCGCCGAGCCTTTGCCCCGGCTTGGCGCGCGAACGCCGATCGCCTCGGCGACCTGACGAATGTGCTCAGGCCCGGTGCCGCAGCACCCGCCGACGATGTTCACGCCGTACTCATCGACGAACTTCACGAGCGATTCGCGCAGTCCGGCCGGCTGGAGCGGAAAGGTCGTCTTCCCCTCGACCATGATCGGCAGACCGGCGTTGGGCATCACCGAGATGAGCCGGTCCCACAATGTCGAAAGCACCTTGAGATGCTCGGCCATCTCGACCGGCCCCGTCGCGCAGTTCAACCCCAGGCTGACGATGGGATAGGGCTTGAGCGCGTGGACGGCCGCGGCGATCTCGGTGCCCAGCAGCATCGCGCCCGTCGTCTCGATCGTGACGCTGACCATGATGGGGACGTCGCCCGGCCCCTTGCCGCGCTCGTCAAGCGCCTTGAGGCAGGAGTTGATGGCGCACTTGACCTGGAGGAGGTCCTGGCAGGTCTCGATGAGCAGGGCATCGACGCCGCCGTCGAGCAGGCCGCGCGCCTGCTCGGCATAACTCTCGAGCATGCGCTCCCAGGTGATCTGATTGAGGGAGATGAGTTTGGTGCCGGGCCCGATGGAGCCGATGACGAAGCGCGGCTTGTCGCTGGTGTGGTGCCTTTCGCACGCGGCGCGGGCGATCTCCGCCGCCTCCTTGTTGAGCGCCCGGGTCCAACTGACGAGTTCCTCATCGAACTCGGCGAAGACGTGACGGCTGGCGCCGAAGGTGTCCGTTTCGACCGCGTCGGCTCCGACGGCCAGGAAGGACTCGTGAATGCCCTGCACGATGTCGGGCCGGCTCCGCACGAGCACATCGACGCAGTTCTCCCGGCCGAGGTAGTCGCGAGCGATGTCGAGCGTCAGGCTCTGGATGGTCGCGCCCATCGACCCGTCGAAGACGAGGATGCGGCGGGCGGCTTGGCGCAGCAGGAGGCTCATGGGCGTTGGCTCCGGGGACGGCCGGCCACGCCGGCACTTCACCCTTTGGCGCGGTCCGTCAATAAGTCAAGGATAGCACGACCCGCCGTCAATTCAACCGTTCATCCGGATGAAGGGATGGATGAGTTCCCTCCCTGCACCCTTCCAAGGTCCGAATCATCGCCTGGCGTTGTACGCGCCCGCGCGCCGATCCTACGATTCCCGAATCACCCCGAAAGGAACCATTTCAATGAAATCCGCCTCGCTGAGCCTTCAATTCAATCGCTCGTGCTGCACGTGGGCAGCCTGTGCCACGTTTGTCCTCGTTGCTCCGATCCTGTGCCTGGCGCAGGAGGGTGGCGACGCCCAGCCCCCGGTGACCGCGGAGCCGGCCGCTCCGGCCCTCGAGGCCAAGGAAGTCGTCGCCCGCTACGTCAAGGCCCTCGGCGGAGAGAGCGCCATCCGCAAGCAGAAGTCGCGCATGATGAAGGGGGAGTTATCCGATGCGATGATGGGGTCTGCCCCGGTGGTCATCTACTTCGCGGCCCCCAACCGCATGCTCATGGAGATGGAGATTCCGGAGGCGGGACAGGCCCGCTATGGCTTCGATGGCGAAGTCGCGTGGAACGTCCTTCCCGTCTACGGCCCGGCGGTCCTCGATGATGAGCAGCGCGAGGCCACAAGGGACCAAGCCGACTTCTACGGCGAGGTCAACTTCGACAAGCGGTTCAAGTCGATGGAGACCACCGGCGAGAAAGAGTTCGACGGCGTCCAGTGCTACACCCTCAAGATGGTCAACCAGAAGGATGACGAATCGACCTACTTCTTCGAGGTCGATTCCGGCCTGCTCCGCGGCACCACGCAGATCCAGGACGCCGGGATGGGGCCGATGGAAATGATCAGCATCCACAAGGAGTACAAGGAGTTCGGCAGGGTGAAGTTC
>Ga0326597_10007007_pt1 | contig 15377 bp, 10 predicted proteins | sample RVTome_12_FD_203789 | JGI IMG/M metagenome (GOLD analysis project Ga0326597, IMG submission 203789) | Soil microbial communities from uranium-contaminated site in the Upper Colorado River Basin, Wyoming, United States - RVT100D185 | ecosystem: Environmental > Terrestrial > Soil > Contaminated >...
TGGACGAGCGCCTTCAAGCCATCGAAGCGGCGCTCGGTCCCCGTCTCGTCACGAAAGGCCGCCGTTAGCTATGAGCATCGAGCAACGCCTCAACCGCCTCGCTCCCGTCCTGACCGCCCAGGAGCGCGCCATCCTCATCCTCGAGGCCTGGAAGGACGGCAAGCCCGAGGACCCGGCCTGGCGCCACACCATGCCGCCGGAGCAGTCCCACGCCTTCAACCGCTACATCGACCTGATCAACCAGGCCAACCGCGAGCTGGCCCTGGTGATCGGCATGCTGGAGCGGATGGCCGCCGAGCTGGAGCTGCGCGAAGCGTGGCTCGTCACCGAGGTCCTCTGGCAGGAGCACCTGGAGGAGATCAGGTGGACGATGGAGCAGACGCTCCAGGAGCCGATCACGGCTAGCGAGTACGCAGCAAAGGCCGAGGCGTGGCGGGCGCAGTGGCTGTCTCTCCGGGAGCTGGCAGAGATAGCCGCCGAGGACTACGACGGCTGGACGGACGCCGACCTGGAACAGGTCGAAGGCTGGAATGAGCCCGTGGTCTCGGATGCGGCCTGGCAGCGCGTCGCCGCCGAGAAGGAGCGCGAGCTGCGCGGGCTCGTGGCCGAAGGCAGGCTGGCCGCTCGGGGCGAGGGCAAGCGCCTCAAGGTCCAGCTAGGTGCCTTCGACGACCTGATAGACCGCCCCTCTCGCGTCTTCCCGGACGACTACTCCAGCTACCGCATACTCCCGGACGACCAGGCGGCCGAAGCCGAGCAGGAGAGGCAGGGCCTGCAGCGTTTGCAGAACGTTCTCAACGGTGGATTGCCGGGCAAGCAGGACGCTCTGGGCCTGCCGGCCAAGCTCAGTGAGTTGATGCGGCCGACGATCGCCCGCCTGCTGATCAGCTGCTGGGTCCAGGTCAGAACGGTAGAGATCATCCTCGACGAGATTGCCGGCGAGTTCAGTGGCGCGGACCCGCTGAAGCCTGACCTTCGTGAAGAGCTAGAAGAGACGAAGCAGAGGCTCCTGACGCTCCAGGAGCACCTGCTGTACCTCAGGATGGAGGTGGTGCTGCGCGAGCCGCTGGAAGAGGAGGTCGAAGAGCTACGCCGGTGGACCAGGGAGCGAGCCACGCTCTAGCTCTGCGCACTGATTAGCCTCTCAGAAGGCAACGCTGAACCAGACGCTATGACGCAATAGTCCCGCGTCGATTGACAGGCTCGGCTTGCCGCGACATGATCGCGCCGTCGTGACTAGCGAGCGCTTTCAGAGGCAGATTGACCGACTGCTCGACGAAGCTGAGCAGGCTATCAGGGAGCTCGCCTGGGAGACCGTCCGCGACCGCGCGGCGGCCGTTCTCGCCCTGGACAGCGGGAACGCGGACGCGCTGGCCTATCGGGATTCAGCCCAGAAGGCTCTTGTAGCTTCCACCGCGGCCCCTATGGTTCAGCCGACCGCCGCTGCGCCACACTTGCCCGCGTCCTTCGTCAACGGCCGCTACAACGTCGTCAAGTTCCTGGGCGAAGGCGGCAAGAAGAAGGTCTACCTGGCGCACGACAGCCAGCTCGACCGCGACGTTGCTTTCGCCCTGATCAAGACGGAGGGCCTGGACGAAACCGCCAGAGAGCGGGTTGTGCGGGAGGCGCAGGCGATGGGCCGCCTCGGCTCTCACCCCAATATCGTGACCGTTTACGACATAGGCGAGGAGGCAGGCCAGCCCTACCTGGTGCTGCCCCTGCTGCCCGGCGGCGACGTGGAGGGCGTGATCGAGAAGGCGCCGGACCACCGGCTGCCGCTAGAGCAGGCTGTTGGGATCGCAATCGACACCTGCCAGGGCCTGGAATTCGCACACGCGAAGGGGATCATTCACCGCGACCTCAAGCCGGGGAACGTCTGGCTGGCCGAGGACAGCCGCGCGATGATCGGTGACTTCGGGTTAGCGGTCGCGGTTGACCGCAGCCGCCTCACCCAGGCCGGCATGATGGTGGGGACGGCGAGCTATATGCCTCCCGAGCAGGCCATGGGCGGCCAGGTGACGGCACAGAGCGACCTCTACTCGCTCGGCTGCATGCTGTACGAGATGGTGACGGGCCGGCCGCCGTTCGTCGGCGACGAGAGCGTGGCGATCATCTCCCAGCATCTGAACACGCCGCCGGTGGCCCCGAGCTGGCACCGGCCGGACTGCTCGGCGGTGCTGGAGGCGCTGATCCTGCGCCTCATGGAGAAAGACGCCTCGAAGCGGCCGGCGAGCGCGGCCGAGGTAAGACGGGCGTTGGAGTCGGTGACGGCCGGGACGCCTATCGCGGCGCCGGCGGCCGATGCACCGCAGGGCCCCGACCCCCTCTACCAGCGCGTCTTCGTGGGCCGCGAGCAGGAGCTTCGGCAGCTGCAGCAGGGGTTCGATGCGGCGCTTTCGGGCAACGGCTCGCTGGCGATGGTGGTGGGCGAGCCGGGCATCGGCAAGACGGCGCTCTGCGAGCAGCTGGCGACCTACGTGGCGATGCGCGGCGGCAAGACCCTGGTCGGCCACTGCTACGAGGAGGGGTCGCTGTCGCTGCCCTACCTGCCGTTCGTCGAGGCGATGCGCTCCTACGTCCTGACGCGAGAGACCGACGGGCTCAAGGCCGACCTCGGCTCCGGCGCCGCAGACGTGGCGCGCATCGTCTCTGAGGTGCGCGACAAGGTGCAGGTGTCGCCCGCGCCGGCCATGGAATCAGAGGAGCAGCGCTACCGGCTGCTCCAGGCGGTGACAGCCTTCCTCCGCAGCGCCTCCATGGTCCAGCCGTTGCTCATCGTCCTTGAGGACCTGCACGACGCGGATAGGGAGAGCCTCGACCTCATCGTCAGGCTCTCCCGCAACCTGGAAGGCGCGCGCCTGTTGGTGGTCGGGACGTACCGGGACGTCGAGGTGGACCGGACGCATCCGCTCTCCGCGACCCTCGCTGAGCTGAGGCGCGCCGCGACCTTCCTCCGCATCCCCCTGCGCGGCCTGACCATCGACGAAGTCCACCGCATGATGAGCGCGATCCGCGGACAGGAGGTGTCCTGGGACAGGGCCGAGGCAATCCACCGGCAGACGGAGGGCAACCCGCTCTTCGTCCAGGAGGTGCTCAGGTATCTGGTGGAGGAGGGCTACGTCGTACGTGAGGGTGACCGCTACGTCCGGACGGATGCCGGCGGCCCGGAAGCGGGCATCCCGGAGGGCCTGCGCGACGCCATCGGCAAGCGGTTGGCGCGCCTCTCGGAGCGAGGGAATCAGGTGCTCGGCGTTGCCTCCGTCATCGGGCGCGAGTTCCGGCTGGACGTGCTCCAGCGGGTCGCTGAGCTACCGGAAGACGACCTCTTCGCGGTCATTCAAGAGGCAACGCAGCGGGCGATCGTCGAGGAGAGGTCGCGCATCGGCGTGGTCGAGTACCGGTTCACGCACGCCTTCTTCCGGCAGATTCTCTACGAGGAGACGATCGCGCCGCGCCGTATCCGCCTGCACCAGCGCGTGGCGCGAGCGCTGGAAGAGGTATACGCGCGCCGGCTGGACGAGCATGCGGCGGAGCTGGCCGAACACTACTCTCACTCCTCAAGCGCCGATGACCTAACGAGAGCGGTCGAGTACGGTGAGATGGCGGCCCGACGGGCGCTCGGCGTGCACGCCTACGGCGAGGCCGCGCGTCACCTGGAGCAGGCCCTGCGCGTCCAGGACGTCCTCGACCCCGACGACAGGCCAAAGCGCTGCGACCTGCTCGTGTCGCTGGGGACGGCGATGATGGTGGCCGGCGACGCGAAACGCGCCCACGAGGAGATCGCGCCCGAGGCGCTGGCTCTGGCTGAGGGGCTGGACGACCGCAAGCGTGCGGCGCGCGCCTGCTGGCTGGCACTCGAGGCGATGAACCGCGACCTGACCGCGAACGCGTGGCGAACGCCGCTGTACCGAGAATGGACAACAAGGGCCGACCGCTTCTGCGTGGAGGACACAATGGAGCGCGTCTGGACGGACGTCGCGCTGGCCGACCTCTGCCAGGCGGAGGGCCGCGAGAATGACTCCTGGCCGCTCTACCGCCGGGCGCTGGAGCAGGCGCGCAAGATCGACTACCGTCCCGGAATCTTCTACGCGGGTAGCCGCTTCGTGCTTAACATGAGCGCGCCCCATCACCGGGATGAGCAGGCGCGACTTGCGGCCGAGTTCGCTGCCCTGCCCAGCGAAGGCGCCGGACGCTCCCTCGGCACCGTCCTCTGGCTCTGCACCTCGATCCGCCTGAACGCCGGCGACCGCGAGCAGGCGGAGGCCTACCAGCGCAGGCTGTCCGAATACGCTGCGCAGACCCAGGACCCGGTCGTGCGTCAGCGCTGCAACGGGACGGAGGCGGGTCTTCTCCTCTGCGATGGCCGGTTCGAAGAGGTTATCGTACGAAGGCTGCACGGCCCGGTCTCCGTACGCGCGCTGATCTATCTGGGCCGCCTTGACGAGCTCGATGAGGTGCTCGCTCGCCGCGAGTTTGGATCAGCGGCAGGGACGCCCCACCGGACGCTAATCCTGGCGCACCAGGGAAAGCGGGACGCCGCTGAACAGGAGTTGCGCGCCTTCATCGAGCAGACAGGTATCAGTCGCGAGGCCGGCACGAACCAGCTGACGCATTTCCTCGAGTCGGCGCTGATGATCGGCGCCGTTGACATCGTCGAGATGCTCTCGACCCAGCTCGCCGGGCTGGCCGCGAGCCTGACTTTCGGCACAAACAGCATCCCGAGCTGCGTTGGCCGGCAGCTCGGCGCCGCGGCGGCGATGCTGGGCCGGACCGAAGAGGCGCGCGCCAGCTATGAGCAGGCCATCGACGTCTGCACGCGGGCGCGTTGCCGGCCGGAGCTGGCGCTGAGCCGCCTGCAGCTAGCGGAGCTGCTGCTGGAGCACTACCCGGACGAGCGCGCCACCGCCATCGAGCACCTCGACTTCGCCATCGCCGAGTTCCGCGACATGAAGATGCAGCCCTCGCTGGAGCGCGCGCTGAGCCACCGCCGCTTGTTGAAGGCGTAGCGATGACGAGCGACTTCCTGCGAAGCCAGATCGACGCCCTCCTCGCCGAAGCCGCGGCGGCCCTGAGAGCGGACGATTGGGCCCTGGTGCGACAACGCGCGCAGCAGGTCCTCGCCCTCGACCCGGAGAACGCTGACGCGGCTGCCCTGGTCTTGGCGGCGCAACGTGCGCAGGCCGCTGCTCCGCCGGCGCCGTCGGTAACCGTGGTCGCCCCAACTCGTGGCCGTCTAGCACCCCAGCCAACCTCCTTCGCCAACGGCCGCTACAAGGTCGTCAAGTTCCTCGGCGAAGGCGGCAAGAAGAAGGTCTACCTCGCCCACGACACCCAGCTGGACCGAGACGTCGCCTTCGCCCTAATCAAGGCTGAAGGTTTGGATGCGACGGCGCGCGAGCGGGTAGCACGCGAAGCGAAGTCGATGGGCCGTCTTGGCTCCCATCCCAACATCGTGAGCGTTTATGACATGGGCGAAGAAGGCGGGCAGCCCTACCTGGTTCTACCTCTCCTTCCCGGTGGCGATGTCGAGGGCGTCATAGAGAAGGCGCCGGAGCACCGAATGCCGTTGGAGCGGGCGATCAAGATCGCAATCGATACTTGCAACGGGCTGCAATTTGCCCACAGCAAGGGCATCGTCCACCGCGACCTCAAGCCAGGCAACATCTGGCTGGCCGAGGACGGTCGAGCCATGATCGGCGACTTTGGCCTGGCCGTGGCGGTCGATCGCAGCCGGCTGACGCAGGCAGGGATGATGATCGGCACGCCGCTTTATATGCCGCCGGAGCAAGCGATGGGAGGGGAGGCCACCGCCCGCTCGGACCTTTATTCGCTCGGTTGCATGCTCTACGAGATGATCTGCGGCCGCCCGCCCTTCACAGGAGACGATCATGTTGCGATCATCGGCCAGCACCTGAACACGCCACCTGTTTCACCTCGGTGGCATCGGCCGGACTGCCCCCTGGGCCTCGAAGCGCTTGTCCTGCGGCTCCTCGAAAAGGACGCCGCTAAACGCCCCCAATCCGCGGCCGAGGCGAGGGAAGCAATCCAGTCGGTCGACGTAACCCTGACCCCAGCCACCACAGAAGGGGAATCCGCGGTAGCGCCGTCCGCTCCTGATCCTATTTATAGATCTACTTTCGTCGGCAGACAGCACGAACTGCGGCTACTGCAGCAAGCTTTCGATGCCGCGCTTTCTGGCAACGGACGACTCGCGATGGTCGTGGGTGAGCCGGGTATCGGGAAGACCGCGCTTTGTCACGAGCTTGCGACTTACGTTAGCCTGCGGGGCGGCAAGGCCCTCGTGGGTCACTGCTACGAAGATGCGTCCTTGCCATATCTCCCCTTCGTCGAGGCTCTGCGCGCCCTCGTGGACGCCCGGGAGCCGGATGGCCTGAGGAGTGACCTTAGCGGCCATACGCCAGAACTGTCGCGCCTGCTGCCAGAGGTCAGCGAATTGATTCAGGTGCAGCCACGTACCACTGGCGATCCTGAGTATGACCGGTACCGCCTTCTTGATTCGATAACGGAATTCCTACGCCGCGCCGCCTCGAGACAGCCACTGCTCATCGTGCTGGAGGACCTACACGACGCGGACCGCGGGACGCTGGATCTGCTCGCCCACGTGGCACGCTCCCTCGCGGGAACAAGGCTCCTCATCCTAGGAACCTATCGTGACATCGAAGTTGACCGCGCCCATCCGCTGTCAGCGACGCTGGCGGAGCTGCGCCGCGTATCCGCTTTTCAGCGCATTCCCCTGCGGGGCCTGACGGCAGATGAGGTTCAGCGCATGATTAATGCCATCGCCCTGGAAGAAGTGCCTCCAAGCCTCTCAGCCGCGGTGCATTCCCGGACAGAGGGGAACCCTCTCTTCGTGCAAGAAGTGCTGCGGTACCTGGTGGAGGAGCGAGTCATTGCCCGCCAAAAGGCTACTTGGCGGGCTACGAGCGAGACGCCGCCGAGCATGCACATCCCCGAGGGCCTGCGAGAGGTGATAGGCAGGCGGCTCACGCGCCTAAGCGACGATTGCAACCGCGTCCTCGCTGTCGCCGCAATCATCGGGCGGGAGTTCTCGCTCGACGTCCTTCAAAAAATTGCAGACGTCTCTGAGGAAGATCTCCTCCGTGCTCTTGCAGAGGCCAGGAACGTCTCCGTCGTGGAAGAACACGCATCAATCGGATCTGAAGTCACCTATCGCTTCGCTCACGCCTTCTTCCGTCAGATGCTCTATGAGGAGACTATCGCACCCCGTCGCGTCAGGCTCCATCAGAGAGTTGCCGAGACTATTGAGGCATTGCACACGGGTGGCGCAGATGAGCACGCTGCCCAGCTCGCCGAGCACTTCTCACACTCCTCGGACGCCGACTGCCTGACGAAGGCGATCCATTATGGGGAGGCGGCGGCGCGGCGAGCGATATCCGTTTACGCCTACGGCGAAGCCGCAGACCACCTGGCACGGTGCGTCCAGGTTCAGGACGTGCTTGATCCCAATGATGCGGTGCGGCAGTGTGACCTGCTGCTGGCGCTGGCAAAGGCTCAGATGCTTGCCGGGGAGCCGCGAAGAGTGATCGATGACTCGGCGCACCGTGCCTTGCGGTTGGCGGAAAACATAGGCGATCGCACCCTCGCAGCAAGGATTTGCAGGGTGGCACTCGATGCGCTCCACCGCTGGGGATCACTGCCAGCCTTCGGTACGCCTGAAGGGCGCCATTGGGCCGAACAGGCGGATCGTTTCGCCGTGCATGGGACCGTGGAACGCATCTGGGCCGATGTGAGAATGGGACGCGTCCGCTGGAGCGATGGCAACTACAGGGAAGGCGCGGCGTTGATGAAGCGGGGCTTGGGCGACGCCCGGGAGCTGGGTGATCCAGAGGCACTGTTTATCGCCGGATTCGCCAACATGTGGCAAGCCTGGGGCAGCTCCGATTCTCTGGCCGAGTCTTTGAAGCTGGCCCAAGAGTTCACAGGCTCCACACTCCAGGACGTAAGTGTCTACGCCCGGCTGGAGATACTCTGGCACGGTGGGGACATCTTCTTGATTCACGGCGACCGGGCACGGGCAGAGGAGCTCTGGCAGAGAGCACGAGACCTCACGGATCGGACGATGGATCCCTATATGCTGCTCCATGTACCTGTCAATGCCGTAATGACAAGAACGCTTGATGGGCATCTCGAATCCGCCGTCGAGGAGGCCCGACATTTGGCTAAACGCGCCGAAGAACTTGGGTCTCAACAGGCCGGATCATGGTGGACCGGCCGGACGATCCAGAGGCCGCTTATCTACTTGGGTCGCGTGGAGGAAGCGCTGGCCTTCGCCGAAGTTGTCGAACAACCCCAAACATATGTAGCGTTGCTCTTAGCACACCTGCATAAGGGCCAAGAAGCCCCGGAAACCGTCGAGGCAGAACTCGAACGCCTGAATGTCGGTTCCGATGCCGAGTTACCACTTCCAGTTTTGCTTGCACTGTTGGAAGCTGCAACCTTGCAGAAGAACTCTGGAGCCTCGGAAACCTTGGCGCGGAAGGTCGCGGGGGCAGCGCATCTTGCGCTCGGGGATTGTCGGTCGGCGCTCACGACGCCGTCCCGCCATCTGGGCGCGGCAGCTGTTCTGCTCGGCGAGCCGGAGAAAGCGCGGGCCCACTACGATCAGGCGCTTGAGGCATCCAGGCGAATCGGCTTTCGGCCCGAGGTCGCTCTGACTCGCCTCCAGCTTGCTGAACTGCTCCTGCACTATTACCCGGATGAGCGTGCCGATGCTGTCGAACATCTGGACTTTGCTATCCGCGAGTTCCAGGAGATGAAGATGCAGCCGTCGCTGGAGCGCGCACTACGGCACCGGGAACTGCTAAAGGCCTAGCGACAATGCCAATTGGACATTTGTGCAGAGGCGCCCGCGCAAGCCAGGCGTGAAACGACGGCGGGCGCGACCCATGGAAGGAGTAAGAAATGGCAAACGCGGTGAACGCAAATCGCCTGTATGTTCAGCTGGCCAACATGTCAACGTTGGAGGCAAACGTCTCTTCAGATTCAGGCCGTTTCATCGTAGACGTTGAGGGGCATGCCGAAGCCAAGGCCCTACTGGAGGATCTCAGAGCGAGAGCCGCTCAGCGATCTATGGCCCTTTCCAAGCGCCTCGAGGCAATCGCTGGAGAAACATCCGCCGATCAGGACCCCTCCGACGCGCCATCGTTCGGCCGGTCAGACCCAGATCAGCCTGCTACTACCGCGCTTCAGGAAATCTTTCTGCTTTTAAGCCAGGCCATCGTTGGCTACACAAAGCTGCAGACTCTCTCCCATCGATTCAGGGACAGCAGCGCCCTCGCGCCTGAGGGGACCGCGTCGCATCTCGCAGGGGCCCATGTGCTGGATTGCGTTCAGACTATTCGCGAGATCAATCGCATCCTTCCCGATGTCCTTGTCTGGGAACTGGATCGTGTCGGCAGCGAGTGTATTTGCACCTGTCCTTCTTGCAGCTCAGGCATATGTCTATGTGCGACTGCAAGTGGCACCGTTCTTCGAGAGTCAGGGCTCGTAGGCGAAGCGCCAGGAGAGCCATCGATCTTTGTCCAGCGACCACGGCAAGGGAGCGCCGCGGCGGAGGCTGGCCTTCAGCGCGGCGATCTCTTGTTGAAAGCCGACGGCAAGACCGTCAGACCACGCAGCGAACTACAGGCCACGATTCGGGATCATGCACCCGGCGAGACAGTCCTGCTGACCGTGCGAAGGGTGTCCGGAGGCGTGGAGGATGTGCCAATCAGGCGGCCCGTCTTTTAAGAAGGTAACTGATAAGAAGGTAACTGAGCGAGAGCAACGGTTCTTTCGGAAATGTCATCCGGGCTCTGACCTATCCAACGTACTCCCGGTTCACGCGCAGACGGAAGAGCTCGCGCTTCTGGATCGCCTCGGCCCGCAGAACAAGCTCCTCGATGTTGTCGCGAGCGCTGAGGAACGCGCCCGAGAGACCGTCGGCCATTCCGAAAGCGAGCTTGAGGCAGAGGAGCGCGGGGGCGTCGACGGGACCGTCCCTCTGCCACAGTCGTTCCGCACGGCCCGGCGCCCATTTCTCCATTCCGGGGTCTTCCACAATGGCGCGCAGCATCTCCGTCCGGACCGTTCCCGGGTTGATGGCAAAGACCTGCACGCCAAAGGGTGCCGCCTCTCCAGCCATCGTCTCCGTCATGCGCGTGAGCGCCGCCTTTGACGCCGTATAGGCGCTGCCGTAGGTCCACGTCGTCGCGCCGCTGGAGACGTTGATGATGCGTCCGCGGCGTCGCTCGATCATGCCCGGCAGCACGAAGCGCGAGTACAGGAACGGGCCGAACACGTTTACCGCGAACGTCCTCTGCCAGTCCTCGGGCTCGATCTCCCAGATCGGTCCCACCGGCCCCTCCGTAGCGGCATTGTTGACGAGCAGGTCGACCGGACCAAGCCTCGCCTCCGTCTCCGCCACGACGCTACGGACTGCCGCCTCGTCTGCTACATCAGCCGGCACTGCGATTGCCCGGCCGCCCGCGGTCTCGATTTCGGAAACGGTCTCATCCAACTGGCCCGCGGAGCGCGCGGTTACCGTCACGGCAGCTCCGGCCCCCGCCAGCCCCTTCGCGATCGCCCGGCCGATCCCTCTGCCGCCGCCCGTGACGATAGCAACCTGTCCTGAAAGCTCGATGCTCATGGCTCCTCCCCGGTCTCCTGCAGAGGAGACCAACCCTACTGCAATGGCGCCGCCCCTTCGGCTGCTTCGAGATACCGGCGCACGACCGGAATCACTTGCCCGGCCTCGATGAAGGAAGGCAGGTGACCGGCGCCCTGGATTACTTCGAGAAGGACGCCTGCGTCCTCGCAACGGTTGCGTAGTTGTTCGAGGGCTCCTTCAGGCTGCAGCCAGTACTCCTCTGAGCCTACGTAGACCAGCGTCCGGTCGCGAAACCGTGAGAGGTCTATGCTCACGCGCTCGCCTATCAACCACTGGCCGCTGAGGACAGCGGCACCAGCGAGCGGGTCGTTGTCGCCGCGGAGCCAGGCGGCGATGGCAGGATCGCCGAGGTCGGGGTACGCCTCGATCGAGCTTTTGAAAAAGCCCTGCCAGTCCCCCTGCTGCAATGGTTCTATCCGATGTCGCCACGTTTCTGCCGCTTGCGGGTCTGGTGGCGCGGCAAACCGATGACCGCCAAGAATCAGGCGCTCAACTCGGTCCGGGAAAAGCATTGCGACGTTCACGGCGATTCCTGCTCCGCGCGAGAATCCCCACAGATTGCGCTCGCGATGCCTTCGGCGTCGAGCACGGCAACTATGTCCGCCGCGACGTCTGCCGGCGCGTAGGATGTGGCGTCGCGCGGCCTATCACTCAGACGGTGTCCTAACGGGTCGATGGCCAGCACGCGATAACCGTCGCGGAATGCATCGACGTATCCCAGCTCGAGCCACTGCGCCGCCCTCAGCAGGTTACCGGGGATGAGGACAAGCGGCTGACCCTCGCCCTCGTCCAGGTAGTGGATGCGATAGCCTCTCGATTGGCACTCCATAACTCCTCGCCTCTCTCGTGATCCGAAGCAGCCCTACAGCAGCGGCGTAAGGCGCCGGTCGATGCCTAGTTGGTCTGCACTGCGAGGCGTCACGGTCACCTCCGCACCGGCCGACGCCAGCAAGGAACGCCCGGCCGATCCCTCTTCCGCAGCCCAGTGTGGATTGCCACGCTGTCCCGATCGACGTTCATGATGACGTCGCTTCCGATCTCGCGCTGGCAGCCTACTCTGGCTTCCAGCAGACCACCTCATAGCGACCTTGCACAGCAAAGCTATCACGCCCTTCTCCCCATTTCGGGAAGGCAGCTCGCCAATGCCCGAACGCAGCCTCCGTTAGGCCTCGTTGCTTGCAGAATGCGAGCCATTCCGTTTCATCGAACCAGCCACCGGCAACGCGTGCCAAATTCACCAGGTCCTCGCCGGTCGAACACTCCACCTTGAGCGACAGCAGCCGCCGCTCGAAGCCCGCCTGGCCTAGCGTGCCGTACAGGTGCTTGCCGAAGAAATGGTTGCTTCCCCGCCACCGCTGCCACTCGTGCCAGAGGTCGATGGCTTCGGTCATCTCCGGAGGGGCATTCCCTTCTACATTAAGTTCGTGGTCAGGTTCTGACGCCGCGAGCAGGCCGCCCGGTTTCAGGACGCGGAACAGCTCCCTCGCCGCCGCTGCCGGGTCTGGCAGATGAATGAATACGGAGCTCTGGAAGACTGCGTCGAAGGTCGAATCCGGGAAGGGGAGCTCATGTATATCGGCGACCTGGAAGGTAACGTTGTCGCATCCCTCACGCGCTGCGGCGGTCTTCGCCTCCTCGATCCGCTCCGGGTCCAGATCGATCCCGGTTACCTGCCCCGGCGTGACGGCCGACGCGAGGTCTATAGTTATCGACCCTGGTCCGCAGCCACTGTCGAGCAGGTGCATGCCAGGGTGCAGGTAAGGCCGAACGAAGGGCGCCCGGCGCTCCAGACTGCGCCTCGCGTGCTCTGCGGTGCGCAAATTCCCACGCGGTCCAGTTTCAGCAGCTTCTACCATGTCTCCACCTTTCCTTTCCGGACTACGCTTTGCGCCCTTCCCTCGCCGAATCTGATCCCCCTCGAAGCCTTGCCCGAGCCCAGCCGAAGGGAATCGGAGAGGGGTCAGGGAGTGAGGTTCTGTCATCTCGTCGGCACTTCAGAGCCACGCGGCAAGATGTTCTGGTTCATCTGGAACAGGTTCGTCGGGTCATACTTCGTCTTGACGTCCACCAGCCGCTCGTAGTTCTCCTGATATACCGACCGCGTGAGGGCCTGCGACGGCGTGAGATCGCCTTCGTCACCGAGGAAGTTGACATAGTTGCGCCCTGTCGAATAAGGGAGGAGGTCGTCCCAGAAGCGGCGCACCCAGGCGACGTTCGGGGCGTTCTGGGCCGGATCGTGCCAGTTGCCATCGATGCTGAGCATGAAGCGCGCGGAGCGGTCGCCGAACGCCGTATCGCCCGGCCCCTTGCGAGCAAACGCGCCCCCCAGGCGGGGTATGTTGATCAGCGTCCAAGGGTCCGGGCGCTCCCCGGCGCGGCGCAGGATGAGGTCTATGGCGCTATCGCTAAGGTCGTCGAGGAAGGTCGCTTTCCAGTAGGAGATGTGCTGACCGAGCTCGCCGAAGAACGGGTCGAACGCCCTCTGGAGGCCCAGCGCAAACGGCATCGCCTGCGTCAAGTCGAACAGAGGCGTCCCCAGCTGTCGCAGCGGCTCGAGGACGGCCTCGGCGGCGTCGGCCTTGCCCGCGTAGAGGGCCGGCGTGATGAATACCGCCTTGCCGTGCAGTTCCGGCGGCATTGGGGGGCCGGGTATTGTCCAGAAGATGGCGTTCGTCATCACCTCGTCCGGGATCGTGGCAGCCCACTCTCGCCAGGCGGGCAGGACGCTCGGCGCCTGGTCGACGCCATAGATCGGTAGCGCGACGAGCACCTCCGCCTCCATGGGGTGGAGCTGCAGCTCCAGCCGGGTCACGACGCCGAAATTGCCGCCGCCGCCCTGCAGCGCCCAGAGAAGGTCCGCGTTCTCCTTCGCGCTCGCCGTAACCACCTCTCCGGACGCCGCAACGACCTGTGCGGCCAGAAGCCCGTCGCAGGCCAGGCCGTGCTTGCGCATCAGCCAGCCGATGCCGCCGCCCAGAGTCAACCCCGCGACGCCCGTGGTCGACACTGCGCCGCCAGGGGTTACCAGCCCATACAGCGCAGTCTCACGGTCGACGTCGCCCCAGGTCGCGCCGCCCGCCACCTCCGCCACCCGCCTTCGCGCGTCGACGTGGACGTGGTTCATCGCCGACAGGTCGATCACCAGCCCGCCCTCGCAGCTCGAGTTCGAGGCGACGCTGTGGCCGCCGGACCGCACGGCCAGCAGCAGCCCCTGCTTCGCGGCGAAGCGCACGGCGTCGACGACGTCCGCCGTGCCGGAGCAGCGAACGATCAGGCCAGGCCGCCGGTCGTGCATCTTGTTGAAGACCGTTCTCGACTCGTCGTAACCAATATCGTCGGGCCGGAAGACCTTCCCCCGCAGGCCGGTGGAGAAGTCGCTGACCAGCTCCTCCGGCAGTTCGCTAATCAGCCTCTTCTTCCCCATGCTCCGTGCTCCTTTCAGGGCAGCAGCCCTACTACGTCGCTCGTGCACCCGACGCCCGACTGTCGACACAACGCAAGACAACGCAAACTTCACCATGACTCCACTTGACTTGTCAAGCGTTTTTGCTAGTCTTTGATCAGAAATTGTTGGCTTCGTGAGGATTGGACAGTGCTACCACCTGTCGGCGACGACATCTCCGGTTTGGGTTCGAGCAACGGCTTCCTCTCCCGCTGGGGGGCCGCCATCGAACAAGTGTCCGAAGAGCTGAACATGGAGCCGGCTGATATGTCGTTGACGCCCGTCGAGCTGCTAAACGCGAACTTCCTCGCCTTCCTGCGCGCTACCTCCCAGTTCGGTATCTTCCGCTTCGGGCCGGTTACGATTCACCTCGCACCGGTCGAGCAGGCCGTGCTGGCGAGCCGCGGGAAGAGCTGGCCGTCGGAGGGCCAGGAGCGGGACGCCGGCCTGACGCGGCTCATCGCCGCCGAGAAGCGCCGGCGCGGCGGCCTGGCTCTCGATGAGCTGCACGTGCTGCTCGCCTTCATGCGCATCGGCGTCGGCGTGCCTGGCGACGTCTTCGGCGAGCTCGGCGTCACCCCCGAACAGGTCGAGGCCTACGCCGCCACTCCGGAAGAGCAGGAGGCGGAGGCGCTCGAACCTCTTTACTCGCCGGAGGAAGCTGCCCGCTACCTGAAGGTCCACGTCCAGACCGTTCGGGAATGGATCCGGTCGGGCCACCTACCGGCATTTCGCCTGGCGGGCCAGAAGTCGTTCCGGATCGCCGCCCGCGATCTCCGGAAGGTGCTCCAGCCGTTTGAGGTACAATCCAAGGCCGGACATGCATCAGCCGCCGCGGACGGCGAGGAGGATTGAGTAAAGGCTAGGTAAATCGATGCCGCTATACACGATTGAACGCGGGCAGTCTAATCTCACGCCGGAGGAAGGCGAGGTCGCCGCTCTGCGCGCCCTCCTCTGCGCTCTCGGCTATCCCGGCATGCGCTGGGTCCGTAGCTTCGTCGCCGAGCCGGACCAGACTACACGCTGCTTCTATGTAGCAAAGACCGTCGCCGATATTCAGTTTCACGCCTACATAGCCGGCGTTCCCTGCCTCGCCGTCCGTCCGGTCATAGAGGTCCGTCCCGCCCTCTCCGGCGAGTTCCTCATCGGGGACATCGACCTGACCAGGGACACCGTCGCCGACGACGCGCCGCCTATGTGGATCGTTCGTCAGCGCCTGGACGGCCGCGCCGATGCCGAAGTCAT
>Ga0326597_10007008_pt1 | contig 15375 bp, 18 predicted proteins | sample RVTome_12_FD_203789 | JGI IMG/M metagenome (GOLD analysis project Ga0326597, IMG submission 203789) | Soil microbial communities from uranium-contaminated site in the Upper Colorado River Basin, Wyoming, United States - RVT100D185 | ecosystem: Environmental > Terrestrial > Soil > Contaminated >...
CTACCAGTTGTCCGGGGACGGGTATGTGGGTGGGGTCTACGAAAGACTTGAAACCTGCGAGATTGATCTGTTTGAGTCGCAATTGAGGGGTCTGGGGTCGAGGTTATAATCCGCAGGCTATTTGGGATGTATTTCCATTGCGCCATAACCACCGTTTAGAGTGGCCTGGAGCAAGGCGCTGGTCCCTATTTTCCATTGTACACGGTAGTCCCGCTTGTTGTCAGGCTGGAACAAAATACGGCCCACTAGCAGCTTCCGCAGGGCCTGTTTCGCCACTACCGGGTCCGAGCGCAGGAGCTTGTCGAACTTCCCCAGCCGTTCCTTGAACACCTGACGGAGCCGCCGCAGTTCAAACTCCTTGGGAGGCTCCGCTGTCCCGGCTTTGAGGGTAGCCTCTGCTTGCTCAATCCGCGCATCCCGCTTCCGTATCTCCTCCAGCACTGAGCGCGGGGCCTTGCCCTGCCCGATCGCTTGCAGGAAGTTCTCCCGCTCCCGCTGCGCCTGCCGCAGTTCAGCTTGCAGGCGCTTGGGGGCGGCTGCGCTCTCCCGCCGCTGGGCTTCCCACAACGCGAGCGCCTTCGCCACAATCCGGTCGAACGTCTCCGGGGGCAGCATGCGCCACGTCGTTTCGATCACCAGCCGATCCGCCGCTGCGACCGGCGCTAGCGTCTTGTTGCTGCATCCTGCGTTCCCGGCCCGCTCATGGCGTGCACAGCCATAATACCTTCTAGCACCTGCGCCCCCACGCACGCTAAAGCTTCTCCCGCAGGTGCCACAAGTTGAAAGCCCCGTTAACAGGTAGCGGCTTTCCGTGCCCATTCCCGGTCGGCCCCACGTCTGGCCGTTCGCTTCCCGGATCGTCACCTTGCGGGTAGCCGCGAAGCGGTCCTGCACCGCGCGCCAGAGCGCATCGGGGACAATCCGCAGTCCCGGCTGCTCCACCCGCAGCACGTCCTCCGCTTTGCGGTTCAACACGACCTTGGTGCCGTTCTTGTACGCGTTCTGCTTGCGACCGTGTTCGATGATGCCGACGTAACGCTCGTTTAGCAGGATGTGGCGGATGGTGAACTCCGTCCACGCGCCACCGCGCGGACTCTTCGTCTGAACGTTGCCGAAATACCGGCGGCTGAGGGCGGCTTTTTTTGGTTCCCCGTTAAGCGCCTTAGCAATCGAGACCGTGCCGGAGCCTTCCGCAAAGCACCGGAAGATGCGCCGGACAAAGTCCGCGTCTTCCTCCTCCACCTTCAACGTCGTGTAAATGTGCACGTCTTTCTTGCCGTCCTTCGACGTACCGCGCACCTCATGCCGGGAGTAGCCAAACGGGGCCGGGCCGCAAGCATGGTGCCCAATTTTTACCATACCATTGAGGGCGGCCCGAACCCTTGCGCTCGTCTTGCTCCGGTCCATTGCAGCGGAATACATATGGAGCTGATTGACGAGGATGTCGGTCTCATTCTCGAACGCCACCCGCTGCTCCGTCGTGTAGTATTCGAGCGCCACGCCCGCTTCGTGAATCCGAAGCAGCGCCAGCATGCCGTGAATCTGGTCGCGCCCGATGCGATCCGCGTCCATCGCCACGATCACGTCAAAGCGCCGCTCAGGGAGCGCATCGAGCATCCGCTGTAAGCCGAGTCGGTCCCGGAATTCAGCACCGGAAATAGCATCATCGGCAAACACGTCCACCACCTCCCAGCCACCTTCCGCTGCGTAAGCGCGACCGCTGGCTTCCTGCTTCTCTACGCTCTTGGCGTCCTCGTGCTTAGTCTTATCATCGTTGGTGGACTTGCGGCAATACAGCGCACACCGCCAGCCGCGCTCGTCGGGATTGATCTTTCGCTTCATGTCGGGCTCCTTTCGGTGCTGGGTGTCGTTGCATTCGTATCCGGCTTTGCAGCCGTTTTCTTGGTCTTGGCCTTAGCCGCCTTCTTCTTGGCTGTCGGTTTCGCTTTGCCCTTCTGGCCCCAGACGTTCCTGAACTGGTAAATCCAGTGCGCGGCAGTTACGGCAGTTATACCAAGCTTCCGCAACTTCGGGACTAGGTCCTTGGGCGCTGCCTTCGGGTGCTCGTCAATCAGCCGGTGGGCTCGTTCGGCTTTGGAGTTTTTGCGATGTCCTTTGTATCCTTCGGTTGCGGTCGTCATGTCGGTCTCCTTTTGTGTGTATGCAGAAAATGGTTCCTGCATACACAGTTTGTTGTCGTCGCCCCAAGGCACTCAACCGACAGCGGAAACCTGCCCCTACGCCCCTATTAGCGCCCCTACAGCGGGCTCGCAGCCCTGCCCGGCGGGGTATGTTGGTGGAGCGCCTATTCCAGACCCTCCGGCCTGGCGTCTCAGCGCCCCGCGCCCCGTGCCACGGAGACGGAAATAGCCCCGGCACGTGACAGCCCTTTTGCGCCCAGCGGAGGACATGGTGGAATAGCGGTGGCCCACGCCGAGCCGAGGAGTCCACCGCTATGATGAAGCCGGCTCCTGACGCACTAACCAATTGCACAACCGTTCCCCGGCGTTGTCCACCGGGGCCAGTGGCACCTGGCCCTTGCCCAGCGCAAAGAACGCCATGCCCGTCGCGTCGAACGTGAGATCACTCGCGGTCCAGTCCTTCGCAATCTGGGCATCGAGTTCTTCGATGCGTTCGCGCATATCCAACAACCGCTGTTCGTGGGCGCGCTGGTCGATGCAGTCGCCGAACGACTGCGGATACTTTTCCGTCGCGATCAGCGCCGCTACAGCGGAAAGGTGGAACTCGCTAGCGACCATGCCGTTCAATTCGACAAAGGCCGCGTCCCGGCGGACGAAAGTAAAGCGGCGCTGGTCGGTGATCGGTCCCGGAAAGTTCACCGACTGGTAGGCTCGGACTAAGTCGCGCAGCATCGCCTGAATCTCGGCGACGGCGTGGGTGTCAATGGTCCGCTCGAACTGGACCCGCAGCTTGACCGTCTCCCGCAACGCCTCCGCGTCCTTGAGACGAGGCCATGCTATCCGTCGGGCCTCGCGGGCAAAGGCTGCGGGCGTGAGCTTGAACGCCTGCGTGGTATCAGCCGCCGCATACTCCTTTTGCAATTTGATCCGCTCGGCCACCAGATGGTTGAACGCGCTGCCATTCACCGGCTTGTTGATTAAGGGTCGTAGTTTCATGGTCTGTTATCTCCTTTGGTGTTTCATCTGCCGGGTCCACCCGATCCCATGATCGCGTCGAAGGATGGGACGAAAGAGCCGTGCCCACCCCGGTAGGCTTCGGCGAGGTCGGGATTCTTGGTCAGGACAGCCTGGAGCGCCTGCATCTGGCTCCACGTCGGATGGGCCTCGATCTCCACCAACATCTTTTCATGGATTCTCCAACCCGCCTCCTGCCGCTGTTCCAGGTCCGGCCCGGCCCAGGCTGTGGCGACCGGCTCCACGCCCTGGACATAGGTCCGCCGGAGCTCGGCATCGCCGGTGAGCACCGCTTTCAGCGCCACTTCGTAGGTCTTGATCTCGGGGTGCTGTTTACGGTATTGGACGACGCGGTTGTGGACCAGCATCGAAACGTCGTAGCCAGAAGTGAGGGGTTGCTCGGATGCGGTGCCTAGACGCTCGAACGTCACGCCCTCGAATTCCATCTGGTGCAATGGCACCAGATTGGGCACCGCTGGCACTTCTGCGCCTAGAAGTGCCACTGCTTTGAGCGCTCGCGGGAACGTCTTGCCACCGCGCTTGAGGTTGAAGAACACCTCGCTCGACACCCGGTCGTAGGCGCGCTTGCGGATCGCTTCGATCACGGATGAGTGCATCGAGGTAAAGTCCGCGACCAGCTTCTGGCCGACGCGCTTCACGTTCTCGATCCAGCCGTAGGACGGTGCGCCCGGTTCATCTTTGGTATGGCCGATTTTCAGCGCAGGCCGGTAGTCCAATTCCTGCGCCGCTCTGACCATGCCATCCAGATCGGCCTCCGTGTAGCTGTCTCCAGCATGGACTCCGGTGCGGAAGATTTCAACGTCTCGAATTACAGTACTCATGGTGTGTTACTCCTTCTCAGGTTGATAAAAAATAGTCCTCATCGCATACGCCAGGGCGAGTCCCAGCGTTCTACTGCCACTTCTGGCTTCTGGTCGGTCACGACCTGAACGTCCTTCGGCTTGACGACATGGAAACCCGGCCCACCCTTCTCCACAATCGGCCACTGATCCCTCGGCAGCGGCGGCTTCGGCGGGCGCTTGTTGATTCGTGGCCTGATCGCAGCGGGCGCGGGCAAGAGCAACAGCGGTGCCGTAGCGGGGTGGTTCTGCCGTGCTGGGTAGTCGGGTCCCACGTTCGCGCTCGACCCCTCACGTAGGGGCGCTACGGGGCGCGTAGGGTGGCGTTCGAGGATGGATGACCCCGGCGCTTGCTGGACCAGCAGCGCTTCTAGGGCCTGGTTGGACAGTTGTCGCAAAGCTTCGGCCTGGGCCTGCCGCAGCGCGGAGATGTCCGCCTTAGGCGGCGTGAACACCCCTTCGCCAGAGAGCGTGATGAGTTCGCGGCTGGCCTGGACCAAAGCAGTCGCTGCTCCGGGATTGAGGGTGCCATCCTTCTCGATGTGAAGTCTCGCGAGCTTGCTCATGGACTCTAATCTGGCGGCAAGCTGGAATAAAGACCGCTCCCACGTGCTAGGCGCACGATGCAAGTCCGCCACTAGCGCCGCAACGAATTGCTTTTCGGAACGTGCCATTGCAGAGCGACCGTCCAGTTTGGCTGTCCGCAAGGAACTGGAGCCGCCATGCAGGACGTGGAGCTTTTTCGGTCGTGCGTTTCTAGCGGACATCGGCCGCTTAACCCGCCGTAACTGGCCGTTAATCCGCCGGCGTCGGGGCCGCAGTGTGGGGTGAGCTAGTTCTGGCATCTTCAACCTGGCTTCAAGGGGTTAACCAGCCTTTACTGTGAAGATACAAGCCAAAATTAACAGTAGGGAGTTGGGCGTGAGGGAGGCCGTCCCATCTTTCCTTGTGCTCGCCGTCTGTTTCGCATCATTCAATCCGGTTACTGTGGGCTGGCACGGCATGCCAAGGAGTAAGGCCCAATAGCGCAGCCAAGTTAGGACTCGCTCGACTGCGTGGCGTAGCTGGTAGCGGAGTTTCATCCTTCAGCCTTCTCCGATTTCCCGTTCGCCAGCCAGGCCACTTCTTGCTGCCGCTGTTGCTTCCTCAGCGCCTTGTGCCGCTGGCGCTCCTGTTTCCGACGTTCTGCCATCCTGCGATTGCCTGCCGACATCTAAGCCTCCTGTCGTTTGCACAAGGTCCAGTTCATCCCTCTTACTCTCGCGTCTGCTCACGTTGCCGGATGCGTGGCCGTGGGTTTCTGATTAAGGGACGTTGTTGGGGTTGCTCAGTGTTTAATTCGTTCGTTCGTTCGTTCGTTCGTTGTGTCTGTACACTGGTTTTTATACGTTCGTTAGTTAGTTGTCGTTGATTCTTGAGCTCTATCGAACGAACGAACGAACGAACGAGGGGTTGGGGTTGCTCCGTCGTTCGTTCATCCATTGTCTCAGTGTGTGTGTCTTGTAATGACAGGGGCAGCCATGTAGAACCGCGGCGGCCTTCGTTCTTGCTCTCGATGCCGAGAGCTTTGCGGGCCAGAAACAAGATGTCTGCCGAGAAACCCAAGGCCTTGCCTTCCTCTAGAGCTTGGTGCGCTGGGACTGGATGGTGGGCGAGGAGTTCTTGCAACCATTCCGTCGCGGCGTCCAGCTTGGTGTTCCGTTCCGGGGCTGGGGCCAAGAATTGCGCGGCTGTGACATCGCTGCGACCGGACTCCCATATAACCCGCCCGACTTCGGCGCCCCCGATCTCTCGAACCCGCGCGCCTACAATTTTGTAAGCGAGGCTGCCGGGATTCGACGGCCCCAAATTCGTGCCTACAACACCGAACAGCCGCCGGTCAGGGTCAGTCGAGTCCTGCCCCACCGCTAACGTGGAGCGGCTCTTCGCGGTCAGGCCAATCCCACCTAGGGCTCGGTAGATGGCGGCGGTGCTAGTGTTTTTCGTCAGATGCACGACGAGGACTACCGTAACCTGCAACTCCTCCGCCAGTTCCATCACTGGCGTCAAAAGCTGCCGCACGGCCACGTCCTTGTACATGTCAGTGCCACCCACGAAATCGTTCAACGCATCAATCACCAACAGCGCCACGTCACCGATCTGGGTCAGGCTTTGGCGCAAACCAGAGGTGTCTGTGAGTGAGCGCCCCTGCATGCAGATTACGCGATTCATACCCGCCCGCACCGCGATCAACGCTGGCTTCAACACGCGCTTGGCGTCGTCCTCGCCGCTGATGTAGACCACTTTGCCTAACACGCCCGGACTCCCATCCGGCATGGTGTCGCCGCGCGAGATGCGCGCCGCGAGATCAAGCAGCAACCGCGATTTGCCCAACTTCGGGTCACCGATCAGCAACGTCAGCATGCCGCGCGGGATGAAGTGGTGCCAGAGCCATTCGACCGGCTCCGCTTTGATGTCCGAGAACGGCTGCCACGTCCACGGTTGCGGGTCCGGGGCAGTAGCCCGCTCGCGTTGTTCGCGTCGTTCCAGTTGTTCGACGTGCCGCTGACAGTCCGACGCCCTGCGTACGTCCCCGTCCCTCTCCGCTGCGCGCCACTCCGACCGCCAATGACTCAAGTCCCCCGGCTGGACGCCGCTCCCTGATTTCGGTTTCATCACGCCCGGCTGCTGCTGCGGGTTGGTTTTTTGTACTGGCTTTGGCTGTTTGAATATCGTGCTCAGCGGTACTTCGGGGATGCCCAATTCCCGCTGCCGGGCGTTCACCAGCATCAGAAGCTCACTACCTTCATGACCTTCGGCTACCAGTTGTGCCCGATAGGCTTCGAGCTTGGCTTGATCGGGGTCCAGGCCGTTGCCCTTCCTGCGCGGTTGCGTGTTCATCGCACTACCTCCAACCGACGCCGGATTCGCGGTCGCTCTTCCTGCGCCACCTGCTGCCCACGTGCCACGTCCTGCTCCACCGCGTTTACCAACACCTGAGCAACCAAGTCCTCAAACTCGCGCAGAGCGTCGGGGTTGTCGGGCATGGCGTTCAGGATTCGCGGGCGATTCATTGCTCCTGCTCCGCTTCGAGTTCCGCGAGTGCCACGGCCAATGCCTGTGCAGCCGGTCCGCCGCGCAATTCGTGGCGCTCGATTTTCGAGACGGTCATCTGCGAGCGGTCAATGAGCGCAGCCAGCACAGCCTGGCCGAGGTCGAGTGCCAGACGTCTCCGTCTGAAGTCGTTCGCAGGTGTGACTGCTTGTCGAACACGCGGGCGCATGAGTTGTTAATAAACCCTCAGCGCCCGGTGGGCAAGGCTCTGCCCACCGCTGAGCACAGGCCTTGGAAATGGCAGAACAACTATATGAGAACTGGTTTTTTGTTTCTGAGATCGTTGTGTAAAAAAATCGGACGCGCCGAAATTATTTTTTCAGCCGAGGCCGGTTGTGTTGTTCATACAACAGGCCGCAATGGCGTCGGCCTCGATGCTAGGCCTGTTACGGGAACTGCCGGGGCTCTAGAGCGCAGGGGGCTAGGGATATAATGGACTAACCTCACAAGCAGCAAGCTTCGAGGCGCAGCAGATCAAGCGAAGGAGGGTGAAAAATGGAACGTAAAGAAGTCTTTCAGCAGCTTTTTGCCGGTAAAGAGTCGCATTACCGCACGGCTGTTCATTTGCAACAGGAATATGCTCGTCTAAAGAACGTGTTCGAGCAGTTTGCGAAACATCTAGAAGAATGTGGGGGGGACCCTCAATTTTTTCATGAGATAGCCAAAGTAGATGCTACAGCCCTCAATCAGCAGCTTGTTACGCTGGCCGTGTTTGGCGGTAATGAGCTTCGGCTTTGTTTCGATGTGATTCGCCAAGAGACGGAGGTCAGCGGGCAGATTACGTGCTATTTCGTGCGAGCGCATCAGCGGGCACAGCGAGATCTGCAGGTCCGACCAGAAGAGATCGGGCGGTGGACTTTCCGTGGGAACGGCGATACAAACATCAATCCGGGTGGCTCTGGCGACGTGCTTGATATGAGAGAGCCGAAGCATGCCGTCGCCATTGCGGTCGTGCTTATTATTGCGGCTTATTCGGCGCCTCCCGCGCCCTCCCTTACAAAGGGTGGCAAGGGGGAAGGACTGGCTAGGTAGAGGGACTCGGGACAGGGGTAATGAGGAAACCCATTACGATTTGATTCCTAATCTCAGCCTAAACGGTTCATGCCTTCAGACCTTCCCACCGTCCTTGCGAACGTGAATGGATACCTATTCGCGCTGGGCAACGACACTGTTTCTATCATTGCATACACGATTGGATACGTATACGCACTAGCAATCGGCGACTTTTTTGTCAAGAAGATCGTCACCAGAATGCACGAGGGCTTGGGAGAATATCGAAAAGACGCGATCAAGGGTCACAACCGCGTCTTGGGTTTAGTCGAAGCCGTTCTTTTCGTAACGTCAATCCAAATTGAAAGGCCCGATTTCATTCCAGTTTGGCTCGGGCTTAAAGCGGTAGCGGGTTGGAGTCACTGGAATAGGATTTCGTTTACCCACTATAACGATGATGGGACGTGGGTCACCATCTACGGGCGACAGTCATTCAACATATTCCTAGCAGGTAGCGGGCTCGTAATTTCTTTTTCGTTTATCGGCTCTCAGCTAATAAATTGGGTGCGCGCCTATAACGTTCTCCCTGCCATTACGACAGCGATTGGCGCAGCCATTGCTGCGGTGTGGCTATACCTGATTCTGCCCAAGCCCCGGCCCCGGCTTTCGCCCGAGAAGTAAGCCCTACAGCGCAAAAAAAGCCCGGCTCACACCGGGCTCGTCGGCTAGTAAAATGTCTGTGTGCTTAAGCTGCCTTTAGTAGCGCCTCGCAGTCGAACTGAACTGCGGATATGTTTCGTAGGAAAATGGGAACAATATTCTAACGGATTTAGGCCGCCGCGATAATGCCGAGACGACCGAGCCGGAGGCTCGCGACCTTCGCCAACCCCAATCCCGCGCGTGACTACCGGATTCACATGGAAATACCGGAGTTTACCTGCCTGTGCCCGCGCACCGGGCAACCCGACTTCGCGACCCTCACGCTCGATTACGTGCCGGACCGGCGTTGCGTCGAGTTGAAAAGCCTCAAGCTCTACGTCTGGTCGTACCGCAACCAGGGCGCGTTCCATGAGGCGGTCGCGAACCGCATTCTCGACGACCTGGTGCGTGCCACGCGCCCGCGCTTCATGCGGCTCACAGCGAAGTTCTACGTCCGGGGCGGCATTTTCACGACGGTCGTCGCCGAGCACATGGAGCGGGGCTGGAAACCGCGCGCGACGGTAGATCTTTTGGCGCTGCCCAGCTCCTCGAGCGCGCGCGGTTAAGGCCCGGGTTAGACGCCCGCGCGAGTGGTCGTTCCTGGCAGGAGGTAGAATCGCCGCATGAACGAACTGCAAACCGTCATCGAGCAGGCGTGGGAAAGCCGCGCCGAAATCGGCCCGCGCAAGGCCGGCGCGGCGCTGAAGCGCGCCGTCGCGCGGACGATCGCGGGGCTCGACCAGGGGCAGCTGCGCGTCGCGGAAAAAATCCGGGGCGAGTGGGTCACGCATCAGTGGATCAAGAAGGCGGTGCTGCTGTCGTTCCGGCTGCAGGACAACTTCGTGATGAGCGGCGGCCACGCCCGCTACTTCGACAAGGTCCCGTCCAAGTTCGCCGGCTACACCGCGCAGGCATTCGGACGGGGCGGCTTTCGCGTGGTGCCGCCGGCCGCGGTGCGCAAGGGCGCCTATATCGCGCGGAACGTGGTGTTGATGCCCTCGTTCGTCAACATCGGCGCCTACGTGGATGAGGGCACCATGGTGGACACCTGGGCAACAGTCGGTTCCTGCGCCCAGATCGGCAAGAACGTTCATCTCTCGGGCGGCGTGGGCATCGGCGGCGTGCTGGAGCCCCTGCAGGCCGGTCCCACCATCATCGAGGATGGATGCTTCATCGGCGCGCGCTCCGAAATCGTCGAAGGCGTCGTGGTCGAGGAAGGATGCGTCATCTCGATGGGCGTGTTCATCGGGGCAAGCACCCGCATTTTCCACCGCCAGACCGGGGAGATTCTCTCCGGGCGCGTGCCCGCGGGATCGGTGGTGGTGCCAGGGAGCTTGCCCGCCGCCGACGGGCGCTACGGCCTCTATTGCGCCGTGATCGTCAAGCAGGTCGACGCCCGGACCCGGGCCAAGACCAGCGTCAACGAACTGCTGCGCGGAAGCCTGTCGGACCCGGGGTAACGCCCGTTTGAAGGTTTGCCACCGGAGTCGCTCGTGGCCCCGCCGCAGCCGACAGGCTTAACAGGGATCTATTTCGTCGTAGAGTTTGTCGGGGCAGGAGCCCGACAAACTGCTAGGCAATGCCCGGGGGAGTTGGCAGAATAGCGAGACGTAGACAGAGCCCCCCGCCGCGCGGCCGCCCAGCCGCCAGGTGAAGCCAAGGGCCTGATTCGATGCGGAAGCTTTCGCAAGGAGACGGTCATGTTCGTGACGCCGCTCTTGAGGATGATGGCCGAGAAGCAGGCCTCCGACCTGTTCTTCACGGCCGGCGCGCCGATCCAGATCAAGATCAACGGCGCGCTCATGCCGATCAACAGCCTGGTGCTCGATCCCGATCGGGTCAGGAAGATCTGCTACGAGCTGATGAGCGAAGCGCAGGTCAAGGAATTCGAGACCACGCACGAGATGAACTTCGCGCAGAGCAGCGGCGATATCGGCAACTTCCGCGTCAGCATTTTCCGCCAGAAAAACACCGTGGCGATGGTGATCCGATTCGTCAAGCCGGAGGTGCCGCCGATCGAGTCCCTGGGGCTGCCGCCGATCCTCAAGGAAATCATCATGGAGAAGCTGGGGCTGGTCCTCGTGGTGGGCGCGACCGGGTCGGGCAAGTCCACCACCATGGCCTCCATGATCGATTACCGCAACGGCATCAAGACCGGGCACATACTCACCATCGAGGACCCCATCGAGTTCGTGTTCAGGCACAAGAAATCCATCGTCAACCAGCGCGAGGTACGGATGGACACGCATTCGTACGAGAGCGCGTTGACCAACGCGATGCGCGAGGCCCCCGACATGCTGATGCTGGGCGAGATTCGCGACCGGCCGACGCTGGAGACCGCGCTGCTATTCGCTCAGACCGGCCACCTGTGCATGTCCACCCTGCACGCTAACAACAGCTATAACGCTTTGAACCGCATTATCAGCTTCTTCCCGCGCGAGGCACGAGAGCCGCTGCTCGCGGACCTCTCCGTCTCGCTGCGGGCCGTGATCTCGCAGCGCCTGGTACGCACTGTGGACGGCAAGCGTATCCCGGCCGTGGAAGTGCTGCTCAACACCAAGCACATCCAGGATTTGATCAAGAACGGTGAAATCGGCCAGATCAAGGAGGCCCTGGAGCGGAGCCTCGCGCCCGGCTCGCAGTCCTTCGAGCAGGCGCTGGTGTACCTCATCTCGACCGGCAAGGTGGCGCTCGATGAAGCCATGGCGAACTCCGATTCGCCCAGCAACCTGCACTGGTTGCTCAGCAATGCGCCGGTGGGCGCGGGCACGGCGACCGCCCAGCCCACGACAACCAAGCAGCCGGCCGACGACATTACCGACATCAAGCTGAATCTCGACGCGCTTGGCTAAAAATCAAGAAAAGCCACTAGCCGCAGATGAACGCAGATGAAATTCCCCGCTAGGGAGTCGTTCGAGTTCAAACTATCCGTGTTTATCTGCGCGTATCTGCGGTTTCAAATCGGTTTTTGAGGTTGTGGCGCGCGTCTGGACGATTGGCGCGCTGGTGCGCTACGGCGCCCGCCGCTTTCGCGCGGCGCGCCTTGTCTTCGGCCACGGTACCCGCAACGCCCGCGACGAAGCGGCGTACCTCACGCTGCATGCCCTCAACCTGCCCCCCGATGCCGCCGCTGGCGCCATTGACCAGCGGGTCGGCCCGCTCGATGCGCGGCGCGTGCTTACCCTGTTCGAGCGCCGCATCCGCAGCCGCAAGCCCGCGGCCTACTTGACGAGGGAGGCGTGGCTCGGCGATTTCCGCTTCCACGTGGATGAGCGCGTCGTGGTGCCGCGCTCGCACATCGCCGGGCTGCTGCGCGGGAATCTCGCGCCCTGGATACCCGATCGCCGGGCGATCAAATCCGTACTCGATCTCTGCACCGGCTCGGGCTGTCTTGCCGTTCTCCTCGCGCACAGCTTTCCCGGCGCAAGGATCGATGCCACCGACACTTCATCCGCAGCACTGGCCGTCGCCCGCATGAATGTCGCAAAGTACCGGCTGAGCAGCCGCATCCAGCTGATCAAGTCCGAACTGTTTTCCGCGCTGGGCGGAAAACACTATGACCTGATCGTCTCCAATCCGCCCTACGTCACCACCGCGGGGATGCGGCGCCTGCCGCGCGAGTACCGGCATGAACCGGGTGTCGCGCTTGCCGGCGGCCGCGACGGCCTCGACATGGTGCGCCGGATACTGCTGCAGGCCCCCGCCCATCTCAACCCCGGAGGCTTGCTGGTAGTGGAGGTCGGCAGCGGGCGCCGGCGCCTCGAGCACGCGTTTCCCCGCGTAGCGTTCTCCTGGCCTGAAGTTGCCGAGGGCGACACCGTATTCGTCGTCCAGCGCGAAGAGATTTATCGGGCTCTAGCCCGATAAATCTCTTACCAAGATGCTCTATACACAAACGAAATCACACTTTCCTGGATTGAGAACGTGCCGCACGATCCTCTTGGTTACTATTCCGCCTTGAATCTCTAGGATTTCGCCGAACGTCCGTTCGGTGAAATCCTAGCGACGCGAGCAAGTGCTGCACTTCGCGCGGCGCGAGCTCGACGTATTGCCCGCGCTTCAGGCGCGGCGGCAGGGTCACGGAACCGAAGCGCACGCGCATCAGCCGGCTCACGGTCAGCCCCAGCGCTTCGAACAGGCGGCGCACTATGCGGTTGCGGCCTTCGCGGATGACGACGCGATACCAGCGGTTCGTGCCCTCGCCCCCGCCGTCCTCGACCGCATCGCAACGCGCCATCCCGTCATCCAGCGGGATTCCGGAGCGCAACCGCGCGAGCTGCTCCTCGGTGAGCCTGCCCCGTACGCGCACGGCATATTCGCGCTCGAGCCCGTAGCGGGGGTGCATCATGCGGTTGGCCAGTTCGCCCTCGGTGGTGAGGAGCAGCAGGCCCCCGGTGTTGTAGTCGAGCCGCCCGACCGCCAGCCATTTCGCGCCCCGCACCGGCGGCAGCCGGTCGAATACGCTGGCGCGTCCCGCCGGGTCGTCGCGGCTCACGATCTCGCCCTCCGGCTTGTGGTAGAGCAGCACCCGCGGCGGGCGCTTTCGCTCCGTGCCGCGCACCAGACGTCCCTCGACCCGTATGACATCGTTTGGACCCACGCGGGCGCCAATACGGGCCGGCTCGCCGTTCACCGTGACGCGGCCGGCGCGAACCAGCTCCTCCATCTCGCGGCGCGAGCCCAGACCGGCCTGCGCAAGGACTTTCTGCAACTTGGCGGTCGCGCCACCGTCGCGCCGGGATTGCCCGATTGTCATCACAACGAGCTTGACGCAATGGAAGAAGAAAGCCGCAAAGGTTTTTCCAATATTGAAATCTGGATGTTCTTTGCGCCTTTGCGTCTTTGCGTCGAGAGTTTCCGCATCTACGCTTCGCGGCGCTCGAGCACGGCCCGGGCCAGCGTGCCGCTATCCACGTGCTCGAGCTCGCCGCCGACAGGCAGCCCGCGGGCGATGCGGCTCACGGTGAGACCCCTGGCGCGCAACGCCTCTCCCAGGTAATGCGCGGTCGCCTCGCCTTCCACCGTGAAATTGGTGGCAAGAATCACCTCGCGCACCCTGCCGTCGGTGGCGCGCCGGAGCAGGCGGTCGGCGTGGATTTCCCGGGGGCCGATGCCATCGAGCGGCGAGAGCACGCCCATCAATACGAAATACAGCCCCTGATAGCACTGCGCCTGCTCCATCATGAGCAGATCGCCCGGTGTTTCCACCACGCAGAGCAGCGCCGGGTCGCGCCGCGGCGAGCTGCACAGCTCGCATACCGCCGCCTCGGTGTAGCTGTTGCACTGCTCGCACTGGCGAATCCTGGCCAGCGCCTGCGTGAGCGCGGCCGCCAGCCGCGCCGCGCCCGCCTGGTCGCGCTGCAACAGGTGAAAAGCCGTACGCTGCGCCGACTTGGGCCCCATTCCCGGGAGGAGCCGCAAGGCGGCGATGAGTTCCTCGAGGGAGGCAGGCGTCCTCATCGGAGAATGATGAACACTGACACGATATTCAGCTTTGCCTTCCGCGTTCCGCGTTCATCGTTCCGCGTTGCTTTCAAAACGGCAGTTTCAGTCCTGGCGGGAGCGGCATTCCCGCAGTGACGCCTGCCATCCTTTCCTGCGTCATCGCCTCCACGCGCCGGGCAGCGTCGTTGACCGCGGCCGCCACCAGGTCCTCCAGCATCTCCCTGTCGTCCACCAGCAAGCGGGGGTCGATCGTGACGCGCCTGACCTCGTGGCGGCCGGTCATGACGATTTTCACCATGCCGGAACCGGACTGGCCCTCGACTTCCATGGCGGCGAGCTCAACCTGCAGCTTCTTCATGTTTTCCTGCATCAGCTGCGCCTGCTTCATCAAATTGCCGATTCCGCCCTTCATGACTCAAGGCCTTTCCCAAAGAACCGCATAACGATCGTCAGGGGTCTTCTTGATCTTATCTGCGTTCATCGGCGTTTATCTGCGGCAAATTAATCTTGATTCTCTTACTGCACCGGCTTGATCGAGGACTCGATCACGCGCGCGTCGAAGTTCTCCACCAGCTCGCGCACGAAGGGATCCCGCTCGATTCCGGCGACAGCCTGCTCCTGCCGCTGCTGCCGCTCGCGGTCGGCGAGCGCAGCCGGGGTTCCGCCGGTATCCTGGACGACGTGGATGGCGAGCCGCAGCCGGGCACCGAAGTGGCTCTCCAGCGCCGCCTTCAGCCGCTCCTGGTAGGTCCGGTCGAGCAGGTGCTGGTGGGCCTGTGCGATCCGCAACTCGACGCGCGCCGCATCGCGCGCAACCAGCTCGCAATGCTGCGCGAGCACGCGCGCCATGCCGGTCAGCGGGAGCCGGCTGAGCACCTCTTGCCAGCCGCCGTCATCGCGGTTTTTTTTTGAGTCGGCGACAGGCGCGGGGGCCGCGCGCGGGGCGGTGGGAGATGCTGCCGTCGCTGTCCCCTGCTCCGCGGGAGCAAACGCCAGCATTCTCAGGAGCGTCATGGTGAAACCGGCCTGCTCGTCCGGCGCCAGCCCGAGGTCGCCGCGCCCCTGAATGGCGATTTGATAATAGAGCTGGAGGTCGTCCGCGGGAAACCGGCCCGCCAGCTCGCCGATAACAT
>Ga0326597_10007009_pt1 | contig 15375 bp, 12 predicted proteins | sample RVTome_12_FD_203789 | JGI IMG/M metagenome (GOLD analysis project Ga0326597, IMG submission 203789) | Soil microbial communities from uranium-contaminated site in the Upper Colorado River Basin, Wyoming, United States - RVT100D185 | ecosystem: Environmental > Terrestrial > Soil > Contaminated >...
TCACCCGGAGACATCCACACCGCCGCCTCGATGCGCATCAGCTCACCCTCCACTTCTCCAACCTCGCGAGGTCAGGCTCCGTACCGAGGCCGGGCCCCGGCGGCGCCACCAACCACCCATTTTCCAGGTGGAGCTGCTCGGGAAGCATGAAGTCTCTGACCTCGGCGGGCCACTCGGGCGGGTCCATCGGCACCTCGAGGTACTCGGCGTCCGACCAGGCCAGAGCCACGTGCAGGTTGGCCAGCAAACCGTAACCCGTCGACCAGGTGTGAGGTGACCAGACCGCCCCGGCCTCGCGCGCCCAAGTGGCCACCTGATCGCAGCCGTGGACCCCGCCCGCCAGTACGACATCGTTTTGGATCACATCGACCACATCGACGAGCCGTCGGGACTCAGCGAGAGTACGGACCATCTCCCCGGCGGCGATTCGCACCCCGCTCTGATCACGCAGCCGACGATATCCGTCAAGGTCGGTGGTATCGAGTGGCTCCTCCAACCAGTAGACGCTCATCTCTGACAAGGCCCGAGCGCAGGCGAGCGCCGTATCGAGGTCCCACCTAGGCGTCAGATCACCGGGCATCCGCCAACCCTGGTTGGCATCCACCAGGATCTCCATCGAGCCCCCCAGAGTCGCTCTCGCAGCCTCCACAACCTTTAGATCTTGACGCCAGTCCTCATGAGCAAAACGGATTTTGGCGGCGGCGATTCCGTCCTCGCGCATCCTGACTAGCCGATCGACACGTTGAGCGGCGTCGAGCCTCTCCCCGGTCGACGCGTAGGCGCGGAATCGGTCTGTGGCAGCTCCCAGCATCTTCCACAGGGGAAGCCCCCGGGACCGGGCGATCAGATCCCACACCGCTACTTCGACAGTCCAGTTGCGGCCCCCATGGAAGTCGACCGTCTCACAGACGCCGAAGACAGCTCCGGTGTCCGTGGCATCCACACCCGAAAGAAGCGCTGACAACGGGGCGAGATCCGGTACCGGAGCGCCCCCGCAATAACCCCGCAGCTCCGAGTCGGTGCTAACGATGACGATCGTCTCGGAGAAGTGCGTGCGGGGAACCGGATCCCAGGCAGCCAGGAAGGGCCGCTCCAGCGGCAACCGAAAGGAGCGCGCCTCCAGCGAAGTGATTTTCACCGGTCAGCAGCCCTGCCTGAGCCTGGATTGTTTGCGTCTATTCGGCGGTCAACAGCCCGTTCTCTGTCAGCCATTCCATTGCCACTTCATCGACCTCACGCTGGTCGACTGCAATCTCGACTCCGAGTCGGGTGAGCTCGTCGGTGGTCATCAGAGCCGAGGCCGCATCCAGCAGCGCTTGAAAGGCGTCAGCATCACCCACCGTTTCCAGATAGTCATTGCGGACCATCGGGGCGATGTTATCGGCTGGCTGGAGATCGAGGTCGTCGCTCAATACGACGAATCCATACTGGGCAATGGCGGGTTGGGTCGAGCACAACCAGGCGAAGTCGATGGCGTCGCCATTGAGAGCCTCGGCGATGGGAACGTCACAGGCCGCCAAAGACTCCCTCTGTGCCGGTGGATAGGTGATTCCGTACTCCTCGAGAGCGCCCTTGCACAGCGGGTTCTCGTCGCAGTCCGGCGGCAAGCCCCAGCGAAGCTGATCCTGCACTGCTGCCAGGTCGCTCATGCTCGCGAGGCCAAGCTCGGTGGCGGTATCGGTGCGGACAACTCCAGCATTGGTGTCCTCGCCCGGCGTGATCCCAAACACCGTGGCTAGGTCAGCGACCTCTTCCTGGAGAAGCTCGCGGTTGGTGGCGCCATCTCCGGTGACGAGGGTCGCGTCGTAGAAGCCGAGACCCGATCCGACATACTCGGGAACCAGATCCACCTGCCCGTCGGTGAAGGCGGGCGCCCGCTCCTGACGGGAGCCAAGACGGAACGATCTGGTAACGGTGTATCCATCATTCTCGAGGACCTGGGCATAGATTTCAGCCATCAGGACCGACTCGTAGAAGTTGTCGGAGCCGATTCTGACTTCGGGTTTGGCGCCGCCGCCCCCGCCGCAGGCGGCAGCCGCCAACAGCAGCGACACGCCTACCGCTAGTACACGATTGATCTTCACTGTGGACTTCCTCCTAGCGTTCAAGCGCCCAAGGGGGCGCGTGGCCGACAACCTTAGCGAGGCGTCATAGCAGTCGAACGGGGTCAGATAGGTGCGGGCTCGATGATCTCGGGATGACCCGTGACAACCCTCACTCCGCGGGGGGTGATCCGCTTCTGCAGGATCCCTAACACTAGATCCACTCCGACTGCGAGGATGGTGACGAGGATGGCGCCAGCGATCAGCTCGGGAATCCCTGCGATCCCTCGTAAACGACCATCGATGATGTAACGACCCAAACCTCCGAATGAGACGATGGCCCCGATCGTGGCGGTGGCGATCACGTTGAGAACGGCAGTGCGGAATCCGCCCACTATTACCCCCAGGGACAGTGGAACCTCGATGCGTCTGAGTATCTGTGACTCCTTCAACCCCATGGCTCTGGAGGCTTCAATGAGATCACGGTCGACAGCCTGCAAACCAGCGTGGGTGTTCACCAGGATTGGCGGGATTGCCAGCAGAACCATGGCCGTGAAAGTTGGAATGAACGAGAGTCCGAGGTTGGGTGAATAACCGAGCCGCGGTGCCAGGGCCAACGAGATGGGCAACACCATCACGAGAATCGCGTACGAAGGAATGGCGCGTCCGATGTTGGCAAGGTTCATTGCCAGGTTCGCTCCCTTGCCCGTGTGGCCGGTCCACAAGCCAATGGGCAATCCCACCAACATCGCGGTCGCCACCGACACCGCCGATATCCAGACGTGCTCCCACAGCCGGGTGGGAACACCCGTTGGACCTTGCCAGTTGGCGGGATCGCCGAACCAGGCGACTACCTCGCTCATCCGACTGCGCTCTCCCGGCTGAGCGCCCACGGCGTGACGGCCTTTTCGATGCGGACGAATAACATATGGGTACCAAACGCGAGCACCACAGAGAGAAACGCGCCAAGCAGGTATTTGGTCGGGAAGAGCTGCTGAAGGCCTTCAGTGATGAACTGCCCGAGGCCCCCATAGGCGTCCCCAAGGATGGAGGCCACCGTGGCCAGTCCTATCACGGTGACCGCCGCCAGTCGGACCCCTGCAATCATTAACGGCACCGCCAGGGGGATCTGGACTCTCAGTAACCGCTCGCGACTCGTGTAACCCATGGCCTCGGCAGCCTCCAGCACGTCTGGCGGCACGGCCTGGAAGCCCGCCATGATGTTGCGGAAGAGGATGAGCAGCGTGTAGGTGGTGAGGGGTATCACAGCCGTGAGCAGCGACAACCCAAAGACTGGCCGCAACACCGCAAACGCGGCCAGGCTGGGGATGGTGTAAAGCAGGCCGCTGACGGCGATAACCGGCGTGTACAAGGCGGGCCGCTTCAGTGCCCAGACCGCCAGCAACAGCGACACCGCGAAGCCGGCGATGAGCGGGATGGCCGTGAGTTGAAGGTGCTGAAGGATCCGTTCGACGATGTCATCGGGATTGGAAGCGATCCAGCTCCAGTCGATGAGCGGACGACCTTCGATCATCAGCGACTGCCTTGAGCGGGCTCGGCAGGGGTCTGCGCCCTGATCCAGTTGGCGATGCCGTCAACAGTGAGGATGCCGCGATGGCCGCCGTGACGATCGACCACCACCCCCACCTGGACAGTGGCATCGAGGAGCATGGACAGCGCATCCTTGAGCGTCGTCCGGCGGTCGAGGTGGGGTGACGAGGCGTGGGCCATATCGGCCGTGATTTGATCCGCCATCGACACTGAAGAGAGGCTGGCCCATCCCAGCGGCCGGTTGTCGGCGTCAAGAACGAGCAGATACTCGAATGGGTGGGCGAGCAGCCTTGCCCGGGCCGGTGCTGAGGGCTCTCCCACTCTTCCCGTAGGAAGTGCCTCTAGCGGGACGTCGTCCACTCGATAGAGAGAAAGACGTTTCAATCCTCGATCCGACCCAACGAACTTGGCGACAAAGTCGGAGGCGGGATTCGCCAGAATCTCAGCCGGCGTCCCGAATTGGGCGAGCTCACCACCCACCTGGAGTACCGCCACCAGGTCGCCCATCTTGATGGCCTCATCGATGTCGTGAGTGACGAACAAGATTGTCTTGGCGAGGTCCTCCTGGAGCCGCAGAAACTCGTTCTGAAGACGTTCCCGCACGATGGGATCGACCGCGCCAAAAGGCTCGTCCATGAGCATGATCGGTGGGTCTCCCGCCAGGGCCCGGGCTACCCCCACGCGTTGGCGCTCCCCACCGGATAGTTGGGACGGATAACGGCCGGCATATTTGGCGGGAGGCAGTCCGATGAGGTCGAGCAACTCTGCAGCCCGTGAGTGCTGCTTTTCCTCCGTCCACCCCAACAGCCGCGGCACCGTGGCCACATTCTCTTCGACGGTCTGATGAGGGAAGAGGCCCACTTGTTGAATCACATAACCAATGTGTCGCCTGAGCTCGATGACGTCACGGGTGGAAGCATCGACGCCGTCAAGCAGAATCTTCCCCGAAGTCGGCTCGATAAGCCTGTTAACCATCTTGAGGCTCGTCGTCTTGCCACAACCGGAGGGGCCGACCAGGACGCAGATCTTGCCCGCAGGAACCGTCAGTGAAAGATCGTTGACCGCCCCCAGCGTGCCCTTCTTGGCTTCGTTGGCGCCATAGTGCTTGGTGACATGGTCGAAAACAACCGTCGCTGCGTTGTGAACGCGTTCAGCCACCTGTCCGATTGTAAGGTCAGTGAGCGAGTCCCGGGGAGGGGGTTGAAAGCTCGCGGACGGCGTGCCACACCTTCAGGTTTCGGTAATCCCAGTACTTGGTCCGTTCGATAGCGATGGTCCGCCCGCTCATGATCCCACCGGGGAGGGTGCCATTGTGGATGCGGACGGTCCGGTAGTACTTCGGCGAAAGCTCTTGGGCGGCACGGGCATGACGTTCACTGGCCCGCCAGTATTCCCTCACCTCGGGGATGTCGTGGAGGACCAGGTTGGCCCAGTTGCCATCGGGCAATTCCATCGAGCTGTAGCTGAGTATCCCCGGAAAGTGGCGGAACTCGAGAACGATCTCAGCATTGGCTTCTTCCAACGGAGCGTGGTCCTGGTCCATGTGCCTTTCCCCAAAAAATCCCACCACGCAGGTGGTTCTGCGGTTGTGCAGCCCCATGGCATTAGCGACTATGACCCGGCGCTTGAGTCCGTGAACCAACCATTCATTGGACTGGTACGGAATGACCGCGATCTCCCCGGTCGCCATGCGGGCGAGGAGGGCTCGGAGGTCTTCGAGCATGTAGCCGAGGGTGGCTCCGTCACGCTGATAAAGCGACACCGCTGTGAACGGTCTGCGAGCAACCGTCTGGTTGGCAGCGAGGACACGGGTAGCCATCTGGTTTGACCTAACCACCACAGGTTATCGTCAAGCGATCTCGCCTACTTGCATGCAACTTTTCGTAGCAAGCTGCCTCTCCCACCAACAAAACCGCCTCTTCTCGGGGTTGATGGATCTCGTCGGTGCCCGGCTCGGTGTGACGATCGAGGCGACGGCCCCGGAGACGGCCGACATCGTCTACCGGTGCGGTCTGCCTTCCGGTCGCGCCATCGACCTCTTCGAACCCTGGTACGCACCGGTGCTGGCTGCCGACCGCTACATGGGACTGGCTGTCTATTTCAGCGACGTAGTTATCCGTCCTGGATGGACCCCCCGGTCCTGGCTGGATCTGGCGGGGACCCGACTCGCGTATAACGAAGCGGGGTCGTTCTCGGGACATGCCGCCATTAGACACGAACTTCGGCGCCGCCACCTTCCTGCCAGCTTCTTTTCTTGGCGGCAGTCGGGATCACATCGTGCCTCCCTCGACATGGTCTTGAGCGGTGAAGCCGATTTGGCCTCCATCGACTCCATGGTGCTGGAACTCGAAGGTCCACCTTCCGATTCCTTGAAGGTGTTTGCCAGACTGGGGCCTTATCCCATGCCACCAATTTCAACGTCGCGGAACCTCGACTCGGCTATGCGTGAGGAAGCCGGAGCTCTGTTGGCCTCTTTGCACGACACCGAAACCGGCAGGCGCCTGTTCGACGAATTCGCCGTGTCGCACCTCAGCCGCGTCGACGACGGCCCTTACCGGAACATGGCGAAGTTGGTCCGAGGACTCGACCTGTCGGTCCCACCCCCGACGGAGGCCTGACCGTGGCCCGCGTCATCATCATCGGCTCCGGCATCGTTGGATCCTCCGCCGCCTTCCATCTCGCCCAATTGGGATGGGACGACCTTCTCTTGGTGGATCGGGGAGATCCGGTTCACAACCTGGGGTCGACCTCTCACGCCCCCGGAGGTGTCGTTGCCCTCAGCCACAACAAACTCTTGACCCAGATGGCTCTCTACAGCAGTCGTCTCTATCGGCAGCTGCCCGACTATGCGAACAACCGCCGAATGGTCAATCCAGTCGGCACCCTGGAGGTGGCCATTTCCCAAGATCGCTTCAACGATCTGGTGCGTCTGCAGGGCGAGGCCCTCAGTTTTGGCACCCAGGCGGAATTGATGACTCCGTCCGAAGCGCTGGTCAAGCTTCCCTATCTCGACCCGGCGGCTCTGGTGGGAGCCCTTTTCGTCCCCGAAGGTCTGATCGTCGCCCCCGCTCATTTGGCGGGAGCCTTCCAGAAGGCGGCCAAGGAAAGCGGCCATCTCGAAGTGCGTGGGGACACGGAGGTGATCGAAGTCGAAACTGCTGATGGTCAGGTCCGGGCGGTGATCACCCAGGACCACGAGCGGATCGAATGTGACCACGTGTTGATAGCCACCAACATCTGGTCGCCTCTGCTCGGCGATCAACTGCAGTCATCGTTCCCGCTTCTCGCCTACGAACACCAGTACCTCATCAGTCCGTCGCTACCCGAACTCGATCAGTTCGACGCCAACCGCCTTGAGGACGAGATCATCTACCCCTCCGTTCGCGAACTCGACACATATCTCTACTTCCGTCAGCATTGGAATACCTTCGGGATCGGGAGCTATCACCACCGCCCCCGGCCGATCTGGCCGGCCGATCTCGGTCCCAGCGCAATTCACGGCTTCACCCCGCAGGACTTCGACGGAGAACCGTGGGAGAAGACTCAGCGGCTCTTTCCGATGTTTAGAGGCACCGACTTCAATGCTTACCCGCATCGCATCAACGGCCTCTTCGCCTTCTCGGTCGATGGCATGCCGATCATGGGACCAACGGCCATCAAAGGCGCCTGGGTGGCAACCGCTTCCTGGCTCACACACGCCGGCGGGGTCGGAAAGTCGGTCGCCGAGTGGATGGCCGCGGGCGAGACCGAATGGGACATGCGCCAGGTTGACGTCAACCGCTTTCACCCGTTTCAGACGACACCTCGATTCATCGAACGTGTTTGCAACAAGAACTACGCCGAGATCTACGACATCATCCATCCCCGCGAGCCGATCTCGGAGCCCCGCAATGTCAGGCTCTCTCCATTCCATGCGCGCCACATCGAGAACGAAGCGGTCTTCACGACCTTCGCCGGGCTGGAGCTTCCCAATTGGTTCGAATGCAACGGCGCTCTGGTGCCCCAGTATGAAGACCGGATTCCGAGGCGCCGCGGGTGGGCGGCGGTCCATTGGTCGCCTATCCAGGGAGTGGAACACCTGCGCACGCGCGAGATTGGGGGCCTCTTCGATCTCACGGGGCTGTCCATCATCGAGGTCTCGGGCTCCGGGGCGCTCTCCCTGGTTGACCGGCTCTGCTCCAACAAAGTCGACGTGTGCCCGGGCCGGGTGGTTTACACCACTTGGTTAACAGCCCGAGGTGGAGTCCGCCGCGACCTGGCCGTGGCCAGGCTTGCTCTGGATCGATTCTGGATGTTTGTCGGGGAGGGAACCCGACCCCGCGATGTCGACTGGGTCCGCCGGATGGGGTCAGGTCTGGGCGACGTAGCTGTTACTGATTTGTCGGACGGCTTTACCGCCCTCGGGTTGTGGGGACCCGTGGCCAGGACGGTGCTCGAGAGGTGCACCAAAGCTGACCTGTCCAACGAGACGTTCCCCTACTTCACCGCCCAATGGATCGACGTCGGTTACACCAAGGCGCTGGCAGTCCGCATCTCGTACGCCGGTGAGTTGGGGTGGGAGCTGCACTTCCCGCCCGAGTTCGCCCTGGGAGTGTGGGATCTTCTTTGGGAGACCGGGAGCGGCGAAGGAATAGTGCCAGCCGGATTCGGTGCCTTTGACTCGCTCCGGTTGGAGAAGGGGTATCGAGGATGGGGAACGGACGTGTACACCGAGTACAACCCCTACGAAGCAGGCCTTGGCTGGACGGTCAAACTGGACAAAGGGAGCTTCCTGGGGGCGGAAGCGGCCCGCGCCCTCGCCAACACGCCGCTAAAGAAACGACTGTCTTGTCTCACCCTGGCGGATCGGGAAGCGATCGCATTCGGATACGAGCCGATCATGGACGGGGATGAGTGTGTCGGGCACGTCACCAGCGCCAACTTTGGATATTCGGTCGGCAAGCCCATTGTCTACGGATATCTCCCGACCTCCCTCGCAGTCGAAGGGACCCGCCTCGAGATCATCTACTTCGGCGAGAGATTCGAAGCGAGGGTTGCTGCCGATCCACTGTTCGACCCCAAGATGCTGCGAATGAAAGGCTAAAAGGTGCCACGCCGAGGATCCGAGGAGGGCTCGACGCGATCCGAGCGCAGATCCGCCCGCGGGGGCGGCGGGATCCACCAGCTTCCGTGGCGATCGCTCACCAACCCCTATCGACCGATCGAGGTAATTTCAGATGACCAGGTGGAGGCCATCCATCTCGCCTCGCTGCGGATCCTGTCGGATATCGGGATGGACTTCCTTCACCCCGAAGCCCTCGACCTCCTGGGAGCCGGTGGCGCCCAGCTGACAGCCGGGACGCAACGAGTCCGGTTCGACCCGGGCCTGGTAGAAGAGATGCTGGGCAGGACTGTCCCCAGTTTCCCCCTGCATGCTCGCAACCCCGTGCACGACCTCGTGATGGGGAGCAACAGCGTCGGCTTTGCGACTGTTGCTTCGGCACCCAATGTGTCAGACCTTGATCGCGGCAGAAGGTCGGGGACCTTCGAGGACTATTGCGATTTCCTGCGATTGGGACAGTTCTTCAACGTCATCCACATGTACGGGGGCTACCCGGTCGAGCCGGTCGACCTCCCCCCTGGCACCCGGCATCTGGACTGTCTCGCCGCCATGGTGACCCTCACCGACAAAGTGTTCCACGCCTACTCGTTGGGACGGGGGCGCATCCTCGACGCCCTCGAAATCGTCCGTATAGGCCGCGGTCTCACGCATGAACGACTCGCCACAGAGCCGTCGATGTTCACGGTGGTCAATACCTCGTCACCTTTGCGTCTCGACGGTCCCATGATCGAGGGCCTCATCGAGATGGCCCGTCACGGCCAGCTGGTGGTGATCACGCCTTTCACTCTCTCGGGCGCCATGGCACCCGCCACTGTGGCTGGCGCACTTGCCCAGCAGAACGCCGAGTTTCTCGCCACCCTCGTTCTCAATCAGCTGGCCCACCCCGGTGCACCCGTCATGTATGGGGGCTTCACGTCCAACGTGGACATGAAGTCGGGGGCACCGGCTTTCGGAACGCCCGAATACACCAAGGCTGCAATGGCCGGTGGTCAACTAGCCCGCCGCTATCAGCTCCCCTACCGGTCCTCCAACGCCAATGCATCAAACGCGGTCGACGCCCAGGCTGCCTACGAATCGGAGATGTCGCTGTGGGGGGCGGTCATGGGTGGCGCCCACATGGTCATGCACGGCGCCGGCTGGATGGAGGGAGGGCTGGTGGCGTCCTTTGAGAAGTTCCTGGTCGACATTGAGATACTGCAAACGATGAGTGAGTTCCTGCAGCCGCTCCAGGTCAACGAAGACGAACTCGCCTTCTCGGCAATCGAAGAAGTGGGCCCCGGCGGTCACTTCTTCGGGGCGGCCCACACTCTCGAGCGATATGAGCGAGCGTTCTATGCACCCATCCTCTCCGACTGGCGCAACTTCGAGAACTGGCAGCTGGCCGGAGCCGAGGACGCCACCACCCGAGCCAACCGTCTCTGGAAGCAGGCGCTGAGCGAATACCAACCCCCACCCCTGGAGGAGGATCGCGCCGGGGAACTGGCTGAATTCGTCGCCCGGCGCAAAGCGGAGGGTGGGGTCGGCAGCTGATGAACTGGTGGTGCGAGGCGGCCTGGATCGACGGAAAGGTCGTGGCCGGGGTCCGCATCATCACCGGCGGCGACAGCCTCATAGCGAGTGTGGAGTCGGATGCGGCCCCTGGGGAATCTCAACGACTAGCGGGCCTGGTGTTCCCCGGCTTCGCCAACACCCACTCCCACGCCTTTCATCGGGCTCTGCGGGGCCGCACCCAGCAGACGGGCGACTTTTGGAGCTGGAGGGAGGCGATGTACCAGATCGCCGATCTCCTCGACCCCGACACCTATCTGCAATTGGCCACCGCAGTGTTCTCGGAGATGGCGCTGGCGGGCTTCACAACAGTTGGTGAGTTTCACTATCTCCATCATCAACCCGGCGGCGAGCGCTATGACGACCCCAATGTGATGGGGGCCGCCCTCATCGAGGCTGCTCGCCAGGCCGGGCTCAAGCTGACGCTGATCGATGCCTGTTACCTAACGGGTGGGATTAACCAGCCCCTCGATCCATTACAAGCGCGATTCGGTGATGACGATGCCGGGGCCTGGGCAGCCCGGGTGGAGGACCTTCGACCGGATGTCAACACGAGGATCGGCGCCGCGGTGCATTCGGTCAGGACGGTACCCGCCGATCAAATACCGACCGTCGTCGATGCGGCCACCGGCAAGGTGCTCCACGTGCACGTTTCCGAGCAGCCGGCCGAAAACGAAGAGTGTCGTCATGCCTATCAGCTCAGCCCGACGGCACTACTTGCTGAAGCGGGCGTGTTGGGGGCCCGCACCACCGCTGTCCATGCCACTCACCTGGGCGTCGATGACATCGACCTTCTCGGACAGTCAGGGACCACCATCTGTATGTGCCCCACAACCGAACGCGACCTGGGCGACGGCATCGGCCCGGCCTGGGCGCTGGCCGCGGCCGGATCCAGACTGGCCCTGGGATCCGACCAGCACGCCGTGATCGACCCGTTTGAGGAGGCTCGTGGCCTGGAGATGCATGAGCGCCTGGCCACCGGAACCAGGGGCAACTTCCCTCCAGAGGCACTGGTGACGGCACTCACCATCAACGGTCACCGGTCCCTCGGCTGGCCGGAAGGTGGTCGCATCGCCGTGGGTGCACCCTGCGATCTGGTGGCGGTGTCCCGGTCGACCGTCCGCACCGCCGCGGCGTCATCCGATCAGCTCCTGTTCGCTGCCAGTGCCGCCGACGTGACCGACGTGGTCGTTGCTGGCAAGTCCATTGTGACGGCGGGAGTCCATCGCCTGGGAAGCGTGGCCCGGATGCTCGAGGAGGCGATCAACCCGCTCTGGGACTGACGGAGCCTTCGACTGTGCGCCTGAACGCAGCGGAGACGTTGGCCGATAGCGTTTCCAGGGGACCGCGGCCGACCCAGTATCGCCAGATGGCACCAACCAGAACGGCCGCCGAAGCGTGCCACAGATATAGAACAGCGCGATCGTCGAGTCCGAGTTCGCTGGCCAGCGCCAACACGTGGCCCGTGTAAAGGCTGAGCGTCATCCCACCTGCACCGGCCAGCCAGGCGATGGCAGGTTTGGCCGCTCCGGCCACGAGCAGGCAAAGACCGACTACCGCCATGGCGGTCCCCGTCGTGTGAACGAGATCGACCGGAGAACCCGAATGGGCTGTTGGTATCGCCAGATACCACCACGAGATCGTGGGGGTGGTACCGAAATAGTGGCGGGAAGGGGGCCCGATCACCGCTTCGCCCCCTAAAGGCCCCATCAAGAGGGCGGAGACAAGCCAGGATCCCAAGGCCAGGGCCGTTCCCAGACCTGCCAATCCCCAGCGGGTCCGGAGAGCATGCAGATCGGATCGACCGATCGCTAGCCCTGCCAACAAGTATGTGATCCACGTAAAGACCGGGTAGTAACCGGTGAGAAAGAGGTCCCCCAACACGGCCACCGGGTCCAGCAGGGATGCGAAATCCGGAACCAGAGGGTCCGGTTGTGGTCCAAGACTCCTCAACAAGTGACTGAGCACTGGGGATCCGATTGCCCATGCAAGAGCCAAAAGGACCAACCATCGACGGCTCAAACCCAACAGGGCTGCCCCCAAAGCGAAGAGCAAGGCATAGTGAACAAGAATCACCGCTACCCCCGAACTCAGCTCTCCCAGAAACAAGCCGATCGCACCCAGAAGCAACGCTCGACCCCACATGCCGGCGGCACCTGCGTGCCAGGAGCGGCCACTGAGAGGGGTGTCCCTTCCGTTGGCCAGCGCCAATCCCACGCCTGCCAACACCGCAAACAGAGCTGAGGAGCGGCCGCCCGCAACCAAGTAGTACCAGTTGGTGCTGCCGTCAGCCGCCTCCGAGGGGAGGATGTGGACAGACATCATCCCTATAAGGGCCAAAGCCCGCGCCCCGTCGATGCCGATCAAACGGCCTTTGCCACCCCTTCGCGCTGACGCCGTCGTTTCGGCCATGGCGGGAGACTAAAGAGACAAAGAGACAAGTCTCTAAGTCTCTTCTTGCAACCTGAGACCCATATCGACCAATATGCTGATCGCATGACTCTTCTGATGCACGCCGCCACTTCTATCCATTGCCTTTGTACAAAGCGGGGTAGGTGGTTGTGCGCTTGAGAGTCATCTTCGACTGAACTCACCTCCACCCCTGCCAGGCCGCAGGGGTTTTTTTTTACCCAAACCTGTTTTCAAGCCGAAAAGGGACTTCAATGACCGCAACCATTGACCGGGCAACCGTCATAAACACCGACGAACTTCGAGCTCGCCTCGGCGACACCGATCTGGCGTTGGTGGATATCCGTCCGTTGGCGGCCTACAACGGCTGGAAGCTGCGCGGCGAGGCACGGGGCGGGCATCTCCCTGGAGCTGTGGCCTTCCCGACCCGTTGGCTCACCCTCGTTGACGAAGCTGGCCTCGCCCAGGTACTCGCCGACAAAGGCATCGCCGCCGACAAGACGATCGTTCTCTACGGCGACACACCGGGCCAGGGGGCAGATCTTCGGGCCCAACTCACCCGGTTAGGAATCGAAAATGTCATCGAATACGCGGCCGGATTCGAGGAGTGGGCGGCCGCTCCGAGCCTGCCTTTGGAACGGCTTCCTCGCTACGACCGGCTCGTGTACCCGGAGTGGGTTCGTCAATTGCTCGACGGTCTGACCCCCGAGGGGTATGAGGGAACCCGGGCAGCGGTGTTCCATGTCAATTTCGGGGTGCCAGAGGAATACGCCGACGGTCACATCCCTGGCGCCTTTTATCTCGACACGAACTGGCTCGAGTCGACGGTGGACTGGAACCGCCGCTCACCAGAAGAGCTCGAGGAAGCGTTGTCATCCCTGGGGATCACCCTTGACACGACCGTGGTCCTTTACGGTCGTGACACGGTTGGCAACCCGGACGAGAAGTGGCCGGGAAGACGGGCCGGACAGATCGCGGCGACCAGGGCGGCCTCGATCCTCCGATATGCCGGCGTTGATGATGTCCGCCTCCTCGACGGCGGCTACGACTGGTGGGTTACAGCTGGCTACGACCTCGAAACCCAGATACGCATACCCACTCCCGTAGGGCCATTCGGAACCACGATTCCGCAGCGACCCGAGATCATCATCGACATCGACGACGCCAAGGCGATCCTGGCCGATCAGGACGGAGCCGCCCTGGTAAGCGTGCGAACCTGGCGAGAGCACACCGGGCAGACCAGTGGATACAACTACATCAAGGCCAAAGGGCGGATCGTCGGTGATGTGTGGGGCAACTGCGGTAGCGACGCCTATCACATGCAGCATTACCGCAACGTCGACAACACCATGCGGGCCTATCCAGAAATTGCTGCCAAGTGGGCCGAAGCCGGGATCACCCCCGACAAATGGGTGGCCTTTTACTGCGGCACCGGCTGGAGAGCGAGCGAGACTTACATCTACGCCTACCTGATGGGGTGGGAACGAGTTGCGGTGTATGACGGAGGCTGGTTCGAGTGGAGTCAGGACCCTGTCAACAATCCTATTGAATAGTTGGCCGGTCGAGTAAGGCCGCCTAACCGGCGTAGATCTGGAAGTCGGTGCCAAAGCGGTCGGCGATGTCGATACACGATTGGAGATCGGGATGGCGGATCACCACCATCCCGTCGCCGATCAGTTGCTGACGCCAGTTGCGTCGGGGAGCTCCAATCGGGTTCAACTCCACCGCGGCCACGTACTGGCCGAACTCGGCCAGCAATCGGTCGAGCCCCGAATATCCCTGAATCCTTCCGTCCCCGATGGCCCGCTTGAAGACCATTGAGCAGTTGTACTTTCGTTCAAGGCGGTCGCTGATCCGGCCGTTGACGATCCCTTCCGCCCACCACCTGAACAGATCGACGTCAGACGCGAAATTCATCGCATCGACAGTCCTCCCGCCCGGGGGCCGCGCACCGATCTCACCAAATACGGCTTCGCCATCGGGTTTGAGATACCACTCCATATGGGTGAACCCGTCCCGGAAGCTCATCGCTTCCAGGACTCGTTGCCCCATCTGGGCACCAGCCGCCAGGTGGTCAACATCGGGGTTGCGCAGGACAACGGTCTGCTGGCTGACCCATTCGTTCTGCTTCCCGATGAGCGGGCGGGGACGGTACCAGCACATGTTGTAGAAAAGGATCCGCCCCCCCGAACAAATCGTGTCGAAAGTGAATTCTTCTCCATCGACAAACTCCTCGACACTGACTTCGTCGATGTGACCAAGGGCACCGATCACCGCCTCGGCCTGGCTGACATTGTTGATCCGATAGGTGTCGGCCGATCCGGCTCCGGCGATCGGCTTGACGATGGCTGGAAATCCGATCCGCTCGAGAGCGTGCCTGACTTCGTGGCTGGTTCGGGCGCGGTAGTGGTGGGGAGTGCGCACCCCGGCCTCGTCGAGCAACTGCTTCATTGCCTCCTTGTCGCGAAACGGCACCGTCTCGACGACAGTCATACCGGGCAAGCCCAACTCCTCCCGAAGCCGGGCAGCCATGATCATCAACGGCTCCCACAGCGACTCGACCCTGTCTACCTGTATCCGTGACGCGACCGCCAGGGCCGTTTGGATGATGGCGGCCGGATCACCAAAGCTCACCTGGTAGTAGGCCGCGAGGGCGTTACGGGCCTTGTCAGGCACGTTGGCCTCGGGCTGATCGCCCAACCCGATCACACTCGCCCCTACCTC
>Ga0326597_10007010_pt1 | contig 15373 bp, 10 predicted proteins | sample RVTome_12_FD_203789 | JGI IMG/M metagenome (GOLD analysis project Ga0326597, IMG submission 203789) | Soil microbial communities from uranium-contaminated site in the Upper Colorado River Basin, Wyoming, United States - RVT100D185 | ecosystem: Environmental > Terrestrial > Soil > Contaminated >...
GATACAGCAAGGTGGAGAGGTGCTTGTGTGCGAGGGGTACATGGACTTAATCAGGCTCCACGAATTCGGGTTCCGGAATGTGGTCGCGGCCTCGGGTACTGCCTTCACCGCCGAGCAGGCGCGCCTTCTGGCCCGCTACGCCGCGACCGCGCGTCTTGTGTTCGACGCCGACGGCCCCGGGATGGCGGCCGCCTTGCGCAGCGTGGCCATCCTGTTCGACGCCGGACTCGATGTGACCATAGTCCGTCTGGGGGCCGGAGAGGACCCCGACTCCTACTTACTCAAGGAAGGAGCTGCGGCGCTAAGAGAACGGATGGCTCAGGCCGTAGGCTATGTGGAATATTGCGAACTGCGGGCCGGAGGCTCATTCTCAAGCCTGGGGCCCGGAGAGCAGGACCGCCTGGTCTCTGAGATCGCACAGACGGTGGCGAGAATCACCGATCCGGTGCGCCGGGATCTCGTGGGCCGTCAGGTCTGGTCGCGCTTCGGCATTTCCGAAGCGGCTTTTCGATCGCGGCTGGGAAAGAGCAGACCCGAAACCTCACGTCCCGGTGGCGCAACAGAAGTGCACGTTTTGCAGGCGACGGGCACGGGATGGCAGCTGGATCTGCTCGGGTTCTTGCTTATGAATCCGGCTGCTCGTCCTGAGGCGTCCCACCTGGTGCCGATCGAGGATTTCAAGAATCCGCTTCATCGCCGTCTGCTCGGGCTGTTGTTCGAGCCCGAGCATGCCGCCGTGGACGCCCAGGACCTGATGCGCACGGTCAAAGAGCAGGATCTTGCGGCTCTGATGCGCCGTCTGGCCACGAGCGAGACACCTTTCGAGGGCTCCGAGCTTCCGGATTATGTCCGTAAGCTCAAACGCCGACGTCTGGAGGCCCAGACCAAGGAGCTTTTGCGCCGTATTCGGGAGGCGGAGCGGGGACCGAACTCCGCCGGCCTCGAGGACCTGGCCGCGGCCTACCGCCGGGCGCGGGAAGAGTGGCTTCGGCTCGACAAGGAGGTGCGAAAAAAAGAACTCTGAGCTCGCATCGAGGGCACACGTGGAGGGTTTCCAATTAGAACTTGACACCCGCCACCATTTCCCTATGATGATAGAACGGCAAGAGTTGGCTGGGCCCATAGCTCAGTTGGTTAGAGCAGCTGACTCATAATCAGCGGGTCCCAGGTTCAAGTCCTGGTGGGCCCACCATTAGGGCTGCCGGACGGAATTTCTGGGAGCCGACATGAAACCGAAATCTGGTGTGGGCGATTAGCTCAGCTGGTTAGAGCGCACGGTTCACATCCGTGAGGTCACTGGTTCGAGTCCAGTATTGCCCACCATGAAGTCGAACAGGAGATGTCCATACCGATGAGGTTGTATTCGGCCGCTCGCGATCGATGGCGCAAACGAGCGGTTGCCACCGCAGCCAGTTCACCACAGCACGCACGGGAAGCCGTGCGTGCGTTTTTTTAGCCCAGGGGACAGTAAACGATGCATCCGGATATCGAACAGTTAATGAAGCTTCAGGAAGTGGACGAACAACTCCTCGAGCTCGAACGCTCCAAGGAGTACCTCCCCGAGATCATCGAAAACGTCAAGCTGGAGGTGGAGCAGGCGGCCAGACTGGTCACCACAACGAAGACCCGGCTTGACGAGGCCCGTCTCAAGCAGCGACAGCTCGAGCTCGATCTGCAGGAGGCCCAGGCGGACCTCGGACGGTACGAAAAGCAGATGGCCAGCATCAAGACCAACAAGGAGTACGATGCGCTCACGACGGAAATCGAAACCACCAAGGAGCGCATTGGGTTCATCGAAGACGAGATCATCCTTACGCTCAATGAGATCGATGAGTTGACCACGGCTCTCGCCGAAGCCGGGAAGCGCCATGAGTTGCTCGCCCGGTCGAACCACGATCAGTTGCACAATCTGGAACGGGAAATGGGGGCCGTCGAGGACAAAGTCTCAGTCAAAATGGACGAGCGCAAGAATATCACCGTGCGCGTGACCAAGTCCACACTGGCCGTGTACGAGCGGGTTCGGCGCGGCCGCGGATCTCCAGTCGTCGTGCCGGTCAAAAAGAACGCGTGCGGCGCTTGTTTCAAGTCTCAACCGCCCCAGCGCATCCAGGAATTGCGCAAGGGGCTCACGGTCATCACCTGCGACAATTGCGGCCGGTTCCTCACCCTGCTCAACGGTGACCAGGAAGGAAACTGAGCGCAAGGGTGTCCGCGCAGGATCGCCTGAATCGTCCGGTTCCATCCGTCACGAGTATCCGCCATGGCTGAATTGCCTCTCGCACTGACCTTCGACGACGTCCTTTTGGTCCCGGCCTACTCCGCAACCGTGCCCCGAGACGTAGACGTGCGCACGATGCTTACGCCCGCTATTCCTCTGTCCATTCCGATCATCTCGGCGGCCATGGACACGGTCACGGAATCGCAGCTTGCCATTGCCATGGCGCGCGAGGGAGGCATCGGGATCATCCACAAGAACATGACGCCGCAAAGGCAGGCGGCGGAAGTGGACAAAGTCAAGCGCTCGGAGTCGGGCATGATCCTCGATCCTATCACCTTGTCGCCGACGCACAAGATCGCCGACGCACTGGAATTGATGCGGCGCTACACCATTTCGGGGATCCCCATTACCGCACGCGGCGGCAAGCTGGTGGGCATTCTCACCAATCGTGACTTGCGGTTCGAGCACGACTTCGATCGTCCGATCTCCGAAGTGATGACCCGCCAGAACCTGGTTACGGTGCCGGAAGGGACCGGACTCGAGACGGCCCAGAAGCTCCTGCACAAGCACCGCATCGAGAAGCTCCTCGTGGTGGACAGCCATAAGCGGCTTAAGGGCATGATCACCGTCAAGGACATCATGAAGCGGCTGCGTCATCCGCACGCCTGCAAGGACGAACGCGGGCGCCTGAGAGTGGGGGCGGCGGTCGGAGTCGGCAAGGACCTGTTGGCGCGAGCCGCGCGGCTCATCGATGCGGGGGTGGACGTGGTGGTGCTCGACTCGTCCCACGGCAATAGTCTTGGGGTCGTGAAGGCCACGGAACATCTCCGGCATAAGTACCCCGACGTGCAATTGGTGGCCGGAAACGTCGCGACAGGTGACGGCGTCGAGCGACTAGTGTCTGCCGGTGCAGACGCCGTCAAGGTGGGGATCGGACCGGGTTCCATCTGCACGACGCGCGTGGTCACCGGCGCCGGTGTGCCGCAGATCACCGCGCTTCTCGACTGCTGCGAGGTCGCGGCCCGCACGGCGACGCCGATCCTCGCGGACGGAGGCATTCGCTATTCGGGCGACGTCACCAAGGCCCTGGCCGCCGGCGCGTCAGCCGTAATGATCGGCAGCCTCTTCGCCGGGACCGAAGAGTCGCCCGGTGAAACAATTCTCTATGAGGGGCGCACGTTCAAGTCCTACCGGGGCATGGGCTCCACGGCCGCGATGCGCCAGGGAAGCCGGGATCGCTACTTTCAGGAGGATGCCGCGGCCGACAAACTGGTGCCGGAGGGAATCGAGGGGCGCGTACCGTATCGCGGCCCGCTCTCCGAGTCGGTATTCCAGCTCGTTGGGGGGATCAAAGCGGGCATGGGGCTTTCGGGCGCTTCCTCCATTCCCGAACTCTGGCAGCGGGCGCGCTTTATCCAAATCACAGGTGCAGGCGTGGCTGAAAACCATCCCCACGATGTGACGATTACCAAGGAGGCGCCCAATTATCGCGTCTCCCGCTGAACCGGCCGTGCCGGTATACCCGCAGGCAAGCAAACGATAACATGAACGAGGCGAACATAAAGGCAGAACAACTCATGACGCGAGTCGGGAGCGGCTGACGGTCGCGCCCGGCGTGGGCCAGAGGCCCCTGCCGGGTGAGGAAAGTCCGGACTCCGGAGGGTACGGTGCCGCGGAAATCGCGGGCGGCGAGAGCCGACGGAAAGTGCCACAGAAAGTAAACCGCCCCGCCTGGCGGGGTAAGGGTGAAACGGTAGTGTAAGAGACTACCAGCGGCCCGCGCAAGCGGACCGGCTCGGCAAACCCCACCGGGAGCAAGGCCATGCAGGGCCCAGAGGTTACCCGCTTCGACGGCCCGGGTAGGCCGCGTGAGCGCCGCGGCAACGCGGCGCCAAGATGGATGACCGTCCCCCGCAAGGGGACAGAATCCGGCTTATGCCGCTCCCGTCCTCGCCTTGAGTGCTGCCTTTATGACGCCGCAACAGCAGGAGATTCATGCGGCGAGTACTGGAATGGCAGGTCGCGCTCAATCCCGATCCGGCGCTTCTTCGCGCGCTGCAGAGCCAGCTTGATCTGCCGCCGATTGTGCTCAAGCTGCTCTGCAACCGCGGGCTCGTGGACGCCGAGCAGATAGCGCGCTTTCTCAACCCGCGGCTTGAGCATCTCTGCGACCCCTTCATCATGCTCAACATGGACGTGGCCACGCGCCGGGTGCTTGCGGCCCTGCGCGCGCGGGAGCGCATCATGGTGTACGGCGACTACGACGTCGACGGCATAACCGCGGTCTCGCTTTTGTTCCTTGTCCTTAATCAGCTGGGCGGAGACGTCCTCTACTACATTCCCAATCGCCTGGAGGCGGGGTACGGCGTCAACCGGGACGGCATCCAGGAAGCGCACCGCCAGGGGGTCACTCTGATGATTTCGGTGGACTGCGGCATCACGGCCGTCGACGAAGTGGCGTACGCATCCGAGCTGGGGATAGACTTCATCATCACCGATCACCACGAACCGGGCGAGCGCACCCCGCAGGCCACCGCCATCCTCAATCCCAAACAGGCAAAAGACACCTACCCGGGGACGGAGCTCTCCGGCGTGGGCGTAGCCTACAAACTGGCACAGGCGCTCTACGCTCGTATCGAGCAGCCGACCCCGGCTCTCGAGGAACATCTCGATCTGGTGGCGCTGGGAACGGCTGCAGACATCGTCCCGCTTGTGGGGGAAAATCGCATTTTCGCCCACTTCGGGATGAAGCAGATCGGACTTACGCGCAAACCGGGGCTGCAGTCGCTCTCCCACATCGCCGGGCTGATGGAAGCGGATCGAGACATTACGCCCGGGCAGGTGATCTTCGGCCTGGCGCCGAGGTTGAACGCCGCGGGGCGGCTCGGCGACTCTATGCGCGCCGTCCAGCTGTTGACCACGCGCGACGAAAACACGGCGCGCAACATCGCCAAGGAGCTTGACGACGAAAACCGCCGGCGCAAGCAATTCGACGAGCGCACGTTGCGCGAGGCCCTGGAAAAAGTGGAGAAGGAGATCGATCTTGAAAAGGACCGCGTGATCGTCCTCGATTCGGATCAATGGCACCAGGGCGTCATCGGGATCGTGGCCTCACGCCTGGTGGAAGCCTACCATCTCCCGACGGTCATGATCGCCGTGGAAAACCGCGAAGGAAAGGGCTCGGCGAGGAGCATCCCCAATTTTCACCTTACCGAAGCGCTGAAGCAGTGCAGCGAACTCCTGCTGCAGTTTGGCGGGCACAAATATGCGGCCGGTCTGTCCATTGCGTCGGAGAAGATACCGGAATTCCGTGTGCGCTTCAAGGAAGTCGCGCGCCGGATGCTGGTTCCGGACGACCTCGTGCGCAAGCTCGAGGTGGACGCGGTGGTCGATTTGAGCTCCATCGACGACGAATTTCTGGCGCACCTCGAACGATTGGCTCCATTCGGCCCGCAGAATACCCGTCCGGTGTTCGTGAGCCGCGGCCTCAAGGCGGCCGGCGCGGCACAGCGAGTCGGGCCGGGCCGCAATCACCTGCGTCTGCGTGTGCGCCAGGGGGAGGCTGTGCTTGACGGCATCGGCTTCGGCTTTGGCGACGAGGCGGACAAAATCAATCGTCCCAACGTGGCGTTCGATCTGGCGTACGTGCCGGAATACAACTTCTGGCAGGGCACGCGCAAGATCCAATTGCGCATCAGGGATGTGCACACCTACGAGAGCGGAATATATTTCGATGGCTGATTCCGGTCTGCGGGCGAGGGAACTGCTGGCCCGCTTTAGGCAAGGCGAACGTCTCGCTTTGGCCCGGACGATTTCTGTCGTCGAAAACCGCGAGCCCGGATACCGGGATCTCCTGGCAGCCCTTTACCCGCAAACCGGTCACGCGCGCCGCGTGGGAATAACGGGTCCACCCGGGTCCGGGAAGAGCACGCTGGTAGATCGCCTGGCCAGAGCATATGCCACGAAGGGAGACAGAGTCGGCATCGTAGCCGTCGACCCTACGTCCCCGTTTACGGGAGGCGCCCTTCTCGGCGACCGTGTCCGTATGACGGATCTTTCCGACCTGGCCGGAGTCTTCATTCGCAGCATGGCCACGCGCGGTGCCGCCGGCGGCCTCGCCGCGGCCACGCGGGACGTGACTCTTGTGTTGGAGGCGTTCGGATTCGACGTGCTGCTGATCGAGACGGTGGGCGTCGGACAGATCGAAATCGAGGTGATGAACATCTGCGATTCCGTCGCCCTCATGTTCGTCCCCGAATCGGGAGACGGCGTCCAGACTCTGAAAGCCGGGCTCATCGAAATTGCGCACATCTACCTGGTGAACAAGGCGGACCGTCCGGGGGCCGATCAACTCGCCTCCGAGCTGGACCAGGTGCTCGCTGAACGGCGAGGCCAGGGGCAGTGGGATTACCCGGTGATCACCACCGAGGCCGTAAACAGAAAGGGGATCGAGCGTGTGGCCGGCGAACTCATCCGGCACTACGATTTCCTCCGGTCGGGAGGGAGCCTGGTCCGCGTGCGCAGAAAACAGGCAGCCGCCGATCTCGAAAATGCGTTGCGGGACCGTGTGCAGACGTACCTACTTACGGATGTGCTGCCTCCGACGGTCATCGAGCAATACGCTCAAAAAATCGCCGGCGGCACCCATGACCCGTTTAGTGCAGCCGAAGAAATCTGGCGTGCGTTCCTCACGCGCGCCGGCGAGATCCGCAAGCAGGAGCAGTCCAGATGAGCGACAAAGCCGACACCGTGCCCGTGCAGAGCGCCGCACACGAAAAGCGATCCGCCCGCGAGTCTCAACCGCCGAAGAAGTTCGTGACGGTTTCCTCGGCGCCGATTGCGCCGGTGTATGAGCCCAAGGACGTCCCGGCGCGGCATTTTGAGACCAAGGTCGGGCGACCAGGCGAGTATCCCTACACGCGGGGCGTGCACCGCGACATGTATCGCAGGCGACTCTGGACCATGCGCCAGTTCTCCGGCATGGCCACCCCGGCCGAGACCAACCGGCGGTATCACTATCTCCTGGAGCAGGGGCAGGCCGGCCTTTCGGTGGCCTTTGATCTGCCAACCCTCATGGGATACGACTCCGACGATGCCCACGCGCACGGCGAGGTTGGGGTCTGCGGCGTGGCCGTAGACTCGCTGCGTGATATGGAAGTGCTCTTCGACGGCATTGACTTGGCCAGGATCTCCACGTCGATGACCATCAATTCGCCGGCCTCCATCCTTCTGGCCATGTACATCGCGCTGGCGGATAACCAGGGTATTTCACCCGCGGTGCTCCGCGGTACCCTGCAAAACGACATTCTCAAGGAATACATCGCGCAAAAGGAATTCATCTATCCGCCGAAGGAGTCCATGCGTCTCATCGTGGATTTGATCGAGTACTGTACGGAGCAGTTGCCCCAGTGGAATACCATTTCGATTTCGGGCTATCATATTCGGGAAGCGGGGAGCACGGCCGAGCAGGAGCTGGCCTTCACCCTGGCCGACGGCTTCGCTTACGTCGAGGCGGCGAAGCAGCGCGGCCTGAACGTGGACGATTTTGCCCCGCGCCTGTCGTTTTTCTTCAACGCCCATATGGATTTCTTCGAGGAGATCGCCAAGTATCGCGCCGCCAGAAGGATCTGGGCGCGGCATATGAAGGAACGGTACTTAGCCAAGAGTGAACGGTCCTGGCTTTTGCGCTTCCATACGCAGACGGCCGGATGCTCCCTGACGGCTCAGCAGCCTGAGCTCAATATCGTCCGCACGGCCTACGAGGCGCTTTCGGCGGTTCTGGGCGGCACGCAAAGCCTGCACACGAACTCCATGGACGAGACACTGGCGCTGCCCTCCGACAAGGCCGCGCGCATTGCCCTGCGCACTCAGCAGGTGCTGGCGTACGAGACGGGCGTCGTCAATACGGTCGACCCGCTCGCCGGCTCCTACTTCGTCGAAGCCCTGACCGATCGCATGGAAGAGGGAGCCGAACGCTACTTTGCCCAGATCGACGAGCGCGGTGGCGTACTGAAATGCATCGAGGCCGGGTACTTCCAGCGCGAGATCGCAAGGGCGGCCTCCGTCTATCAGGAAGAGATCGACCGGGACGAGCGAATCATCGTGGGCGTGAACGACTACATCCTCGAAAACGAAAGAATCGAAATCCCGGTACTGAAGATCGAGCCCAGGGTGGAGGCGGAGCAGGTCAAGAATCTTCGCGCCGTCAAGGCAGCTCGCGATCCCCAGGCCGTGGCCAGAACGCTGGCCGCACTCCGAGGCGCCGCCCGCACTAACGCGAACACCATGTCCCGTTTTGTCGACTGCGCGAAAGCATACTGCACGCTGCAGGAGATGTGTGACGTGCTTCGCCAGGAGTGGGGCGAGTACGTGGAAAAGCCGGTCTTTTAGAACGCGATCCGAATTCCAGTCGCGCGCCTATCCGGCACAAGGCAAGGGCTCGCTCGGCGCCGCCTCACCTGGACGAACGGCACACATAGGTCAGGCCGGGCGAGACTTTCAACCCGGTCAGGGCGGCCGTCGCCGGCAGGATCCGGTTCAGCACATATCCGCGCAGGTCCCCGCCGGGGACGTTTTTATGTTCGCAGGCGTGCCAGGATTCCAGGGAGAGCCCTGCTGCCTTAAGCAGCGTGCGCATGCCGCGATCGGAAAAGCAAAAAAGTGCATCGCCGAAGAGGTCGTTGGTGACGGGACGTCCCAGCATCCGGAAGAAGCGAATCGCGGGCGCGCGATTCGCAATGCGTATAATGAGAACCCCGCCCGGTTTGAGCAGGCGCGCCAGACGACGCAGATGTGCGGCCGGCGGGCCGGGCATATAGTAAAGGCTGTCGATGGCGAGTATGGCGTCGAATTGCGCACCACGGTCCGGCACCGCCTCGATCGAGGGCATCACGGCGAACGCACCGCGTCGATGCAAGAGCTCACGCGGTCCGGCTACCGGCTCAACGCCCGTGCAGCGGCATCCCTCCTTGGCAAAGACTTCCATGAGATGGCCGTAGGCACAGCCTACGTCCAGGATGTCCAGCCCGCCTTGCGTTCGGTCGACGGCCGCAAACGTCAGGCGGACCAGATGATCGAAAAAGCTCCGTCTGCTTTGCCGCCACTCCTCCTCGCGGTTCAAGTCGCTGTACGACGCCACGGCAAAGTGCTCGTCCAGGTGCACCGGGGAAGGAAAACTGCGCCACCAGCTCCCGCAGCTTCCGCAGTTCCACAGATCGCTTAGGGCCTGACCGTGACGCATGTAAAAGGAAAGCTGTTCCGTCCGGGTGCACTCCGCACTCGCACAGATCGGACACGTATCCTCGATTCGTCCGGCCTCCATGGCCACCAAGAAGTGCCGCCCCGCAGGTGCCGGACAAGCGCATTCTCACGCGGGCGGGCGGGTTGAGCCCAAAAGCAGCGGGGACGAGCGGGCTTGACTTCGCCCTTGCTCTACCCGACGCTTCAACTGCGCAGTCTGAGGCGTCGCGCCGCGAACGCGCCGATCAGGCAGGCGGCGGCCGCTAAGCCGAAGATCTTCGGTGCGCCCGCGGCGAGGCTGTCCTTCGTAGTGCCCATGAAGTCGAGGAATGCCGCCTTGTTCAAGGGCCCTACGTACCACAAGATCAGGTAGAGAATCTCGAATGGTTTGCTCTGTCCCGAGGCGCTTCCGAGGAAAAGCGCGAACGAAGGGATGAAGACTGCACCTACGAGCCACGCCCCGATCGAAGCCAGATCGCCCGCGAGCAGGAGGCGCAGCGCCATGCCCGCACCGGTGGCGGCCGCGATGATCACGCCGGCAAGCCAGATCGCCGGCAGCTGGCGTGCCAGCGGACGGGGTGCGGAATAGAGCAAAGCATCGGTGCCGTATCGCACTTCGCGCGTGCCAAGGGCCGACCAGATCAGGATTGGCCATATCCACGCGAGCGGAAAGAAGAACGCGCGCACAACTTCCATGGGGGCGAACAGGCAGGCCGCCGAAGCACCGGCCGCTACGGCGTACCACCAACGGCTTACTCCCAGAAGTGCCAGACCGAGCTCCGAGGCCACGAGTCTGGTCGTTTGCCCGGCCCAGCCGGCGCGCTTCCGGCCCGAAAACGGTGTCAGGCTCGCGTATGACAGCTCGCCGGAGGCTGGGGCAGTCAAGCGCGGTGCGATCTCAGGCGCCAAGGGGTCAATCGGTCCGCCTTTGTCTTTGACCCCGGCCCGCACCGAGCGCGGCGGACTTTTGGCCCGTGCCGGGTCGAACCGATCGAAGCGAAGGCCGGCAACCAATACGGTGGCGAACGCGATTCCGATCCAGAGGAAGCGACCCATGACGACGGGCCACGTCCAGACCACTCCGTCCCAGGTAAATGTGGTCAAAGCCCAGGTCTGACCATTGGCGCGGATGTTGAATCCCATGCTGAAGGTGCCGTGCGCTCTGTCGTAGTCCGGAAAGGCCTCGGCACACGCGGCGGCCATTTGCGGAACGGCCACGTGAAAACCGACGGGATCCAACCCGGACGACGCGCTTCCGACGCGGATCGCGCTGCTGGCTAACATGGCCGTCCAGATGAAGTAATAGATGACGTTTCCCAGCCCCCCGCGCAGCCAGGGGAGCGATTCGAAAAGCGCGGCGACGGCCGCGACCAGGGCCATGAGGGGAAGCGTGAGAAAGAGAAACGGGGCCACGAGCACAAGCGGGCGCAGCAGGCTTTCCTCCTGACGCACCAGTTGCATGGCCGATGCGGCGACCACCATGACCACCACCATGGCGAAGAGCACCAGAAAGTTGCTGAGCGTCTTGCTCAGGATGTACTGACGGTTGGAGAGGCGAGTGCCTGCAAGAACCTCTCCGACGCCCGTGGACCGATCGCGCTCTATCCCGTTCTTGACGAGGTAGAAACCGGCCAGGGAGAGAAAGACGGCCGTATGCAGCGCCACCAGCGTTCCGACCCAGGCCGAGTTGTAGATACCGCGATGTCCACCCATCTGAAGCGTGGCATAACGCGCGTGATTGGGCGGGAGAAAAAGAAAGGCGGCGTACAGCACGAAGGCGAGAGTCAATAAGAAGCTGAAGCGTTTCGAGCGTTCCTGAAAATCGCCCAGGGCCAGACGGAAGACGCGCCGAAACGAACTCATGCCGCCCGGCGTTCCCGATGGGCGCGGATCGTATGCAGGTATACATCTTCCAGCGTGGGGGGCACCGATACGGCATCATGCCCCGGCGGCGCGTCGGCCACGACCCGGAGATGGACCCCGTCACTGAGCCTTGCGGCACCCGTCACCATGTGACGGGCACGCACGTCGGCAAGCTCGCTTGTGGGCACGACCATTTCCCACGAGCGACCCGCGCCCGAGCGGAGGAACTGCTCGGGTACGGCCGAGGTAAGCAGCTTTCCCTGGTTGATGACGGCGATCCGGGTGGCTGTGGCCTCCACATCCGAGACAATGTGCGTCGAAAGAACCACGATGCGGTCGCCCGCCAGGTCGGTGAGGAGATTACGGAATCGTAGGCGCTCTTCAGGATCGAGCCCGGCCGTGGGCTCGTCAACGATGAGTATTTCGGGGTCGTTCAACAGGGCCTGGGCAATGCCGACTCGCTGGCGCATTCCGCCGGAAAAACCGCCGAGGGCTCGTTTCCGTGCATCCGTGAGATTGGTGAGAACCAGGAGCTGCTCAATCCGCTCTCTGGCGATGCGCCGGTTAAGTCCCTTGGCGGCGGCGAGGTGATGCAGAAACTGTGGGGCCGTGAGATTCGGATAGACGCCGAAGTCCTGGGGCAGATATCCCAGCACGCGGCGGACGGAGTCGGGGAAGCGCTCGATGTCGGTGCCGTTGTACAGGACCCGGCCCTCGGTGGGCCTTGTGACGGTTGCGAGAATGCGCATGAGCGTAGATTTGCCCGCGCCGTTGGGCCCGAGCAACCCCAGAACGCCGGGTTCCAAAGCGAGCGAGAATGCACTGAGCCCCCAGTGATCACCCGGGTATCGCTTGCCGACGTTTTGAATCTCCAGACGCATGGCTGCTCCTCTCAGGGGCCTTTGCAGGTACGGCGGCGGCGGACCAAGGTTGCGCCTCAGGCATGGTCGGTCCGCTTTCGCTTGCCGCCGACACGTACCGTCCGACGCCGGTCGACCGGCAAGGGGATTTTCGCTGGCTCGGCTGCCGCGCGAATCGTATCTTCCGGCCGCGGGGGAACCAAGACCATGGCCGAAGTCTTCCAGGAGAGCATTCTCTTTGTCGTCAGCGGACCCAGCGGGTCGGGCAAAGAGACGATCATCTCCCGAGTATTGAACGAGGTGGACGGACTCGCACGCATCTCGACCTATTCGACGCGCGCCATGCGCCCGGGCGAGACCGAGGGAAAGCCCTATCACTTCATCGCCGACGCCGAGTTCGATCGGCTCATCGCCACCGGAGAGATTATCGAGTCCGAAACAGTCTACGGTACCCATCGCTACGGCTCTCCGCGACGGGCCCTCGAGGGCTCCGGCGATCGCGACTGTCTCATGGAGCTCGACCCCAACGGCTTCAGGCGGATGAAGAAGAATCGAGGCGCGCCGACGGTCGGCATCTTCCTTCTGGTCCCCGACCTGGAGACGCTCAACCGGCGCATCATGGCGCGCCACGCGGAATCTGATGTGGAAGCGCGCATAGCGACCGCCCGGCAGCAGATTCGCGAGAGCGCCGACTACGACTATCTCCTGATGAACGACGACCTCGAAACGTGCGGCCGGAACGCCGTGCGTATCTGCCAGGTGGAACGACTGCGCAGGGACGGAAGAGAGCAGCAGCGACGCCTGGCCAACAGTTGAACTCGCCTCGGCGGGCGTCCGCGGCGGAGCGTCGCCCGAACAGGGTCGCTCGCCCGGCAGGCGAATTCACAGGCTTATGCAGGCGGAATCATTCGATCTGATCGTCGTGGGCGCTGGGCCGGCAGGAAGCGAGGCGGCACGACGCGGCGCCCAGCTCGGTATGCACACCCTCCTTTTGGAACGCCGTGCCCTTCCACGCCCCAAGCTGTGCGGCGGCTGGGTCTCTCTCGGGGCGCAGAAGCTGCTCGGTGAGCCGATCCCTGCCGCGCTGGTGGAAGCGGCCCTGACAGGCGTCAGGCTCCGCTATCGGGGAACCCATCATGCGCACTCCACGGCGTCGTCCTACGGTGCCCTTGTGGACCGCGGCGACTTCGACGCCTGGCTCGCCCGACGAGCCCAGGAAGCGGGCGCCCGGCTGCGTAAAGGAACAGCTCGCACGCTGGACGTCTCCGGTTCCCGCCCGCAGCTCATTGTCGACGGGGCCGAGTATCGGGCGGACGCGGTCGTTGTCGCCACCGGAGCGGACGGTCCCTTGACTGGAGCGATCAGGCCCGCTGATTTGCCGGAGCGTTCCGCGATCGGCCTGGAATGCATCGTGCCTGCCCGGCGTGTCCTTTCGGCCGAGCTTACTCCCGGCGAAGCGGAATTCGACTTTTCGTCGGTGCGCACGGGGTTTTCATGGGGCATTCATCATGGTGAGCGGATCTATCTGGGAATAGGTGGATTACGATCGGAGAAGAAGGCAGTACTTCAAGGCTGGGAAAAGCACGTGAAGCGCTACGGGCTGGGGCGCGGGACCGCGAAAGTGCGGGGACACTTGATTCCATGTGGAGGTTTCCCGCGCTCCCTTGGGCGCGGACGGGCATTGCTCGCCGGCGACGCCGCCGGGTTCGTCGATGCCTTTACCGGAGAGGGCATTGCTCTTGCCATTCTCTCCGGCCGACTTGCGGCCGAAGTTCTGGCCGCCACGACCGCGACTGGCGCCTGCTGCGTGAAGGCCTACACTTCGCGCTGTGACGAAGCATTCGGTACCGATCTGAAGTGGTCGCTCAGGATCAAGCTTTTGGCCATGCGGGCACCCCGATTCTTGGGTGCGCTGTGTGCAGATTCCGACCTGTTTGCCGCATACCTGAAGGTCTTCGCTGGCCAGATCGACTACTCCGCGTTCGTGGCCGGCGCCGGCCGGCATGTCTTCGGAGGCTTCGCCGGGCGGCTGACGCGGCATTCCTAAACCTCTGTCGGCCGCGGGACTAGGACAATTCTTCTTGCCTCGACCTGCGGCGGCCCGCATACGTATGGCTCCATATCGAATCGAAGTCGGAGGAGCAGTCTCAGCGCCATGAAGGTCCTGGTCGTCGGTGGGGGTGGAAGGGAGCATGCTCTGGTCACGCGGCTGTCCGTGTCTCCGGTCGTGCGCAAGATCTACGCGGCGCCCGGAAACGCAGGCATGTTCCGCAAGGCGGAACTGGTGAACATCGCGGTGGATAGGGTGAAGGACCTTGCGGACTTTGCGGCGCGGCAGAAGATCGATCTGACAGTTGTCGGGCCCGAACTGCCGCTCACGCTGGGCATCGTGGAGGAGTTTCAGAAACGCCGCCTGAGGATTTTCGGACCGACGCAGGCCGCCTCGCAGATCGAAGCGAGCAAGGCATTCGCCAAGCGCTTCATGCAGGAGCACCACATTCCCACGGCCAGCTTCATGGTGTTCGAGGATCCGCACCGGGCGCAGACGTTTCTCAGGTCCGCGGCTTACCCCCTGGTGATCAAGGCGGACGGCCTGGCCGCGGGCAAAGGGGCCGTGATCTGCGAGGACAAGGACGAGGCCGCCGCCACGATCGAACGAATGATGGTCACCAAGGAATTCGGCCAGGCCGGCACGCGGGTGGTGGTCGAGAAGTTTCTGGAGGGGGAAGAGGTCACCGTCATGGCTTTCACCGACGGCAAAACGGTCGTACCGATGCTCTCCTCGCAGGACCACAAAGCGATCTTCGACGGGGGCCTGGGCCCCAACACAGGAGGAATGGGTGCGTACGCCCCCACGAATTTCATCGACTTGAGGATGATGCAGAAAATCAAGGACGAGATCCTCGATCAAACCGTCACCGCCCTGGCCCAGGAGGGACGGGCGTTCAAGGGCATTCTGTACGCGGGGCTCATGATCACTCAGGCGGGACCGAAAGTGATCGAGTTCAACTGCCGCTTCGGTGATCCCGAGACCCAGGCCATTCTGCCCCTGCTCGACAGCGACTTGGTCGAGATCTTCCTCTCCATCATCGAAGGGGAGCTTGAACTCGCGGATATCCGCTGGCGCGAAGGGGCGGCCGCCTGCGTGGTGTTGGCCTCAGGAGGCTACCCCGGCGAGTACGAAAAGGGCCGG
>Ga0326597_10007011_pt1 | contig 15373 bp, 15 predicted proteins | sample RVTome_12_FD_203789 | JGI IMG/M metagenome (GOLD analysis project Ga0326597, IMG submission 203789) | Soil microbial communities from uranium-contaminated site in the Upper Colorado River Basin, Wyoming, United States - RVT100D185 | ecosystem: Environmental > Terrestrial > Soil > Contaminated >...
GAAGAACCGACGGCAAGCTGTCGAGTGAGCGGACGGATCGTCGCCGTGCGTAACAGGCTCGATCTCGCTCGACCGCTCTAGCCACTGGTTGCAAGCCCTTGGCGAGGGCGCCGCGTGACCGCCGAGCGCCGCGTCGGGCAGTTGCTCGTGCCCCGCGTTCTACTCGACCGGCAAGGGTTCCGCAGGAACGAGCACGGCGCGGAACTGAGCGCCCCGCCAGGAGACCGAGCCGACTCCGAGCGTCGTGATCTCGTCGTGCCTAACGCCTTGCGAGCGCACGTAGTCGACAACAGCCTGTGTCGAGCTGACCGAGAACTGGGTCGACACGATCCGACGCCCTGAATGAATCTCGTACTTCTTGCTCATCGTTCGTCCTTCGGGTCTGGCCGGGAGGGGGCGACATCTCTGCGGTTCCGATGTGCGCCCCTTACCGGCCTCTTCCCCTTGTCGCATAGGGGCACCGGGGGGGGCGAGACCGCAGCCGCGCGTTGGTCGTCGCTCCGGATTCCGGCTATCTGAGTAGCAAGACGCGCGCGGAGGCGAGTACTTGCGCGTTCAGCCGGTCGGCGCGAGGCTTGCGGCCGCACTCGGAGCAGCGGAGGGGCTTGTCCGGCTCGTCGGTCACGACCCCGAACGGCTAAAGGGCGGAGCTACACTCACACCAACCCCGGGCGCGGACCCTTCCCCGGGGGCTCAGGCTCCTTTTCCGCTGCCGCGCTCGGGGGTGCCTCGTAGCGACTCGCGCTGTCACCTTGTACGCCCCGCGCTCGAGGCATACCCTTGAGAGCGCGTGCTGGACGTGACGCTCCTCGTGGCGCTGCGGGACGCCATCGACGAGAGCCGGTTCGATTGGGCATGGTCACGGGACGACAAGCAGCATGCCTTCCTATGGCAGAACGGGAAGATGACCGACCTCGGCACCCTCGGTCACACATACAGGGACAGCAGCGCCTCCGCGATCAACGGGCACAGCCAGATCGTCGGGATGAGCTCCACCGCGACCGTCACCCAGACCGGCCATCATGGCATGCCTTCCTATGGCAGAACGGGAAGATGACCGACCTCGGCACCGTCACACATACAGGGACAGCAGCGCCTCCGCGATCAACGAGCACGACCAGATCGTCGGGGTCAGCAACACCGCGAGCGGCAAGCGCCATGCCGTTCTGTGGACGCTGCGACGGGGCGGCTGACGATCCCTCGCCGAACACACCGCACGAGATGCCCGACGTGCCGCTCGTCTGAGCGCGAGAAAATGCTTCGTCGCAGAATGCGGAAGTGCGACGCCCGGATTCCGGCCCGCGAGACCCCGAGCCAATGAGTGCGGCCAAGCGCGCGCCGCTCTCCTCGGGTCGGTGGGCCTCATCCACGGTGCCGGTTGACGGTGCTCGACATGTCGCGATTCGGTCTAGCGATGCGGGTTCGCGCTGCGCGCGTGACGGAATGACGGTGGTGACGGGCACCGTCAGCGAGCGGACGCGCACCCATCTGCAGCTTCCTCGGCGCCCGGGCGCCGTGCGCCTGCTTGGTTGCCACCCAAGAAAAAGGGGCGTCCCTCGTGCCACGGCCTCTAGCTGACGGCATCCGCTAACGGAGTCTCAAACTCGTGCTACCCGAGTCTACGACTCGGGTAGCACCGTATCCGCTGACGGGATGACGGTGCTGACGGGTGCCGTCAGCGAGGGCACGCGGAGCTGCCTCACTCGAGAATTGCCTCGAGTCCGGTGCCGAACCCGAGCAACAGCCCGTCGGCGGCCACGGCCGGGCTCGTCGTCAGGAACAGGACGACGCCTTCTTCGGGGGCGACGATCTCCTCGACGACATCGCCGTAGAGATTGCGGACGACGCCGAGGAGCCCGGAGGCGCTCACCTCCTCGCCTGCGCGTACCGCCGCCTCCCACCAGCCCTCGGTTCGCGTGCGGAGCCAGACGAAGCGCGCGACGCTCCGCATGCCGGGGTTCGGCGGCGCCGGCTCCCCGGGAAGCATCTCGAGATGGCGGAGGGCGTTCGCGAGACCTGCGACGTGAATGCTGACGGCGCTCTCCTCGAGAAGCCCGCAGCCCCCGGCCTCGGCGATGACCGCGGGCACGCCCGCGGCGGCCGCCGCGCTCGAGGTCGTGCCGGAGATCGGCGCGTCCGCGGGAGCCGACCGGACGACGTACGGGAGGCCGAAGGCCACTGCAAGCGCTCGAGCACGGTCCTCGACCGGCGACTCGTCATAGAGCGTGAACGGCTCCAGCGCTTCGGCCTGGTCGCCTCCGTGGAGGTCGAGAAGGACGTCACTGGGCGCGATCAGCTCATCGAAGACCGCGCGGGCGAGAGCGTCGCTGAACGTCCCATCGTAGGAGCCCGGGAAGCAGCGGTTGAGATTCTTGCCGTCCTCTGGAACGACGAACGGAGCGCGCGCGCGGAACGAGCTCATGTTCACGATCGGGACGGCGGTGATCGAGCCACGAAGCTCGCCGGTGTCGAGCTCTCGCATGAACCGTACGACCGCTGCGATCGAGCTGTACTCGCAGCCGTGAATGCCCCCGAGCAACGTCAGGCGCGGCCCGTCGAGCGCGCCTCGGCCAACGATGCACGGCAGCTCGATACCGGATAGCGCCTCGGCCTCGAAGTGGAGGAGGCTGCGCTCGATCAAGCGGACTCCACGTCGAGCTCGACCTCGGGGACGTGGCGCGGCGGCGCCGTGGTCCACGCGAAGTGGCACGCGGCCAGATGGTTCGAGCGGCTCGGGCCCGCGACGAGCGCCGGATCGTTCTCGTGGCAGAGCGGCTGCTGCGCGATCGGGCAGCGCGGATGGAACCTGCAGCCGCTCGGAACGTCGACGGGGCTCGGCGGGTCACCGACGACCGCGACTGCCGTCGAGGCGCGTCCCGGCACCAGCCGTGGAATCGCGCTCAGCAGGCCCTGCGTATACGGGTGGCGCGGGTTGGTGAAGAGCGCTGCGGCCTCGGCCGACTCGACGATCCGGCCGAGGTACATCACCTCGACGCGATCACACACGTGGCGGACGACGGCCATGTTGTGCGCGATGAGCAAGATGCTGAGGCCCAGCTTCGCGCGCAGCTCCTCGAGCAGGTTCAGGACGGTCGCCTGGACGGAGACGTCGAGGGCCGAGACCGGCTCGTCCGCGACGAGCAGCTCGGGCTCGAGCGCGAGGGCCCGCGCGATGCTCGCGCGCTGTCGCTGCCCGCCGGAGAACTGCCGGGGGTACGAGTCGAGCGCCCGCGGGCCGAGGCCGACGAGATCGAGCAGCTCCCGGCAACGCTCTTCGATACGCGGCCTGGGCACCACCCGATGGACGCGGAGGATCTCTTCGAGCATCTGCCGGACGGTCATCCGCGGGTTCAGGGACGCGTAGGGATCCTGGAAGACCATCTGGATCTTCCGACGCGTGGCGCGGTCTCGCCGGGCCGGGAGCGGCGCGCCGTCGTAGCGGATCTCTCCGGCGGTCGGGGCGTAGAGGCCGACGATGCACCGGCCGAGCGTCGACTTGCCGCAACCGGACTCGCCGACGAGCCCGACCGTCTCGCCCTTTCGCACCGCGATGTCGACACCGTCGACGGCCCGCAGAAACGCGCGCGGCTGCCGGCGCAGCCGGCGTCCGAGATCGCCGCGCAACGGAAAGCCCATCGTCAGGCCGCGGACTTCGAGGAGCGGCTCAGGCATCGGCGACGACCGGCTGCCGGCGGGCGTCCGCCGCGCACGCCTCGTGGTGGATGCACGCAGTCGTCCGCCCTCCTCCGAGCATCCGCAATGGGAACTCGCCGTGGACGCAGTCGAGCTGAACAAACGGGCAGCGGGGATGGAAGCGACACCCTGGAGGCGGCTCGGCAAGGTCGGGCGGCGAGCCGGGGATCGTCAAGAGCGTCTCCCGAGTCGCATCGACGTCCGGCACGGAGCGGAGCAGGCTCAGCGTGTAGGGGTGCCGTGGCTCTCGGAACACCGTGTCGACGGGGCCCGCCTCGACGACCTGGCCCGCGTACATGACCGCCACGTGCTGGCACGTCTGCGCGATCACGGCAAGATCGTGCGAGACGAACACGACGCTTACCTGGAGTCGCTCGCGCAGCGACGAGAGCAGCGTGAGGATCTGATCCTGAATGGTCACGTCGAGAGCCGTCGTCGGCTCGTCGCAGAGCAAGAGCTTGGGTTCGCCCGAGAGCGCGATGGCGATCATCACCCGTTGCCGCAACCCACCGGACAGCTCGTGGGGGTACGCGTCCGCGCGCCGCGCGGGATCCGGGATACCCACCAGTTGCATGAGCTCGAGCGAGCGCTTCCGCGCCGCGCGGCGACCGAGGCCGAGGCGAACGAGCGGCCCCTCGGCGATCTGGTCGCCCACCTTCATCACGGGATTGAGCGCTGTCATCGGCTCCTGGAACACCATTGCGATCGAGCCGCCACGAATCTCGCGCAGCGTGTCCTCGTTTGCTGCCGCCAGATCGACGCCGTCGAACAGCACTGTTCCGCCGGCGAGCTTCGCGGTTCGTGGAAGAAGGCCCACGAGCGCTCTCAGGGCCATTGTCTTCCCGGAGCCCGATTCGCCGACGATCCCGAGAGCCTCGCCGGGTGCGACGCTGAACGACGCACCGTCCACCGCTCGCAGCGTGCCCCGGGCGAGCGAGAACTCGACGCGAAGATCGCGGACGTCGAGAAGCGGCTCGGTCATAGGTCGATTTCCCGCCTGGGAGCGTGGGGAGGGGGCGTCGGAGAACCCACGGGGGCGAGCCGACGGCGAGCCACGGTCATTCGGGCCGAAGGAGGTCGGCGAGCCCGTCGGCGAGCAGTGAGAGCCCGAGCGCGGTAATGACGATCGCGATTCCCGGGATCGTCGCGAGCTCCCAGTTGGTCGTGAGGTACGTCTGACCGTCCGCGATCATCCTTCCCCAGTCCGGGGTCGGCGGCTGGACCCCCAGCCCGAGGTAGCCGAGCGTCACGATGGCAAGGATGACGAGCACGATGTCGGACATCGAGAACACGATTGCCTGCGTGATCACGTTCGGCAGCAGGTGCCGCACCATGATGCGGGTGTTCGAAAGACCCGCCGCGCGCGCGGCGAGCACGTATTCCTGACGTTTCTGGACGAGCACCTCGCCACGCACGATGCGCGCGTACGAAACCCAGCCGACGATGGTGATCGCGATGTAGATGTTGCGTGTACCGGGCCCGAGAGCGAAGACGAGAGCGATGATCAGCACGTAGAAGGGGAACGCAACGACGACGCTCACGAGCCAGTTCGCGATCGTGTCGGTCCGGCCTCCGAAGTAGCCCGCGACCAGGCCCGCGAGGGTGCCGATGATGAAAGGGAAGACGACTGCGAGGAATGCGATGCGAAGGTCGGTGCGGGCGCTGTAGACGAGGCGCGCCCAGATGTCGCGTCCAAGGTCGTCGGTGCCCAGAGGATGGCTCCACGACGGGCCCTGGAGGATGGTCACGAGATCTTGCTGTATCGGGTCGTGCCAGGTTACGAGGGGAGCCAGGATTGCGAGCAGCACGATCACGCCGAGGATGGACGCCCCCGCCACGAAGGACGGCGTCCGATACCAGCGTTGACGAAAACCGCGGCGCTCGGAGACGAGCGGCGCTTCCGCGACCGAGACGGCGACCGCGGACATCAGTCGAACCTCACCCGCGGATCGAGGAGCGCGTGGACGATGTCCGTCGTCAGGTAGACGAGCACCACCATCACCGCAAAGGCCAGCGTGACGGCCTGAACGACCGGGAAGTCGCGTTGGAAGATCGAGTTGATCATGAGCTGCCCGATTCCGGGCAGGGCGAAGACCTGCTCCACGACGAGCGTCCCGCCGACGAGGAAGCCGATGTTCACGCCTAGGACGGTGACCATCGAGATGAGGGCATTCCGGAGGGCGTGCCGGATGAGGACGCGACGCTCGGGAAGACCCTTCGACCGAGCGGTCGTCACGAAGTCCGAGTCGAGCACCTCGAGCAGGCTCGCGCGCAAGCTGCGGATCAGGATCGGGGAGATCGCGAGGGCCACGGTCAGGGCGGGCAGGAACATCGAGTGGAGGTGGCCGAAGAAGCCCTCCCCATAGCCGCCTACGGGAAAGGCTCTTCCCGAGTTGAGGGCGAAGGCGAGTAGGAGCATGATCCCGATCCAGAACTGCGGGAATCCGAGCCCGACGAGCGGCACCGCTCGTACGACGTGGTCGGTCGGACGGTCACGTCTCGCCGCGGCGATGGTCGCGAGCGGGACGGCGATGACGACGGCGAGGAGCGTGCCCAGGCCGATCAGCCACAGCGTCACCGGCAGGCGCTCGAGCATGAGCCTCCCCGCCGGGACGCTGTAGAAAAGCGACGAGCCGAGGTCGCCGTGGACGAGGCGCTCGAGGAACCGCCAGTACTGAACGGGGAGCGGTTGGTCGAGACCCCACTCCGCGTGGAGAAGGGCGATCCTCTCGGGGGTCGCGCGGGTCCCCAGCATCGTCCGGGCCGGATCACCGGGAACGAGGTGGATGAGGAAGAAGACGAGCAGGGTGACCCCGAGGGCGATCGGGATCATCTGCAGCAGCCGTCGCGCTGCGTAGCCGGCAAGACTCACTCGTCACGCCCCCGGGGTTGGATCACAGACGGGCTAGTCGAGCCAGACGTCCTCCAGGTGGTAGTTCCCGAGGGGATACACGAAGAAGCCGCGCACCTTCGTCGAGTAGGCGTAACGGAAGGGCGAGTAGTACAGGAAGCCCATGAAAGCGTCCGCGGCGGCGAGTCGTTGGATCTGCGCGTAGAGCTTCCGGCGCTTGGCCGGGCTCACCTCTCGCTGGGCACGCTGTGACAGCTTGACGACAGCCGGGTTGTTGTAGCCCGTGAAGAACGAGTTCGCGCCGCCGCCCTTCGGGTCGACCGCGAATGTCACCAGCTCGTCCGGGTCAGCGATATCCATCGTCCAGTAGCTGAATCCGAGCTGGTACTTCCCCTCCTGGATGTTCGCGAAAGCGCTGCTCGTGTCGACCTGCCGGAACTTGACGGTGATCCCGAGCTTCTTGAGCGACTGCTGGAGGATCTGGCCGATCGCATTGTCGACCTGCTCTCCGGCGCCGACCTGGAGCTCGACCTCGAATCCGTCCGGGTAGCCCGATTTCGCCAGCTCGGCTCGTGCCTTCGTCATGTTGTACTGGATCCCCGGGGAGTTTCGATCGTAGTAGGGGACCTGGGGTGGCATGAACGAGTTTGCCGGCTTTCCGAAGCCGAAGAGCACCGACCGCACGATCGCCTTGCGATCGATGGCGTACGAGATCGCACGGCGCACGTTGCGGTCGGCGAGCGGGGCGTGGGACTCGTTCATGAGCAGGTAGTCCGTCCGGGTGGACGGGAAGAGGGTCATCCTTATCCCAGGGGTGTTCCTGAGCTTCTTGATCGAGTTGAACGGCGGAAATTCGTTGATCTCGATCTGGCCGCCGCGGAGCTGGAGCTCGCGCGTGTTCTGGTCGCTCACGAACGTCCACGTGACCGAGTCCAGGTACGGCTTGCCTTTCTGCCAGTAGTACGGATTCCGCTTGAAGGTCACCGACTGGCCGACGACTCGCTTGTCCCACATGAAGGGGCCTGTCCCGACCGGGTGCTTGTAGAACGCGGCCCGCTTCTCGCCGCCGAAGTTCTTCGGGATGATCGCGTTCGCGAAGAGGGCAATGTCGGCGATGAAGGGCACCCAGCGGTACTTCAGGTTCACGACCACGGTCGACGGGTCGCGTACCTGGATGTTCTTGATGGCGGAGTCGAGGAATCCCCACCCTTTCGCTTGTGCGCGGGCGTCGTCGATCGAGAACTTGACGTCCGCAGCGGTCATCGGGTCGCCGTTCGAGAAGCGGACACCTTTGCGTAGGCGGAAGGTGTATCGCTTCCCACCCTTCGAGACCGCGTAGCTCGTAGCGAGCCACGGCTTGACGCTCTTTCCGTCGGGTGTGACTGTGTAGAGCGGCTCCATGATCTGCTGGGTCAGCCAGATCGACTCGTTCTGGAAGACGTTCGTCTTGTCGAACGACTGCGAGTCCTCGATGCGAGCGATCCTGAGCTCGCCGCCGCGCTTCGGCGTCACGGCGTTGCCGGCACCGGCCGAGAGGCCGAGCGTGGCCGCTACCGAGAGTGCGAGAGCGACAGCGAGGATCGCGGCGGATCTTCTTCTGTGCATGGCGACTCCTTGCCTAGAGACATGCAGCCCGCGCACTTGGGCAGCTGCTGGCGACTATCGCACACGCAACCCCGGCGGGGCAATCCCCGCCAGCACATGCCAGAGCTCTGCCCAGGCTCGCATCCCGTCGTGCATTCGGTCGAGGCGAAAGAACTCGTTGGGCGCGTGCAGGTGCTCGTCGGCTGTGGAGAAGGAGAAGAGCAGCGTCTTCACGTCGAGGATCTCCTCGAACAGGGTTGCCGCGGGGAGCGTTCCGCCGATTCGGACGAGGAGCGGCTCGTTATCCGGATACACCTTGTGCAACGCGCGAAGCGCGGCTTGTACGCCCGGATGGTCGGGCGGGATCGCGTAGGCCGGGACCGCTCCTGGCTCCGTGTCCACGGCGGCCTCGACTCCGGCCGGACAGCTCGCCAGCACGTGCTCCCGGATCGCGTCGAGGATTGCCTCCGGTCGCTGGTCGGGGACGAGCCGACAACTCAGGCGGGCTCGCGCGATCCGCGGGATGACGGTGAACCATCCCCCGCCGGAGACGCCGTTCACCTCCAGCGTCGGCCGCGTCCACAGGCGCTCGAGCGTCGTGAAGCCGGGTTCCCCGTAGAGAGCGGGGACACCTACCTCCCGGCGATATGCCTCCTCGTCGAAAGGCACCCGGTCGAGCGATTCGCCCTCGAGCTCTGTGAGCGGAACGACGTCGTCGTAGAAGCCGGCGACGGCGACCTTCCCGTCGGCGTCGTGGAGGCTCGAGAGAATCCGTGCGAGCGCGTGCAACGGGTTTTGCACCGCTCCGCCGTGCCGACCCGAGTGCAGATCCGAGGAAGGTCCGGTGAGTGTGATGTCGAGTGCGATGAGTCCCTTCGAGGCGATCGGGATCGACGGCTCGGTCGGGCGCCACATCGCTCCGTCGGCGGAGACCACGAGATCAGCGGCGAGCTCGTCGCGATGCGAGCGGAGGAAGGCGCGAAGGCTTCTGCTCCCAACTTCCTCCTCGCCCTCGATCAGGAAGCGAACATTCAGCGGAAGCGAGCCGTGCTGCTCAAGGAACGCTTGGGCGACCGTGAGCGGCACGAGGAGCGGCCCCTTGTCGTCGGTCGCGCCGCGAGCGTAGATGCGCCCGTCCCGAACCGTCGGCTCGAACGGCGGTGAGTCCCACTCGGCCTCGTCGCCGGGGGGCTGGACGTCGTAGTGGCCGTAGACGAGGATCGTGGGAGAGCCGGGTCGCTCCAACCACTCGCCGAGGACGATCGGATGGCCGTCGGTCTCGACGACGCGACCGCCGGCCCACGCCAGCCGATCGGCCAGCCACTCCGCCGCTGCTCGAACGTCCCCGCGATGGGCGGCGTCGCTGCTGATGCTCGGGATGCGGAGGAACTCCTCGAGCTCGCGCAGGTAGCGCGCCGCGTCGTCAAAAGATGGAGTGGCCACCGTCGATCGAGAGCACCTGGCCTGTCACCCACGAGGATTCGTCGGCGACGAAGAAGAGGACTCCGTTCGCGATGTCCTCGGGTGTTCCAAGTCGACGTACCGCGATGCGCTCGATAAGAGCGCGCTGACCGTCCTCGCCGTAGCCCTCCCATTGCTGCACGGTTGTGGGATTCGAGAGCACGAACCCGGGGGCGATGCAGTTGACGGTGATCCCGAATCGGCCGAGCTCGTGTGCCGTCTGGCGGGTGAAGCCGATCTGTCCGGCCTTCGCGCTCGCGTACGCCTGGATTCCGGTGAGGCTGACACTGCGCCCCGCGCCTGACGAGATGTTCACGATGCGGCCGTAGGCTGCCCCCTTCATCCCCGGCACGACCGCACGCGTGCAGACGAACGTGCTCGTCAGGTTGGCGTCGACGATCTCACGCCAGTCCTCGTCCGATACCTCCTCGAGCGGCCGGCCGAGTTGCCCGCAGACGCCGCCGGCGTTGTTCACGAGGATTTCGACCGGGCCGATGCGTTCCACCAACGCCTCCACCTGCTCGGCGTCCGTCACGTCCACCGCGTCCTTGTCCACGCCGTGCGTGGTCGCCCCGTGCTCCTCGAGTGCTCGCACGATCGCGGTGCCGATGCCGTGTGCGGTGCCGGTCACCAGCGCGGTCCTGCCGCTGAGGTCAGGCACGGCCCCAGCCGCTCTGGAGCACGTCGCGCACCTCCTCGACGCCGGCCCGCCAGACGCGCAGCACGTCGTCGTCGGACCGCTCGTAGAGGCCGCCGAGCGAGCCGTCGCCGAGCATCTCCCGCACGTCCGCGGGGTCGAGCTCCCGCATCCGGGCGATGTCCTGCATCGGCTTGCGCTCACCCGGCAGCTCCACGCCACGAAGACGAGTCCAGGGGAAGTTCTCGAGCCAGGAGGCGTGGCTCGCGTCGGGGTCGATCGCCTGCACGACCGCCCAGGTGCGCGGTGCGTTCCACCAGTTGTGCCAGACGACTCGCGCGTCCGGGTGGGCTGCCTCGAGCCCTTCGCCTGCTGAGCGGCCAGCCTCGTTGCCCCCGTGGCCGTTCACGAGCAGGAAGCGTTTGAAGCCCTGGCCGTAGAGCGAGTCGACCAGGTCGCGGAGGACCGCCTGGTACGTCTCCACACGCAGCGTCGGGCTACCCGGGTATGCGGCGAAGTACGGAGTCAGCCCGTAGGCCAGAGCGGGCAAGACGGGTACGCCCAGGGGCTCCGCAGCCTCGACCGCAACTCGCTCGGCGAGGATCGCGTCAACCCCGAGCGAGAGGTATCCGTGCTGCTCTATCGATCCCAGCGGAAGCGCGATCCGGTCGTCCTGCTCGAGGTAGCGCTCGAGCTGCATCCAGTTGCGATCCGCGACCCTCACGTGCTCAGCCTCTCGAATTCGGCCGCGACCGACAGCAGGAGCTCGTCCTCGCCGAACGCCGCCGCGAGTTGCAGCCCTGCGGGAAGCGTGCCCTCGGCGAGCCCGCAGGGCAACGACACGGCGGGGATCCCGGCGAGGTTGTACGGGCCCGTGAAGCGCGCCTCGACGTCGCCTTCGGGGGTCCCGACGGGCGGATCCTCATGCGGTGCGGGATAGGCGACGGTCGGGCCGGCGAGGACGTCAACGCGTTCGAAGATCTTCGCGAACCCGTCTGCGACCCGCTCTCGGTCGGCAAGCGCGCGCTCATACTGGGCCAGACTGACCTGCGCCCCCGCTTCGATCAGGGCGCGAGTGTTCGCCCCGTACTTCTCGCCCTCCCGTTCGAGGAGCTCGTGGTGAACGTCGTGCGCCTCTTTGAGGACGATCGCCCCCAGCGCCTCGTCCGCGAGGTCGAGCTCGGGCACGTCCACGTCGAGGAGCTCGAAGCCTGCTCCGGCCAGGCGCTCGAGCGCCTCCCCGACACGGGCGCGCACACCTGGCTCGACCGCGGGATCGTCCACCTGGCGGCGGAGTACGCCGACACGGAGGCCTGCGACCGGGCGTAGCTCGTACCTGCGAGCCGCTATGACCCCAAGGAGCATGGCGGCCTGAGCGGCCGTCCGGGTCAGCGGCCCAACGTGGTCGAGAGTCGCCGAGAGGGGGAACACACCTTCGATCGGCACCAATCCAAATGTGGGCTTGAGTCCGACGATCCCGCAGTACGCGGCCGGGATGCGGATCGAACCGCCGGTGTCCGTACCGAGCGCGAAATCGCAGACGCCCGCCGCAACGAGTGCTGCCGATCCGCTGCTCGAGCCGCCCGAGGTACGGCTTGGATCGCGTGGGTTGAACGTCATCCCGTAGGCAGGGTTGACGCTGCCCGCCGCGTACTCGAGCAGGTTCGTCTTGCAAAGGATCTCGGCGCCCGCGTCCCGCAAGCGGGCGACAACTGCCGCGTCCTTGTCCGCCGGCGGGGGAACGCCCACGGTCGACGCGTTCGTCGTCACGACGCCGTGGACGTCGATGTTGTCCTTGATCGCGACCGGTGCGCCGTGGAGCGGGCCGCCGCTCGCAGCGCGCTCGGACGGCTCGAGCACGGTGATGACAGCGTTCAGTCGAGGGCCGTCCTCTAGGCAGCGGGCGTACGCAGCAAGAAGCTCGAGGTTCGCGACCTCGCAGACGCGCCGGGCGTCCTCGATCTCATGGACCAGAGCGAGCGTCCGGGAGAGCAGCGGGCCGTCGATGGCGTCGAACATGGCCGTCTCCGTCCTGCGCTTGCGGACTGCAAGGTCACGGTAGATCCCCGAATGGGTTTTCGCCGAGCGGCGGTTGAACTCGACGAGGCGCTCGATCGAGCCCTCGAGATCCGACGGGTCGAAGCCGTCGAACGGCTCGGGATTAGCGGTTGCGGCGGCGAGTACCTCCTCGGCGAGCCGCACGAAGAGCGGCCGGAAGCGCGGCTCGCTCAGCGCGTCGGCAATCGAGAGGTCGGAGACGGCCGTTGCGAAGAGCATCGCGCCGTACGCCTCCTTCGACCAGAGATAGCCCATGATGTTGTCCGTTACCTCGGCCTCCCGGAAGTCGCGGGCGAGTTGCGCGACGCGCTCGCTCGGCCGTCCGTCGAGCTCGCCCACGCGAAAAGTGCCTCTCCCACCGAGGAAGATGCGGCCCGGGCCGAGGTAGTCGGCCCCGAAATTGACGAAGGCTCCCACCGTGCGCTCAGGCCTGATGCTCGCGGCGATCACCGGCTCGTTGAGGCCGTTCTGCAGCGAGACGACGAAGCCGTTTTCCGCAAGTCGAGGCGTTGCGGCCGCGACGGCGGCTTTCGTGTCGTGGGCCTTCACGGCGAGCAGAATCACACCGAGGCCATCGGGAAGATCAGCGGGTAGGACAGCACGTGCAGGAACGGTGAACTCTTCGACGGGTCCCTCGATCGAGATGCCGCGCGCGTTCATCGCGCCGACGTGGTCGGCATCTACGTCACAGAAGAGCACCTCGTGTCCGTCGCGAGCGAGCCGGGCACCCACGGTCCCCCCGATGGCACCTGCCCCGACGACGACGTACTCCACGAAGCCGATCTTTGCAGACTGCCCCAGGCCGCGTGCCCTCGCTGATGGCACCCCTCAGCACCATCAGCCCCTCAGCCGATGCTCGCAAGCCCCGCTCCGATGCGGGTCGAGCCCCGACTGCGTCTCCGTCAGCGACCCCCTCAGCGCGGGGGTGGATCGCTCTTCTCGGGTGTTCGGGGAGCGACGTCACGCGAGCATGGCGCTTGCATTGTGCTAGCTCCGCGGCCAGCGCGCGCTGACCCCGAGTGTCGCAGAATGCGGGAAGTGCGACGCCCGGATTACGGCCGGGGGGCGCTCGGCCTGAGCGAGATAAAGACCGCTCACGCGGCCTTCCACTACGCCCTCGCAATGTTCCGTTTGCAACGAGTAGACTCGCGCGGATGAGCGCGTTCGGACGAACGCTGGTGGCCGTCGTCGTCCTCGCGCTGAGCGGCTGCGCAGGAGATGAGGAGCAAGTCTCGCCGGGAGACCCGGAAAGTGGGGCGACGGTCTTCGTAACGCAGGGGTGCGGGAACTGCCACACCTTCGCCGCAGCGAAGTCAATCCGGAATGTCGGCCCGAACCTCGACCAGGTGGTCGAAAGGTATGACGCCAACTTCATCCGAACGTCACTCGTCGACCCGCAGGCGTACATCGAGGCGGGTTCCGGCGGGTCGATCGGAGGCGAGAAGCTCTACGCACAGATAGAGATGCCAAGTTTTGGCCCGGACGCGGAGCTCGGGGAAAACCAGGTGTCGGATCAGGACATCGAAGACCTGGTTGCATACCTTGTGACGGCGCGCGGGTGAATGAGCGCGCGTGGCTAACACCGCGCGCATGAGAAGGGCGGCGTCGTCCGCCGCCCCTTTCTCGAAGCTCCAGACCTGGTCTGATTGCCGTCAGTCCCCAGTCGGAGTCGCTCTTGCTATCGGCCGGCCGTCGCGCGACCTTTAGAGGTTCTCGAATCGCGCCCGAGATCGAGCAGTAGACCTGACATGGTCGATGGCCTTCGCTATCTCTCACGCATCGCCTGGCAGCTCGCCTGACGTTGCCCCCGCGATGTCGCGATCTGGCGGAAGGGCGACACGCGTCGAGCACCTCCTGAACGGAACAGCTTCGCAGCGAGGGGCGATCCGAGACATCAGATAGCGGGTCCGAAGATGTCGAGGGCCGTCTCCCCCGCGCGCCCGGCCGTATCGAGAGCATCGAAGAACTCGCGCCGGCAGTGCTCCTCTCCGAGATCTTGGGCGGCCCGCGCCCACGGCTGCACCGTCGCGCGCGCAAGGGCCAAGAGTTCATCTCCGCTCCTCACACTCCGAACGTCGAGGGCGAACCGGTATGAGCCCATGCTGACGACCTTCATGAACTCGCCGTTACTGGGGCGCGGAGAGCCGCGCACGAAGGGGTGCAGTGCGATGGCGCCGAGCGCAGCGACCCCGGTATCCACGCCGAACGTACGCTCGAACTTCCTGTGCGCACGCGCGCGATGACCCGAGAACAGGCGCACACGAACCTCCCCGATCGCTGGTCTACCGCACCAGCTCGCCTTGGCAGTGTCGAAGCGTGCGGTAGAGCGCGCTCAGCCGCTTGTTCCCCTGTACGAGGTCGTCGTCGAGGACGTCGCCGCACAGGCCCTCGACGCGGAGATCGCCGATCCTGATCGGCTCTCCTGGTGACCTCCGCGTGCCCTGCTCGGCGAGTGGCCCCGCCTCGTCCCTGTAGCGCGAGCGGATCGCCTCCGCGAGCCAACGCGACTCCCCGTCTGCGAGTGGGCAGGACGCCGAATCGATGCTCATCACCGTCCCGGACTTGCGAAGAGGCGAACGAGACGCATTCGTGCTGCTGATCATACGGAGATCATCCGATGTCTAGGCTCTTCCTCCTTTTTGGCGGGCAGAAGGTCTAACCCCGAGAAGCCGCAACTAGACAAATCGTGCGCATGCAGTCTCTTGACACGCGAACAGATATCTGCGTGTCGCCTTCCGGCTCATTTGCGACACGGGCGCCGGATCGGGTGGCCGCGTTGCTCGCACTCATCGCGCACTCGTTGATGCAGAGCACGGACCGTCCGCCCGTTCACCTGCACCGAAACAGAGATCGACCGAGTAGCTCAGCACCGAGTCCCGTCAGAAATAGATGACGGGGAGCACGCGGCCGCCCTGGTGGGCCTTCGGCGCCTGGTCGAGCGCCATCGCGACGGACATCACGCAGTCCTGGATACAGTATTCGTCGGGGTCCTGGTAGGCGCGAAGCTCGCGGTCGAGCTGCGGGAAGGCCTTCGGGTCGAACTTGAAGGTCCACTGCTGCAGGTGGAGGCCGAGGTTCGCGATCATGCG
>Ga0326597_10007012_pt1 | contig 15372 bp, 14 predicted proteins | sample RVTome_12_FD_203789 | JGI IMG/M metagenome (GOLD analysis project Ga0326597, IMG submission 203789) | Soil microbial communities from uranium-contaminated site in the Upper Colorado River Basin, Wyoming, United States - RVT100D185 | ecosystem: Environmental > Terrestrial > Soil > Contaminated >...
CAGTCCTATTTTAGGAATTTGCCGGACGGCAGTCCGGCAAATTCCTCGGCGGGCTGAGCCCCGCCATGACCGTCGAGCGCAAGAAGGTCGCGCCGAACCGCTACCGCGAATCCTTCGGCCGCTACCTCGAGGACTTCAAGGTCGGCGACGTCTACGAGCACCGGCCGGGACGCACGATCTCGGAAGCGGACAACACCTGGTTCACGCTGCTCACGATGAACCAGCACCCGCTGCACTTCGACGCCGCCTACTGCGCGACGACCGAGTTCGGCAAGCCGCTGGTCAATAGCTGCCTTACGCTGGCGATCGTCACCGGCATGAGCGTGAGCGACCTGAGCCAGCAGGCGATCGCCAACCTCGGCTGGGACAGGGTGCGCCTCACCGCGCCGGTGTTCAACGGCGATACGATCTATGCCGAGTCCGAGGTGCTGGACGTGCGCGTGTCGAAGTCGCGCCCGGCGCAGGGCGTCGTCACCGTGCGCACCACCGGCAGGAAGGCCGACGGCACCGTGTTCATGACCTACGAGCGCTCGATCCTCGTGCCGAAGCGCGGGCATGCGGCCGACGATGCCGCCAATTACTAAAGCTCGTCTCAAAAACCGGAAGAAACAGCCGCCGATAAACGCCGATAAGATCGGTCCTTTCTCTGTGCCCTCCGTGGCTTAATCGGGTTTTATCGGCGTTCATCGGCGTTCATCGGCGGTCTAATTGCTTATAGAGTATTTTTAATCCTGTCTATTACCCGTCTTCAAACATGACTGCGACAGCAAGCGACGACCAGGAATCGCTCATCCTCGAGAGCGTCGACCGCTTCCTCGAGCGCGAGGTGCGACCGGTCGCGCACAAGCTCGAAGCCTCCGACACCTACCCTGCCGGGATCGCCGACAACCTGCAGGAGCTCGGTCTGTTCGGCGCCACCATTGCGCCCGAGCACGGCGGCCTCGGTCTCTCCGCGCTCACCTACGCGAGGATCATCGAGCGCATGTCCGCGGTGTGGATGTCGGTCGCCGGGATCATCAACTCCCACCTCATCATGGCCGCGGCGGTCGAGCGCTTCGGCACAGACGAGCAGAAAAAGCGTTACCTGCCGCGGTTCGCGAGCGGCGTGATGCGCGGCGGCATTGCGCTGACCGAGCCCGACTGCGGCACCGACCTGCAGGCGATACGCACGCACGCACGCCGCGACGGCGGCGACTACGTCGTCAACGGCGCCAAGGCGTGGATCACCAACAGCGTCGAGGGCCACATCCTCGCGGTGCTGGTCAAGACCGATCCGCGCGCCGATCCGCCGCATAAGGGAATGAGCCTGCTCCTGATCGAGAAAGGCCCAGGCGTCACGGCGCGCAAGCTCGAAAAGCTCGGCTACCGCGGCATCGACACCGGCGAGATCACGTTCGAGGACTGCCGGGTGCCCGCCACCAACCTGATCGGGAACGCCGAGGGGCGCGGCCTGCAGCAGGTGCTCGCCGGGCTCGAGCTCGGGCGCATCAACGTCGCGGCGCGCGGCGCGGGGCTTGCGCGCGCGTGCCTGGAGGAATCGCTGCGCTACGCGCAGCAGCGCAAAACTTTCGGCAAGCCGATCTGCGAGCACCAGGCGATCCAGATCAAGCTCGCGGACATGGCGACGCGGGTGGAGGCCTCGCGCCTGCTGGTCGAGTCCGCCGCGCGCGCCTACGACACCGGCCGGCGCTGCGACCTCGAGGCGGGCATGGCGAAGCTCTACGCCACCGAGGCGGCGCTGCAGAACAGCCTCGAGGCAATGCGCATCCACGGCGCGTACGGCTACTCGAAGGAGTTGGACATCGAGCGCTACTACCGCGATGCGCCGCTGCTGGCGATCGGCGAAGGGACGAACGAGCTGCAGCGGATCATCATCGCGCGCGAGCTGGTCAAGCGAAACCCCGCTTAAGATCCATTAGCCGCCGATGAACGCAGATAAACGCAGATGGAGCAAGCACGAAAACCGTCAGTTCGTCACTTCGTCACTGTTGTTTGGGCCACCGATGGCCGCCAATACACGCCGACGAAAATTCGAGCCTGATAATCATCTGGCCGGCCTCCCACCGCCCGTGACGGCGGTGGAGTTAAAGTGGGTTTGCCAACTCTCTTTAACTCAACGGAGGCCGAGATGAGATATTGCGGCATAGACCTGCATTCGAACAATAGTGTTGTTGTGATCATTGATGAAACCGACCGCGTGCTGTTTGATCGACGCCTGCCCAATGAGGTCTCAGGCATTGTGGCGGTGCTCGAAGCTCACCGAGCGGAACTGTCCGGGGTCGTTGTCGAATCGACCTACAACTGGTACTGGCTGGTCGATGGGCTCGAGGCGGCAGGGTTCCCGGTGACACTGGCCAACACCGTAGCGATCAAGCAGTACGAGGGACTCAAGCATGGCGATGACACCACCGATGCCCGTCACCTCGCCCATCTGCTGCGCCTGGGGATCCTGCCGCGTGCCTACGTCTATCCCAAGCGGGAGCGCGCCGTGCGCGATCTTGCTCGCAAGCGCATGCAGCTGGTGCGAAGCCGCACCCAGCACATTCTGGCGGTGCAGAACATTGTGGCACGCGAGCGGGCCCTCACGATGAGCGCCCTCGTCATTGAGCAGTTGGACAGCGCGGGGATCGAGGCGCTCGGGTTGGCGCCTGAGGTCGCGCTGGCGTTGAGCAGCAACGTGGCGGTGATCCAGACCTTGTGCGAGCAGATCGAGGCGGTAGAGAAGCGGTTGAGCAGCTGCGTGCGTTCGCGCCCGGAGTATGCGCTGCTCACCAGCGTGCCGGGGATCGGAGCGATTCTGGCTATGGTCATCTTGCTTGAGACGGGCTCGATCGAGCGCTTTGCGAGCGCCGGCGACTTTGCCTCCTACGCGCGCTGCGTGAAAAGCGAGCGTTTATCCAACGGTCGAAAGAAAGGTTCGGGCAATGCCAAGAACGGCAACCCCTACCTGGCCTGGGCGTTCATCGAAGCGGCGCACTTTGCGCGTCGGTATTGCAGTGAGGCCAAGCGTTTCCATGATCGCAAACGCGCCCGCACCAACCCGGTAGTGGCGAGCAAGGCGCTCGCGCACAAGATTGCGCGCGCCTCCTACCACATGCTTAGAAATGGAGTGCCCTTTGACGTGAAGCGTTGTTTCGGATGACCAATGCGGTGGCGAGCGCGAGCCAGCAAGGGGCCTGAACGCCGAGTCATGAGCCTGAATGGACGCGCTCGACACCGCACCGGCGAACAGTTTCGATGAATCGCCCGCGCCGCGAGCCCACCAGGGACTGGAGCTCTCCAAGTGAGGGTAACCGCGAGCCTGTGCGACGAGTCACATGGACACGGCGTGGTACCGACGGTCTTCTGGGACGGCGGGCGCCGTCAGGGCACGGAGTGAAGCATTGCTCTGAAGCTTGATCTCGATGGGTGGCTGGTGCGATTCATTCGCAGCCAAACGTGAAGACAGGGAAGCGGTTCAACAGCTGTCGCGAGCAGCGACAATATCGCGATTCAACGAGCGAGGAAAACAAGCGCCCACTTGACACGAGCCGGCTAATGGGTGGGCAGCCCCTTTGAATTCCTTTGAATTCTGTGCCGCGACGCGGGCCCGATTCGAATTCCAAACACCGTCGCAATGAACCCAGCGGTTCAGTCCAACAAGTTTTATCTACCATGCTGCCGCACGGCGGATAAAACGCTATTCGTTAGATTCGCGAATCTATCAAGAGATCGAAGATCAAAAGCGGCAGGACGCGACCGAGGGAATTGGTCACTACGTTGACAAGGACGGAATCCACGAGCATTTTCAGCTAGGGAGCAAAATCTACTTGTTGTGTTGTTCCCGCCCCGAGGTCGATTACGGATAGGCGACGCCGGCACCTGTTTCCTTCATCGTTATCGGTTGGATCCCCCCGGTGATACAGCGTCAGGAGACGCATACCGTATAACATCAAATGATGTATAATTTATGCATACATCTCGGAGGCAATCGCCATGCGCACGACCATCAATCTCGATGACGAACTCCTGACCGAAGCGCAGCGCATCACGGGAATGAAGGAGCGCACCGCCCTGATTCATGAAGGGCTCAAGGCCCTGATCGAGCGCGAGAGCGCGCGGCGCCTGGCAAAGCTCGGCGGCAGCGAGCCCGATCTGCAGACAATTCCCCGGCGCCGCTCCGCAGCAGGATGATTTTGGTCGACACCTCCGTGTGGGTCGAGCACCTGCGCGAGGGCACACCGGCGCTCGCCGCCGCCCTGGAACGGGGCAAGGTGCTGACCCATCCGTTCATCGTCGGCGAACTCGCCTGTGGCAATCTGAAGAACCGGAGCGAAGTACTGAAGCTTCTCCGCGAACTGCCCGAGACGCCGCTCGCGTCTGATACCGAGGCGTTGAGTTTCATCGAGCGGTGCGCGCTCATGGGCCGGGGCATCGGCTACATCGACGTTCATCTTCTGGCCTCGGCAGCGCTAGCCGGGTCGGCTCGACTGTGGACACTGGACAAGCGTCTCGCCGCGGTCGCCGAAGTCCTGGCGCTTGACTATGTGGAATAAGCGTGACCGCATGCTCTATCGGGATTTCTGTAATTGGAGAACTGTTATCTGTGATTGTCGATCGGTCTTAATCCTGTAGATCCCGCTAATCCTCTCAACTAACGCTTTTTGAGAATCTGACATGCTGCCGCTAGAAGGCGTCCGCGTCCTCGCGGTCGAGCAATACGGCGCCGGCCCGTTCGGCACGATGTTCCTCGCGGACCAGGGCGCCGAGGTGATCAAGATCGAGAACCCGCGCGACGGCGGCGATATGTCGCGCGCGGTCGGCCCGCACTTTTTCGCGCCCGGCGATTCCGAGTTTTTCCACAGCTTCAACCGCAACAAGAAAAGCCTCACCCTCGACCTCTCCCGCCCCGAAGGCCAGGCCGTGCTGCACGACCTCGTGCGCCACGCCGACGCGCTCGCATCGAACCTGCGCGGCGACGTGCCGGCGAAGCTCGGGCTGGTGTACGACGTGCTCAAGGCGCACAACCCGAAAATCGTGTGCGCGCACCTCTCCGCCTACGGCCGCACCGGTCCGCGCGCCCACTGGCCGGGGTTCGACTACCTGATGCAGGCGGAGGCCGGATACTTTTCGCTCACCGGCGAGCCCGGCGGGCCGCCGACGCGCTTCGGCATCTCGATCGTCGACCTTATGACGGGCCTCGGCCTCGCCTACGCGCTCCTCGCCGCGTTCACCTCGGCGCGCGCGACCGGCGTCGGGCGCGACATCGACGTGAGTCTCTTCGACATGGCGCTCCACAACCTCAGCTACATCGCCACCTGGTACCTCAACGAGGGCGTGAACAGCGGCCGGCTGCCGCGCTCGGCGCATCAATCGCTCACGCCCTGCCAGCTCTACCGCACGCGCGACGGCTGGATCTACCTGATGTGCAACAAAGAGAAGTTCTGGCCGGCGCTGTGCGGCAAGCTCCGGCGCCCCGAGTGGGCGGCGGACCCGCGCTTTTGCCGCTTCGCCGACCGGCTCAAGCACCGCGACCTCATCACCGAACTGCTCGATAAGGAGCTTGGCCGGCGCACGACCGGGGAATGGCTCGCGCACTTCGCCGGCGTCGTGCCCGCCGCGCCCATTTACGACGTCGCGCAGGCCCTCGACAACCCGTTCGTCACCCAACACGGACGGCTGCAGGAGATCCCCCACCCGCGGCGCGGCGCCTTCCGCATGGTCGCGCCTCCGGTGCGGTGCGCGGACACCGAGGCCCCGGCGCGCCCGGCACCGGGGCATGGCGAGCACACCGAAGAACTGCTGCGGGAGATCGGCTACGACAAGGCTCGCATCGAGGCGCTCAGAGACGCCGGGATAATCTGAGACCGGGGCCGGTCACCCGCCGGGTGCTGGTCCGCCGTGCCCGGGGCCTCAGCGAACCACCGCGTGTTTGTGCGCCACGAAACTGGCAATCCGGCCGATCGTCTCGAGGTTTTCCGGAATCATCTCGTTGTCGGTGATGGAGATTCCGTATTCACCTTCAAGGAACGCAATCACCTCGAGCATGCCGGTCGAATCGACGACCCCGGTCTTGATGAGCGAGGCGTCGTCTGCGAGAGTCGTCTCGTCGCTCACGTAGAAATTCTCGCTGATGAACTGCCTAACCCGTTGCAGAAATTCCATGAACTCACCTCGCCTCAAGTCAGCCCGACCTTCTTGATCTTCCCGGTATCGCCCCTGGGCAGCTCGGGGACGAAAACGATGTGCTTCGGAACCATGAAGCTCTCGAGCTTGCTCTGGCACGCCTTGCGCACCTCGCGCTCGTCGAGCTGCGCCCCACTCAACGGCACCACGAAGGCCTTGACGGCATCACCCAGGATCTCATCCGGAACTCCAATAACGGCCGCCTCCTTGATCCCCGGAATGCTGACCAGCGCGTCCTCGACCTCTTTGGGGGGCACCTTCTCCCCGCGCGACTTGATTATCTCATCCATTCGGCCCACGAAATAGAGGAACTCTTCCTCATCCAGTCTGCAGTAATCCCCGGTATAGAGGACCCGCTCGCCGGGAAGCGGCCCGGGGCGCAGCTTCTCGGCCGTCTCCTCCGGCTTTCCCCAGTAGCCGCTCATGACGGTGGCGCCGCGGATGACGAGCTGCCCGACTTGATTGGGGCCGAGCTTGCGGCCGTCCTCGCCGACGATCCACAACTCGGTATTGGGAATGGCGATCCCGACGCTGGTCGGCTTGCGATCCAGATCCCGCGGCGGGAGATAGGTGCAACGCTTGCATTCGGTGAGCCCGTACATCGAGTAGATCCGCGCCTTCGGGAAGATGTCCTTGAGCATGAGGATGTGCTTTACATGGAGCGCCGCCGCCGTATTGGTCACGTAGCGGATGTTCGAAAAATCGTAGTCCCTGAGGTGCTTCATCTCGCCGATGGTGGCGAACATCGTGGGAACCCCCGGAAAGCCAGTGACCCCCTCGTCGACAACGAGCTTCAGGACTTGGGCCGGGAATGCGAACGAGTGCTCCAGCACCAGGCGCGCCCCCATATGGAAAGCCATTATCATCTGGTACAGGCCGTAATCGAAAGCAAGCGGCAGGACGCCGAGGATCACCTCGTCCTGTGCGATCTCGAGGTAAGCGGAAATCGAGGTCGCCGCGGCGAGCATATTGCGGTGCGTGAGCATCACGCCCTTGGGCTCCCCGGTGCTGCCCGAGGTGTAAATGAGCGCCGCCAGGTCAACATCGATGCAGCGCCTCGCGGGAGGGCGCTCGCGCGATCCCTCGGCCAGCGCGTCCTCGAAGGTGGTCAGGCCGGGCGTGACTTGGAGCGGCAGGCGCCCGGCCGTGGCGCCGTAGACGAGCATCGCCCGCAGCGTGGGGGCCTTCGACGCCGACTCCACGAAAACCGAAGCGAGCTCCCCTTCGGCGATGAGCGCCGTGGCGCCGCAGTCGTTCAGCATGTAGGCAAGCTTGTCCGCCTTGGTGAGCGGATTGACGACCGAGACCACCGCATTGGCCTTGAGCACAGCCCAGAAAGCGACCACCGTCTCGGGCGAGTTGCTCGCGAAAATGACGACTCGATCTCCCCGCTCCACGCCCCGCCGCACCAAGGCGTTGGCGAGCGCATTCGACCGCGCATCGAGCTCTCCGTAGCTGAGCCGCCGGCCCTGACACACGAGGGCTACCTTGTCGGGCAGGCGCTTGGCCGAGTCGATCAGGTAGTCGTGGAGCAGGGGTACCGGGTTCATTGCGGGGTTTTCTGCGCGAGGCGATCGACGCGAGTGCCGAAAACGACGGCCGCTGGGCGCGCCGGCGCCTGCCGGATGAACTGCGCGTGGAGAAGCTGGGTGGAAAGGACGCCGACGATGGCCATATTGTCGGCATTGGAGAACTGCCCCTGTTCACCGTGTGCCCGGCACTTGCGCCACAGGCCGTTGACCGCGCGCGGGTCGAAGACACCGGCGTGGGCCACCGCGCGCTCGCTCATCGACTCCTCGACCCAGCCCGGGGATCCGGATCCTACGAACGACAGGGCGTCCGGCGCGCGGTAGGGCTGCTTGGGTCGACGAAGGATCTCGTCGGGGATCAGGCCCTCCGCGACGCGCTTGAGGACGTGCTTCTCGTCCAGGCCGCGAAGCTTGAAGGAAGCCGGCAGGGAATCCGCCAGCGCCACGACGTTCGCATCCAGGAACGGGAAGCGGCCCTCGACCGAGTGGGCCATAAGCATGCGGTCGCCTTGGGAGGACAGGAGGTATCCGGACAACAGAGTCCGGGCTTCGAGGTACTGGTCCTGGGCGAGGGACGACCAACCCGGGAAGTCGTCGGGAAGCGAGACGAGCAGCCGCCCGATGACGTCCACGCGCTGGGCTTCCCGGCGCAGGTCGGGCTCGAACAGCCGTTGCAGAGCCGCGGCGGACTGCCAGCGCGTCTGGTGGGAAAAGCCCGGCGCAGCCCATTGTTCGCGGCCGCGGCCGAAGAACTCCCGCGCCATGGCCTGCTGCGACACCGGCGATCGGGCAAGATACGGATAGAGCCGCTCCAGGAGGCGCGGGCGCAGCTTCGAGTCGGGCTTACGCCCCCAGAAGCGCCTCACCTTTCCCTCCCGGAAGAGGTCGTAGCCGGCGAACATCTCATCGGCGCCCTCGCCGGTCAGGACCACCTTGATACCCGAATCTCTTACCAGTTTCGAGAGGAGAAAGAGCGGCGCCGGCGCCGTCCGGAGCAATGGACGCTCCGCGTGGGCGATCACCTCGGGGAAGACCGCAGCGATGTCCCGGCGGCGCACCACGATTTCCCGGTGGTCGCTCTCGATGAGCGCCGCGACCGATCGCTGGTAGGGCGTTTCGTCGTACTCGGCGTCCTCGAAGCGCATCGAGTAGGTGCAGAACTTCTCTCCCTTCACCCGGCGTCCCAGCGCAGCGATGAGCGAGCTGTCGAGACCGCCCGAAAGGTAGCTCCCCACGGGCACGTCCGCGCGCAGCATGCGCAGGCGAACCGCATCCTCGAGCCCGCCGCGCACGCGCTCGACGGCCTCGTCGATGGACCCGCGGTAGCCTTCCCCGGATGCAGCGGGGTAGCGCGGCGTCCAGAAGGCCCGATCCGTCGTGCCGCGCGCCGACACCGTCCGTACGTGCCCGGGCTTGAGCTCGGTCACGCCCTGGAATACCGACTGCGGCGGCACGACGGTCCAGAAGGTGAATGTCTCGGAGAGTCCGACTGGATCGAGGGCGCGAGGAATCGAGGTGTCGCCCGCGAAAATGGCTTTCACTTCGCTCGCGAACCAGAGGCGGCCGCCATGCTCGCAAAGGTAGATGGGCCGGACCCCCAGCCGGTCCCTGGCCAGGACCAGGGTCTCGCAGCGCGAGTCCCAGAGGGCAATGGCGAATTGGCCGTTGAAGCGCTCGAATGCCTCAGCGCCCCAGGCTTCCCAGGCGTGGACGATAACCTCGGTGTCGCTCTGCGTCCTGAACCGGTGGCCCAACGCAACAAGTTCGGCGCGCAGCTCGACGTAATTGAAGATCTCGCCGTTAAAGACTATCCAGAGCGTGCCGTCCTCGTTGGAGAGCGGCTGTTGCCCGGTGGCGAGGTCGATGATCGAGAGGCGTGCATGGCCGAGGCCCGCGCGCCCGTCGCGGTAGAAACCGAATTCGTCCGGGCCGCGATGCCGGAGCGCGGCGACCATCGCCTGAAGGTCGCCGATCTCAGGCGGGGGCAAGTTCTCTCGCAGAGCCACGACTCCGGCGATGCCGCACATCGCTACGCGCCCTGAGCCTCGCCCACGAGCAGGGGCGCCTGGTGCAGGTACCTGCCGGCGCGGTGCTTCGCTTCGATGTCGCGGTACACGCGCTCCATCTGATCGGGCGCGAGGCCAATGACGTTCGCAGCCTCCGCCGACGGCGTGCGGTGCTTGTACGCCCAGAGGCACAGGTCCATTTCTTGGTATGGCAGCGCGAAGTAGAACTCCTCCTGCGACTGGGCGAGCGAGAATGTGTCGGTCGTCGGCGGGCGCGCGCGGATCTCTTCCGGCACGCCCAGGTACTCCGCCAGCGCGTAGACTTGCGTCTTGTAGAGGTGCGCGATGGGCTTGAAGTCCGCGGCACCGTCCCCTTGCTTGACGAAGAAGGCCTGGTCGTACTCGAGGAGGTTCGGCGTGCCGGCCACGGCGTAGTGCAGCCGATCGGCGTGGTAGTACTCCATCGTCTTCCGTGTGCGCTGCTTGAAGTTGGTGGCTGCCACCATCTGCAAATAGGCAGCAAGCGGCATGCGTACCGTTCGCTGGTTCCCCTTGGGGTCGGCAACGGTAAGTGACGTGATATTCAGGCGGTCGCCCTCAAGCAGTGAGGGGATGGTGAGCTTGCACCGCCAGCCGTCGCCGTACTCGGGGACGACCATGCGAATGGCCTCGAGCTGGCGGTCATAGCACCCGAATCCGGCCAGCGCCGGGGCGATATTCTCGACCACATGCCGGATGCCCAGGTGCTCGGCGTGCATCCGCCCAAGGCGGAGGGCGTCGTCCGAGGAGTCGCGCTCCGGCATAAGGAGCCCGACCACACGCGCCTTGCCCAGCGCGCGCACGCAGAGCATTGCCACGACCGAGCTGTCGATTCCGCCCGACATACCCACTACGGCGCCGCGCCGCTTCAGGGTGCCCAGTACCTGCTCCCGTATGGCCAACTCGATTCGCTCGGCCACACTGCGTGCATCGATACGGATTACGTCTCGCGAGAACATAGGGGTTTTTCGGGCCGAATAGGGCGCGACTCGACGCCGTCAACAGGTCCCGCGCGGACGGCGCGCTGGCAAGCGGAGTGCGGAAGATTATTGGTGTCTGCCACAGGTAATTGGCCCCTTATTGGGCCGGCTCAGTCCAACGCCTTGTTCGACAGCCGCCGTGAGGAGCTCGGTTCACGGGAAAAGCCCGGTTTCAACTTCAAATCGCAACGGGTTTGAGGTTGGAGAATACCTCAAATTGCCCCGGCGGCAACGAGGCTTTCCGCTCATAGAATGTCGTGGGGAGCCCGTAGCCAGAGTTCGCCCTCCAATGCCGACAGGAAGGCGTCTCCACGATGAACGGCATTCGCCAGATTAACGTCTCTTGTATGAACGAGCCCCCAATTCGCTCGCGTCAGAAAACAGCGGTTGTCCGACAGAAAGCTGAAATGTGAAGGTTCAAGGCGCCCCCAAATGGCGACCGCTCCCTCATTGCGTACGCGTCGAATCAGACAGCCAAACAACACTCCAGCGAGATTCTTCGGTGCCGCAAGCAGCAGGACCTCCGCCCGTCGGTCCGATTTCAGGTAGTAGATACACGCACCGACCGCATGTCCCGAGCCGTTCCGGAGCACGATCCCTTCCAGTCTTCCACGATGCTGGTTTTCGTTGAGCCTCTCGATGAGCCACTGAATCGAGTGAAGGTCATATTCAGGCTGCAGCAGGCGGGCGGCCGCGCATTCGCCCAAACACGCGAGTATGGCGGGGCTGTCCAGCGCGAATTCCGATGTGAATGCGGAGATATCGGGGACTGCTCGCCCCCAGTACCGTGCCGCCAAGAAATCCACGGCGGAGCAGAGCGGTTGTGACATCCTGGCCACGACCGATGCGGCCCCGAAGGCCGTATTCACCGCGAATTGAAAAGGACGGAGCGGCCAGACCCAATTCATGCTGTAGAGGTACGACGTGCTTCCCCCTGCAGCCTCGAGAGTTGTCCGGCCGTGGTCGTTGGCACCATCGGAGAACGAGAGATCCTGCGGCCCCGACAAGAATGCCCGCATGAGCTTTACGCCCGCAAATGACGACCAGACTTCAGGGTCGACCATGAGTCTGTGCGACACAGCAACGCGAATCGGCTTGCCATCAAATGACATACGGCGAGGAATGACCCCGATAAATCCAACGACTTTACCGTGCGCGGAACGATAGACCAGGGAAGGCAGATCGTGATCGACCCACGGATTGCGGAAGAATACCTCCTTGTAGTACGACCGAAGCCGGTCGGATGCTGGCCGCGTACCGCCATAGAACACCTTGCAGTGGAGGTCGGCGACTTGCCCGGTATCCTCTTCCGTACAAACTCCGACACGATCTGCGGTCATTGCGCGCGGGGTCGCCTTCTTCTTCCCCACCTTTTTCTGCAACTTGTCACGAGAATAGTTTCTTGTGTCCAGCGCGATTGTTGTCATGGTTCTCCTCCATTGCAGCCACAGATGTCGATAGGTCGTCGATCGGCGTCGGTTCCCCGACAATTCGCCGCATAAAACAGGCACCTGAACGCGGTCATAGGTCACACTGCAAGATTGGTTCCAGGGCTGCGGCATGGTCGACGGGATGGCTCGGCGGGCGAGTGCGGATCCGACCCGATGCGCCGGAACGATGCGGCCGCAGCGGGTGAGGTCGACCATGGCCTCGGACTTCGGCGGCCACTGTCGCCGCGGTTGCGCGTGTGGCCACACCAAATGCAAAGGGCGCCTCACGGCGCCCTTTGCACTGGTGCGATGTCGCGTTACATCAGCCCGCCTGAATCACCGCGCACGCGAGCCGCGCGCCCGCATTGCCCACCGGCTGCGAGGTGTAATCGTCGGGATTCGCGTGAACAATCAGCCCGCGGCCGATGATGCTCGCCGGTCCCGGCGTCACGGTGATGGTGTCGACCTCGAAAGTCGCCGTGGCGCGGCCCTTGGCGTTCGTCTTGAGGTTGGGCAGGTCGCCCGCGTGGCGGTCGGACGTGCTGTAGCGGCCGTGCGGCTTGCCGTACGGATTGAAGTGCCCCTTCGCGCTCATGCCGTCGCCCGAGCTGCAATCGCCGGCCGCGTGGATGTGGAAGCCGTGCTCCTGGTTGGGTTTCAGGCGGACGACCTGGGCGACGACCCGCACCTTGCCGCCGACCTGCTCGAAGGTTACCTCGCCGAAAACCTTGCTGCCCTTGGTGGGCTTCAGCGCCGCGGTCGCCTTCGCGGGTTCCGAAGGTGTGGTTTCGCAGCCAGCCAAGGCGACCAGCGACAGAACGGCCAGCATGTGCCCCAGTCTGAGTTTCATCGGGTCCATCAACACGCCCTCCTCCATATTGTGTAGTTGGCAAAACCGCCTGCTGCGCGGTGCTCGCCGGCCGCAGGGGCGGCTGTTCTGCCTGCGCCAGGGGAATCCCCGTCCGGAGTTCCGCAAAACCGTTGCGAGGCAATTATACCCGTCGCCCCGCGTCCGCCTCAATCGGCCTCGCACTGCAACCTTGCCTGTCAGCCTGAGCCGCCGGCTCATGCCGCAGGCACGCCACTCACGCTCTCTCGAATGGAATCAGCCACGGCGTGCTATTGCGGTTCGAACGGCCTCAAGGCATTGAGATTGACCCGCACACCGGGCGTCGTCTCCCCGTAGCGCGCAAGACACCCCCGAGCGCAGTCCTTTCTTTTCGGCCACAAATCGCACCGCCGCACCGCGACCTCGGCACCCGTTCGATCGCCGGGCGGAGCCGGCTCGACGCCGACAAAAACGACGGAACCCGTTTCCGGGCACCGCATCAGCGGGTCTCTCGACACCAACTGAATCAGCCAGTACATCAATCCACCAAACATCAGCAAGCCGACGACCGCCACGATCCAATCCATCGTTCCAAAGTCCATCATAAGGCCTCCTTCGCAGATTTCCCGTCCAAGTACCAGTCTGCGATCGGAGATTGGCCATCACATTGAGGTAGATCAAGAAACCGTGATGTTAAGCCCGCTACGTGGACGCCGGTTTGAAAGGTGGAATCGATGGATACATTGGGCATGTGACCAATATATGGACGTCAATCCGGGCACCAAGCGCGACGGGCCACTGGCGCCGTCATGGCATCAACAGCGCCGCCCGCCCCGTGACCCACCCTTTTTCCACTTGTTCGTGCAGCGCTTCGGCTTCTTCCATCGGACGGATGTCGGTGACGATCGGCCACACCTCCCGCCGGGCAACGAGATCGAGCGTCTCCAGAATGTCCGAGCGCGTGACGTAGCGGCTGCCGAGAAGATCCTGCTCCTTCAACATGATGCCGAGGCCCGAGGCCCCGAACGGTTGGCCCGCCCCGCCCAGCGTCACCATGCGCCCGCGCGGGCCGAGCGCCTGGACCGCGGCTTCCAGCGTGGCGGTGCTCGACACGTAGTCCACGGCGACGTCGACGCCCCTGCCGGCCGTCAGATCGAGCAGCGCCTCGACCACCTTTCCGGCCGAGGCATCCACCACCTCGTCCGCGCCCGCCTTGCGGCACGCGTCGAACTTGCCGCGGGCGACATCGACCGCGATCACGCGCGCCTTCGCCCACTTCGCCAGCATCAACTGGTGGATTCCGACGCCGCCGCCGGCGCCGAACACGGCGACCGTCTCGCCGGCCTTGACCCGCGCCCGGCGCAGCACCTTGTACGGCGTGGCGAGCGCGTCGGTGATGACGCCGATTTGCGCCGGATGTCCCTTGTAGTCGAGGCCCGGGGGCAGTTTGATGAAGATGTGCGCGGGCAGCTTGATGAACTGCGCGTAGCCGCCGTTGCAGGTGCGTCCGACGTTCCCGCCTGAGTTCTCGCACAGCGGCTCCAGACTCGTCAGGCACGGGCGGCAATACCCGCAGTTGAGATAATAATAAGCGGTGACCGCATCGCCGGCGGCAAGGCCGCGCACGCCGGCCCCGACCTCGGTAATCTCGCCGGTGATTTCGTGCCCGATGATCAGCGGAAAAACCGCGGCGATGCGGCCCGCCTTGATGTGCTGGATGGTGAGCCCGGTCCCGCAGGCAAGCACCCGCGCCACCGCCTCGCCCGGCCCCGCCACCGGATCGGGAACCTGCGCGAGCTCGAACCGCTGGTTCGGCCCCTTCAGCACGAGCGCTTTCATGAGTCAGTCGCGGAACATGAAATTGGCGGCCTTGAGAAACAGCGTGCGGTTGACGCCGTCGGAATGCAGGAACGCCGCTGCATCACGCACCAGCTTCTCGACGCCGAATTCCTTCATGTAGCCATGCCCGCCGTGGATCTCCATGGTCCAGGTCGCAATCTTCCAGGCCGCCTGGGCTGCCATCGCCTTGGGCAGCGCGCCGAGGGTTTTGTCCCACCCGTGTTCCTGATGATCGGCGAGCCAGCAGGCGCGGTGGATGTAGCAGCGCGAAGCGTCGATCAGCATGCGCATCTCCGCGAGCTGCGCGCGGATCCCGTCGTGCTCGATCAGGGGCTTGCCGCCCTGCACCCGGATGCTGGCCCACTCGATCGCCTTCGCGTGCAGCGCGCCGGCGACCCCCAGGACCGTCGCGCCGGCATAGGCGTTGCTCTGCGGAAAGAAGTCGGCGAGCACGTTGAAGCCCCCGCCCACCGCGCCCACCACGTTCTCGTCCGGAATGAAGCAGTCCTGGAACACCAGCTCGGCGTTGTTGGCGAGGCGCTCGCCCATCTTGTC
>Ga0326597_10007013_pt1 | contig 15370 bp, 14 predicted proteins | sample RVTome_12_FD_203789 | JGI IMG/M metagenome (GOLD analysis project Ga0326597, IMG submission 203789) | Soil microbial communities from uranium-contaminated site in the Upper Colorado River Basin, Wyoming, United States - RVT100D185 | ecosystem: Environmental > Terrestrial > Soil > Contaminated >...
GGTAGATCTCCGTCACCACCAGGAGGTCCGCCTCGTAGAAGGCCGTCCAGAATTCCTGCAGGAGCGCCTGCGTCCGCGTGTACCGGTGCGGCTGGAACAGGACGACGGTGCGCCGCCCGAACCCGCCCTTGGCGGCGCTCAGGGTGGCCCGAATCTCGGCCGGGTGGTGCCCGTAGTCGTCCACCACCAGGATCCCGTCCACCTCGCCCTTCACCTGGAACCGGCGGTCCACGCCGACGAACTCCGCCAGGCCGTCCCGGATGGCCGGGAACTCGATCTCCAGGTCCAGCCCCACGGCCACGGCGGCCAGGGCGTTGTAGATGTTGTGGAGGCCCGGCACGCGCAGCCGCACCCGGCCCAGGGGCTGGTGCTTCAGGGCCACCTCGAACTCGGCGTGCATCCCCTTGAACCGGACGTCCCGCGCCATCAGGTCCGCCTGGGCGCGGAGCCCGTAGGTGACGAACCGCTTCTCCACGCGAGGCAGGAGGGCCTGGATGTGCTCCTGGTCCAGGCAGAGGACGGCCACGCCGTAGAAGGGCACCTTGTTGATGAAGGCCACGAAGGCGTCCTTGATGGCGTCCAGGTCGCGGTAGTAGTCCAGGTGCTCCGCGTCCACCGTGGTCACCACGGCGATGGTGGGCGACAGCTTCAGGAACGACCCGTCGCTCTCGTCCGCCTCGGCCACCAGGAAGTCGCCCTGTCCCAGCCGAGCGTTGGACCCCAGGGCCCCCACCCGGCCGCCGATGACGATGGTGGGGTCCAGCCCGCCCCGGGCCAGGACCGACGCCACCATGGACGTGGTGGTGGTCTTGCCGTGGGTGCCGGCCACGGCCACGCCGTACTTCAGCCGCATGAGCTCGGCCAGCATCTCGCCGCGCTGGATCACCGGCGTGAGGCGCTGGCGGGCTGCCACCACTTCGGGGTTGTCCAGGGCGACGGCCGAGGACCGCACCACCACGTCGGCCCCGTTGATGTTCCCCGCCGCGTGGCCGATGGCGATCCGGATCCCCAGGGACCGCAGGCGCCGCGTGGTCTCGGACTCCCGCGCGTCGGACCCGCTCACCGCGTACCCGAGGTTGTGCAGCACCTCGGCGATGCCGCTCATTCCGATGCCGCCGATCCCCACGAAGTGGATGTGCCGGATCTTCTTGAACATGCTCCCCCGCCGCTCTCCGCGTCAGGCCCGTGCCGACTCCGCGCTCGAGCGTGGACCTTGGACGTTGGACCTCGGACGTTGGACGACTTCAGCGATCAGCGCCACGATGCGCTCCGCCGCATCCGGCACGGCCAGGCCCGCCGCGCGCCGGCCCATCTCGCGCAGGGCCTCCGGCTCGCGGCAGGCCCGCCGGACGAAGGCGGCCACCCCGGTCCCCGTCAGGTCGCGGTCCGCCAGCGTCTGCGCGGCCCCGGCCTCCGCGAAGGCCTCGGCGTTGAGCCGCTGGTGGTCGTTGGCGGCGTAGTGGTACGGCACCAGCAGCGCCGGTTTGCCCGCCGCCGCCAGCTCCGCCAGGGTGATGGCCCCGGACCGGCACACGGCCACGTCGGCCGCGGCGTAGGCCGCCCCCATGTCCCGCAGGAACGGCGCCACCGTGGCGCGGAAGCCCCGCGCCCCGTAGCCTTCGCGCACGGCCTCGCAGTCCTTCTCCCCCGTGGCGTGGAGGAAGTGCAGGCGCTCCCGCTCGGGGCCCAGCAGGGGCAGCGCCTCCAGCACGGCCATGTTGATCCGGTGGGCCCCCTGGCTCCCGCCGAAGACCAGGGGCACCACGCGGGCCGGAGCGATCCCGAAGGCCGTGCGGGCCGCCGCCCGATCGCCCCCCAGCACCTCGTGCCGCACCGGGTTCCCCGTCACCGCCACGCGGTTCCAGGGGAAGAACGGGGCCGCCGCCGGCATCCCCACGGCCACCGCCGCCGGGCGGGCCCAGCGCGCCAGCCACCGGTTGGCCAGGCCCGGGTAGGCGTTCTGCTCGTGCAGCACCACCGGCACGCCCAGGGACCTCGCGGCCAGCACGACGGGGGCCGACACGTAGGCGCCCGTCCCCACCACCACGTCTGGCCGGAAGGCCCGCAGGCGGCCCCGCGCCTCCCGCAGGGCCCGCAGCAGCAGGGCCAGGGCGGTCGCCGCGCGCAGCGGCCCCCTCCCTTTCACCCCCCGCACCCCGAGGCCCGCGAACTCCCACCCCTCCGCCGCCACGGCGCCACGCTCGAGGCCCGCCGCGGACCCCACGAACAGGACCGCCCCCCCCGGCCACCGCGCCCGCAGGGCCCGGCCGATGGCCAGGGCCGGGAAGAGGTGGCCGCCGGTGCCCCCGCCGGTCATGACGAAACGCACATCAGGCCGCCCGCGCCGGCGCGGCCGCCTGCGACACGCTCAGCAGGATGCCCACGCCGGCCAGCGTGAAGACCAGGGAGGACCCGCCGGAGCTCAGGAACGGCAGCGGGACGCCGGTGGTGGGCAGCAGGCCCAGGACCACCCCCATGTTGATGGCCGCCTGGCCCACGATGGCGGCCGTGATCCCCATGGCCAGGTGCGCGCCGAAGGCGTCGGGCGCCCGGAGGGCCACCCGCGTGCCCCGCCAGAGGAACAGGGCGTAGCCCAGCACCACGGCCGCCGCCCCCAGGAACCCCAGCTCCTCGCCCACGATGGCGAAGATGAAATCGGTGTGGGGCTCGGGCAGGTAGAAGAGCTTCTGCATGCTGTCCCCGAGCCCGCGGCCCAGCAGGCCGCCGGGGCCGAGGGCGTAGAAGGACTGGGTCACCTGATACACGGCCCGGCTGGAGGCCCGGGCCGGGTCCACCAGGGCCAGGAGGCGCGCCTTCACATGGGGCGTGGTCAGCATCAGCGCGGCCAGCAGCGGCACGCCGCAGCCGGCGGCCATGGCCATGTGCCCGATGCGCGCCCCGCCGACGAAGCCGAGGACGCCCGCCACCAGCAGCAGGATCATGGCCGTGCCGAAGTTGGGCTGCACGATCACCAGGCCGGTGAAGAGGGCCGTGACCAGGAGCGGCGGCACGAAGCCGTCCAGGAAGCTCCCCAGCTTCTCCGCCCGCCGGGCGTAGTAGCTGGCCAGGAAGAGAACCAGCGCCAGCTTCGCGAGCTCGGCCGGCTGAAAGGAGAATCCCAGCAGCCGGATCCAGCGCCGGGCCCCGTTCACCTTGACACCGATGGGCGGGACCAGGACGACTCCCAGCAGGACCAGGGCCGCGATCACGGCGAGCGGGGTCCACCGCTGGAGGCGGCGGTAGTCCAGGTGCATGGCCCAGAGCATGGCGCCCAGGCCCAGCACCGCCCACACGGCCTGCCGCTTCAGGAACAGGTGGGGATCGCCGAAGCGCTCCTGGGCCCGGATGGCGCTGGCGCTGTAGACCATGATCACCCCGAACCCCGCGAAGAGCAGCGCCGTCAGGGCCAGCACGCGGTCGTATCCCCCGCGGGCCGCCCGCGCCATCGCCTCGCCGGGCAGCGCCCAGCGACGCGGCAGCGCGCCGTCGTCGGCTGCCCGGACCGGCCAGCGGGCGGCGCCTCCTGATCGCGGCGTGGTGTGACGCATGGTCCTCACGCGCCGCAATGACCGATGACCAATGAACCAATGACCAACGGCGGATGCGCTCCGCGCATTCTTTTCAAAAGAGAGGGCGCGCGGAGCGCGCCGACCGCAATTGGACATTGGTCATTGGTCATTGGTCATTGGTCATTCCCGCCTTCAAGGCGGCCCCGGCCGCCTTGACGGCGCGGCCCCGGTCCTCGTAGTCGCGGAACATGTCGAAGCTGGCGCAGCCGGGCGAGAGGAGCACCACGTCGCCCGGCGCCGCCCGGTCTGCGGCCGCCCGCACGGCCGCCTCCATGCTCTCCGCGGCGACCACGGGGGCGGCGCCGGCGAGATGCTCTTGGATCTTCGCCCGCGCCTCGCCCATGAGGATCAGACCCTTCACCCGCTCGCGGACCAGCGGGCGGAGGGGGCGGAAATCGCCCCCCTTGTCCTTCCCGCCGGCGATGAGCAGGATGCCCCCGGGGAAGCTCTCCAGGGAGCGCCCCACGGCGTCCACGGTGGTCCCCTTGGAGTCGTTGATGTAGCGGACGCCCCCGGCGGTGGCCACCGCCTCCAGCCGGTGCTCCAGCCCCGGGAACGCCGCCAGCGCCGCGGCCATGGCCGACGGGCGCGCGCCGATCTCGGCCGCCGCCGCCACGGCGGCCAGGGCATTTTCCAGGTTGTGGGCGCCGGGGATGCGCAGGCACCCCGCGGGGGCCACGGGCGCCATCCGGTCCCCCGCGGCCAGGACGATCCGGTCCCCATCCAGGAAGGCGCCGACGCGCACGGCCCGCCGCCGGCTGAAGGTCACGCGGCGGGCGCGGCCCGCCGTTGTCCGCCCCAGGGCCTCGGGATCGTCGGCGTTCACCACGGCGCAGTCCTCCTGCTGCTGGGCGGCGAAGAGGCGCGCCTTGGTCCCGTAGTACTCCTCCAGGTCGGCGTGCCGATCCAGGTGGTTGGGGGCCAGGTTCAGGAGCACGCCCACGGCCGGGCGGAACGCCACCGTGGTCTCGAGCTGGAAGCTGGAGATCTCGGCCACCACCCAGTGGTCCGCCGGCAGGTCGGGGACCACCCCGCAGAGGGGGACCCCGATGTTCCCGGCCACGGTGCACGGGATGCCCGCCGCCCGGAGCAGCGCGCCCAGCAGGGCCGTGGTGGTGCTCTTGCCGTTGCTGCCGGTGACCGCCGCGAAGCGCGCCTCGGTGCTCCAGTAGGCCAGCTCCACCTCCCCCATCACGGGGACCCCCGCGGCCCGCGCCCTCTGGACCAACGGGGCGGTGCGCGGGACCCCCGGACTCACCACCACCACGTCCGCGTCCGCCAGGAGGCCGTCCGGGTGCCCGCCCAGGATCAGGACGATCCCCAGGTCGCGGAGCGCCGCCACGTCGGGAGGCAGGGCCTCGCCCGGCTTCGCGTCCGTGGCGACCACCCGTGCCCCCAGGCGCACCAGCAGCCGGCAGGCCGCCAGTCCGCTGCGGGCCAGGCCGACCACCACCACCCGCCGGCCGGCCAGCGTGGCGCCCGCCCCCGCCGGGCCCCGGAGCGCGGGCACGGTGACGGGAACCGCCTCGCCCGCCCTCACCGCAGTTTCAGGGTGGCCATGGCCGCTAGCTGCAGCACGAAACCCACGATCCAGAACCGCACGATGATCTTGGGCTCGGCCAGACCGTTCAGCTCGTAGTGGTGATGGATGGGGGCCATGCGGAACACGCGCTTGCCCCGCGTCTTGTACGACCACACCTGCAGGATCACCGAGACCACCTCGATCACGAAGATCCCGCCGGCGATCACCAGGACCAGTTCGTTCTTGGTGACCAGGGCGATGACGGCCAGCGCCGCACCCAGGCTGAGGGAGCCCACGTCGCCCATGAAGATCTGAGCGGGGAAGGCGTTGAACCAGAGGAAGCCCAGGCTGGCCCCCACGATGGCGGCGCCGAAGATGGTCAGCTCGCTGGCCCCGCGCACATAGAGCACCTGCAGGTACCGGGCGATGGCGGCGTGGCCGGCCACGTAGGCGAAGATGCTGTAGGTGGCGGCCACCAGCAGCGTCTGCACGATGGCCAGGCCGTCCAGCCCGTCGGTGAGGTTCACGGCGTTGGACGCGCCCACCACCACCAGCATGGCGAAGAGGATGTAGAGGACCCCCAGGTCCGGCAGCCACCGCTTCAGGAACGGGAAGGCCAGCCGCGTGGTGAAGTCGTCCACCGGGTAGACGTAAAGGTAACACCCCACCAGGAGTCCCAGGAGCACCTGCCAGAGCATCTTGTAACGGGGCCAGAGGCCGGCGGCGCTGCCGCGCCGGAGCTTCAGGTAGTCGTCCGTGAAGCCCACGGCCCCCATCCAGAAGGTGGCGAAGAGGGCCAGCCACACCAGGCGACTGGCCAGGCTGGCCCACAGCAGGGTGGAGACCCCGATGGCGGTCAGGAACAGCAGCCCCCCCATGGTGGGCGTGCCGGCCTTCTTCTGGTGACTCTGGGGGCCGTCCTCCCGGATCACCTGGCCCGCCCGGATGGCCTGGAGCCGGCGGATGAAGGCCGGGCCCAGCGCCAGGCTCAGGCCGAAGGCCGTCAGGGCCGCGGCCAGGGCGCGGAAGGTCACGTAGCGGAAGACGTTGAATCCCGCCACCATCGACGCCAGGGGCGCGAGCAGGTGATACAACATCAGAGATCGTCCAGGACCCTTTCCAGGCGCATGCCGCGCGAGCCCTTCACCAGGATCCACGCGTCCGGCGTCAGCGCGGCCCGCAGGAGCTCCCGGGCCGCGGCCGCATCGGCGCAGTGCCGCACGCGCTCGGCCGCCAGCCCCGCCGCCACGGCCCCCTCGGCCAGCGCCCGGCTCTCGGGACCGACGGCGATGAGCAGGTCGGGGGCGGACCGCGCGGCGGCGGCCCCCACCCGGCGGTGGGCCTCGGCCGAGTGCCGGCCCAGCTCCAGCATGTCGCCCAGCACCAGGATGGCGCGGCCCCCGTTGCGCACCGCGCAGAAGGTCTCCAGGGCGCGCTCCATGGACGCCGGGTTGGCGTTGTAGGCGTCGTTGAGGGCGCGGGCGCCCGAGGCCAGGCGCACCGGCTCCATCCGCATGGGGGCGAGGCGCGCGGTCGCGAGGCCGGCGGCGATGGCCTCACCCGGGAGGCCGGCGGCGAAGCCCACCGCGGCGGCGGCCAGGGCGTTGCTCACGTTGTGCCTGCCGGGCGCCGGGATCCAGGCCGGCACGGCCTCGCGCCGGTGCCGGAGCGTGAAGCGCGTGCCCCCCGGGCCGTCCACCGCCAGGTCCGACGCCCAGACCTCGGCCCGCGGCGTGAGGCCGTAGGTGATGGTCGGGCCCGGGGCGCGGGTGCGGAAGCGCTCCACGTAGGGATCGTCCAGATTGATCACCGCCAGGCGGTCCCCGTGCAGGAAGGGCAGCATCTCGGCCTTGGCCCGGGCCACCCCATCCACCGAGCCCAGCGTCTCCAGGTGGGCCTCGCTCACGGTGGTGAAGACCCCCACCTCCGGCTGGGCGATCTCGCAGAGGCGGTGAATCTCGCCCGGGGCGCTCATGCCCAGCTCCAGCACCGCCAGGCGCACGCCCGCCGGCCACTCCAGGAGCGTGTGGGGGACGCCCACCAGGTTGTTCAGGTTCCCGCGTGCGGCGTGCACCGGCGCGGCCCCGCCCAGCACCGCCCGCAGCATCTCCTTGGTTGTGGTCTTGCCGTTGCTACCCGTCACGGCCACCACGCGCCCGCCGTGCCGCTCCCGCCAGGCCCGGGCCAGCTCGCCCAGACCCCGCAGCGTGTCCTCCACCAGCACCAGCAGGGCGCCGCGCGGCGCCCCGTCCGGCGCCCGCGCCACCATGGCCCCGGCGGCGCCGCCCCGCAGGGCCTCCGCCACGAAGGCGTGGGCGTCGTAGTGGGGGCCCCGCAGCGCGATGAAGAAGTCGCCGGGGCGGAGCGTGCGCGTGTCCGTGGAGAAGCGGGCCAGCACGGCGCGGGGATCGCCGCCCAGCAGGCGACCGCCGGCGGCCCGCGCGGCCTCCAATGCGGTCATCACCGCCCCGTCCGCTTCCGCAGCGGGGTGGGCCGCCCCGCTGCCCGCCGGCGAGGCCGCCGTCGCGGCGCCCGCCGCCAGATCCGTGGGCGTGTCGGATTCCATGAGGATCCTCATGGCGCGCGCCGCCGCATCATCCGGGCTCCCCGCGGCGCCGTCCCGCGGCGCGCGGGGCGGGCCCGGCGAAGCCCATGGCCCGCAGGGCCTCGCGGGCCACCACGCGGTCGTCGAAGGGGATGGTGCGGGACCCCAGGCTCTGCGTGGTCTCGTGGCCCTTGCCCGCGATGACCAGCAGGTCGCCGGGACGGGCCGCACCGAGGGCGCGCGCGATCGCTTCGCGTCTGTCGGCGATGGTAACATACCGCTTGGGATCGTCCATGGCCTTTTTGGCCCCGGCGGCGATCTCGGCGATGATGGCGTGGGGATCCTCGGAGCGCGGGTTGTCCGAGGTGACCACGGTGTACTCGGCCAGGCGCGCGGCGGCGGCGCCCATGAGGGGGCGCTTGCCCCGGTCGCGGTCGCCCCCGCAGCCGAAGACCGCCAGCACTCGCCCCCGCGCCAGGGCGCGCGCCGTGGCCAGCGTCCGCTCCAGCGCATCGGGCGTGTGGGCGTAGTCCACCACCACACCGAAGGGCTGGCCCATCTCCACCTTCTCGAAGCGCCCCGGCACCGCCCGCACCGCCGCGATCCCGCGGGCCACCGCCTCGGGGGCCACGCCGCAGGCCAGGGCGGCGCCCGCGGCGGCCAGCAGGTTGGACACGTTGTGCTCCCCCGGCAGGGCCGACTCCACGGGGATGGGCCCCGCCGGCGTCGCGAAGCGGCCGCGGATCCCCTCCAGCGAGCAGGTGATGCCTTCGGGCCGCAGGTCGGCCCCCGCGCCCATCCCGAAGGTGAGCCGGCGGATGCCGGGGGCGATGGGGAGCCGGCGCGCCCACGGGTCGTCGGCGTTCACCACGGCGGCGGGGGCCGGCTTGCCGCCCTCCGCCAGCTTCCGGAAGAGGATGGCCTTGGCCTCGAAGTAGGCCTCCATGGTGCCGTGAAAGTCCAGGTGGTCCTGGGTGAGGTTGGTGAAGACGCCCACGTCGAACGCGCACCCCTCGACCCGGCCCAGGACCAGGGCGTGCGAGGACACCTCCATGGCCACCGCGTGCGCCCCCAGGCCGCGCATCCGCGCCAGGAGCTCCTGCAGGTCGGACGCCTCGGGGGTGGTCCGGTCGGCCTCGAAGACCACCTCGCCGCACCGGTAGGTGATGGTCCCCACCACCCCCGCGCGCCACCCGGCCGCCGCCAGCATGCCCTCCACCAGGTAGGTCGTGGTGGTCTTGCCGTTGGTCCCGGTGACGCCCACCAGCGTGAGGTGTCGGGTGGGATCGCCGTGGACCCGGGCCGCCAGCGGGCCCAGGGCCGCCCGCGTGCTGGGCACGCGCACCACGGCGGCGCGGCCCGCCGCCGGGAACGGCCCCTCGCGCTCCACCAGGATGGCCGTGGCCCCCGCCGCCACCGCCTGCCCGATGAAGGCGTGGCCGTCGGCGCGCCGGCCCGAAATGCAGGCGAACAGGTCCAAGGGGCGAACGCGCCGCGAATCGTGCTGCACCCCGGCCACCTCGGTGGCCGGATCGCCGTGCAGGCGGGTCGCCGGCAGGCCCTCAATGAGTGCCGAGAGATGCACGGACAACTTTCCCGGCACCGACAAGCGATGCCGGTGGTCTCATGGCACCGACCGGCGGTGCCGGCGACTTCCCGGCGACGCGCTGCTCGGCCGGCGGCGGCGCCGGCGGCACCGGAGGCACGCGGAGGTACTTCAGGGCCTCGCGCGCGATCTCGCGGAAGGTGGGGGCCCCGATGGAGCCGCCCCAGGCGTGGAGCTGCGGCTCGTCGATCACCACCAGGATCGCCAGGCGGGGATCCTCGGCCGGGACCGCCCCCACGAAGGATGCCACCACCTTCCGGCCCGAGTAGCGCCCCGTGGCCGGGTCCACCTTCTGGGCCGTGCCGGTCTTGCCCAGCACGGCGTACCCCTCCACCGCGGCCGCCTTCCCCGTCCCGTCGCGCACCACCGCCCGCAGGGCCTCGCCCAGCGCGCGTGCCGTGGCGGGCGAGATCACGCGGCGCACCTTGAGCGGCTCGAAGGCCCGGACCAGCCCCCCCTCCGGGCGGCGCACCGCCCGCGCCACGAAGGGCCGCACCAGCTCGCCGCCGTTGGCCAGCGCGGCGAAGGCCGTGAGGAGCTGCAGCGGGGTGACTGCGATCTCCTGCCCGATGGAGAGCGACCCCAGGGAGACCTGAGACCACTTGTGCGGCCGGCGGATCAACCCCGGCGCCTCGCCCGGGAGGTCCACGCCGGTGAGGCTGCCGAAGCCGAAGCCGCTGATGTAGTTGTAGTAGGGCGTCTTGCCCAGGCGGAGGCCCACCTTGATGGCCCCCACATTGCTGGACTGGGCCAGCACCTCCTCGAAGGTGAGCCACCCGTACCGCTCGTGATCGCGGATGGTGACGCCCCCCACCTCGATGGCGCCGTCCTCGCCGTGGAACCGGTCCCCCGGGCGCACCGCACCCTCCTCCAGCGCGGCGGCGCCCAGGATCACCTTGAAGGTCGAGCCGGGCTCGAAGGTATCCACGGTGGCGCGGTTGCGCCGGGCGTCCGGCGGGGCCTGCTGGTAGAGGTTCGGGTTGAAGGCGGGCCAGTTGGCCAGGGCCAGGATCTCGCCGGTGCGCGGGTCCATGACGATGGCCGTGCCGGCCCGGGCCCGGGACCGCGTCACCGCCCGCTCCAGCTCCCGCTCGGCGATGTACTGGATGACCTCGTCGATGGTGAGGGCGAGGTCGAAGGTCTGGCGGTCGCTGAGCTCGGGCTCGTCGCGCAGGACCACGCGCCCCAGGGCATCGTGGGCGGCCACCACCCAGCGCGGCCTCCCGCCCAGCAGGGCGTCGTACTGCAGTTCGATGCCCTCCAGCCCCCGGTCGTCGACGCCCACGAACCCCAGCAGGTGGGCCGCCAGTTCCTGCCGGGGATAGAAGCGTCGGCTCTCGGGCACCAGGCCGATCCCCTTGAGGCCGAGGCGGGCCACCGCCTCGGCCTGCCCCGGCTCCACCCGGCGGGCGATCCACACGAAGGGTTTGTCGGCCCGCAGCCGCTCCAGGACCTGGGCCGGGGACATCTGCAGGAGGGGCGCCAGGGCCGCGGCGGCGGCGTCCGCCTCGGCCACGGCCGCCGGCTGGGCGAAGACCGAGGGGGCCTGGAGGCTCACGGCCAGCTCGCGCCCGTTGCGGTCGGTGATGGTCCCGCGCTTGCTGGTGAGGGGGACGAGGCGGTGGTACTGCCGCTGCGCCCGCTCCGTGAGGCCCCGGTGGTCCCGGATCTGGAGGGTGAAGAGGCGCCCCAGCACGGCGGCCAGACCCAGGGCGAGCACCGCGAAGACCAGCGCCACCCGCGGCCGCCGCACCGCGTCCACCTCGCGGGAGTGCGGCGCGCGGCGTGCGGAATGCGGGTTCACGAAGCGCATGGGCCCCCCAGCTTTATCGCAACTGCGGACTGAGGCATGAGGACTGAGTGCGAACACGCCCCGGTGCCGGAACATTCAGGCAGGGCTCAGTCCTCAGTCCTCGCACCTCAGTCCTCAGGTTAGCGGACGACGATGACCTGGCCCGGCGCCGGCGCCACCATGCCCAGCGTGCCCCGAGCCACCTCCTCCACCCGCTTCACGGAACGGAGACCGGCCACCTCTAGCCTCAGCGTCCTGCCCTGCTCGCTGAGGGCGGCGCGCTCCCGGCGGAGCCGCTCCACCTCGTACCCAACGCGGACGACCTGAAGGTGCAGGAACACGTAGCAGAGGACGGCGCCCACCAGGAGGCCGATGACGACCACCATGGCCAGGAACTCCCGCGTGCGCGCCGACAGGACGTGTCGCCGCGCCCGTGCGCGGGCGCGCGCGGGCGCCGCCGGCGCGCCCAGGACCTCGGTCCGAACCGTCATCCCCTTACCTCATTGCGGACTTGCGGACTGTGGATTTCCGGACGCAGGCGCGGGGGAACCCATCAGGGCGCCTCAGCATTCCGCAATCCCGCAATCGGCAATCGGCCGCGCGATGGCCCGCAGCTTGGCGCTGCGCGCCCGCGGATTCGCCGCCAGCTCCCCGGCCCCGGGGGTGACGGGCTTCCGCGTCAGGATCTCCATGGCCCGCTCCGCGGCCAGCCGCCGGAAGGTCGTCTTCACCGCCCGGTCCTCCAGCGAGTGGAAGCTGATCGCGGCCAGCCGCCCCCCGGGCTTCAAGAGCGCCGCCGCGTCCGCCAGCGCCGCGTCCAGGCCCTCCAGCTCGCGATTGACGGCGATGCGCAGCGCCTGGAACGTCCGCGTGGCCGGGTGGATGCGCGGCGGCCAGGCGCGCCGCGGGATCGCCCGTTCCACCAGCCCCGCCAGTTCCGCCGTGGTGGCGATGGCCCCCCGGGCCCGGGTGGCCGCCAGCGCCCGGGCGATGCGCCGCGCCCAGCGCTCCTCCCCGAAGTCCCGGAGGATCGCCTCCAGCTCCGCCGGCGGGGCGACGCGCAGCAGGTCGGCCGCGGTGGGCCCCCCGCCCGCGCGGTCCATCCGCATGTCCAGCGGCCCGTCGCGGCGGAAGCTGAACCCGCGGGACGGGTCGTCGAACTGCAGCGACGAGACCCCCAGGTCCAGCAGGATCCCGTCGAAGGGGCCGAGCCCGGCGGCGGCCGCCAGGGCCGCCAGGTCCCGGTAGTCCCCGTGCATCCGGCGGGCGCGCCCGCCGCACGGCCGCAGGCGGTCGGCGGCGGCGGCCAGCGCCTCGCCATCCCGATCCACCCCGAGGAGCACGCCGTCCGGCGCGCTGGCGGCGAGAAGCGCCTCGGCGTGCCCGCCGCCGCCCACGGTGCCGTCGCAGTAGCACCCGCCGGGGCGGGGTCCCAGGAACGCCAGGACCTCCGCCGGCAGGACAGGCACGTGCCGCGGAACATCCTCCGGCTCATGCGCGCGCCCTTCGACCATCTCCCCGCGGCCACCGGAATCTTTCCCCCGCGTAGGCTGCGACCGCCCTCGGCCTACGCCCTCCCCACCGGCTCCATCTCGCAGAAGTTCTCCAGGGCCTGCTCCACCGACTGGTAGATGGGCAGCACCCGCGTGGCCCGGACGCCCAGCGCCAGGTCCGCCAGGCGCGGCGTGAGAGACGCCAGGGCCAGGTGGACCCCGGCGGGCCCCAGGCGCGTCGCCTGGTCCATCAGGAGCCCCAGGCCCAGGTACGCGATCCGGTTCACATCGCGGCAGTCTACCACGATGGCCCGGCAGCCGGCCTGGTGCAGCCGTTCCACCTCGAGGCTCAGGTCCCGGGCCGCCGGCAGGTTCAGCGGGCCCCTGGCTTCCAGCACCACGATCGGACCGATGCTTTCACCGCCCAGCGCCATCTCGCCCCTCCTCCCCCGCTCACACGTAGCCCAGTGCGCGCAGCAGTTCGCCCAGCGGCCGCCCCGTCTCGGCGTCCGTGGTGGTGTTGAATACGACGAGGGGACACGGCAGGACGTGCGGGTTCTCGACCCGCCCGGACTGCGCGGCCTCCTGCGGGCCCCCGGCGCCGTGGGCCGCATCGGCCGTCACCGCCGCCTTCGCGTCTCCGCGCCCGGTGTCGTCCTCGCCCCGGGATCCCATCACAGATACTCCGCCAGCTTGTCCATGATGCCCTCCCGCTGTCCCGCCTTGCTCCGCAACAGGTGCTCGAACTGGTCCCGGTTCCAGATCTCGAACCGGTTCATCACACCCACGATCATGACGTCGCGCGACAGGCCCACCGCCTCGCGGAAGCCCTGCGGGATCAGGATGCGGCCGGAGCCGTCCACCTCGGTCTCCACGGCGCCCGAGTAGACGGTGCGGAGGAACTCGCGCGCCTCGGCGCGCATGGAGCCCTTCTCGAGAATCTTGGCTTCGATCTGTTGCCACTCCTGCTCGGGGAACGCGGTGATGCAATCGTCCGACTCGATGAGGAACAGGAGGCGCTCCTCCTGCCGGGCCAGGACCTCCCGGAACCTCGCCGGGATGCTGAGCCGCCCCTTGTCGTCGATGGTGTGCGGGAACCGACCACGGAACCGGAACATGTTTCCTCGACGTGGGATACTATCCCATTCCATCCCACTTCATCCCACTCAGGCGCGCACAATATCGAGGGCCACTGGTCTTGTCAAGGAAAAAAAATCAAGATTTTCGCGGATTTGGACCGTTGACTGCCGATGGGACAAAATCTGGTGGGCCGCCCGGCCACACTCCACAAGGCGATGGAATAAACCAAACGGATGACGGGATATCAGGTGGGGCCGAATCCGGTGGGGAGGGCGCCGCGGACGGGGCCCTCGGTGGGGGGGCCGAGGGGAGCGAGGGGACTTACGGGGTCAGCAGGGTGTTATCGATGAGGCGGGCCCGGCCGATCTTGACGGCCAGCGCGGCCACGGCCAGGCGCGCGATGCGTTCGGTGGGCGCCAGGGTCTCGGCGTCGCGGATCTCGACGTAGTCGATGGCCGCGGCGGACTCGGCCGCGATCATCCGCCGCATGCCCTCCGCCAGGTCGGCGGCGCGGCGCGCGCCGCGCGCGAATTCCGCCTCGACCCACCGCAGGGCGGCCGGGAGGACGGCCGCCGCCGCGCGCTCGCCGGCCGAGAGGTAGGCGTTGCGCGAGCTCAGGGCCAGGCCGTCCGCCTCGCGCACCGTGGGCAAGACCACGATCTCGATGCCAAAATCCATGTCCCGCACCATCCGCCGGATGATGAGGGACTGCTGGTAATCCTTCTGCCCGAAATAGGCCACGTGGGGCTGCACGACGTGGAAGAGCTTGCCGACCACGGTGGCCACGCCCCGGAAGTGGCCGGGCCGCGAGGCGCCGCAGAGGGGACCGCTGAGCTCCTCCACCTCCACGTACGTCCGGTAGCCCGCGGGATACATGGCGGCGGCCTCGGGGGCGAAGCAGAGGTCCATGCCCGCGCCCGCGGCCTTGGCCATGTCCGCTTCCTGGTCCCGGGGGTAGGCGGCGATATCCTCGTGCGGGCCGAACTGGGCGGGATTGACGAAGAGGCTCCAGGCGGCCACGTCGTTCTCCGCCCGGCAGCGCCGCATCAGGCTGAGGTGGCCCTCGTGCAGCGCCCCCATGGTGGGGACGAAGCCGCCGCGCAGACCCTTGGCCCGGAGGCGCCCGGCCAGGGCCCGCATGGCCTCGGGGGTTCGGAGGATCTCCATGCTCCGCAGGGGATCGGCGTCCTGAAGGCGCGTGGGTCGTGAGCGGTCGCCGCGGGATCTACCGCTGGCCGCCCCGCGTTGGGGGGGCGCCCTCCAGAACGGTGAGCTCGAAGGTGTTGCTCGGCTTCTTCGGGCCGAAATCTACCCCCTCCTTGGGGGCGTCGACCCCGACGGTCAGCAGGTACGTCCCGGGCTTCGGAAAGACCAGCCCGCCCACAATCACCTGGGCCACCCCCCCGGGGCGGATTCGGGGAAGGGGCTGGATTGCCACGATGCCGCCGCCGATGGCGCGGATCTGGCAAGGCCCGCACTCGGTCTGCCCGATGTTCCGGACCTGTACCGAGAGCGAGATCTCCCGCCCCGGATAGGCGGGACCGAGCTGCTGGATCCTCCCCACCAGCATGGCCACCCCCACCGCCCCTCCGGTGGCCGGGAGCGCAGCCCAGGCGACCGCCGCCCACACCAAGGCGCACAACAGGACCGTGCGTCCGCGCCGCTTCATGTCGCACCCCATCGTGGACCGAACTCCACGCCCCTTCCAGCCGGCCCGGCGGAGCCGAGGCGCCGCCCCGGAGCGCCGATACCGGACCCCGGGC